>ERZ808252.450-NODE-450-length-40079-cov-4.897736_pt1 | contig 40079 bp, 69 predicted proteins | sample MGYA00521242_ERZ808252 | MGnify/ENA primary metagenome ERZ808252 (study PRJEB31516, sample SAMN03275581) | gut metagenome | biome: mammalia-associated habitat; material: feces | host: Papio cynocephalus | place: Kenya | collected 2012-08-07 ...
GCTGCACCGTGCCCTTGACCTGCTCAAGCACCCTCGTAACGTTCACGTTTGCGTCGGTCAGGCGGCTGATGGCCACCGTCAGTTCGTTGAGCTGCCCGAGCTTCTGGTCGTGCTCCTTCAGTCTCCGGTTGAATGCCTCATGCTCCTTGTTGTTCGCTGCCATTTCCTCGCGCAGGGCGATCACCTGCTCCTCGTTCATTTGTCCACAACTCCCTTCGCGCTGATGTAGCCTTTCGTGCCGCCGAACAGTATGCACACCCAGTCCTCCGTGCTCGCTTCCTCGTCCTTCTCGTAGACCTCGCCCTCGCGCGCCACGCCGATAATGCCGTACTGCGTTCCCGGCCCCTTGCGCACGTTCCAGGTCGAGGGCGCAATCTCCACCGCCTCAGCCGCGTCCTCTGCGTCCTCTGGGCTTCCGTACACGCCCATGACCTCCGCGTTCAGGCCAAGGGCGCGCGCCTTTTCTGCGGCCTCCTGCGCCTTGTCCTCGCTCGTGTACGCGCCCAGGGTCACCAGATACAGCACCGCCTTTTCCTCGTCCTCAGCGGGCTTCTCAGGTTCTTCCAGCGCGCCCGTGAAGTACTCAAGCGGCTTCGTGCCGGTCAGAAGGTTCAGGTCAACGCGCCCCTCCACGCCCGCGAGCGTCCCGTAACTGGTGTACTGCCAGATGTCGTGCGGGTATTTGGGCTTCGCCGAATCGCCCGGCACATTGCCGTCGTTTTTCCCCCAATGCGGAATCCACATGATGTCGCACATGTCGATCGTCGCCTGCTTGAGGTACTTGTACTTGCGGTTGATGTACAGGCCGATCTTCCCGCATCCCTGCTTCCTCAGTTCGTCCAGGAAGGCCGCGCAGATCGGGTCGGTCGTGTCCCTGTCCTGCGCGTCGTACTCGATGTCCGCGATCCAGAAGGCCGGTTCCTTCGCCTCAGCCCGCGTCGTTTTTACAAACGACTTTGCCTCCTGCCTCGCCTTCTCGGCATTGCCCGCGTACACGTAGTGGTACGCGCCGAATGGCACGCCGTATTTCAGGCATCCCTCCACATTCTCGTGATACCTGTCGTCCACGCTCATCACGCCATAGGACGCGCGCAGAATTGCCAGGTCAAGCTCCTTCGCCGCCTGCTCCCAGTCCACCTTGCCCTGGTGCTTGCTGATATCCGCAATCTTGCCCATACTCCATACCTCCTCAGTTTATTTCACGCCTTTTTCAGGCCGTGATTACGTCGTGACATCCTCCGCATTCACGCTGCTGCCGGACGGATAGATTTTATAAATTCTGCTCGCGACATACATGCACAGTTCTCTCGGCGCAAATGTGTTGATGTGCCCCTTGTCGCTGTCCTTCCCGCACAGCACGTTGAGCCGCAGTTCTAATTCGTCGATTTTCCGCTGAAGGGAATCGGCATTAATCAGGCTCTCCGAGAGCTCATGGTAGACCTCTGTCGTCTCGTTGCCGTAAAATGTCAGCTTCTTTCCGTACAGCGCCGCGTCGCATGTGAAATTTGCCGGTTCTTCCGTCGCGAACTGAGACATTTTGATTTGCGGCTCCGCGCACTCGTAGTACGTGTACCCCTCGCTGAACGAGTAGGCCAGGTGGTATTTCGTTTCCTCTCCCTCCACCTGCATGTCCACGCCGTCATGCGGCCATGCGTTAATCGAGAATCCGGTGTACGCCCAGTCGCTCGTCGGCGTAAAGCTGTCCAGCTCCTTGTACGTCTTCACTTCTTCCGCGTACATCGGCCTGTTCTTCACGTAGTCCGCCGCCGTGGGGTCGTTCTGGTTCCAGTCGGCCTGCACCTGCGGCTTCACGTCGCCCGCGCCTTCCAGCAGCTTCTTCGCCTCGGCCAGCGCTTCCTCCGCCTTGAGTACGGCCTTTTCCAGGCGCAAAAGCGTGTCCTCGACCGCGTCGTCCGGCTCGTCTCCCAGCAGGCCGCTCGCCACGCCGCCGGAATACACCGTGCTTCTGCGCACGTCCTCGCCGTCCAGTGCGCTCAGCTCGATCTTCAGCACGCCGCTCCTGGCCATCTCCACGCTGCGCAAAGGCAGAATTCGGTTCGTGCCCTCCGCCGTCAGCTCCGCCGCGTAGGCACTCTCCTCTCCCGGCCTTTTCACCGCGCACAGGATCACCGCTGCCGGGTATTCGGCCAGTATTTCCGCGCAGTCAAACTCAATCTGCCGCGTGCCGTTCTCGCCCACGCGCCCCAGCAGTCCTAAGGTCGTGTCCCTGTCGGTAAAGGCCGCTTTGATCGTAATCATTCAACCACCTCCCACGCCTGCGCGTAATCCGCCGGGCTATAGGCCGTGTCCATTTTTGCCTTGTAGGTCTTGCCGTCCGTCCAGATCGTGTACTCCCCGGCCTTGTACATGTCATGCGCGCCGGTCGGCGCAATCCACGGCCTGGCGCTCTCGGGCGTGGTGCCGTGATACTGCATCCACAGCGCGGGCGTGGCTTCCGGCGTCCAGGTCGGGTTGGCCGTGCTATCGTGTGCCTGCACGCACTTGTACGGCGCGCCCAGGCGCTGCCGCACGTCGCCTGCGGCAAACGGCCCCGGTTGCCACTCGCGCACCGCCGCCTGATACGCGTTCACCTCTGCCGGGCTGTCCGCAATGCGCACCACCAGCCCGTCCAGTGCCTTTCGCATGGCAAGCAGCTCGTTTTTTTGTGCCTCAGTCATTCGCTCACCTCCCCTCGCAGTATCGCCAGCGCGTGATCCACCTCGTCGCCCTGATACGCGCCCTGCTCCTCAATGATCTTCTCAACCGCCGCCACGATTTCGGTGCGCCAGTCCTCCGGCACATCGGCCTGCGTGATTTCGCCGCGATACAGCTTGTCGGTCAGGTCGTTCTTTTGCAGGATTACGGCAAGCTGCGTCTCGTACTCTTCCTTCGTGATCTCCGTGCCGCCCGGGCCGATGCCGACGGCCTGCACCGTTCCGTCTTCTGCGTATTCAATGTAATACCTCATTCCACCACCCCCGCAACCCATATATAGCGACCAGAAAAAGTACTATACTTTGCATTGACTGTTATGGTGCTTTCTGTTATGTCCGTATATTCCGGATTACTATAAGTATTTTTCGAAGTATACACACCTAAGTTTGAGCCGCTACTACTCCCCGCCACCCATGTTGATTGATCCGGCATCAGCACATTGTACAGGTGGTATCCTGCAGTCCCTGATCCAAGTGGTGCATAAAACATGATAAACAAATTTGGGATTTCGCCGAGGTTGTGGGTGATTGTCTTTGTCGATGTTCCCCCGTAAACCGAATACGTCACCTCACCATACGTGACTTTTGCTCCGGAAATCCCCTGAATCAACGCGGCCATTTCAGACGGCAGCATGGTGACGGTCGTCTCGGTTTTCTCGCGGATTGCGTTTGCAATCGCGGTCAGCGTGCTGTCCTTAATCAATCCCTTCGCCATTAAAAGCTCACCGCCTCATAATCCGTAATCGCGTTGATCTGCGCCGTCACGTAGTTCTGCACTTCCGTCTTGCTGTACACGTCCAGCTTCGTTCTCGCGTTGGCAGGCGTGACCGCAACCAGTTTTCCGCCTGTCCCCGTCATGACGGCCTGATCGGCAGTGCTTCCGATTGCGCCCCCGCTCGTGATATTCCCATGCTCATGTACCGTCGCCGCCGCGCCGATGTTTTCCGGCGTAATGTCCAGGTTTGTTCTCGCCTGCGCCGCCGTGGTCGCGCCCGTGCCGCCGTTGGCCACCGGCAGCGCGCCGGTTCCGTCGCCAAGTCCCATTTCCTGCCTGAGGTCTCCGACCGACCCCGCCTCAATCGCGCCGCCCGTGCCGGTTCGCACAATCATTCCGCTCGCCGAGCCGACCTTGCCGTCCGGCGTCAGGTTGCCGTGATAGTGCTGCGCCGCCGCCGCGCCGGTCTGCGTATAGGTCACCTGGTGCGGGTTTGTGTGGTCATTGATGTGCTCCGTCAGCTCCGAGATGTCCACGCCCGCCAGCGCCTCGGCCACATACGCCTCCATCTCGCTCCGGCTCACCAGCGCGCTTGTGTCCACGTTGACCGTCAGGCTGCCCGTGTTGGACATCTGCACCGTCGCGCTGAAGGAAAACACGAAGTCTGCCGCATCCGTGCTCGACGGGATCGTCAGTCCGGTCTCGTCCTCGAAAATCGCAATCAGCGTTTCCGCGCCCGTGTCCAGCTTCGCGAAAATGCCGATCTGCCGAAGCGTGTACTCCACCGTGTGCGCCAGTATCTGCACCCTGTAGGTCACGCCCGCGTCTCCCGTCTGATAGCCCGTAATCGTCAGCGTCTGCACCGGGTTGGTCAGCGCCGCCTGCGCCGCAAGCTGGCTCGTATTCACGTAGCCCGAGCCGCTCTGCGCTTTCGTGATGGTCAGCGTGCCGCCGGTCGCCCACTTCTTCAGCAGCGCCACGCCTACGTTCGTTACCGCGCCTGTCCACATGTCTTATCCCTCCCTGTTGTAGGCCGTCGCCCCAATATTGATCTCCGCGCCCAGGTATTTTGCCATCGTGTAGCCGTTCGCCTTGCCCTCCACGCCGTAGTACACGATGTTGTCCAATACGCTTCGGACGTTTTTGACCTCGTTCAAAATCTTCAGAAACTTCTTCCTGTTCGCCGCCAGCGCGCCCGTGTTCGAGGTGTACACGCTGAAGTGATACGGCTGCGCCCCGCTGTCAAACCATTCCTCAACGCGACCCTCGCCCCACACGTCGGCAATCGCCCTCTCCACGGCATAGGGCGTGCCCAGGCGGTCAAAGTAGTCCCGCGCGCCGCGTATCTGGTCGCGCTTGCTCTCCACGTCCGCCGTGTAGTCGTACCATTCCAGGTTCATTTCCCACGCCCGCTCGTCCAGCCGCCATTCAGGCATTTTCTCCACGTCGTAGAGCGCTTCCATCGCCGCATCAATCTTGCCCGTCATGTAGTCGTCCGCCGCCGCAATCGCCGCGATAAGGGCGTATCCGTTTCGGTCGGCCAGCAGGTATTTCGGCGCCAGTCTTTTTACGTCCGACATGGCTTAGTCCTCCTCCGCCTGTATGAGCTGTATCGTGCCCTTGCTGCGCGTGTCTTTGTCCACCGCCGTATACTGCACCGTCCCGCCGTTATAGACGCTTCCGGTCGCGAAGGAAATCCTCGCCGCGCCCGCCTGATACAGCAGCGACACCAGATAGTCCGGGTCAAAGGCTCTGCCCAGCGTGAAGTCCTGCCACTGCGTGTACGCCGCCACCGCCGCCAGTATTCGCCCGGATACATCGCCCGTCGCGGTCTGGCTGATCGAGTAGTTTACCTTCAGCGTGTACTCGTTTTCGTCCGCCGCCGCCACCGTCACAAGGTCGGTCAGCGGTCTCTCCGTCCGGTCGGACAGCGCCGTCTTCACCGCCGCAATCAGCGCCGTCGCGTCCGCATCGTCGTCCAGCAGCAGGTATACGCCCACCTGTCCGTCCGCAATCTTCAGCGCGCTCACGTCGATGATGTCTGCCGACACCGCCTTTGCCGCCGCCTCATAGCGCTCCGCCGGGCCGGTCGTCACGTTGGCCATGCCGTACAGGCGAATGCGTTCCCGGTAGGTCTCGTCGTCCTCCTGATCGTTGCCGCCCGCCGTCGCCGTGTAGATTTCCACGCTTTCCACCGCCGCGAAGCTGTCCGAGAACTGCATCATCGTCCCCGCCGTCAGGTTGTTTCCCGCTTCGCCCGCCGTCTCGCAGGTAATGCCCACAATGGCCGTCTGCGCAAAGCCGCTCGCCGTCACCGCCTCGTCCGTCACAAAGTACATCAGGCCGTCCGCAGTCATCCTCGACCCGGCGGGAATCACCTCGCTCTGTCCGGTCGCGCTCATCGTGATCTTCGCCCGCCCGGTCGCCTTCGCCGCCTGAATCCGCTCGCAGTGCGCGTTCTCGCCCACCACGTCCAGATAGTCTCCCTCGGCGTACCGCAGCGTCGTCATCTTAATGGCCGATTCGGTTTTTGCCGCCTCGTTGAGCAGCATGCTTTGCAGCACGCGCAGCACCATTTCCTTTTCGTCGCCCGGGTATAGTATGTCGCCGCCCGCCTCCATGTAGGCCGTCATGATCTGCTCCCACATTTCTTCCGCGTCCACGCTCATGTAGTCCGGCATGCCTTATCCCTCCTCCACCTCAACGATGACCCGTATCACCGTCTCCATCTTTTCGTTGAGCCAAAACTCCGCGTCCACCGCCTCCGCCCTCGGCTCCCACAGCAGCACCCTGTCCACCTCAGGCAGCAGGCGTGTCCTGAATTCCTCGGCAGGCAGGTCAAACAGCGCCCAGTTAAATCCCCTCAGCCGGTCAAACGGCACCTCGCCCAGGCGCGTCATCAGCAGGTTCTTGCAGTTCTGCACGATGCGCTTCACCTCGCCCAGCCCCTCAAACTCGATGGGCTTCTGCTCATTCGTGATCTCGTATCTCGCCATGCATAGCCCCTCCCTACATCCTGCTGCTCTGCTGCTTTTTCTTCTTCACGTAGTCGCCATAGGACACGTAGTTTTTCTGATTTTGCATCGAGCGGTATCCGTACATCTCTTTTTCGCTCATTGCCTCCGCCTTCTTGATGATGTCGTCCACCGTCTTCAATTCAAACTTTTGCTTTTCCTTGTCTCTGCCCGGCGTGGTTCCAGACTTGTTGCTGCTATTGTTGCTGCTCTTTTTGTTTCCCTTTCCCTGTGTGGCGCTGCCGCTGCCCTTCGCGTCCCCCTTGTCGCTCTGCTTCATGGTCAGCTGCACCTGCGCGTGCACCATTTCGCCTGTGGGCGATAGCTGCACCTCGCTCACCTGCGCCTCGGTCAGCATCAGCATTTCGGGCAGCAGCTTTTTCCCGGCAATGTAAAAGTACCCCTCTTCGCAGTTTCGCGCGTCTTCTACAAAGGCCATCGCCTCTTCGCGCACGTCGCATCCCAGGTACGCGCTCAGTATCACCGTCACCGTCAGCTCATGCGCGTTTCCCGCCTTGCGCTGCACGTATTTCTGGTTGTTCGAGGTCTTCTCGTCCACCTCCGCACCCCCGCGTATGGTCAGGCCGGTAAAGCTGCGTATCAGCGCAGGATTGACCTCAAACGTGTGGTTGCCCCAGCTCCCGATCTGCATCTTCTCAACTCTCCTTCCACGGCGCGGTCTCGCTGTAGTAGGCGGTGTTCTCCTTCGCCCGGTCAACCTCCGGCACCTTCAGCACCTCGCCGCCGGTGAACACCGCCGTCCCGCAGTATGGCAGGTTGGCCATCATCAATTCGCGCGCGTATTTTTCGTCGCCCAGTATCACCCGCGCCACCATGTCAAAGGTGTCTCCGGCGAGGCATGTGTAAAATCCCTGAATCGTCATCCGAACGCCTCCGCTTCCGCGCGCGCCGCGCGCTCGTTCCACCATTTCTCAAGCCGCTTCTTGTCCTCTCTCAGCGCCCCGTCCACGCCTCGCGCGTCCTGCGCGTTGATGACCGGCGAGTAAACGATCGTCGCCGGGCCGGAGGACGAACCGCCCGCCGTCAGGCCCAGGCTGCCAAAGCCGCTGGCCTTTGCCGCTGCCTCAAGCAGGCTGGCCGTTCGTGCCGTGTGCTTCTCGGGGATCGCCCATTCAGGCCCCGCCTCGCCGAATATCGAGGCCGTGTCCGCGCGCCCGCCGTCCGCAAAATGCGCCTTTGTCCTCACGGAGCTTGGTGCGCCTCCGCCTATTCCGAAGTTTGTCCCGCCCGAAATCGTCTGCCCGTACACCATATCCACCTTGATCTTCAGCGGATTCTTGTCCAGCGTCGCTTGTGCCTGGCTTACATACGTCTGCGCATCTCCCGCCGCCTGCGCCTTTAGCTCCTCGTCGTCCGCAAATAGACCATTTATCCAAGCGTGCGTGTCTTTTACAAACTCCATTCCCCATTGTGCAAGTGCCGCTCCCGTTTTGTTTTTTCTGTATCGTTCTGTCATTTCGCTATCCGCGGCCCAGTAAACACCCGACCCACCTACACCTGCTACTTTAGGCCCTAATGTATCGAGATATTTTTGACGTTCCGCGAACTTCTCGTCCTGTTCTTTGTACCATGCTCTTCGTCTTTCCTCTTCCTGCTGAAGATGTTGTGCATATGCTTCATTTGTATCTATAATCATCTGCTGGGTTTCAAGATCGCTTGCGTATCTGTCGAGAGATGTTATGATGTCTGCCAGATTCGAGTTTCCCGTCATATCCAGCAGGTTTGCTATTTTCCATCCGGTGGATTCTTCCGCGTCGTACAGGCTTCTCAGCAGTTCTGCGCCTTGGCCGCTTCCTATGCCTTGAAGTGCTCGGCTCCAGTCCAGCTCGTCCCGTCCTACCCCTTGCTCGCCAATGCGCTTGAGCAGTTCCCACGCGTTCCCAAGCCCGGTTTGATTCAGCGCGGTATCAAACGCATTCATATTAAGCCCGGCATAGTCATCCCGGATTCCCTGCGCGCTTTCTTCTTCTTCACGCGCAAGTTCTTGCATGAAGTTGTTCAGTTCATCTTGCAGTCTGCTGCGTTCCGCCCCCGTTTTCGCCTTGTCGTAATTGTGCTTCCACGCAGAGTAATAACGTCCGCTCTCTGTGTCGAACATCTCGCTGTTCGCCGCCAGCGCTTCGTTCATGCTGTCCGCGTTACCCTGCAAATACTCTTCGAGGCTGTCCATGCTGACCTTTGAGGCTGCATACAGGCGCTTACCGGTTTCCTGATCGATAATGCCATGCTGTATCTGTTGCTCAATTTCCGTCAGTCTCTCGATTTGCGCGCGAATTGCTTTTTCGTCCTCCGGCGAAAGCTCGCCGTCCTCAAGCGCTTCCGTCAGTGCATTGCGCAGGTCTTGGCCCACTGCAACCATTTCGTTGCGCATGTCCGCGTAGTAATCGCTTACCCAGCCTACGCCATTTACAAACGCGTCCGTTTCCTTGCCGGTTTTCACGTCGCCAAACAGCAAGTCCAGCATATTCAGATCATGCAGCTCGCCGTTATCAATGTCCTGATTGGCCTGGTCGATCATCTGATTGAGCAATCCGCTCAGGCTGCTTTTCTGCTCCTCCGTCAGCTGCTGTCCCGTAATCGCAAATGTCGTCAGGTCTCCCTGTAGCTGCTCCAGCACATCGGCATAATTCGTCGCGCCGTCGCGCATGGTATCCATCAGTTCGTTCAGCGCGCTGTTATTGCTCAGGTAGCTTTGCGTCGTCTTTTCTGTTTCCTGTCGCATCTCGGCCACGTCCAGCGTCGCCGTGCCGAACAGGTTGTCGAGGTTTCTCTGCCTGCGTTCTTCCATCTGCTGGTCAAGCAGCGTAATCAGGGAGAGTAGCAGCGTCGCCGTCGTGGCAATCGCGCCGGTCGGCGTGAGCAGCTTGCTCGCCAGCTTCAGCGTCGTGCCAACGCCGATAAGCACCGGCCCCGCCTTGACGATCGTCGCAAAGATATTGCCGATAAAGTCCCACGTGCCCTCCGGCAGGTCGCTGATGTGTCGAATCAGCTCCGTCAGCGCGTCCGTCACCTTCATGATCTGCGGGTTCATCGCCTCGCCGACCGTCAGCTTCAGCTCTTCAAACGCGCTCTTCAGGGTCCTGATCGAACCGCCGATGCCGCCCTCCTGAAGCTCGGCAATCTCGCTCGCGTATCCGCTGCTCGACCGAATGCGTTCCTGAATCGCAGCGTACTCCTCGTCGCTCGTGCGCAGCAAGTCCATAATGCCGCGCAGCGTTCTCGTCGGGAAGATGGCCGCAAGCATCGGGTACATCTCTTCCTCGGTCATGCCCGAGGTGGCGCTCCGTAGCTCGGAAATCACCTGAATGATGCTCTTCAGGTTGCCCTCCGCGTCGAACACGCTCAGCCCCAGCGTGTCCATCGCCTCTGCCGCCGCCGCGACGTCCACTTCGCCCAGTTCCGCCAGCTCTTCCTCGCTCGCGTCCAGCATGTCGAGCGTCTCTGCCGCCTTCGCGGTCGGCGCAATCAGGCGCAGCATGACGTTTCGCAGCAGCGTGCCCGCTTCCGCGCCCTTCGTGCCGTACTCGGCCATCACGGACAGCAGCGTCAGCACCTCGTCGCTCGATTCGGTGAACGTCATCAGGCTGCCCAGGCGCTGCATCGCCTCGCCCATGTCCTGCACCGAGGCGCGGGAGCGGTTGGACGCCATGACCCACTGGTCAACCAGCGTCGCGCTCTCGGACATGTCCATGTTCAGTCCGGCCAGCGCGCTGTTGAGGTATTCGGTCGCGTCGGTCAAGTCCAGTCCCGCCGTCGCCGCCAGCGTCATCACCGTCGGAATGCCTTCGTAGATTTCCGTCAGCTCCCAGCCCGAGGACGCGGCCTCCTTCACGGCGTTCGCGGTTTCCACCGCGCCAAAGCGCGTCGTCTCTGCCCACGAGCGCACCTGCTCTTCGAGCTTCGCCATGTCCTGCGTGCTCGCCGTCACCAGCTTACCCTGCGTGGCGCGCATCGCGTCGTCAAAGTCCGCGTACAACTTCGTGGTTTCCAGTAGCTTTTCGCCGATCTTCATGTACTGGCTGCCCAGGCTCAGCGCCTTGTTGCCCATGGTATCCAGCCATGCCGACAGCTGCTTGGCCGAGTTTGCAATTTGCCCGGTCAGTACGATTTCCGTTTCGAGCTTCTGCCTCTTGCTGTTACCTGCCATTCGTCCTCACCTCCCTCAGCTTTCGTCCACCTTGCACAGCACAACGCCCGTGCCGTCGCCCGCCATCGCGTAAAACACCTTGTCTCCCGCCTGATACGCGTCCGTGATCGCCGTCTCAAGGGGCAGCACGGTCAGCGGCGGCGTGATAATCCCCTTGCGCGAGTACGATTCCACGCGCCATTTCTTGCCCTTCTTTTCCTTGAGCTTGCCCAGTTCGACCTTCGCGCCGTAGTCCTCCATGTCCTCACCCCACGCTTCCCGGCACGCGTACCATCTCAACGCGCGTCGTCTTGCGGATAAACTCATGCTCCGCCGTTTTAATAACCCAGTCTCCGGCCATCCTGCCGTCCGTGTTGACCGTCACGCGGCTCATGGCCGTCATGCCCGGGTGAAACTCCATCTCGATTGCCAGCGTCTCGCATAAGGCGTTTTTGCAGGTGAGCAGTCCCTTCGCCCACCGCTTCGCCTCGTCGTTTTCCCGCGCCGGGAGCGAGCAGAGCTGTATTCGCCCGCCCTTGCCCTCGCTGTCCGTCGCGCTGCCGCTGGCGTATATGGTCGCCACGTCAATTCCGCTCAGGCGCTTTCCGTCCCGCCTCTGATAATCCACGCCCTGCGCGTCCTGCTCAATCGTGATCTCGCATACCGGCTTCAGGCCGCTGCAATATTGCAGCGTGATTCCTACCACCGCGCCGTCCAGCGCCTTGAGATACGCACCCTCGCGTTCCAAAATCCTTGAGATAAACGCGGGGGCGGTCTCGTTGTCCCGTACCAGGTATTCGTACTTCGCCGCGCCGGACAGGCCGTACAGCTTCGCGGTCATTCCGCAGCCCGCCGCGCAGGCATTCATGATCTGTGAGAGCGTCTTTTTCTCAAAGCTCTCGTATTTCCTCGCCCGCGCCGCAAGCGGCATGCTCGCCGCCCACAGCCTGTATCTCCCCTCTTCAGGCAGTACGCCCGCAAGGTAGAGCTTCCCGGTCGAGTATCCGTCCTTTTCAATGCGGATTTCGTCATCCGCCTGAGGGTTCCACTGATCCCAAACGGGCGCGTGCTCCATCTCCATTTCAAGAAAGTCGCACTGCCCGACCGTGTCCGTGTGCCTGCATGCAACCACGTCGCAGTCGTCGGTGATGTCCGTCCCCTTGTAGTAGATGTTCACACGCGCCCACCCCTTATTGATTTTTGTTCTTCGAGACGACCGTGATTGCCGCCTCAAGCAGCCGGTCGAACCGGCCAATCGGCAGGTTCAGTATCTCCACGGCGGACGTATGCGCCACCATGGCAATCTCTATCGCCTGCTCTAGTGTTCGGCCCGCTGGGCGCTGACGAAAAAAACCGTCGCAAGGTTCACCGCCTGCACGCCGTCCTTAATGCCCAGCCGTTCCTTCACGTCGCGCGCGTCCAGCTCAGGCATTTCCTTCGCCACCGCCGCCGCAAACAGGGAGATGCCCTGCTTCTTCGTCATTTTAAAGGCGTCCTTCGCCGCTGCGTCGCTGTCCAGCGCCTCCGCATACTCCCACGCGGTCAGCTTGGTAAAGTCATACTTCAGCGTGTCGATGTCCTTGCCGCCGCCGCGAATCGGGGTCAGCAGCTTCATCTCGCCCTTTTCAAGCTGCGCCGCCAGCTCGTCCGCCGTCTTCTTGATCTCCTTGATGTCCTTCTTCTCGCTCATTTTTCTTTCCTCGCTTTCTTTTTTGCCCTATATGGGCGTTTCAGGTCGTCAGTTCAGCAGGCTCTGGACAGGGCTTGCGTAGTCTACGCCGTTGGAGCGATTGTCGCCGGTACGCGCATCAATCAGTGTCACAACCTCGCCGTTGATCTCCTTCTCAATGCGCAGCACGCTGTAGTTCTCGGTGCTGCCCAGCGGGTTGTTGCGCTCCACGCTGCCCTGGTCGGTGGACTTGTGCACGCCGATCAGCCGGATTTTCACGCTTTCGTATTCGAAGTCGCCCAGCACCACGTTATAGCGCTGACGGGCGATGCGGAACTCAATCGTGTGCTGTCCCGGCATCGAGAGCTGCTGGCAGTTCACGCCGTTGTTGTGGGCGATGGAAAAGTCCATCGCGTCCACGTGATAGCTGCTGGGCACGTCCACCGCCGCGACCATGCCCGCCGCGTCAATCGAGGTCGAGGTGCGCGTGATCGTGGGCAGGCTCACGTTCTGCACGTCCTCCACCACTCGCCCGTTGTCAATCAGGCGATAATCCTCTACGTTGTTGTATACCTTGCTCGGCATGTCATGTGCCCTCCTTACAGGTTAAAGTAGGTCGCGTAGCCGTCGTTCGTCCAGACCACGTCGGCGGTCAGGCTCTTGGCAAGCGGCGTGGTGCTGATGCGGAAGGTCAGCACATAATCGCCCGTGAACACGTCGCTCTTCGGGATCTTCTCGGCGTTGATGAACACCTCGCCCTTGACCAGCGCGCCGATCTTCACCAGCGCGTCCAGTCTCGCCTGCTCCTCGGAGACCATGCTCTTCAGGTCATTCGCGGTCAGCGGCTTGTCCACGTCGCGCGCGCGGCGATGCTGGAAGTCGTTGGACAGGTAGTACATCATCATCCGGTTGGTGTCGGCAATGTTGACCTCGCCCGCGTTCGAGGGCGTGTAGTCGGCGCAGTGCGCGCCCCACAGCGCGAACCTGCCGCCCACGTATGCCGCCGAGGCAATGCCGTTTTTGTTCAGGTTCTCGTTGATCATCTGGTCGTCGTAGAGCTTGCCGGTGTTGCTCGCGCCCATCCAGATATTGCCGATCAGCGGGCACTCGGTGTTCGAATCGGTCATGTACGGCACGCCGTCATTGGCAAGCAGCAGCTTGTTCAGGCTGCCCGCCGCCAGCACGGACAGGTGGTACTTCTTGCCGTCTACGCCGTCGCCCATCGGGAAGTAGACCTTTTCGTTGTCCCTGTTGTAACCCTGCGCCGCCTTATAGGTCGCCGCGCCCGACAGGGTAATGGCCTGGCTCTCGCCGTTGACCAGCGGCAGGTCGGCCAGCACCCACGCATCCCAGTGGCCGTTGATCTTCTTCGCAATGTCGCACATGGCCGTGTTGACGGTCGTCGTGCCGCTGAAGCCGGGCGCCAGCAGGAAGCTGGGGATGTATCCGGTGAGCTGATACACGTTTCTGATCGCGTACAGGCCGGTGTTCGTGCCCTCGCCGTCGCTCGAGCCGATCACGTCGTCCGCGTCCACCGCCGAAGCGTCCACGCTGTTGTACTTGATCGCCAGCGCCGAGGTGCCCAGACTGCCGCTCGTAACCTCGCTCAGGGTCAGGGTCTTCTTGCTGCGGTCGTAGCTCACGGTGTAATCGGTGCCCTTGGTCTTGCCGGTCACTTCCAGCGTGTCGATGATGATGTCCTGCGCGTCCGTGATGACCACGCGGCCCTTCGAGGGGGTCAGGGACTTGGTGCCCTGCTCCGCTGCCTTGTGCACCGACGGGTCGAGCACGTTAATCAGCACCAGCGGCCCCACGCCGTATTCTTCCATGTGCACGTGCATGGCCTCGCACAGGGTGTACTTGTCCCAGTCGTCCGAGTAGCCGAACTTGGCCATCGCCTCGCCGATGCCGCTCACCAGCACCGGCACGTTCACGTTCTTGCTTCCGCCCTCCACGTTGTGCACGGGCGCAGTGCCCACGTACACAAACGCGCTCTTGCTCTTGCTGGATACCTTGCTGCCCGATTCGGTGATCTGGCCATAGGCTCCGTGCAGATAATCGCTCATTCGCTTTCCCTCCATACGTCATAGTTGAGTGGTATTGTTCCCTCAGTTGAGCATGCCGTCGATTGTGCCGTTCACACCATTGCTCTCCGCGTAGCCGTAGAATTGCGCGGTCAGATAGCCGTAATAGATCGGCCTCTTGTCCACCACGCCGTCCGAGTTGTTGTACAGGCTGTAGGTCATTGTCGTGCGGTCGAGAAACAGGTCTGTGCCCGGTATGTGTCTCTCGCGCAAAAACGCCTCCATCAGCTCGTCCATCCAGTCGGTCAGGGTGAACAGGCCCTCCTGCGTGCCGTCCAGTATCCTTTCCGGCTCCACGCGTCCCTCTTCGCCCTCGTCCATCACGCCCGGCAGGCGGATTCCCGGCTCATATACCGAAAACAGGATTTGCACGCCCAGCGTCTGTCCCATTTCCTGCCCGCGGTGGATCGAGTTGTACCGGTCAAACCGCTTTTCTTCCACGAGCTGGGCGTTGCTCTGCATCGGCATCACGATAATGCCCGGGCACACGTTGAGCTGGTCTTCCGTCCACGCGGCGTTTTCTTCCCGCAGCGGCGCCCAGGCCAGAAAGCACCTCGGCTCCTGCATCACGACCTTCGTCACGTCGTAGTTGTCGGCGGGCGCTTTCATCTCTCTGCCCTTGCAGATTTGCTGCTCGATGAATGCCTTCAGCCCCAAAAGGCGCTGTCTGGTTCTCATCCCTCCGCCCCCTCGCTACATCGTCCTCGCTTCATTTGTCGCCAGCAGGATTGTGTACATTCCCATGTCCTCGTTCACCTGAAGGATGCGCATCTGCCGCTTGTCGAAGATCACCTGAAGGTTCGGCATCGGTATCCTGTCCGGGAAGGTGTCAACCGGCGTGTAGATCAGTATCTCCCGGCTGTTGTTGTCCCAGGATACGTCCACCACGTTGTTGTTCTTGCGCTTGACCGCTTCTTCTTCGTCCACCACGCACTGGATTTTCTTCCCGTTGTACAGGTGTTCGCTCATAAAGTGGTCGCCGTTCATAAATACCCGGTGCACGTCCTTCAGAATTTCGTCTTTAAGCGCCATGCGGGCGCTCCTTCGGCTTGTTTTCCCCAGGCAGGCGCACCGCCACCGCCTTGCCCTGCTCGATCAGGCGCATGGCGTAGCTGTCGTTTTCCTCCCGGGTCTGGCCGGTCGCAAGCATCTTGATCCTCATCTGCGCTTCCTCCTCTCCGTCTTCTTCACCAGATCGCCCATCAGCAGGCTTTGTGCCTCGTCTTCGTCCTCCGCCTGATACTCGGTCACCTCAGGCTCTTCAGGCGCTTCAGCGGCCTCCTGCGGCGGCTCAGGCACATTTCCGAGCAGCGCTTCCACGCCGCCCCAGATCGCGCCCTTGCGCACCAGCCTTTCCGCCGTCTCTCTGGTCATCTCGTCCGTGATGATTTCGCCGGGCGTGTAGAGCCTCTTGCCCACGCGCACGTAGTGGATTGCCGTATACATGGTTTCCTCCTTCCCGCCGTCCGGGGCGACGCGAGGTCGCCCCATTGGCAGGTGTTATCAGGTCACGTCGGCCACAACCCACGCGTCCACATTGAACGGGATGATGGTGGGGCAGCTCTTGATGCGGTTCTTGATCGCGTCGCCCTCTTCCGAGGCAAGGCGCTTCGGCACTTCCTTCTTCACGTAGGTCACGTGGCGGGCGCTCTGGCCGCTGCCCTCAAGCTGAGTGACCGGGCCGTGCAGCGCCTTGAGCACGCCGCGTCCGCCCGCAATGAGCGTACCGGCGGGCAGGAAGGGCTTGGTCTGGCCGTCGTCATCAATGAACTTGCCCGCGAAGGAGTACATCTCCACGCCGTCCGAGTTGCGTCCGATGAAGCGCACGCCCTGGCCGCGATACTTGGTGCGGATTTCGCCCATGTCGGCGTTCAGGATGTCCATGGTTTTCATGAATGTGCTGTTGGCCAGCAGGGTGTTGGCCACGTCGGGAGCCATGACGATCAGCTCCATGTTGCCCAGGCCCTCGTACACCATGTCGTAGATGGCGCGCATGTCGTCGTCGATCTTCGCGCCGGTCTGATCCCAGTTGGTATCCGGCGTGAACTTGTTGGTGAAGCCGTAGTCGGCATACAGGCTCGCCTTCTTCTCGCGGCCCTCGTTCACGTACTGGAAGACTTCCAGCTTGCCGGTCAGAAGTACCTGCCGCGCCATCCACTCGCGGCGGCGCTGAATGGCCGCGCGCATCTCGGTCAGGTCTTTGGCCAGAATCTTCTTGCTGCGCTGCTCGGGGGTCAGCGCGCCCATGATCTTCTCGCCGAACATGCGCTTGTCCAGGTCGGCCAGGTCAACCAGGCGCTCCGGCGCGATGGTGCAGAAGCCGATCTCGCGGGTCTCATAGCCGCTGCGCTCCATCAGCACGCCGCCGGTGTTTTTGTGTACCATGGGAGCCATCTGGCGCGTGCCCTTTTTGAAGTCGTAGATCGCCTTGGTGTCCTCCACAACGCCCTGATCGGCGCAGAAGGTGTCGTACAGAAAGCTGTACTCGCGCGGCATGAGTTCAATCGCCTGAAGCATCGCCGCGGTAGAATAAATATCAATCGCCATATTTTTTCACTCCTTTTCTCCGTCTCGCGTTCGTCAGGTTCCGCCGCCTGGTTCCTGGGTGGGCGTGACCTCGTTGTCCAGCGTAGGCGCGGTCGCGTCCATCTGAGACAGCACAATGCCCTGTCCGCGCAGCACAACCTCCTGCGCCGCCGTCACCGCAGTGCCCGCCGAGGTGAGCACCTTGCCCGCAATCAGGTTGCCCTTGCGATACGCAGACGCCACAGGGGCAATGGTCTCGCCGGTCGCGCTGGTCACTTCCTCGTCCAGCACCGCAAGGTAGCTGGTCGCGGCGATGTTGGCCGCAGCCGCCGCCTCGTACAGGTTGCTGGAGTTGCGGTAAATCACCGTGCCCCTCTTGATCGTGCCCACGCCGGGCTTCAGGCTCACGCCGATTTTCTCCGCGCCGATCGGGTCGGCCAGCAGGTAGGCAGGGTCATTCTGACCGATCTTGCCGTAAAGAGTTGCCATGTTGTTCTTCCCCCTCTCTTAGTACATGCTGTTGTTCGGGCCAGCGCTCATGGCCAGTTCAGCCATTTCCTTCGCATACGCCTTCATCGCGGCCTCTTCAGTTTCCACCTCGTCGCTCGCGCTGCCGGGCACCTTCATGGCGGGTTCAGTTTCCTTCTCGCGCGCCTTCAGGTACTGAGCCGCCTTTTCCTTCTGCGCCTTGATGACGCGCTTGTGATAGGCGTAGGCGCTCTCGCCGTTTTCCTTCGCCTGGGTCGCCAGCTCTTCATAGCCGGGCGGGGTCAGCTCGTCAATCTCGCTCAGGCGCTCGCGCTCCATCTGCGCGCCCTTGGCGCAAATGCTCGCGTACAGCTCCGGCGCGCCGGTCTCAAGCTGCTCCATCGTCAGTTCCTTCATGTCCATCTGCTCTTCCTCCCTCTCCGTCTCGTCGATAATATTTTCAGCCGGGTCTTCCCCGTTGCTGACTTCTTCAGTGCGCGCCATTTCGGGCATGCGGCGGTACATCATGCGCGCGCACGACATGAGCGCCTCCGGTTCGTTCTGCTTGGGCGCGGCGCGGATTACCTCGTCCGCAAAGCCGTACTTGACCGCATCCTCCGCCTTGAACCAGGTCTCCTCGTCCATCCACTGCCGGATCATTTCCTCGGCCTGCCCGCTTTTCTCGGCGTAAAACCCCACTACGTCGTCCTCGATCTGGCGCAGCTCCTTCGCGTCGTGCTCAAGGCTTTTTGCATCTCCCCAGGTAATCTGCCAGGGGTTGTGGATCATGTACCGGCTTCCTTCGGCGATCTCCACCCGTGCGCCCGGCAGCGTCGCCGGAATGGTCGCCGCGCTCGCGCACATGCCCTCAATTCGGATGGTGATCTCGTCAAAGCCCGCCGCCGCCAGCGCACTTCGCATGGCCACTGCCTCGCTCACAATGCCTCCCGGGCTGTTGATGCGCAGCAGCAGCTTCTTCGCGCCGCCCGATCTCGCCTTTTTGATCGCTTTGTCAAAGTCGGACGCGCTCTGGTCTTCCTGCGCCCATTTGTAGCCTTCCCGCGTGTTCTCGATGATCTCGCCATAGAGCATCGCCTCGGCCTGTTCCTCGCCCGCCTGCGCGCGGATTTCGTACTTCAGCGCAATAGCATTATTTTTCATCGTTCGTCCCTCCGTTTCCGCCCGCCTGCCCATTTTCAGGCACATTCTCCCGCGTAAGCTCCGCGTTCTCCCGCCTGCGCTGTCTCACAATGGCGCTCCAGTCGCCGCCGTCGTAGGCGCTGGCCTCCTGCTCCTGCGTAGAGATGTTGTTGTTGATGCGCTCCGCCGCCGCCTTGACCTCCTTGAGCGGGTCAACGTGTCCCATGCTGACGCCCGTCCACATGCAGCCGCTCCACGCCTGCCGGATCGCCGGATCGTCGAAGAATCCAGGCGCTTCCACGCGTCCCTGCGCCACCGCCTCAGCCAACCACATCTCATACACAGGCTGGTTAAACTGTGCGTTGAATCGCGTTCGGTAAACCCTCACCGTCCGCCAGAAGTCCAGCAGTGCGCTTCGCGCCGCCGTGTAGTTGCTGTCGTACTTTTTAATCAGCACTTCCTTCGGGATTTCAAGGCCCGCGCCTACCAGCGTCTCCATCGTCGTCACAAAGCTGTCCAGGCCGCTTGTCGCGCGGATAGGGTTGACCTCCGTCACCTTCTTGCCCGGCGGCAGCGCGTACACCGCGCCCGGCGCAAGCTCCAGCTTCATGTCATCGTCGGTGACCTTCTCGTCCTCGTTCACCGCGTCCTGTATGCCCAGGTTGCCGTCATCCTCGTCGCAGGTGATAAACACCGCAAGCATGCTCGATACCACGCTCGCCGCCAGCTCACTCTTGACGTATCGGTCAAGCTGCTTCAGCAGCTCGATCTGCGCCGCCACAAACGGCACTCCGCGCCGCTGTTCAGGCCGCTCCTGCGTCATGATGTGCAGGATATTCGGCTCGCCGGTGTCCTTGCCGATGGCGTCAATGGCCTGCCAGGTCACGTCCGCCGTCGCGTTTTCAAGCAGCGGATGCCTCGACGCAATGTGATACCGCACCACAACGCCTTCCGCGTCCATCTCCACGCCGTCCACAATGCGCCCGCCGCCGTCCAGCTCCTTGCTCTCGCTCTCGCCCAGCTCGCCGTCCGGGGTGGACACCCTGTCCGCCTCGATCAGGCGCAGCGTGGTCTGATAGGGCGTTCGGCTGTTCTCCTTCATGCCGAACAGTACGAACACGTCCCCGCTGATCAGCATCGACAAAAACGCAAGCTGCTGCATCTCGTAAAAGGTCTGCTGCCTCTGCGCGTCGCACATCTTGCTCTCAGCCCACAGCTTGAATTCCTTCAGCGCCGTCCGCTCCCACTCGTCGCACGCCTCGTCGTTCATCTGGAGCGCCTCTCCGTCGATCTTGGGCTTGGGCTGTATGCCCCAGCCTACAACGCTCGTCGAGAGCGTCGCCGGGCCGCTTCGCCCCAGACCGCCGCCCGCGTACAGGTCGCGCGCCCGCTTCCGCAGTAATGCGCCGTGCAGGTCAATGTCGTCCTCCGCGCTGCCCCCGCCCACAATCCAGCCGATCAGGCTGTTGAGTGTCGTGCTCGCGCCCGAGTTGCCGTAGCCGGTCGCCGCCATCCTCGCGCCGTCCTTTTTGCCCTTGCCGCCCGTCTCCCGCTTCAGGCGCTTCTCAAACGCCTCCTGCGCCCGCTTCGGCGACACGACGTTCACCGTTCGCTCCCACAGGTTCGGCTTCGCGGGCTTCTTGTTCTCCGCCATCCGGTCTCACTCCCTTACAGGTCTCTGGGCACAATGCGCACAACCCGGCTCGTGCGCGCGCTGCCCGTCAGCCCGTCGATAATCGCGCTCATCCGCTCAATCGCCTTGCGCACCTCCGCAAGGTCGAGCGCCGTATACTCCCGCGAGCCGACCCTGTACGCCTTGGCCGTGCCGCTCGCCAGCGCCCTTTCACAGTCCTTCCACAGCGCGAGCATCTCCCGCGCCTCGGTCAGCGTGTAGCTGGTGCTCACCGACATTCGCTCATCCCTCCCGCGTTCGGCTGCTTGCTCATCCACCACTCCAGGAAGCGTTTCCTCGTTTCAAAATCCGGCGTGGATACCAGCAGGCCAAGGTCAATTGTCTGTAGTCTGTCCAGCAGGTCGAGCTGCTCCTTCGTCAGATAGGGTCTGATGCTTTCTCCCTTGTTCAGGCCGCGCGCCTCGCGGAACTGCTTTGCCGTCTGCCCCAGCGCAAGCCGGTTCAGCATGTCGGCCTCGTTCGAGAAGTGATACGGCTTCGGCGAATCATGCAGCAGTCTGATTTGCTCCGTCAGCATCGGGAACTGCTCCCGCGCCGATACAAGCGTCTTGATCGTCTGCTCCATCTCGTTGAAGCGCTTGATGTACATTTCCTTGAACTGCGCTGCCTTTTTTCCGGTAAAGCCCATGACCAGCATCGTAAATCCGTCACGCGTCATCGCGTAGCAGCGCTGCTTTTTGTTCTGCTGGTTGGTGTAGGAGGACGGCACAAAATTGTGCCGTCCGAATTCTTGGCTATAACCCGAATCCGGTGCGAGAATTGCGTCGATATTTCGCAGTACGGTCTTGTGTTCCTTTTCAAAAATCTGCGCCACCAGGCGGCTGTCCACCCTCGCAGTGTCCTTCATGTCGGCAAACATGCCGTATTCGTCCATCGGAATGAGTTCCTTCATTGCGTATCCCTCCTAAACCTTTATCCCCTGGCTGACCATGTACCGGCTCTTCTTTTTTTGCCCCTTCACCTGCTCGCGCTGCACGACGATCTTCTCGCCCGGCGCGGTCTTCAGGTCTTTTTCCAGGCGCTCGAAGTCCCAGTGGAAAAACCTGTACGCGGCCAGCGCGTAGTTCCGGCAGTCCAGCGGCTCGTTGCGCTCGTGGATTTTCTCCCACACCACATAGCCGCGCCCCGCCTTGGTGTGCACCACCATTCGCTCGGAGATCAGGCCGTAAAAGTAGTCCATCGTGTATCCCGCGCGCGGCTCCATCGGGAAGTGCATGTACCTCGCGCCCACCTGCTCAATGCCGGTCTCGTAGAGTATCGCTTCTTTGCCCGCGTCCACAGCAATCAGGAAGCGTATCGCCTCCTTGCCGCCCTTCGCGCTCTGCTTCATCAGGCGCACAAACTGTTTGTTCTCGCCCGCTTCGCCCTTGATTGCCCACACCCTGCGCTTGGCCCTCGCCGCGCACTCGTCGTATACCTGGCTGGTGTAGTGTCCGCCCGAATCGACAAAGGTTGCAAGGATTCGCATCCCCCGCCCGTCCGGCCTCTTCCACTCTCGCTCAAGCAGTCCGTCCAGCTCTTGCCATACCTGCTCTTCGTCCGGCCTGCCCGGGATCATGCCCCGCGATATGCCCCAGCTCTCTTCATCCGCGCTCCATCCGACCACCTCGTACTCAAGGCGGTTGTCCTGCGTGTCAACGCCCATCGTCAGCAGTATCGCGCCCTCCGGCACGTCCGCGTCATAGTACTCCCGCCGCGCAAACAGTCTTTCAGGCACGCCGCTTCGGTCGCGCACCTCCCAGCTCTCGCCCAACATCGTGTTGTAAAACACCTTCAGCAGCTCCGGGTCGTCCTTCGCGTCCAGAAAGTTCTTCGCAATGTCCTTCCAGTCGCTCCACGGTGACATGAACGCGCTCAGGCGGAACGAGCGGATTCCCTCCGCCTCCGCGTCCGGGTTGCGCTTGATCCACTTGCCCGGCTGACGCTTGGTCTGGTGCTCCCGGCTTTCGTTCCGGCACTTTGGACACATCCAGCGGATGTTCTTTGCCTGTTTTTCCTTTTCACCGCCCGCCTCGGCTTCCACAATGTCGAACTTGATGTCCTCAAACCGGATAAAGCTGTACTCTCCGCAGTGCGGGCACTGCACGTGCCACTCTTCCTGCGTGCCCTTCTTGTAGTGGCTCTCGATCGGGCCGTTCTTGATCGTCGGCGTGCTGGTCACCACCACTTTTCGGTTGTAGCGGAACGTCTCCGTTCTGCGCTCCGCAAGTTTGATCGGGTCGCCCTCCGTGCCCGCGCTCTTGGGGAAGCCGTCAATCTCGTCCATAAACAGATACCTTATCGGCCGTCCGGCCAGTTCGCGCGGACTGTTCGCGCCCGCAAAGGTCACGCTGCCGCCTGGGAATTGCTTCATGAAAATCGTGTTGTTCGCGTCGCGCGTCTTGGCCTCGTACACCTTGCTCGCCAGTGACGGGCAGGCCGAAATCATGCTCGACACGCGGCGCTTGGAAAAATCCTCTGCCAGTGAAAGCGTCGGCTGCACGAACAGCACGCTTCCCGGGTCTTCGTCAATCAGGCGACCCAGCATGTTTAGCTCCATCTCCGTCTTGCCCACCTGGCTGCTCGCCATGATGGCAATCTGCCAGATGCCCGGCTGGGTAAACGCGTCCATGATCTCTTTCTGAAAGGGTGCGCGGCTCGTGTTCCACTTGCCGACCTCGCTGCTGGTCTCGCTGGTCAGCACGCGCCTTTCGTCTGCCCACTCGCTCACCGTGCGCTTGCTCGGTGGCCTGAACATGCGGTAGGTGTCCCTTACCGCCTCGGCGATCAGGTTCATTCGTCCTCATCCTCGCTTTCGGGCGCGTCCTCTTTCACCTGCGCGGCGATTTCCTCTCCCGCCTCGGACAGCGCCACCAGCGCGGCGCGCACCTCCTGCTCGATGATTCCTCCGATGGCCTCCGCGTTCTCCATTTCGATCAGCCTTGGAGCCAGTTTGCCCGGCAGTACCATCATCGCCTGCATTGCCGTGTGCGCGATCTTCGCCCACTCCGCTTTCACCTGGTCAATTGGTACCACCGTGCCTTCCATTTTGGCCACCTCAAGCTCGGTCTTGCGCGTCTTGATGCGCTCGTGCTCCGCGCGCACCTTGTCCAGGTCTTTGTCCGTGCCGCCGTCCTCGCTCACTCTGTAGTCCACCCACCGCTGCACAAACGTCGCCGCGTCGCATTTTCCGCCCGTGCCCGCCGGAACGAACAGCTTTTTGTCCTCCGGTAGCGTCTTGTCGATGTCGTACAGCCGCCTGTAGGTGTAGCCTGCCAGCGCCGCAAGCTCCTTCTTCGTCATCGCTGTGGCCATGCTACTTCACGTACTTCTTCAGTACGGCCTCGTAGTGGTGTACCAGACGATCCATCGCGAAGTCCGCAATGTCATCTTCCACTGCCGCACGCGACCGGTTCAGCGGCATCTGCGGCACGCCGATGCCAACAACCCGGATGATCGGCAGTTTTGCTTTGCCCTTACGCGTCATGACAATGTGCTTCCCCGTCGGCCCTGACTTGCTCTTTACCGGCATCAGGAAGGGCGGCTGGTCGCCGTAGCTGCTTCTGCCCGCGCCCGGCATGACGTCCGGCATCGTGCTGACGCCCTTTTTCAGTATCTTCGCCCTGATCTTGTACTTCTTGCCTGGCTTCGGCTTTTTGCCCGCCTCAAGCGCTTTTTTGCGCCTCGTTGCGTTGCCCTTCACCACGCGCGTTGTCGAGCCGTCCAGCGGGAAGTCACTTCCGCCGATGATGTTGCGCGCATTCTCTATCGGGATTACGCAGCTCATCTCGCCCGTCATGATTGCCTTCCCGATGCTCCGCCGGATGGTCATCGCCCTGGACTGATACTCCTTTCGCAGGATCGGAGAGAGCTTTGCGCGGATATGTCTCGCCGAATCCTTTACCGTCCAGTACAGGATTTTCGCCGCGTTCTTTTCGCCCACGACCTGCTTCATCTCGTTGAGCTTTTCATATACGTCGCTCATGTCGATGTTCAGGTATGGATGATTTGCAGCCATCCGCTCTCCCTCCTTTCCCTCAATCGGCGCGTCCCCTCCGCCGCGCCGCATCCCGCCCTGGCGATCTCTTCTTCTGCCGCCGTGGGCGCCTCCACTAAGGGTCTCACTTCACATTTTGCCGTCCAAAATGTGTTGTGGTGTGCTGTCTTTTCCGTTTTGTGTTAAGATTTAGCGCATGCAAGCGGATTCTCCCGTCTGCATGCGCCTTGTGCTGTTCAGTTTCTTCGCCGTCTCGCCTCGCGGAATTGTATCTTCGTCAGCGCCTCCCCGTGCAGGTGGCGCAGCCAGTCATAGCTGATGTACATCCTGTGGCTGATCTTCTTCAGGCTCCATCCGTTAATGTACTTGTACTCAAGCAGCTTTCGCAGCGTCTCGTCCTCTATCCGCTCAATGGCCTCCCGTATCGCGCGCTGCTCGACAAACAGACGGTCGAGCTGCCTGCAAAGGCTCTCGTCCGCCGCCTCGTATTGCTTTCGGATTTCCTCTCGGTCTCCCGCCTGCTTCAGGATTTGCTTCAGGCGCGCCCGCTGCTCGATCTTGGCCTCTATGTCCACTTCGAGCCGTCCGTACTCCCGCAGCCGCTCCTTGTTTGTCATCTAAAGTCCTCCCAGCAGTTCAGGTACTGCTCGATCACTCGCACCGCCTGCTCCCAGCCGTTGCACCGCATCACCAGATTGCCGCACCGGCTCAGGCCGTCCGCCCATTCCTTCTGCTCGGCAGTCATCGTTCCCCCGCGTATGCGCTTCATCTCGATGTACAGCGCGCTGTAGTTACCTCTGGCCACCGGCAGGCAGACGTCCGGCACGCCCTTTTTCAGGCCCTCTTTGCGCATCTGCGCCCCGCGCTGAAAGCTCCTCTTGCCCTCGTTTGGTATGTGATACATCCACCTCAGCTCCGGGTACTTCGTCTTGTTGTACTCCGCCCACATAAACAGCGACTGCTGCTCCGCGCTCTCAGTCGGTACCGGCGGCTCCATCAGCGGCCTGCCCAGCTCGTCCTTTTTTCTGCTCATTTCTTCCTCCTTTGCGGATCATCTTCGCGTAGATGTACGCGCCCTCCACGTAGTCGCTCGTGCGCACGATCGGCTCCTCGCACAGCTTGTATCCCGGATACAGGCTCTCAAAGATGTCCTTTGCGTTCGCGCGCACGTCGGTTGCAAGGCGCTGTACGCGCCTCTTGGAAATCTTGTGGTCTGCCACGGTCGGCTCTGGCTTCTTCAGGTTTTTGCTTCCGGCGTATCGGTGCTGGTTCTTGCGTGCGCCCTTTTCGGTCACAAGGGTTTCGCCCTTCTCCTGCTTTACAAGGTACTGCGCCACGGCGGACAGGCCGTTGTTCGTGTCCGGCTGGAGTCTGTCGCATCTCACGCGCCCGCTCGCAAACGGCATGTCCTGCCAGAGCTGCTCAATCTCGTCCCGCGTCAGGATCACCCCGTTGCCCACCTCCCGCGTAATCAGCATATGGTGGTGATACCTCGCCCTGTCGTATGCCGGGTCTGGATGCCTGGTATAGGTCTCTTCGGTTACGTACAGGTACTTGAGCTTCTTCACCTCGCCGCCCTTGCGCCTGACCAGTGCCCGCAGCGCGCGAATGAACTTGCGCACGTTGCTCTGCGCCTCGATCTCGTCCTGCGGCTCGTCCCTGTAGTAGTCCTCGCTGAGGCTCCGGTTCCCCTTCGGGCTTTCGGTGTAGGTCGCCGTGAAGTAATAGTCGTCCCGGCCAAAGTTCGCGTGCACGATCTGCTCAAACCTCGTTCTGCGGTTTCGCACATTCACCCAGCGGACGGCCTCCGCATTCCTCGTCGCGTTCTTCGCCTGCTCCGCCTGTGCTCGGGTGTTCCAAACCGGGAAGCTCGCAATGTAGAGCAGCTCTCCCGCCCTCACCGTCTTCACCCTCTGGTTTCCCACTCCTTTCATCAGCAGCTCTTCACGGTTTTCCTTGTCAAAAAGAAATGCATACTTTTCCGCGCTACAGGTAAACATATCGGCTGTGCTCCCCCTGTTGTCTATCTTTTAATACCCCATACGAGGACGGCAGGCAGGCCCCGCCTGCCGTTCCCGCTTCGCCTGTTGGCTAACCGCTTATGTGCTTAGCACTTCTTGCCGCCGTGCTTGTACGGCCTGTCTCGGTTGTACTCGTGCTTGCGCACCAGGATGCTCTCGATGTCGATTCCCTCGTGCGCGCAGTAGTCAAGGATTCGGATAATCGCGTCCGCCAGCTCAACCGGGATACCCTCCGGCTTCCCGCCCTCGCCGAAGTACACCTCGTCCGGCCTGTGCCCGTTCCGGTATTCTTCCAGCGCCTCGGATACCTCCGAGTGGATTAGCGCCACAATCTCCGGGAACTTCCTGTCCTCGTCCCACCATCCGTGCTCCACCGCGTTTTTGTGGATGCTCTTCGCCAGATCATTCAGCTTCATTCCCGTTTTCCTCCTTCTGCTTCGCCTGTTCAATCGCCCGCCTGACGGCGATTTCCGCTCTCCTGTGCTCCGCTTCTGCTCTTGCCTCTGCCGCCTCCGCGCGCCTGCGCAGCTCCTCGTCGGTCTCAAGGTCGCCCAGCGCCCAGCGCATGTCCTCCTCAATCCTCTCCTGCACCGCGTCGTCCTCCGGTGTGATGACCGCACAGCAGAACATGTCCTCGTACAGCGCCACCAGCGGCCCGCGCCGCGCGAAGCCCAGTCCCTCTTTGCCGTCCGCCGGGTGAATGTAGCTCTGCCGCGCCCAGACGACCTCGCCCGTTTCCTCGTCCTTCAGGCTGGTCACTGTGTCCCCTACGTAGCACACGCTCACGCCCGGCCTCAGGTCTCGCTCCTCTAGCCGCCTGTCCATCCCGATAAACGGCGCGAGCGTCTGCATGCAGTAGGCAATGGTCTCGTCCTTCCCCTCATGGCCTATGAGGATTCTTTCCCGCTTGTCCTTCTGAACATCCAGCGCCGCCAGCAGGTTCTCGTCGCTCAGTCTCAGGCTCTCGTCGGCCAGATAGGCGTTCTTGCCGTCCGTAATCCACTGCCGGTCGCTCGCGTCCTGTAGGATGCCCGCATACCCGGTCTTGAGCACGCGCTTCGCAATCTCTTTCGCCTTCACATTCTCGCCTCCTATATCTCAAGCTTCTGCTTGTTCATGTTTTTCACTTTGTCATTCAGTTCGCATCCCATGTACCCGCACGCCGAAAGCTCCGGTTCCGGCTCGTTCAGGTAGTGCCGCAGCAGCTTCCGTAGCTCGCATTTCCGCGCCTCCGCGTCTGTCTTCAGGCATACGCCGCATCGTTCCTCAAGCGCCAGGCTGATGAGCTGCCATTCGTGCTCCATCGGCATAACGATGTTCATGCTCGGCCTGATCGGGCTTACCCGCGCAATCGCCAGCGTGTAATCCCAGCTCTGGCGCAGGATCGTCTCTTCGATGTCCTTCTGCACGCCGTCAAGCGCCGCAGTCCGTATCCGCAGGAGCGCACCCCTGATTGCGCCCAGGTCTCGTTTCAGGTACTTGTAGCTCTTCAGCCTTCCGGCCAGCTTTTCTGCGGCCTCGTCAAAGCTCCGTCCCAGCATGTCCAGCGTCATAATGCCCTGCCGCTCGTCGTTGCTCATTCGGCTTCGCCGGTATTCGTCATAGTTCGCGTCGCTCATGGTTTCCCGTCCTTTCGGCTGTTGCTCAGTTGCTCTAGCAGTTCGCGGATGACCCGTTCCGCTTCCCGGTTCAGGTGTCTTGCGCACCCAAACCCAAATCCGATTGCGCAATCCTTGCACTGCTTGTCCTCGCATGCCCGCAGGCACGCCATGACCTCCCGCGCGTCAAGCGCCCTGTGCTCGCTCATTTCAGGTATACCTGTATGCAGCCTGAATACGGCGCGTCAATGTGGTCGATCTCCCGTGCAAGGATATACTGCTTGACCACTCTGTTCATATCACCGGCATTCATTGCATACTCGCAGTTCTCATCCACATTGACCTTCACCTTATGGTCATCCCACATGACTTCCAGCAGCTCATTCAGCGTCATTTCTCTTTTCCTCCTTTTTTCGTCTCATTCTGTTCGCCCACCACACGTCCCAGTACGCTTTTATTTCGCGTATTCTCGGGCTTTCGCTTCTTCTGGTTCTTGCATGCTCCGCTCTTTTTCGCGCTTGTTCAAGGTGTTCTGGGCAAAACGCAAACCCCGCTACCGCCTGCTGCGTGCAATATTTGCATTCCCCATACGGCTTCACGACCGGCTGGTATTGTCTCCGCTGTTCCAGGTTTTTCTTTTTTCTGCACTCCTCGCAGAAAGTGCGCCCGCCGCTTGCCGGTTCCCGCCCGCATATAACGCATATGCCTTCCTTTTTCTTTTTCTCCCGACGTGCTCTGTTGTATTCGCTTTGCTGTTTTAGGTGTGTCATGTTGTACGCCCGATTTCGCTCTGCTTCATCTCCGCGGCAAACAAGGCACATAGTGTACGGCGGCTCCGCGTCCTCTTTTTTGCATTTCACGCATATGCCATGAGATTTATACCATGCGTATCTTTCCCGCTCTTTTTCTCTTTTCTTCTTTCTCTGTTCGTCTGTCATCCCTCGCACTTCCTCTCGCCTCAATGCAGCTTCGTTCGAGTTCGTCTGCCGCGAGCTTCATCAGATTGTCGTAGCATGTCGTATACTCATCATCGCTCTGAGGTTTAATGTACTTTTCCTCTTTCATGATGCACCCGGAGCAGTCCAAATCGTCACCGCCGCACTTTCTCAGGCTTTCAATCAGCCGCCTGCGCTCATCTGTCACTTTGCATTTCCCTCCTTTGCTGTTTCGCGAGCTGTGCCCTTGCCATCACCTCGCGCATCTTGGCCAGGTGCTCCGCACATAGCTTTCTCCCTTCAACCGTCGGCTTGTCGCACCATCTGCACTGTTCCTGCGGCTTAAACACAGGCACATACCTTTGCCTGTTTCGTATACTTTTCTTTCGCGCACATTTTTCGCACAGTGTTTTCCCCGGTCTGGCCTGTTTGCCGCAGCTCACGCACCTGCCCTCGTTTTTGAGCCTTTTGTACTCCTCTTCCTTGCGCCGTGCGTTTTCTTCGGCATGTGTTGTACGCCACTTTGCGCTCCATTCGTTGCGTAGCGCCCGGCATTCGACGCATGCTGTGATGCCTGGCATTGCATCCTCGTGCCCACACACTACGCATATCCCGTGTGCCTTGTACATCGCGTAGTTCGCGCGTGTGCTTGCGCTGCGGTCACTGGTCTTCATCCTGCCTGCTTATCTCCCTTCTTGCCGCCAGCAGCTTCTCAACGTCCTCCACGTCCACGGTCAGTTTTCCGTCCGAATCCAGCGCAACAAGCCCTCTCTCCGTGAGCAACTGCACCGTCTTGAGCACCTCCGCGCGCTCCCGGCTCTCGTCTCTCCCCGCGCAGTGCCCGATGATATACGCGACAAATCCCATTACCAGCAGCACCGCCAGAAACCACCACAGGTTGATCTGTATCATCATTCTTCATCCTCCACTCGCATCTTTCTGCAAATTGCTTTTGCCCCTTCGTTCTGCTATCCTCTGTTCTGCCTTGATCAAATCACCCATTTCCATGCCTCAAGTTTCTTTCTAAATTCTTCCGGCGCGTTTTTGACTATTATCTCTTGTTCAATCCAGTCTCCATAGGGTACGTCTACAAGCACGACATCCGCGCGCCACACGCGCCACCACGCCCTCTTCATCTGCTTCACGCGCTTCCTGCCGCGCCCCTGCACCTTCGGCTTTTTGTACCACTCGCGCCCGCGCAGAAATCCCGGCTCAGCCATTCTCTTTCCTTCTCCTTTCCCTCAGCCACCTTGTCCACGTCGCGCGCACTCGCTGTTTGCGCCTGCACTTGCGCTTGTTCACCGGCCAGCCGTCCCAGCGCCGCATCCAGGCTTTCTCAGCCATCGTCCTCTTCTCCTTCTTCGCAGTAACTCATCAGCCGTTGCATTATCGCGTATACTTTGCGTACCTCCATCTGCCACCGAAACCTTGCAAGCTGCTTGCTCCTCTCCTTCGGCGTGGCTTTCGGTATATATCGTTTCCTCAGGATTCTTGGCTCAGCCATTTTCTTTCCGTCTCCCCTTCTATCTTCGCTCCACAATCTGGGCAATACCGCGGTCTCATCCATTGCGTTAAATCCGTAAAATCCGTATTGCAGCACGTAAACACGCGTTTTATCTTGCCTTTCTTCCGGTCTTTCCAGTCCTCAACAATTCGTCCATATTTCACCGGCTTCGCGTCCGCAACGGGAGCCTCTCGCACAATCTCAATCGCCAACTCCATACCCTGTTTGGGCTCCTCCGGTTCCAGCACGCTTTCATAGGCTTCGACCAGTGCTGTCAGCAGCGCCTTCTTGCTGATGAGGTCTCCGTCCATGTCATTCTCCCTCCTTCGGCGGCACGGGTAGCGGCATCCAGTGGGTGATGCACTCCACTCTTTGGCCGTCCCAATTCGCAAATTTGTCATTAAGGTATTGCGCTATATCTACGCTCCACAAGCAGCCGCCAAATGCTGCGATAACTCGCTGTCCGGGTTCTGGCATCCTCTCATCAACACTGATCCATTTACCCGTCGTATGCATATGCATCGGCTCCCACCGCTTCATGGCCTTGTCGTAGGCCGCATCCTTGCCCTCCTTGCCCGGCCCGTGTACCGCAGGCGACCTCCAGCCGCAATCGTCGCAGCTATATCGCCAGGCGTTGTGCTCAAGCTCCATCAGCTCCATCTCGTTTCCGCATCCCGGGCATCTCGGCGCTGGCTTATTGCTCATGATAATCCCTCCTATTCCAACCGTCGATCACCGCATCATGATTACTCTTAAGGGTGTGGGTGGTGCTGGTGCTGCCGATCAGGTTGTACGCGCTCACTCGCGCAACTGTGTACTCACACTGGCATCCGTTGCAGGTAATGATCCACAGCGTCTTATCGTACTCGCAGGCATGTATCCTGGGGCGTGTATTTCCGCAAAACGGACAAGGCTTCAGCCTATTGCTCATGGCTTACATCCTCCTTGATTCAATTGCCATGTATAACAGGATGATGCACATAACAATGCAGAACATCGCGCTCATGCCCTACCTCCTCTTTGATCCCATCGTCAGCGCGCAGACCACGAACCACAGAAATATCCCGATGATCGATCCAAAAATCATTCTGGCACCTCCTCAATCGGCCTAATCCCCAGCTTCGCGGCGATGTCGGCAGGGATGGGGTGTTCGTAACATGTTAAGCATTCTTCGCTCGGATTACCTCCACATTGCAAAGTTAACTTGTCCATAAAATGGCAGGGCCTCACTTGCAAGGCCGCATAGCGAAAAACAGTGTTTTGCCATTCCTTCCACGTCGGATACCTCGGCACCGGGTGCTCTTCCGCCCATGCCCGCAGCCCCTCGATCTGCTCTTCGCAGTTTTTCGTCTTCGACATCAGCCTCATCAGGCAGATGTCGTCTTTATCCCAGAGCGCTTTCGCCGGGCAACCGGCACACCCCAGTGTGCAGCGATCTCCTACCATCCTCACGGCCATCTCATGCAGCGTCTCAGCCATCGCTATTTGCCTCCTCACTCAATCGGCTTAATTCCCAGTTTTTCCGCGATTTTTGCAGGAATAGGTCTATCAGCACAACATTTGCATGTAGTGCTGCCGCAAGCTAACTCATTCTCGTTGCCAAATATGCACGGCGATATTTGCAATGAGCTATCCGGGAAAATGTTCTCTTGCCACTCCCGCCACGTCGGATAGCGTGTTGGGTGCTTCGCTGCCCAGTTCATGATGATCTGCTCTACCTTAACCAGATTGTCGTCGTTACCGCTTGTCGTCGGCATATAGTCGCACCCATCTCGTTCCAGATTGTTATTGCCGCGCGCCAACGGGCACTCATCGCACCCCCATCCTTCTTGACCCAGTTTAGAGCATTCCTTACATAACCTTCCAAATTGTCTCATCACTTCCACAAATTCAGCCATCGTCACCATTCCTTTCAAGCGCCCTCGCCATTCTTCTCTTTTTGTCGTATTCTTTCTCTTTTTCCCTGCACTTTGCGCATGTGACGTATTCCTTGTAGCCGTCCTCTGTCTCGCGCATGGGTATCTTCCCCTCCGCGTCCCGCAGTGACCCGCCACATTGCACGCACCGATGATTGGCTCTCCGCGCATTCTGTACCTTTCTCACGGCCTCTCGCTGCTTCTGCGCGCACTGCTCGCACATTTGCCAGCCTGCCTTCGGCGGTTTCCCGCACCGGACGCACAGCCCGTTGGCGAGCCGTTCTTCGCGCTTCGTCACTCGCTCTGCTCCTCCCAGCATTCGCCTTCACATGCCATGCACATACACTCCCGGTCGCAGTCCGAGCAGTAATCAACCTCCGTGTTGGTGCATCTGTGTGCGCAGATCTCGCACATCTCCTTGTCCTTGTACCACAGATGCCGTATATCGTGATTGGCCTGCGCCAGTTGTACAATTCGGTCGGCCGCAGCCCTCAGCGGCTCGGCCGTGTTGTGGCCATAGCCGCCCGGCATCTCGTCCATTGCCTGCGCCAGCGTCCGCAGCGCCTGGGTCAGCTCCTTGTCACTCATCTTCTCCATGCCGTCTTCTCCTTCTGCTTCGCGTACCACGTCCTGAAGCGTGCTCTGCTCTGCTCCGCACATTCTGCGCACAGGTTTTTCCCCTCTTCCGGTGGTCTCTTGCCGCAGACGTAGCATAATCCTGCATCCATCAGCCTTTTCTTCCTATTCGCCGACCGTTCCGCTTCGCGCAGTGCGCACTTTTTACACAGCGAGAATCCCTGTCGCGCAGGTTTTCCGCAGTACACGCACAGCCCCGCCGCCTTGAATTGCGCTTTTCGCTTCTGCATATACTCCGTAGCCGTCATGCCTTTGTACACTGTCGCTTCTCCTTCTGGCGTTCGCGCCATTTCTTGCCTCTTGCGCTATCTCGCTCAATGCATTCCTCACACTGCCGCCTGCCCTCTTTCGGCGGTCTCTTCCCGCAGGCAACGCACAGCCCCGCAGCTATTCGCGCATCTCTCGTTTTTTCTTCCCATGCCGCCCGGTACAACGCATGCTCCTTGCACTTCGTTCGGCCGGGCAGCGTAGGTCTGCCGCACTCGGCGCACCCTCCGCGCGCCCTGAACTCCGCTCTGCGTTCGCGCATGTACTGCGCCGATGTCATGCCCTTTGGCACTTTCCCGTCTCCTTCCGCTTTTCTCCCGCAACGATCATATCCGCCGCCCGCCGAAGCTGTTTCACTGTCACCTCGCGTTCATACGGCAGCTTCCGATACTCTTCAATCGCCCTCGCCAGGCCGATGAGCGCCACGGCCATATCCCGTGCTTCGCTCTCAGGCATCCCCGCGATGCGCGCTTCCTTCTTCCGTATCCACTTCTTTTTGCTGCGTGCGCTCTCTTTTTCCGCGCAGACAGCGCATCTCATACGCCCCGTTTCGACTGGGCGACACTTGCAGTGCGGGCATATTCCCAGCCCGTAGACCATCTGGTCGCGCTTGATCGCTTTTTCAATCCGCTTGATGTTGCGGTTGTACTCCTGCTCGGTCACATGCCCGCCTCCTCGCGCTGCTCTTCCTGTTTATCTCTCTGTGCCTTGGCATACATTCTTCGCATCTGGACATCCCGTTTTTCACAGGCTTCCCGCACATGCAGCACAAGCTCTCGTCCCGCCTTTTCCTGTATCGCTTCCGGCTCAGCTCGTTTATTTGCTCTGCGTGCTCCCTGAGGTACTGCGCGTTCAGCGCTTGGCACGCGTCGCAGTAGACGTGTCCGTTGTTTGTCGGCGTCTTGCACCTCGCGCATAGTCCCTGTGCCTTGAGCCGCTCGTATCGCGTCTTCGTTCTGTACATCTCTCTGCCCTCACACGTAGTATTTGCAGGCCACGCCCGCCTTCTCCCGCCGCTTCCGCAACCGCGTCACGCGGTCGCTCTCCGGCATCTCGATGTACTCGCAGATGCTCCGCACGTCAACCTGCTTCCCGCCGCACGCGCGCCTGAGCCTGCCGTCGTCCAGCATTGCCATGATGGTGTTCGGGTGGCGGTTCAGGATGTGCGCCGCCATTGCCCGCGTGCACACCTCGCCGTATCGCCTCAGCATATCGTCCATTCTGCTTTCACACTTGACATTCGCGTCCATGTGTGGTATCCTCCTTGTGTGGTATATAACTCTGTTTGGGGGTGCTCCCGTCTGTGGCAGCAGGCGGGAGCGTTCTTTTTTATCTCAGCAGTGCCGCCACGGTCAGCAGCATAGCCGCCAGCGCGCCTGCCGCGAACAGCGTCACCGTGATCGTCACGTGCCAGTCGCGCCGCGCCTGCGACCCCTCCTGCGCTTCCACTGCCGCCCGAATCGTGCGCATCTCCATTTCTCGGTACTTCTGATTGAGCACCCTCAGGTCTCGGTTCTCGGCTTCGACTTCCCGCAGTCTCCGTTTCAGGATGTCGTTCTCCTTCAGCACGCGCTCAGCCATGCGCCGGGCCTCGACGCTCATCACGCCGCTTTCGATGGCGGTTCTCAGTGCGTCCGTGCCGCCGCCCACCAGCTTAATCACCCTTGCTGCTTCCATTCCTTTTCTCCTCCCGTGCATGCCATGTACAGCTCCATAATCAGCTGCCGGTCGCAGTTTTGCAGGCTCTTGTGTTTGCACGTCTTCTTGTCGTGCACCAACCTGTACATGTGCATTGTCTTGAGCACAGACTTTTTTGTGATCGTCTTGTCCGGAAACATCTCGGCCAGCTCTTCGTCGGTCTTGCCCTCGTCGATGGCCTGCATGATTCGGTCATATCTGCGCATCTCGCTCATACATCTCCCCGCTCAGCGCGTGAATCATGGTCATCTTGGATTCCAGGCGCTCCGCCTTCTCGATTGCCCGCGCGGCAATGCTCTGCTGGATGTCCCTCGGCTCCATGTCGCTTTCCACAAATCCAACCTGCGTTCATCCGCTGTTCAGCAGCCGCCTGTATTTCGTGTCCTCTTCCGGCAGGCGCATCGGCATCAGTTTGATTTCGTACCTTCTGCCGATCTTCTCCGGGTTCACCAGCATGGCGTACTTATTCATCGCTTTCCTTCCTCCGTTCCAGTTCGGCACGATACCTTGCGATCTGCTCGCTGCACACCTTCCTGTGCCGCTCGTCCGTGCTCAGTGCCATTTCCTCCGCCCAGTCATTGATCCGCTCCTGAAGCTGTTCCTTCGTCATGCCCTTCATAAACACGCCCATCTCTTAAATCCCTCCATCGAATTTCTTTATAGTTGAAACGTGCCTTCGCTCAGCCCGCCGTCGTGCGCCTTGCGATAGCAACGCATGCACCCGATCGTCGCGGCCTGCCGGTTCTCGCCCGGCATTTCGCCCCTCTCCGGGTATCTGCGCGCAAGCTGCTCGTCCGTCAGCCCGCGCTCAATGTCACGCATGATCCGCTCGTACCTTCTCATATTCCGTTCCCTCCTTTCCTTTCAAGATTTCGTTAATGCCTATGATTCTGACCAGGCCGCGCCTGGCTCCGTCCGCGTCTCCGGCAATGATCTGCCCGCGCAGTGTCATGTACTCCTGCCGCGTCAGCAGCTTCTCATACTTCCGCAGTTCATGGAGCCGCGCCATTTTCTCGTTCATTTCCTCCGCCTCCCTTCCCAAACTTCCTTGTCTTTCCATCTGTTGTGTGATACAATCGCCTTGAAAGGTGGTGTCCTCATGATCGTCCTAAAGGTTCTCGGCGTGCTCGTCCTCGTCGTCCTGGGCTTCGCCGTCCGGGAGTACTTCTACCACAACCGGTTTTGAGCCAGCATCCGCAAACCCCATCATTGCACCGGCCTCTTCAAATGCTCTGCGCAGTTTCGCAAGCCTTCTCTGCGCTTCCGCATCCTGCATAATGTCGTCCAGTGCCTTTTCCGTTTCCACTTCCAGTTCAAGGTCATCCAGCGTCTTGCCGTTCATCGTGCGTCCCCTTCCTATTCGGTTTTGAAAAGCTCGTTCATATCTACCTGAAGTGCCTGAGCGAGGGTCATAATATCCTTGACCTTAATAAGTTTCCTTCCATTCAGCATATCCGTAAGCTCTTGCGGTTTCATTCCGGCTTTCTTTGCAATCGAGCTCTTTTTCAGGCATTTCTCATCGATAATTCGCTCGATATTCCCCGGGACATTTCCGTTCATTTGTGCGATGTTCATATCTCTCCCCCTATACATGTCAATGTTTTCCTGACTTCGGTGCTAGTATATCACGGTTTTATTGACCTGTCAATAGATTCGTCGCATTTCTTCTGACATTTTTATTGACAAACTCTTCTCATCGTGTTACAATGTCCTTGGGTGATGAAAGTGTTTGGAGATCGTCTTAAAGAAGCTCGTTTGTCTTGCGGTTTGACACAGGATGAATTGGCAAAACGTACTGGTACTGTGAAGGCTACTATTTCTAGCTATGAGCTTGGAAAGACTGAGCCGGATATGTATCGCATTTCCCAATTCATATCTGTACTTGGTGTCGATGCAAACTTCCTCTTCAGAGATGAAATGTCCTCTGTTTCACCTAAACCGGTCACTTCCGATGAACTTCAACTCATCGACAAGTACCGCACTCTCGACGACCACGGCAAGCGTGTTGTGGATTTCCTCTTAAATGAGGAAGCCGCCAGGGTGGCGGCTTCGAAGGAGCAGGGACACAAGCACCTGACCGACGAAGAAGCAATCGCCTTGGTGGCCAGGCGCTACGGCCATCTATTCAATACTGATCCGGCTGAAGATGAGGAAATATCAGGGTAATCGCCCCCGGCTTCGCCGCGCGGTTTTCGATGATGATCCGTTCTCCCGGACGGATGATTCGGCAGTATTCGGCCAGCTCTTCGTCACAGATTGTGTAGATGCGGATACGCTTGGTCTTGGGATACCTGGTGTCGCTCGTCGTTCTCATGGGTGAAACCTCCTTGTTTTGATCTGGTTTCACTGTAGCAGGTCGCGGCGATGCAGGCAATACGCATTGGCGGTCAAGTGCTGGATACAAATTTGCAGGCTGCCCGATCCAGCGTTTCGTCGTGATGCGGTTCAAAAACGATCAATGGCGTATCAAAACGCGATGCGCGCGATTCAAAAAGCGATTTACGCGTATCAAAAGTGATAATATCGAATCAAAGGAGGCTTTTGAATTGGAGGAACTCAGGCGGCTCAAGCAGGATTCCGGCATGACCAACCAGCAGATTGCAAACGCAAGCGGTGTACCTTTGGGCACTGTAAACCGGGTGCTCGCCGGTCGCGCGAAGAACCCGGCCTACAGCACGGTCTCTGCCATGCGTGACGCGATGTCTGACACCGGCGATGAACAGCCCTCGGAGCCTCCGCCGGTCGCGCCTGTCGCGCCGACTGCTCCCGCCTCTGACTGTGTGGACTGTCACTCCTGCCCGCGTGATATGCCCACCGGCGCGGACTTCCAGCGCCTGTCCGACAACTTCATGGAGCTGAACGCCCGCGCGGAAGCGTCCTTCGCGGACGCGCTGGCCAGCAAGGACAGGCAGTTTGACAAGACCCGTGCAATATACGACAGTCAGCTCCGGCGCACTCAATGCTGGCTTGTCGCGGTCAGTCTCTTCCTTGCGCTTCAGGTGCTTGCCATCCTTATCCTGTACATCTACGATATTTCTAATCCAACGCGCGGCTGGTTCGTCATGCCCACAAGCTCGATCTACACGCCCACCGCGTCCCCCGATACATAAAAAATGCACTCACCCTTTCAGGGGGTGAATGCACTCTTGGCCTTCGCAGTCCGATGGCCGATAACATCGTCCTGCATGTCTCTATTATAGCACGGTCGCTTCGCTTTTGCAAGTCTTTTTTTCACGCAAAAGAAAAAAGTCCCGACGCTCGCACCGTCGAGACCGTGCAAATCCCTCTCGCTACCACACGTCGGGCATTGCTATATTATTTTAGCACGCCCGGCCTGAAATTGCAACCCCGAAAGGAGAATTTTCATGCCGAAGAAACAGAAGAGCGGCCTGTATCGCTCAAAGGTCACCATCGGAGCTGACCCCAGCGGAAAGCCGGTCTACAAGTACATCTCTGGCCGCACCCGGCGCGAGCTGGAAGACGCGCGTCAGGAAGTCATTGCGCGTTATATTACCAAGAGCGCGCTCAATGATGATATGCTCTTCGGCGTGTACTTCGGCAGGTACTTTGACGCATACCGCCGTCCCTTTCTGCGCAATGCAACCCTTTCAAGCTATCGCCCGATCATCAACAAGAATATCCTTCCCGCGTTCGCCGAGCGCTGTATGCGCTCCATTACCGCGCTCGACCTTCAGGACTTCATGAACTCTCTCGCCGGTCGCTCAAGGACTACCGTTACCGTCGCCCTGAGCATGCTCAAGGGTGTGTTTGAGCAGGCATTCGCCGACCACATCATCCCCAATAACCCCGCGTTGTCCCTGCGCCTTACAGAAGTCACACCCCCCAGTGAAAAGCGTGCGCTTACCCCCGAGGAACGTGCGCGCGTGCTGTCCGTTATCAAGCATAATGCGGACGCTCTTCCCCTTGCAATCCTCTTCTATACCGGCATGCGTCAGGGTGAAATGCGCGGCCTGCAATGGGGCGACATCGACTTTTCCGCGAATACGATACATGTTCAGCGTGACGTGGACGATAGCTCACGCTGTGTGCTGGACGCGCCTAAGACGCGCGCCGCAGATCGCATTGTCCCCATGTGCTCTCCGCTTCGCGAACTGCTCTTTCCATTGCGCGGTCTGCCCGGTGTGTTCGTTGTGCAGGGTTCGCGTCCCGGTCGTCCTCTCGGCAGGACAGGTCTTTATACGCTTTGGGCGCGCCTCATGATGGAGTGCGGTCTCGCCGCGCTCTCACCCAATGCGCTCAAGCTGCCGGAAAGCGAGCGCGAATCCATGCCAATGCGTCTCCGCTACCACAGCGACATCACGCCGCACTGCCTGCGTCACAACTTCATCACCATGTGCTGGGAAGCTGGCATGGATACGCTCGTCGTGCAGCGCATCGTCGGCCATTCGAGCTATTGCGTAACTGCCAACGTCTACACCCACATTTCGAGCGCGCACTTGGCCACTGCTTCTCAGACGCTCGATCGTGAGTTCTCCAAGGTTTCCTTCCTCGCGCCCGCCTCCACCGACACCTGATGTCTTGTCGTCCTCAACAAAACATAAAAGGCCATGTCGGCATCTTTCCGATATGGCCTTTCGTAAAGGAGCTTTGCCATGATTCCTCAGTCTATTGCGCGTATCATCTTGTTGCCCTCAACAAAATGTTCCCGCGCCCGTGAATCACTGCATATTCACCCCTTCGTATGCACGCTTTATGCATACGCCCGCAACCGCCTGCGCACTGTGAAAATCAAAAGTTGCACAAAAGTTGCACAAGCCCTTTCCGTCTCCCTGTTTCCCGCCTCTCCTGACCTCTCAACTTTCCCTGAATCTCGGGCTTTTCAGCCTCTCACCTCTTCCGCCCTCACGAAAAAGAACACTAGAAGTCCAATCTAGTGTTCCTGTGCCTGATTGTGATAAATGTCCCTGAATTTCGGGAAACTCCACACTTTACTCCACTATCCCCTTGCAAGAATAAGTTGCACAAAAGTTGCACGGAAGGAGCTGCATAAAAAGTGAATTCCCTCATTTCGAGATTTCTCTTATATTATAGCCCTTCTTTCTTGAGTTTTGATTTCCCCTACATTATATGTTTCGTGTCGATCTTGCTTTTTCTCGTTTTTCCCCTTGTGAATGAAATCACTTTTTCTGAACTCATATCTAGAAAATAAACGGGCTCTCAGTCAGCCGCAAGCATGTTATTATGTCAGCAGTACCTTTTTCAGCTATCCCTTCGGGATAGCTGCTTTTTATCTTCGTTTTCATCATCATTCTGTTCTTGCAACCATATCCCCACAGGGGATATGGTTGAACCTCACGCCCGCGCGGCAGGGCGCGGCAGGGCGGCAGCGCGGCAGGG
>ERZ808252.452-NODE-452-length-39903-cov-5.101335_pt1 | contig 39903 bp, 22 predicted proteins | sample MGYA00521242_ERZ808252 | MGnify/ENA primary metagenome ERZ808252 (study PRJEB31516, sample SAMN03275581) | gut metagenome | biome: mammalia-associated habitat; material: feces | host: Papio cynocephalus | place: Kenya | collected 2012-08-07 ...
GTGGATCGCAGAAAGTGCAGTATTATGCCGCGCTCAACTACAACTACGACGAGGGAATGTTGAAGACCGACAAGCTCAACGACTTCTCGTGCAATATCTCGAACCATCAGTTGCAGTTTCGCTCCAACCTAAACATTGACCTTACGGCTGGCGCACAACTCGTGATCAACTCTGTGACTACTATCGACAAGTACCATGGCCCCATGCTCGACCAGCAGAGCGCGTATAGCTACATGTTCAACGCCTCTCCTGTCGACTTCGCCCCTACTTACCCGGCAGACAAGCTTCACAACTGGCCACATATCCTCTTCGGCACCACCCAGTCGAAGAAGACAAACCCTTACGCCCTCTTGCAGCAGGGTTATGTCAATCGCACTCGCTACAGCATCACCAATCAGGCTGAGTATATACAGAAGTTGGCGCGGCTGGTGAAAGGACTTGAGTTCCGCGCGAGGGCATCAGCGGTTGTGACGGGGTACTACAACAACGCGTTCTCCACCGTTCCTTATTATTATGCATTGACAGGCTATGACCAGGAAACAGGTGAGCATGAGTTGACAGATGTCATGATTGGTATGGATAAGCCAACAAGAACGCTTAAGGCTTCCAAAGGCAACGGTGGCACGACTACAACCACCATGGCCTTGACAGGTACGCTCATGCACACTGCCGCATGGGGTGGCCCGGACAAGAACCGACACCAGACCTCGCTCACAGCCGTGGCGCAGATGGAGGAAAAAACGTTCTCGCCTATCTCAGACGTGCTTAATGGCCAGCCGCAGCGCAACCTCACGTTCTCAGGACGTGGCTCTTACGGATACCTTGACCGCTACTTCGCTGAGATGAGCTTCGGTTACAATGGCTCTGAGCGTTTCGCCAAGAAGAACCGCTTTGGCTTCTTCCCTGCAGGTGGTGTGGCTTGGGTCGTATCTTCAGAGCCATGGATGAAAGGTTTGAGGAACACCGTCAACTTCCTCAAGTTCCGTTTCTCTTATGGTAAGGTGGGTAACGACGGTATCATTTCCACTCCTCGTTTCGTGTTCCTGCCAGTCTTGTCAAGCAAGTCTGTCGGATCAGACCCCGAGGCCAATGCTTCACAAAGTTTTAAAAGACGTGTCATTTCTTCTTATGCCAACCCTGACATCAAATGGGAAATCGCTGAGCAATACAATCTTGGTATGGAGCTCAAGATGTTCAAGGGCGTGATGGAGTTGCAGGCGGATGTCTATAAGGAGTATCGCCATAACATCATTTCCACACGTACAACGATTCCTGCTTCCATGGGTATTGAGGTTGACCAGCTCGCAAACATTGGCGAGACCTATAGCCGTGGCGTTGACTTGAGCGCAAAACTCCAAAAGATGTTCAACAACGACACTTGGTTGATTCTCAACGGAACTCTGACTTACAACAAGGTGACTTACAAGAGCATTGAGGAGGCTACCGACAAGCCGGCGTGGCAGCGTAAGGTCGGAAAGGAAATATCGCAGCCAATGGGATACATCGCAGAGGGACTTTTCCGCGACCAGGCAGAGATTGATAACTCGCCTCGCCAGGACGGTGACGTGATGCCAGGTGACATCAAGTATCGCGACGTGAACAACGATGGCGTGATCGATGTCAACGATGCCGTGTTCATCGGCTACCCAGAGACACCGCGTCTCATCTACGGATTCAACGGCTCATTCAACTACAAGTGCTTCGAGTTCTCATTCTTCTTCCAAGGCTCTGGTCAGCGCTCGTTCTTCATGAACCCGTCGTCCCTGTCGCCGTTTGTCAACGACCACGCCTTGCTGAAGAGCATTTACAATAACCACTGGAGTGAGGACAACCAGAATGTGCACGCTTTTTGGCCGCGTCTTTCTCCATATAGCATCACGCAGCACAACCCACAGGAAGACTGGTACAACAGCAGCAACAACGAGACGAGAAAGAGCACGTTCTTCATGCATGAGGTTAAATTCCTTCGTTGCACGCAGCTTTCCTTGGCATACAATTTCCCCACGAAGTTCTGTCGTCACATTGGCTTCAAGAACGCAAAGGTTTATGTCCAGGTAAACAATCCTTTCATGATTACTAATTTCCACGATTGGGACGTAGAGCTTGGTGAGAATGGTTTTAACTATCCAATACAACGCACTTACACACTTGGTGTTAACTTAAGTTTTTAGAATAATGAATATATTATATAAATTTGGATGCGTTATCCTTGCGGCTACGGCGTTGACAGCGTGTGACGATTATCTTGACGTGGTGCCAAAAGGTGACATAGAGACAGTAGAGTCTAATTTCGAGCAGAAGGAAGGTGCTTATAAATGGCTTAAAACATGCTATTCCATGATAAAGGACGAAACTGGTGACTTTTTAGAGTCTCCAGGATATTTCGGAAGTGACGAGTTCGTTTCAGGTCAGTATCTTCGCAACTTTGGCGTTTCCTATACCGACCACTTTTGGGGGTGTGGATTTTTCATTTCCGACGGCCTGCAGATGGCTTCAAACCCATACAACAATGTTTGGGCAAAGGACAAGTTCTATTGCGGAATAAATTATTGCAATATTTTCCTTGAGCACATGGACGCTTGTGGCAATGCCACGGACGATGAGAAGATGGTATGGAAAGCTGAGGTCAAGGCCATCAAGGCCCAATATTATTTTGAGCTTTTGCGGCGTTATGGCCCATTCATCCTTGTCCCGAAGAACATTCCCGTGAATAGTAGCATTAGCATGATGCAGCAGCCGCGTCAGCCAATTGACTCTTGCGTAAACGCCATAGTCAAGCTTTGCGACGAAGCCATCAAGGACTTACCATCACGTCAGACCGCCCTTTCGACCAACAAGGCTTACTATAACAAGGAGGCGGCTGCTACATTGAAAGCCTATGCGCTCCTTTATGCCGCATCACCACTGTTCAACGGAAACTTGGCGATGAAGAGTTTCAAGAACAAGGATGGTGTGCGCCTTTTCCCAGACTATGACAAGGAAAAGTGGCACAAGGCTGCCGTGGCAGCAGACGAAGCCATCAAATACTGTGAAGAAGGTGGTGAAAAATTGTACAGTGGAACTGTAGATCAGGCAACGCCATTGCTCAACACCATTATGGACATAAGAATGTCGTCTTTCGACTTCCGTCATGAAAGCAACGAAGCATTGCTTTCGTTTGAGGATATTTATGGTACTTGCAATGGTTTCACTTACCGTGTGCCACTGATACCAGAGAGTTATAAAAATGGTAATTATTACGATCATTCTGCTAAAGGCTGTGTGGGGGCAAGCATGAAGATGGTAGAGATGTTCTATACAGACAACGGTCTGCCTATCGATGAGGATAAGTCGTGGTTGTCGGCACCTTACACCATGAGCAAGGAGGCAGACTCTAAATATCGCAACGTGGTGCCTATCAACTCAGACGTGCTTACGCTTCACCGTCGCCGTGAGCCTCGCTTCTATGCTGACATAGCAGCGCATGGAACATATTGGGTTCAACCCGTCAGCAAGAGCGGCAAGAAACAATATGAGGCATTGCTCGTAGACATGAGACAGGGACAACCTTTTGGAACCCAGGCGAACACTATCAATAGCAACACGCCACAGTGTCTTTCTGGTTATTGGGTGAAGAAAGGTATAAACCCGACTCAACCTTTTCGTGAATATGTTGATGGTGAATCTAATGCTGGAGAAAAACAAGTGGTATATAGGTTGCCCGAGCTATACTTGATGTCTGCCGAGGCTTGGAACGAGTATCTTGACAAGCCAAACCAACATGTCTACGACATGATAGACGTGGTTCGCAAGCGTGCGGGCATTCCTGATGTCGTGACATCATGGACAAGCTATGCAAAGCATCCCGACAAGGTGAAGACCACGGATGGCATGCGCGAGATCATCCATCGTGAATGGAACATAGAATTCGCCTTTGAGGGTCGCCGCTTTTGGAACCTGCGTCGCTGGATGGAGGCGGAGACCACTCTCAATGAGCCACAACGTGGATGGAACATCTTAGGCAAGAGCGATCAAGCTTTCTATAACAACTATCAAGGGCCTATCGTGGTGTGGAAGAAGCGTAAGTTTGACGCTCGTCGCGATTACTTCTGGCCTATCCGCGCCGAGGAAATTCTCGTGTCTGGTGTGAAGCAGAACCCTGGTTGGTAACCAAACGTGAAAGACAAGGTTAAACATTATTACATTTTATCCTAAGATATGCATATTAAGACATTATTATATACGCCAATGATTTTGTTGGCTTCCTTGGCAGTATCGTGTAGCGAGGATACCGTGGAGGGATTTGACAGCACGATGAAGGCAGAGAACTTCTCGTTCCGGCCTGTTGCCGGTGGAGCTATCATGCATTACACATTCCCAAAGGACGAAAATGTCGTCGGCATGACTCTCAGTTATGAGGACTACAGCGGAAAGCAATGCCTTATAAGCGCGAGCCCTTTGACAGACTCATTGAAGATCGTAGGTTTCAATGAGGCAAAGGAAAATGTACCAGCACAAGTTCGCTACCAAAAAAGAGATGGCGAGGACAGTGCTCCTATTGATGTGATGTTCAGCACACATGACTCAGGACCTGTGGCTTTCTTCAAGGGTCTTAAGGTCGAGTCGGGTTGGAACGGCTTCACGGTGAAGACAAACAACCCTGCTGAGTCTTCGGGCATCGCTCACATTTTTTATCTTGGCATCAATCCTTATACCAACAAGGAGGACACATTGTTGCTTACCTCTTTCAATATTGAGGAGGGCAGCGATACCATGACGTTCAAGACAAAGCAGAAAAGGGATGTCAATACAATTGTTGTCCGCACAGAGGACTTCCGTGGTTACATGGTAAAGCAGGAGGTGTTCGACAATGTGGCTTCATATAATACTGCAAAATTGCCGGCAGACGATTTAAGCATAGAATGGAGTTCCTCTGTGGAGGAGCCAAATCACATGATAGGCAAAGAGTGGCTGACAGATGGTGACAACAAGGGACTTGACCATTTCACCGACAAGGATCCAAATCACATTCGTATGGCTTGGGCAGGGCCAGAAGCCACTGGAAAGCCAATGTATGTTGACATGAAGAAAAACAGGCTCACGGCTGAAGTGAAATTCTATGAGCCATTGCCGATTTATACATATGGTACGGTAGACGACTACTACGAAAAAATGTTGGAATTCGACTTCCCCCAAAAGACTCCCTGCGACATCACTGTGTATGGTGCCAAGGACGACAATGGCGTGGCTGGTGATTGGGACAACAAACAGTGGCAAAAGCTTGGAAGTTTCAAGCAAGACCCAATGGTTGACCCTAAATTGCGTTGGAGTTATAAGTGTTTGAATGACTTTAACTACAACTTTTATATTAGCACGATGGAAGAAGCCTTGAAAACAGACTCTATTTGCTGTTCTGTTGGCATTCCGGCTGAGGGTCAAGATGGAGGTTATCGCTATTTGAAAATTGTCTTCAACGACACCTTTGGGCTTGTTGATGGAGAATGGACATATACAGGTGGTAACGTGTCGAAATATATTTTCCTGTCGGAAATGGAAGTCTATACTAAAAAGGAAGAATAAGCAATGAAAATAAAGAAATACTATATTGTTGCCGCGCTGGCCTCGTTTGCGCTATGTGGGTGTGGTGACATTGCCGACACGTTCAGCGAATGGACAGAAGGTGGCGAGAAAAGGTATGTAGGCGAGACGGAGAATTTCCAGCTTAAGTCTGGTTGGGACCGTCTTATCGCGTCTTGGGATTCTCCGGTTGACCCAGCAATCACCAAGATCAAGGTAAAATGGACGGATGACGATGCCAAGTCAGATTCTGTCATGCTTGACAGGAATATCACGTCTTATAATATCACGGGTTTGAAGAACTCTTCCTACTCTGTGACGTTAACCGCGGTCAGCGGTGAAGGTAAGGAGTCGTTGTCGTCTACCCTCTATGCTCGTCCTTATACCGAGGAACATGAGGTGATACAGTCGTTCTCACGCATCATTTCTTCATATTATTTCATGAATGATCGCCTGGTACTAAAATTCCTTGGGTGGGAAGATGGCATGATGAATGCCGTACTTAAATACACCAAGGAAAATGGCGAGGCCGATTCTCTTGTTATCACCAAGGACATGGCTAATGGTGAGGACAACGAGTTGTTTGAAGAATACTGGGAAGATTGTCCTTATATGCTTCTTCCAGATGCTGTGGATAAGACTAAGCCAATTCTTCTTTACCGTACTGGCCGCGTGTCAGGGTGTGAAGACGTAATACACTTCCCTGTTTTTGAGTTGACACCGGATAGAACATTCTCTTCAGATTTCAAGGAAATACTCAAAAAGACTTATGGACTTAGCTCCACAGCTCTTGATGCTGACGGAAACGTGAAAGACGAGTGGGCCGACAAGGTGACTTCCCTCTCCATTGATGATGACCTCACCAATTTTGATGACCTTCTCAACTTCCCTAAGCTAAAGTCTGTTTATCTTGGCAAGCATCGTTATCTTACCGACGCGGGCATAAAAGACGCGAGCCGTGGCCAGTTGAACGTGGGTGAGAAGTTGCCGTCAATTTTTGCCGTCACCACATTGCATGAGCTTAACGGCTTGACAATCTACCGCTATAACAAGCATTTCCAGCGGCTTGGCAGTCTTGACTTTATTAAGGACATGGGCAAGCCAACCATGCCTGATTATAAATTCTATGACTTGCATAAGGCTTCGGTCAACGTGTCACCAGATGACGAGGAAGGGTATGATTCTCATCCGGAATATCTTGTTGACAACAATACGGAAAGTTGTTGGTCGCCATTAGCCCAAACAGGTAGTGTGGACTACAGCATAACGATAGACCTTAAGAGCGAAAAGACAGTAAGCGGCATAAAGATAGTGCAGAAAAATTTTGGCAAGTACGACCAAGACATGGATTACGCTTTGTCGATGGTAAAGGTTTATGCTGCAGATAAGTCTGGTATCTTCGAGCAGGCGACTAATCTTAACGAAAACTATATAGGTACAAGTGCGGGTGAGACTATCGTCCTGCCTTTCTCCAATAAGAGGAACATCAGGTATGTCAGGTTGACATTCCCAGCCAATGCCTATCATGGCTTCTTCGGCGTCACGTTTGCCGAGGTAGGGCTGTATGAATAGATTCTAATTTTAAGGCAAATAAACTTATGTTTGAGACAAAAGTGACTTTGGTCGCGGGCCTACTCGCTATTAGCGCAACTTCTTTCGCGCAGGCTTCTTCCGACAAGCTGCTGAGCGTGCTCAAGACGGAACTCACGCACAACTACGCTGAGCTGCAGAAACAACAGGTGAAGCCATATTTCATGAGCTATCGTGCAGAAGACGTTTACAAGCACGTTATAAGCAGTAGCTTCGGTAAGACTTCATCAGACAATGTGAGCCGTACGCGCTCAGTAACTCCACAAATCAGGTTGGGTGACATGAAGTTTGACAACTTCAAGTACAACTCACAGTGCATGCCAAGTCGAAATGGAAGATCTGCCGCCACGGTGACAATACCCTACGACGACAATGCGGTAAATGGCATAACGACGAATATCTGGAACGCCACATGTTCGCGCTATGACTATTCGCTTATGGCATACGAGCAGGCAAAGAGCAAGGCTTCCACCAGCACGGCTGAGGAAGACAAGGCTCCCTGCTTCTCAAGTGCCCCGGTGGAGAAATATTTTGAGAACCCATATCCTCAGGATAAGATAAAGATTGACGACAAGGCATGGCAAGACAGGCTCAATGCCATATCTTCAGTGTTTAAGGCTGACGCAAGTCTTGTTCAAGGTTCAGTGTCGCTCGACTACAATGTGACCCGTTCTTATCTTGTCAATACGGAGGGTACCGAGGTGGTTCAGAACCGTCGCTCGGCAAGGGTAATGTTGGCCGTTCAAGCCATAGCCGATGATGGCATGCAGTTGCCATTGATGCAAGACTTCTTTGCCTTCGACCCCGATTCATTGCCATCGCAGGATGTAATGATTGCCTCTGCCAAGGACTTGCTGAACCGTGTGGAAGCGCTCCGCAAGGCTCCCGTCGCCAATCCTTACACGGGCCCAGCCATTCTCTCCGGCCCGGCGAGCGGCGTGTTCTTCCATGAGATTTTCGGCCATAGGCTTGAGGGACACCGCTTGAAAGAGGGCGGTGAGACGTTCAAGAACATGGTTGGCAAGTCGGTGCTGCCGACTTCCTTCCAAGTGTTCTGCGACCCCACCTTGCGCAATTATGCCGGCACCGACATGAACGGTTATTACCTTTACGACAGCGAGGGTGTAAAGGCTCGTAGAGTAGACAATGTCGTTGACGGCACTCTGCGCTCTTTCCTCGTGAACAGGGTGCCTCTCGATGGTTTCCCACAAAGCAATGGCCATGGACGAGCATCAGGCGGCAACGACCCGGTGAGCCGACAGTCGAATCTCGTGGTTGAGACAAAGGCTCCATATACAGACGCTCAGCTTCGCCAGATGCTTCGCCGTGAGGCCAAGAAGCAAGGCAAGGAGTATGGTTATTATTTCCGCACTGTCACGAGTGGCTATACCATGACAGGAGAGGGTGGTAGCATCAACTCGTTCAACGTGACCCCTGTTGAGGTTTATCGTGTGTTTGTGGATGGTCGCCCCGATGAGCTCGTGCGTGGCGTAAGCCTTATTGGCACGCCTCTCTCCATGTTCTCCCACATACAGGCAGGCGGCGACAAGCCAAGCACCTTCACGGGAATCTGTGGTGCAGAGTCGGGATGGGTGCCTGTCACGGCCTCTTCTCCATCAATCTTCGTCAGCCAAATAGAGACACAACGCTCACCTAAGGACAACAACATTCCTCCTGCGTTGAATGCGCCTGCTTTCACAGGGAAGAAAGTCACAGTCGATGGCGATGCCGACAATAAGGACAATGTTGACAACACCATCTTCTCTGCCATGAAGGATGAGATGGGCCGTACGCTTGATAGCTTGCGTGTTCAAGGAGCACCAGCTCCATTCTGGGCGGGTTACATCACCAACCGTTACCGCTCCTTCACTGTGACTGGTGAGCTTGGAGGCATTTCGCTTTCTAATTTCACGCCATGGAAGACAAGCACCATGACCCATGTGCTCCTTGGCAATTATCGTCGCAACAGTGATGTTTCCATGCAGCCACTGATCATAGGCGGTGGGTCTGACGACGCGCTTTCTTACGATGGCTTGCGCCGTTCGTTTTGGCAGAGTTCGTTCATGGGCTATGTCAGCAGTGTGAACATGCTTGCCCAGAAGCAAAACTTCTTGAGTCAAAACCCATTGCCGGCCGCGTTGGAGAAGATTCCAGACATGCAACATTCCGCACCTGGCACTTATGTCTTCGCGCCAGTCAATCGCGACGCTGACATTGATGTTGCCAAGCTTCAGGACTACGCCAAGGCCATGTCTGCGGTTTTCAACGACTACAAATACTTGTACAATACTTCGGTAAAGATTTCAGGCGACCAGCTTGACACCTATCGCAGCACATCCGAGAATGTCAATATCAAGCAGCCTCACGACATGGTGACTGTCAAGGTGAGCGCGCAGTTCACAGACGAGAACCGTGTATCGTTGGCCGACGACATGGTGTTGCAATATGAGCACATCTTTGAGTTGCCACCGCTTGACACTCTCGTGGCAAAGGTTCGCCGCTTTGCCGACGACTGCATGGCCTTGCGCAACGCCCCGGCCTTGACCGACGACTATAAGGGTCCGGTGATGTATGAGGGCGATGCTGCCGCTCAGGTGTTCACGGGCAATTATCTTGCACCAAACAAGTTCTATGCCCAGCCTGCTTTCCAGGAGAATCCAAAGTCGCTTGGCCAAAAGATAGGCAAGAAGATCATCGACGAGCGCATCACCATAACCAATGAAACTGCTCGCGCCGACTGGAATGGCACACAACTCTATGGTAAGTACACTGTGGATGCAGATGGCTTCAAGCCTCAGCCTGCCATGACAATTGTTGACAAGGGCGTGTTCAAGATGATGCTCAACCGCGTCACACCGGCACAGTTCGCATTGAAGAGCACTGGCTCGGCGCGGTTCTACAATGATCCCATGCAGGCAGTGCCTGCGGTTGGAGTGGGCACTCTCGTGGTCTCTGCTGAGGGAACGACAAATGCCGACAAGATGGAGAAGACTTTGCTGAAGCTTGCCAAGAAAGCAAAGGAAAAGTGTGCTTACGTCATCAGCAAGCCCACCGATTACACCTCTCTACGCTTGTATCGTGTAGACCTGAAGACGGGTGAGCGCACCTTGGTGAAAACAAACCTGATGGTCTTGCCCACGCAAGACCAGATGAAAAAGTTTGAGGCAATTTCAGATAGCTATGTCGTGGAAAACAACATACGTCCATACAGCTACTCGGTAGTCAGCCCAAGCAGTGTCATCATTGGCGACATTGAGCTGTCGACACCGACCATGAAGAGCAGCCGTGTGCCAGTGCTTGTATATCCATTGCAGCGATAAAGCAAAATATTTCTATTTTTACATCAGTTTAGTATAAATTCTCTCTCTTAGGCTTGTCTTTCGCGTGAGCGAAGGGCAAGCCTTTTTGTTTCGTTTAAATTGTGTTAACTATCCGCGATTTTCTTTTGTTTTTGTTGTTTGTATTTATTTTTTTTGTTTAGTTTTGCTATATATTATAATAGTTTAAAACCATGGGACTTATGAGATTGAAAGCTTGTTTATTTGTCAGTTTACTTCTTGCCTTGTTCACTTGTTGCACCCAAGATTCCACCGAAGATGGTCTCATCTCTCAGAGGCAAGAGCTTGAATCGAAGCTCATGTATTTAAGGACGAATTATGTCAACTCCACAAATTCTTTTGTATTGCCCAATGGCGAATGTTTGGCAGGAGCTATCTTGACTGCTGCTGAAAAACTTGGCATTAATTGGATACAAGATGAGGTTAGGAAGGAAGTGCGACTTTATTTTGGTGATTACTTTGTTGATGACGATGGTGAAAGAATTGGCGTCGCAATTACTGTAGAAAAATACAAGCCTTTTCTCAAGCACCTTTTTAAATCCGTATCTCCAATTGATTTGAGATATGTAGATGACAAATCTGATGAACTTGGCAAGAAATTAGTTGTCATAGGTATAGTCAAAGATCGTGTTTATGGCACTGCACATGCTTATTGTGTACATTCTCATTGCACCAAACATTCACCGCGTTGTTATATTTGCTATAATACTTTTACTGGATGTGATGAACATGTCAAAGCCGCCAGATTCGACCCTGTCTTGACGTTCTCTGTGCAAACTCCTTATCACGATTCTGATTTTCATTCTAAGAAATAAGTTTAATTGCCATGAAACATCTCTTTTTTTTGCTTTCGTTCTTGCTTTTAAGCAGCTCTGTCATTCTTGCAGCAAGTCCAGAGGATTCAATCCCAAGAGAATGGCTCGAAGGAGTAAGCTTGAAACCATGTAAAAAACTTTCTCGCTTAGAATGTGATTATAACATAGTGCGCCCCTATAATTTTCATGTTCTGAAAGATGGTTTAGGATGTGTCTTCATCTGTCAAGTTGGAACAAAGTTTTTGGAAGATCCGCTATTGATAGATTATTATTTTGGAGCGGAAGTCTCCAAAATGATTGATTATGCAGTCAAGCATCATTATTGGTTGGAGATAATCAGTTCTTCAGAGAATGACATATTTAGTAGGAAGCGTAATATCGTTTCCGTTTCCTTGATTCCTTATAATCTTGAGGGCACTTACTCTTATTTGCCTCCTTGCCCTGAGGAAATTGACTCAACATGGAGCGAAACTGGCGTTAGCATTGCTCCGGCGCCAGCAAGTGGGGTCGTAACGAGGGTGCTCTCGCCATTCTTTTTGGGCTTGAATAATAACCATGCCATTATTATTAATGGTTATCATAGCTTTATGTACAAGTGGGATGAGTATTGTTTTCACATCGACAATGTTTCTCGGCCAGCCTTGGCACTCATACGGCTTATAATTAAGTACCAAACCCCGGCTGATGTAACGTATGATGAAAAAACGAGAAAAATCTACAAGATACGTCTTAATCCAGAATGGAACGACACTATCATTGTAGGGAAAGCCCCCGCATCACGTCCTTTTATAAGTGTTCACGGCAAGTAGGCCGTAAAACGTTTTGACAATATGCACTCTGGCCGACGAAGTCGCATGCGAACAGTTGGCCTTAATGTTAATTTCTTGATTTTTAGGCTTGAAAAGTGGCGTATATGATAATTAATGCCTATATTTGCCATTGTAAGGAGAGCCTATATGAATACTTGAAGTTAACCCGTTCAAATTCTATTAATTTTTTAGCTTATGAAATTCAAGTTTTATCTTTTTGTCAGTTTGCTATTGGCATTCTTGGCATCCTGTTCGCAAGACTCCATGGATGACGACTTGTCCAATGACGGCATCACGCTGGAGCAAATACTCGAAGACGCTGCCCTTTCAGATGAAGCCCTTGCGTGTTATGACGCGGAAGGTTCTGGAATCGTGCCAAATGGCGAATGCCTTATAGGTGCGATAATGAAAGCCGGAGAGCAGTTCGGTGTCCGTTGGAAATATGGTCAAGTGAAGATGCTTGTGGACAACTTTTTGAATAAGCCAAACATTGATATCAATGGACACAGAATAGGTAATCCTTCTGATCCAAGATCTTTAAGGGACTTTCTTAAAACTTTTTTCAAAACATCGCAGATTATGGAGTTTGACAATCCTATTTTTATTGCTAACATGGGTAAAGGGTATATGGGAATTGCTATTGTGAAGAACTATGATGAGCAAAACTCAGGTCATGCTTATACAGTCCTCAGACGGTGTGACAAGCATAAGAATAACTGTTATGTTTGTTATGATCCCGTTGCAGGTAATGAGGTTCATCTAAAACATTCAGAGATAGCTTATGGTTTTTCTTTCTTATTAGCAGAACCGAAAAAAGTACCCAATTTGGACGATAATCGTTAATGTATAAATTTTCTTTGCTTATGAAACGTTTGTTATTTATTTTTTTAGCAGTTCTGCTCTCTTCGTTTCAGTTGTTTGCCCAAACCAGTGACGGAGAAGTGCCTTCCTCATGGTTGGAAGGAATTAATCCACGGACAGGAAAGAAAGTTAAATTGTGTTTGGGCAAGTTTATGCGCCTTTTGGAGCCAGTGTCATTGAAAACAAACGCGGATGGCACCTCAACCTTTTCATTTGATAAAGTGAGTGCGACAAGCCCGAACAAGGGTGTTCGCACGTGGAAACTTTCCGCTGAGGCACAAAACCTCATAAGCTATGCCATTAATCATCGTCAGTGGCTTAGCTTTGCTTATGAAGACAAGAGAGAAGAGGAAATTCTCGAAAACATTTCCTCCGTTCTTTCGTTGTCGTTAGTGCCTTATAGCTTTGAGTCGGAAGATTCTGTTGGTGGGGAAGTGCCCGAAAAAGAAAGGCCAGAATGGGTAAAGGATGGCGTAACCTTTTCTAATGATATTAAAGGAGACACGATTACGAAAGCCAAAATCTTCCCCATGTTAGCTTTGAAAAACGGTAATGCTTATCTTATGATGGCTGGAGCTAACATATTTGTCACAAATGGCTTTCGTGGTTGCCTTTATCATATAGACAACGTCCCTGCTTCTGCTCTTCCCTTCTTGAGGTTCTTGGTAAAGAACAATGCGGTTGTATTTGTCACCTATGACAAGTCTACTCTAAAGATTTATAGGCTACGTCTTTATGCAGGGTGGAATGAGACTATCGTAATTGGTAATGAAACAGTGAATGCCAAACCGCATTGACAATGTGTTTCTTGGTTTTGAAAAGCACGTAATGGTGTGGACGGCATGGAATGATGGATATGAGAAACGACAATAGAGACAACAAGAGACAACTTCAATAGCGTTTCCCATGCATATCGCAGAAAGATATAGTCTCTCATTGTCTCTATTGTCGTTAAAGCAAATTGCCATTCGGGTTGCTGGCCGGCACAAGACCGGCCACTGCAAAGCATTACAAACTGCCGCGTCGCAATCTTCTGCAAACTTAGAGTAGGAACGAAACACGTGTCTCGGCGCATGCTTGATGGGGTTGACAGCCTTTCCTTGTGCTAATATATTGCGCATCTATGCGCACGGTTGGCCTTAATGTTAAATTCTTGATTCTTAGGCTTGAAAAGTTGCGTGCTTGAAAAGTTTACCCTATATTTGCCATTGAAAGATTTACGATCTTGTTACTGCAAATATTCAAACTTAAAATATTTGTCCTTATGAGAAAAATGCTATTATTTCTTTTGCTGTCAGCTTTTTGCGGCTTGACAGCCAAGGCCCAACACATGCTCGCTTTCAACCTTAGCGATGTGGGTAACGACTCACTTACAATAGAGCTGCTTGACAAGAATTCATTTCACGACGTTGTGAAACGTGAGAGGGTAAAAGCCACAAACGGGCAGTTCTTTTATGACCTGAAGACGGACGTGGCAAGGAATATTCGTGTTTGTTCGAGAACCGGATGCTTGAACGCTTGGGTCGTGCCAGGGGAGCAAGGTGTCGTGACTGGCACGATGAAGAAGCATGTGTGGACTGGCACGGAATTTTACACGGAACTTGAGAAAGTGGAGAAGGCAAAAACACCGTTTTTGGAACAAATGCAGCAAATGTGTGATGATGTTAACAATAAGAAGATGACCGATAAAGAAGCTTACGCGCAAATGGACATTATCGATGCCAAGATGGACTCTGTTAACCTTGCTTATATCACGAAGCATCCAGACAGTGGCCTCAGCGTAGTGTTGTGTGGAACATCATCTAAGCCAATGGAGAAATTGAACATGATTAACCCTAAAACCATCATCGGCCCCTTTTCCAATTATGCCATGATGCTCGCTGCTGATGACTTTTATGCAAAAATGCGGGAGAAAGCCTCTAAGGAATAGCAGGGGAGTTCCCTAATCATCTCTACCTGCACCCTGCAACATGATACCCAACCGTCAATGATATTTTAATACAACAAATACAACAAGTACAACATATACAACTTATACGCCCTAACATGGTTCGTCGAAAGGGCTAATGGAATACCGTCCATGAGAAGTTGTATATGTTGTACTTGTTGTATTTGTTGTTTTTCAAGGCGTGCCGCGTCTTATGGCCGTCGTATGCCACATTTGTGGTATGCCATATACCCACATTAGGGTAGTAAATATACCCATCGAATGCGATTTCATGAAACTTAAAATAGCATTAACTTTGCAAACGGATAATAAAAAGTATTATTGTAAGAAAGTCAGGATTATGAAACGAATGTGTAGTCGATCAGTCAAGCGAATGTGTCGCCTCATGGCATGTGGCACAATGCTCCAGACGGCTTGCCGTATGCTGGGGATGGTGAATGATTTGCGGTCGCTTTTAAGGCCGCTGCTTAATTCAGGAGTTGAACGAAAAACAGTATTGGATGAACAACAAGCGTATCTTATTCTTGCCTATTGCGATAGGCCTTTCCACGTTGCCGGCGTTATCGGCGACCATCGACAAAACAACGGCTAAGGCCGACACTTCAAAGACCGTAGAGCCCTACGACCCAATAGACATCAACGAGATAGTGGTGGTGGGCTATGGCACGCAGAAGCGCACCCAGCTCACGGGCTCCGTGACCAAGATTGGCGGTTCCCTGTTCGGTAAGGCCACGGCACCGACCCTCGACGGCGCGCTCAATGGCGCGGTGGCCGGCCTCAACGTCACGGCCACGTCAGGCCAGCCTGGAGCCGCATCGCAAGTCCGCATACGTGGCGGCAACTCGGTGAACGCGAGCAATGAGCCCCTTTACGTGGTCGACGGTTTCATATATTATAAAGACGCGAGTGCGGCCAAGACTGGCCTTGGCGCCATAGAGAGCAGTCTCAACCCACTGTCTACAATTAATCCATCAGACATAGAGTCGATAGAAGTGCTCAAGGACGTGAGCGCGACGGCAATATACGGATCACGTGGAGCCAATGGCGTGATAATCGTGACAACCAAGAAAGGCACGCGCGGACGCACGTCAATCAATTATCGCTACACTGCCGGCTTCGATGTGGCGGCAAAGAAACTCGACCTGATGACGGCCAGCGAATGGGCTGGATTCCAAAAGACATATTTCTACAACAAGGGCGGCTATACCGATGAGCAGATCGCGGCTCTCGGTTCCGGCACCGACTGGCAGGGAGCCATGCTTCGCACGGCCTTTCGCCAAGCACACGAGTTGTCGGTGAGCGGTGGCACCGCCAAGAGCCGCTATGCCTTCTCCGCCAACTATACCGACCAGGACGGCATAGTGATCAATTCCGGTTTCAAGCGTTACAACTTCCATGTCAACGCCGATTGGAATCTCCTGCCAGGCCTCACGTTTGGCCTCAACGCCACCTACGGCAAGAGCACCCAGGAGGGGCTCACCACCACGGAGGCCGTAGCCTACAACTCTTCGCCCTTCTCGGCAGGAATCACCAACAGTTTCGTTTATGGACTGCTCACGCCACGCGTGGTGCCTATCTACGCGGAGGATGGGTCTTACAACTACGCCAACCCATACGAGTATGCCTATTTCGCGATAGGCAGCAAGACGTCAAACGCCGTGAGCGACCTGAAAAACTCTGTGGCGGAGAGCATAAACGATTATTTGCTGTCCAACGTGTGGGCGCAATACGCCTTTGGCGACTTTCGAGCCAAGGTGAGCGTGGGGCTCAACAAGGAGCAAATCACGCAAAACTATTTCTCGCCCAAGTACACTTCGCTTGGCCTTGCCAATGAGGGACTTGGCGGCATTGGCAACAAGAGCAACGAGGTGTGGCAGCAGGAATACACATTGGGCTGGAGCCATGTCTTCGGCAACATACACGATGTTGACGCGCTCGTGGGCTACACGCGCCAAAACAGCAAGGTCAACTACAACTCCTCGCTCACGTCCCACTTCACCAACGAGACCTTGAAGCAAAACAACCTCGCCGACGGTTCGCAGGTGTATCCTCCGCAATCTGGATTCTCGGAGGCTTCGCTCAACTCTATCATCGCACGCGTCAACTACACTCTGCTCGACCGCTACAACGCCACGGTGACCTTCCGCGCCGACAACTCGTCGCGCTTTGCCAAGACGCATCGTTGGGGCCACTTCCCATCGGTGGGACTGTCGTGGAACGCGAACCGTGAGAGTTTCCTCCGCGACGTGAGAAATCTCTCCAACCTTAAGGTTCGAGCCTCGTGGGGCAAGGTGGGCAACCAGGAGATAGGCGATTATGAGTATGCGCTCAACTACAAGGCCACGCAGTACAACGGCCAGTCGAGCTACACTAAGACCAACATCTACAACAAGGACTTGCGCTGGGAGACCACCACGTCGTATAACGTCGGCGCAGACATCGGTTTCTTCGACAACCGCCTCGCCATCACGGCCGACGCCTACTACAAGAAGACCAGCGACCTCTTGCTCGACGTGCCAATAGGCTTCAACCAGGGCGTGAGCACACAGCTCCGCAATGTGGGCAACGTGGTGAACAAGGGCGTGGAACTTACCATCGACGGACAGCTCTTGCGCAAGCGCGACTTGCTCTGGACCGTGACCGCCAACATTGCCCACAACTGCAATCGAATCACGAGCATGGGCTCGGCCAGCGACATCATCATGGGCTCGTCGAGCGAGACCATCCTGCGCAAGGGAGAGGCGCTCGGCACGTTCTATGGCTTGCGCTTCGACGGCATCGTGCAGACAGGCGACGACCTGGACAAACTGCCCACCGTGAGCGGAAAAAGGCTTGAGCCGGGCGACGTGAAATTCGTGGACCAAGACCACAATGGGCGCATCGACGGCAAAGACCGTGTGGCTCTTGGGAGCATCCAGCCCGATTTCACATACGGCTTCTCCACTCAACTCAGGTGGCGCAATCTTGATGCCAGCGTCAGTTTCGCCGGCAGTCACGGCAACAAGCTCTTCAACGCCCTTGGACGCAGGCTTGAGCAAACCGGTGACAGCTACAACCTCTTGCGCACTGTGCTCAACAGCTGGACAGAGACCAACCCGAGCAATCGCTATCCATTGGCAAGCAAGGAGCGCACCATATCCTATATCGACAGCAGGTACGTGGAGGACGCGTCCTATCTGAAACTGCGCAACCTTACCATAGGCTACACGTTGCCGATACCCAAGAGCGTAAAGGCAAAAGTGAGAATATTCGCCACTGGTTCCAACCTGTTCACTATTACTCCCTATTCTGGCTATGACCCGGAGGTGGCTTCTGGCACCGATTCTGGTGCCTATCCAGCTGCTAGCACCGTAGTGTTCGGGGCGGAAATCAGCCTCTGACATTTTACCACAATTCATCAACCATCAAAAATACGAAGCATCATGAGAAATAACATATTCAGCACCATCGGCATATCCTTGGCCATTACGGCCACGACATTTTTGACAGGCTGCAACGCCAGCGACGAGACCCCAGACGACAACGGTGGCGGCGGCACAATAAGCAACCCCATAACCAACGATGCCACGGCCATCTCGACCGTAAACGGAGTCTATTCCAACTGGCAACCGCTTAGCTCGTCGTTCACGTTTGTCATAGAGCTCAACTCCAATAAGATGATCTCGTTTGAGGGCGAGGAGTCGGAGGCCGGGCCGCTCAACAGCCGCTTCGAGCAGACCGCCGACACATGGTATCAGCGCAAGGTGTTCAACAACCTGTTTCTTGGCATAAGCACCGACAACGACAACATAAAACTTGTCAACGAGGCATACAAGGCCGGCAACCTGACCGAGGCGGGCTACAAGGCTGCCATAGGCAAGGCCAAGTTCTTGCGCGGATTGGCCTATCTCTACTTGGTGCAGCTATGGGGCGAGGTGCCGGTGTTTACCGAGGAAGGCGGCAGTGCCACCGAGCGGCAGCCAATTGATAACGTTTACGACCAGATCGTCTCAGACCTCACCGATGCCGAATCGCTTCTCAACGACTACAACGGCGACCCTGTCACGCCGAGCAAGCAGGCTGCCGAGGCATTGTTGGCGCGAGCCTATCTCGCGTGGGGCGACAACCCGTTGAGCTATGAGCAGGTGCAGGCCATAGCCGAGGAGCAGAAAGACCCTGAGTTTACCACCACGCCATCGCGCCTACAGCTGGCCGTGGAATATGCCGACAAGGTGATAAGCAGCGGCAAGCTGGCCCTTGACCCTGATTTCGCCAAGCTCTATGGGCGCGACTATGAGAGCAACAAGCGCGGCACCAACGAGCACTTGTTCACCATAAAGCACGATGGCGACAAAAACGACGCACAGGGCAACCACCAGACCCACTGCGCATGGACGTTCCCATTCCAGAACGGTGAGAACGGGCATGCCTTCAACGAGATACACACCGAGGTGGCCGACATCAACCTCTACGATGACTGGAAGCGCGAGCAGCCTAACGACAAGCGCTTGGCAAAGACCTATCTCACCAAGATCAAGAACCCGGAAGACGGCTTCACTTACACCTACTATTCACCCATCTATACGCCCATAAACGGCAAGGGCGTTGACCAGTCCTATGATGACGCGGAGAACCTTGAGATAACCCAAAACTCCGTGGACCGCATCGAGCTGCGCTATGCCGAGGTGCTGCTCACCAAGGCCGAGGCCCTCGTGCAGCTCGGACGCAACAAGGAGGCCGCCGCACCGTTCAACGAGCTTCGCCGCCGCGCTGGGATAGCTGAGGTTGACGCGCCCACGTTAGACCAGATAAAGCGCGAGTGGGACTATGAGTTCACCTACGAGCAGAAGTCGCTGCTCAACAGCCTGAGATGGAAAGACCTCGTGGCATCGGTCAAGAAGGTGAAAAACTATGAGCACTTCGATGACAGTTATGCCACGGAGGGTGCCACGGGGCGTGATGGCAGCACGGTGTCGTCGTTCTTCGCCAAGGTCCACAAGCATCTCGTGGCCAAGTTCAACAACGTCCGTGGTCGTCACTATCGCCAACCAATCCCAGAGGGCTTGAAAGGCGAAGACCTTGGCATCCTGCCGCAGAACCCAGGCTACTAAAACCGGCAAATGGTCTCGATCTTTTTTGAAAGGCGAGAACCTAAAAGGCAGGTTTTTGAAAACTAATTAAGGAGAAAAAGCCGTAACTTTGCATGGCCGTGGGTCGCGTCCGCCCCTTGTGTGCGGAAAGGCTCGCGGCATTGCAAATGAAAAACAAAACATGAAACCATATAATGTCTAAGCAATTCAATTCCAAGCAAATCGTTCTTTGGCTGGGTGCCTTGGCGATAGGCGCGGCCTTTGGACTCACAGGCGTGTCGTGGATTGACCATGTCGCCGACTTCGTGGCGTCTGTCTACACGCGCCTGTTCCAGCTTCTTGCCGTGCCGACCATCGCGCTTGCCGTGGCCACCACGCTCGCCTCGCTCGGAGGGCGCGACGACACAGGCCGCATATTCCGCCACGCCATAACCTACACCCTCCTCACCACCATCGCGGCCGCGGCGGTGGGCATGGCGTTGTTTTTGGTGATTCAGCCGGAAAACCTACCGGTGGGCATGGTGGCCAATGGCGCGAAAGAGGTGCCGGGCGACCTTGGCCAGACCACCTATTACGACCACATACTGAAAGTGGTGCCCAACAATGTCGTGGCCCCTTTTCTTGAGGGCAACGTGCTGTCCATACTCATTCTCGCCGCCGCAGTGGGCATAGCCCTTGCCAAGATGCCAAGCTCTGACGGCAAACAAGCCGTGCTGAGGGTCCTTGGCGGATTGCAGGAACTGCTTTTCACGCTCATCCATGCCCTGATATGGGCCTTGCCATTGGGCATAGCCGCCTATGCCGCCCAACTCTCAGCGCAGGTGTCGGCGGGTGTGGGGGCGGATTCCCTTGGGCGCTACACGGCCGTCATCCTTGGCGGCAACCTCATTCAGTTTGCCATAGTGTTGCCATTGTTCCTCGCCGTCCGTGGCGTGAACCCGTTGAAAGCGTTTCGCGCCATGTCGCCAGCCGTGCTCATGGCCTTCTTCACCAAGAGCTCGGCGGCCACGCTGCCCGTCACCATGCAGTGTGCCGAGGAGCGATTGGGAGCGGAGCGCCGCGTGTCACGCTTCGTGTTGCCCATCTGCACCACCATCAACATGAATGGCTGTGCGGCGTTCATTCTCGTGACCTCGCTTTTCGTGATGCAAAACGGCGGCGTGGTTCTCACGCCCGTCACCCTTGTCACATGGCTGCTCATAGCCGTGGTGTCGGCCATCGGCAACGCTGGAGTGCCAATGGGCTGCTATTTCCTCACATTGTCGCTGATGAGTGGAATCAACATGCCCGTGGGCATCATGGGCATAATATTGCCAATCTACACCATTATCGACATGGTGGAGACGGCGGAGAACGTGTGGTCCGACTCGTGTGTCTGTGCCATGGTAGACCATGACCTGACAACGCGTGCTCACGTCGAAATGTAAAATATTATTGCCAAAAATCAACACTTGGCCACAGATGCTTCCAGGGGCGAAAAACTGTCAGCGTATGCCTTTGGGCAACGCCGACAGCCCGTTTTCGACCATGTTTCTTCGCAATTATAGGCAAATGTCGTCGTCCTTACGGCGTGGAGCCGATGCCATTTAAGTGTGAGGGCACCGCCTTTATGGTTTAAACACGTTGCCATTTAAGCGTAAAGCCGACACGATTTAAGCGCAAAGGCAAGGCTTATAAATCGTCAAAAAATCAACTTGCTTATACTCAGCAATTTATGAAATAGCCTGAGAATCGTGTTTTTTCGACCAAGAGATAGAATGATTGAAAAAACACGATTCTCAGGCTACCTTTTGTAAAAAATGTTGTCAATGCAGGGGTAGGCACAAGACCGCCCCATGCTATTCGGGTTGCGGACGGTCACAGAAACATAAACAAACGGCGAGGCTGAATAATTCAGTAAGCCAATTCGACGTATGCCGGATATATGCGGCAGGGGTCGAAGTATTCCATGCAGCTGTTTACCATGCTTTGGAGGCTCGGTTTCACCTTGCCTCTGAAAATCTCCTTGCCATTTATCGTGATCACGACAGGCTTGTCAAGGTCAACTAACTGCTCACAGAGATACAGACGCAGTTTGCCGCCTGTGGCTTCGGTGTATGTGCGCTTGAACTTCATTTCTATGCCCCATTGCGGGTCTTTCTGCACGGTGGAATATGCCACGTTGCTTATCCTCAGGTCCACGTGGTTGCCGATGATGTTCATCTCATAGAAGGTGCGGCCGTCGGATGGCCGTGACAAGACTTGCAGGTTGTAGAATCCGGAGCGATGGCGACCATCCATCTCGAAGTCTTCCCACAACACGGTCTTGGGATAGGGGTTGCGGACAAACTGCTTGAGCCATGGTGTCGTGAGACGATAGTCCACGTGGTGCTGCATGCCTGGCAAGAGGTTGATGCGATGGCGGAAGAGCGGCTGCTTGTCGGCAGACACAGGGTGGGCAAGCTGCAAGGAGTCGAACATGGATTGCGTGTACCACGTGAGCACGTTGCGGTAGAACCCCATGTCGTCGGCGCCTGTGAGGAAAGAGAAGCCAATGTTGGCGCAATTCTCCGCCGGCGCGTTCTTCAATGGCTCACCACCCGCCATGGGCCCCGCCGCCGCCCAATAGTCGGCATAGAACGAGGCGAGACGCTGACTGCCATATCCGCCCTCCGATATGCCGAAGACATACAGGCGGTTGGCGTCTGCCAAGTTATCTGCCAAGGTTTGGCGAAGCAGGGTCTCCCAAGCGTATTGTTTTGACAGTTGCCACCATCGGTAGTAGCCTCCCTCATTTGGAATCTGCGGTATGAAGTAGAGGCATGGCGCGTCGCTGAACATTTGCGCCCATTGCCAACTCGCTTCCCATTCTTGTGCCTTTGGCCCTGAGCCATGCAGGTAGAGAAACAGTGGCGCTGGCGACTTGGCTTCCTTCTTGTTTCCGAAATAGTATGGCATAGTGGCGTTTGGCTCCAAGGCTGCCGGAATGTGCAGCGTGCCATGCTCCTTGTCCTTCAACGCATGTGGATCGAGCAACTTCTCTTCCTGGAAGTCGCGGTTGGCCTCACGCCAAGCTGTCCAAACCATTTTCTGGTAGTCTGCTACATGCTTGCCCTTGATGTCTTGTCGCAGTTCGGTGTCTGTGGAGAAGTCTCTTCTGAACTCATCGGCTCCTTTCTTCGCCACCTCTTCCTGCTTTGCGAGCTTTTGGAGGAAGGCCTCTTTCACCTTTACTTGCAAGTCGCTCGACTGTGCCGAAATCGACGTGATAAGAGTTGGCATGACGGCAACGATTGCCAGTCTTAGCATCCATGTTCTCATTTGTCTGTTTATTATTTTTGTGAGATAATTGCGATGATGGTTGGAGTTTGTCAATTGCCGTTTTGGGAGAGGAACTCCCAATAGTTGTCGCGTGTGACAACCGTAAAAGGCACGTTGGGGTAGGCGCGCGCGAACGACGCATGGTCTTTTAATTATTATGCCGTGTCATTTGTTTTCTCTGCAAATATACTCAAAAACTCAGCGTAATCCAAATATCTTTAAAGATTTATGGAACGTAATCCAAAAATCTTTGAATATTTTTGGATTACGTTCCATAAATCTTCGATTTTAACCATCTTTGTTAGGGTTGTTTATAAAAGTATTTTGTGAAAGGATAAAAAAAAGTAAGGCGGCGCGCCTTACTTCTTCTCACTGAAGCAAAGCGCGTCGCCTTTCATAGCCGCCTGGAAATAGCCAAAATGGTTGATGAGCTCAATGACACGTGGCAGGCTCTCGCTGCGGTCGCAACTGAAATGCAAACGTGTGCTGCGCAACTTGGCGTCCTCGAAACGAATTGGTATGTTGTACCACTTGCCAAGGTTCTTCGCCACGTCTGCCAAGGTCACGTCGTCAAAATAGAGGAGGCCTTCCTTCCATTTAAGGTAGCACGCCATATTCTCTTCTTTCACCGTGAGCTTTCCATTGTTCTCTACCGTCACGCCCTGTCCTGGTACGAGCTTCACGGAACTGCCGTCAGCGTGGGTCGATACCACCACGATGCCCCGTATCAAGGCCACGTGTCCAGCCTCGTTGGGATAGGCACTGACGTTGATTTCTGTGCCCAGCACGCGAGCGTCGAGCTTGTTTGTCATCACCACGAAAGGATGGTCGGGGTCGTGGGTCACGTCAAACTCAGCCTGCCCTTCCAAGAAGACTGTGCGCTCCTTTCCGCTGAACGCCTTGGGGTACGTGATTTTCGAGTCGGCATACAGCCACACCTTCGTGCCATCGGGCAGAACCATATCGGCGCTCTTTCCCGATTTTGTCGTTATGGTGTTGCTTTCAGTGGCCACGTCGGAGGGCTCAAGTCCCAATGCGTTGAGAAGCCTCTGTGGTATGGCAGCGTTTTTCGTGTTTGCGACGGTTGCGACTTGTGTGTTGCCAGTGGCTTTGCGTTGCACAGGTGCCGTCTTCAATTGCGTGGTGGCTTGTGGAGCCTCGTTTGCAATCAATGCTTGATCACTGGCGGAATTCTGCCATAGCGAAGCGCTCACTATGAATGCAAGGCAAACCGTGGCAGCTATCGCCATCCACCATTTAGCCATGGTCACGGTGTTGGCCTTTTGGCTCGACTTTGCCTCGATGCGTCTCATCAATTGGGAGTAAGCGGCCTCCGTGTCGGCTTTGGACAGGGATCGCTCCATGTTGTCGCGCAACACGGCTTGGCGCATGCACTCCGCGTCTTGCATTGCGGACAAAGCATCCCCTTCTTGCGCCAAAAGCGCGAGAAGCTCATCGTCCCTGATGTCGTTGGGCTCAATGGCGTCAACGGCACGGAGCAATAAATCGTCTTTGCCCATTATCTGCATCGTAGTAAGTGAAATATCTTAATTAAGCGAAATCTTTTATTATTAGACGTAATGGCAACCCAAAAGGTCACACTTTATTATATTTATTTAACCTCTTTTCTCAATATTTTCAACGCTTGCACTATGTGTTTCTTCACGGTGCTTGTGCTTATGCCGAGCTCTTCGGCCACTTCGGCGTATTTCTTGCCTTTGAAGTAGCAAGCGTCAAGTATGGTGCGTGTCTGTGGCGTGAGCGTGCCTATGAGCAGCCGCATCTTTTCTATTTTGGCCTCCGTGTCCATCAGTCTGGACAGGGAGTCGTCGTCCTCGCCGTAGAAAGTCTTGTAGAAGACCTCATACCTCTGTCGTGAGACGCTGCTGCGGATGCGGTCTATGCACTTGTTTCTGATGACGCGATAGAGAAAGCCGCGCTCGTTGCCATCCTTGATGTCGCCGAGATGTCCCCACAACATTTCGAAGGCGTCGCCGATGATGTCACGGCAAGCCTCTTCGTCTCTCACCATGCCATAGGCGAAAGCGTAAAGCTGAGGGTAATAATCGCGGAACAGCCGCTTAAACTCTTTCTCTTGTCCCATTCGGAAGCAAAATTACGCAATTTGGTCGAATTTAACAAGTTTTGAAATGCATTTGCGCCATTATTTTGTGATGGCGTCCAATTTCATGCCGGTTTGTTAGCAAAATGACATTTTGCATCAATCGTTCTCGTGAGCGCGACGTCATGCTTTTGCGGTTGTTTTTTTGTGAATTTTGTTACGGTTGTTTACGAGTTTTGCCAGATAATTAGTTAACTTTGCAAGAAATCACACGACCACATGGACGACGACAAGACAAAAAACAACGATACCAACCAAGACGATGCGCTTACGGTTGACCAACATTCAGACTATCAGCCAGCAGACCGCTTTGATGCCAGCGCGGTTCACCACCTATCGGGCATGTACAAGAACTGGTTTCTCGATTACGCCTCATACGTAATCTTGGAACGAGCCGTGCCTCATATTGAGGACGGTCTTAAGCCAGTGCAGCGTCGTATCCTCCACACCATGAAGCGAATGGACGACGGTCGATACAACAAGGTGGCCAACGTGGTGGGCGAGACCATGAAGTTTCATCCACACGGCGACGCTTCCATTGGCGATGCCTTGGTGCAGCTCGGGCAGAAAGACCTGCTCGTGGACACGCAGGGCAACTGGGGAAACATACTCACCGGCGACCGTGCCGCGGCGCCACGATACATAGAGGCGCGCCTGTCGAAGTTCGCCTTGGAGACGGTGTTCAATCCCAAGACCACCGAGTGGCAACTCTCTTACGATGGCCGCAACAAGGAACCAGTGACGCTGCCAGTGAAGTTCCCGTTGCTTTTGGCGCAAGGTGCGGAGGGCATTGCCGTGGGCCTGTCCTCGAAAGTGTTGCCACACAACTTCAATGAGCTTTGCGATGCCGCGATAAGCTATCTTCACGGAGAGGAATTCCATCTGTATCCAGACTTCCCCACGGGCGGGGCCATTGACGTGGCGCGATACAATGACGGCCAGCGAGGTGGCATGGTGCGTGTCAGGGCCAAGATAGAAAAGCGAGATTCCAAGACGCTGGTCATCAGCGAGGTGCCGTATTCCAAGACGGCCGCCTCGCTGCAAGACTCCATAACCAAGGCCATAGAGAAAGGAAAGATAAAGGCGAGGAAGGTCATAGACATGACAGCCCGCCACGTGGAGATACAAGTGGTGCTGGCCCCGGGCGTGTCGCCCGACAAGACCATAGACGCCCTCTATGCCTTTACCGACTGCGAGATAAACATCTCGCCAAACTGTTGCGTCATAGAAAACGACAAACCACAATTCCTCACCGTCTCGCAAGTGTTGCAGCACTCCACCGACCGCACGATGGGACTCTTGCGCAAGGAACTTCAGATTCGCAAGGGAGAACTGGAGGAGCAACTTTTCTTCGCCAGTCTGGAACGCATATTCATAGAGGAACGCATGTATAAGCAAAAGGCCTTTGAGCAAGCCGCCGACCAGAAAGCGGTATTGCAGTTCCTCGACAGTGAGTTCACGCCGTGGAAGCCCAAGCTCTTGCGCGAGATACGCAATGACGATTATTTGCGACTGCTCGAGATAAAGATGCAGCGCATACTGAAATACAACAAGGACAAGGCCGACAAGCTCATGGCCAAGATAAAGGCTGAGCTGAAAGGCATCGAGCATGACCTCGCGCACATGACAGATGTCACGGTGGCGTGGTTCCAACACTTGAAAGACACTTATGGCAAGGAGCACCCACGCCTGACGGAGGTGCGCTCGTTCGACACCATTGAGGTGACCAAGGTGGTCGACGCCAACGAGAAACTGTATATCAACAGGCAGGACGGATTCATAGGCACGGGATTGAAGAAAGACGAGTTCGTGTGCAACTGCTCGGACATCGACGACATAATAATCTTCTTCAAGGATGGTAAATACAAGGTCATAAAGGTCGCCGACAAGATATTCGTGGGCAAGAACGTGCTGTGGGCGCAGGTGTTCAAGAAGAACGACACGCGCACGATTTACAATGTGGTGTATCGCGATGGCAAGAAAGGCCCTTATTATATCAAGCGATTCAATGTCACGTCGATCATACGCGACCGCGAGTATGACCTCACCATGGGCACGCCCGGCTCACGCGTGTGCTATTTTACGGCCAACCCCAACGGTGAGGCGGAGACAATAAAGGTGACGCTCGAGCCAGACCTGGCTAACAAGCGGCAGGCACTGTTCATAGAGAAAGACCTGTCGGACATTCTCATCAAGGCGAAAACGGTGAGAGGCAACCTCTTGACTAAACGCCAAGTAAAGCGCATCACGCTGAAAAGCCATGGGCACTCCACGCTAGGTGGACGGAAGGTGTGGTTCGATGGCGACGTGCGACGGCTCAACTACGATGCCCACGGCAAGTATCTCGGGGAGTTCAACGACGACGACTCCGTGTTGGTGATGCTCAATGGCGGTAGCTATTACCTCACCGACTTCGACCTCAACAATCATTTCGAGGACAACATCACGCTCATCGAGAAATATGACCCACACAAGGTTTGGACAGCCCTTCTCCTGGATGCCGACAACAACGGCTACCTCTATCTCAAGCGCTTCCAGCTCGACGCGAGGAAGATGCCGCAAAACCTTGTAGGTGAAAACAGCGAGAGCCGATTGATGCTTCTGTCCGATACGCCTTGTCCCAACATCCGTGTGACGTTTGGCGGAGCCGACGCAGTGAGGCCGCCCATGGATATAGACGCCGAGCGGTTTGTCGGTGTCAAGAGCTTCAAGGCAAAGGGCAAGCGAGTGTGCAATTGGCAGGTGGAGAACGTGGAGGAAATGGAACCGCTCAGGCAACCAGAGCCACAAGATGATGGCGACGCCAACGCGTCTGGTGAAGACAAAGAGAACCTTGACCCTGACGCGGGCAAGTCGCGCCAGCAAATCATCGACGAGATCACCGGGCAGCTCAACCTCTTCGACGATAAAGAAAAATAAACAAAGATACGCTGATGGCAAAAGGCACAATAAGACCCTTCACCCGTTTGGTTGACTGCCGCCGCGCGGCCAACCACATGGCTCTTGCGTTGTCCTTGCTCTTGGTCAGCGTGGCGGCCAAGGCCCAAAAAGAGAAAGCCAGTTTGATAAGCATTGGCCATGTGGACATTCTCGACACCTACCTCTCGCAGGAAAAGGCAACAGGCCTGGAGTTGCGCTACAACAAGGAAAGGCTAAACCGCAAGTTCGTGGGGCAAAGCGATAGCGCCGGCACTGGCGGCATGGGGATGCGCAAGTGGTCTACGTTCGTGTCGCAAGAAGCGTTGCTGTCGAAAGCCGGTACGCGAGGCAATGCCAACTCCTTTTTAGGCGCCATGTACAACCTGCGCTTTGGTTGGCATTACAACATGGATCGCTCTACGCTAAACGTGCGAGTCGGACTCCTTGGCGATTTCATGCTGGGCGGTATCTATAACACCCGCAACAGCAACAACCCAGCACAGCTGAAACTCGCGTTGAGCGTAGATCCGTCAGTCATGGCGACGTGGCGGTTCCATGTCAAGGGCAGACCCTTTGCCCTTCGATATGAGGCTTCGGCGCCAGCCTTGGGCATCGCCTTTTCGCCAAACTATGGTCAAAGCTACTACGAGATTTTCACGCGAGGAAACTACGACCACAACGTGGTGTTCACGTCGCCGGCCTCGGGCTTTCAAATACAGCAACAGCTGTTGTTCGATTTCCGCCTTTGGCGCACGACGTTCACCATCGGTTATCTCAACGATATAAGGCAATTGAGCGCCAACAGTTTGAAATATCACCAATATACCCATGCGGTGACAATAGGATGGAGGTATTGATCTATGAGAAGACTGTTGAACCTATTTGTTGTTTTCATCTTGCCATTCATGCTCGCGGCGTGCGTTACCGAGGATGAGTATGATGACTCTCCGCAAGGCAACTTTGAGGCCTTGTGGCGCATCATGGACGAGCATTATTGTTTCTTTAAGGAGAAAGGCATAGATTGGGATTCCATACACGCCGTTTATCAACCGCAATTCAATTATGGCATGAGCGAAAGCCAACAGCTTGAAGTGCTTGGCAACATGCTCGCCGAATTGCGCGATGGGCACGTTAACCTCTTTGCGTCTTTCGATTACAGTCGCTATTGGGGGTTCCATGAGAACTACCCTAAGAATTATAGCGACTCGCTCGTGCGTGTGTATCTTGGCACCGACTATCGCATATCCAACGGCATGCGCTATCGTATCCTTGACGATAACATAGGCTATTTGCGTGTCCCCACCTTTGAGAACTCTTTTGGCGCGGGCAACCTCGACGACATTTTCCTTTATCTTCAGCCGTGTCTCGGCCTGATAATCGATCTTCGCGACAACGGCGGAGGAATGTTGACTTCGGCTGAAAGCCTTGCCGCCCGATTCACCGACAAGGAAACCCTTGTGGGCTATATGCGGCATAAGACAGGCAAAGGCCACGAAGACTTCTCCGGATTGGAAAAGCAGGTGCTCAAGCCCGCGAAGGGCATACGTTGGCACAAGCCCGTGGTGGTGCTTGTCAACCGATCGGTGTTCTCTGCCGCCAACGAGTTCGTGAAATACATGCGACACTTCCCTGACGTGGTCATAGTTGGCGACCGAACTGGAGGGGGAGCCGGGTTGCCGTTTTCTTCTGAGTTGCCAAACGGCTGGAGCATACGTTTCTCGGCTTGTCCCATCTACGACACCGACATGCGCAGCACCGAGGACGGAATGGATCCTGACGTGAGCGTCGGCCTGTCATCCGGCGACATTGACCGTGGCATTGATTCCATGATAGAGAAAGCCCGCGAGGTCATAAGAAAATGAAACCGTATGTTATAATAGCCTTTATCATATAAGAAATGAACCAATATTCCATAATCATATCACAAAGCCTTAGTATCAGGCAGGAACAAGCGTCGGCGGTCATAGAACTTCTCGACGCTGGCGCGACGATACCTTTCATCAGCCGCTACCGCAAGGAGGCCACTGGGAACCTCAACGAGGTACAGGTGGCTGCCGTGAGCGACCTTTACGAGAAGTTGAAGGAGTTGCAGAAGCGCAAGGAAACAATCTTGAAGACGATTGAGTCGCAAGGAAAGCTCACTGACGACCTGCGGCACCGCATAGAGAATTCTTGGGATGCCACGGAGATAGAGGACATCTACATGCCTTTCAAGCCACGCCGGCGGACACGTGCCCAAGTGGCGCGCGAGCAGGGGCTTGAGCCTCTCGCCAATTTGATTCTCATCCAAAAGGAACATTATCCCGACATGGCGGCTCAGCGATTTGTCAAGGGCGACGTGAAAGACGTAGAACAGGCCATAAAGGGCGCGCAAGACATAATAGCCGAGGATATCTCTCTCGATGAAGGCACGAGGCAGACTGTGCGTCGCAACTTCCAGCGCGAGGCGACGATAGTGTCACGAGTCATTCCAAAGATGAAGAATGACGACAAGGCCCAGAAATACAGCGATTATTTCGCGTTCTCAGAGGAGTTGCGCCGCTGTTCGTCGCATCGCTTGCTCGCCATGCGCCGTGGTGAGGCGGAAGGCGTGCTGAGAGTGAGCATAAAAGGCGATGACGAAACCAACGTGGAAAGGCTCAAGCGTCACTATGTGCGTGGATTTGGCCCTTGCCAGACCATTGTGGCCGAGGCTGTTGAGGATGGGTATAAAAGGCTTGTTGAGCCATCAATAGAAAATGAGTTTGCCGCGTTGAGCAAGGAAAGTGCCGACGACGAGGCGATACGCGTATTCAAGGAAAACCTTAGGCAACTGCTTCTCGCGGCACCACTTGGGCAGAAACGTGTCATGGGCGTTGACCCTGGCATACGCACTGGCTGCAAGGTCGTGGTGCTCGACGCGCAGGGTAACTTACTATATCATACAGTGGTGTTTGCCGTGGGAGACCGTCGCGCGAGAAATGGTATGTCACCTTTGGAGCAGTTTGATGACTTGGCGCGCAAGTGGCGTGTGGATGCCATAGCTTGTGGCAACGGAACGGCGTCGCGAGAGACTTCCGACATTTTGCGGCAGATCAAGGACATCCCCACTTATGTGGTCTCTGAGGATGGGGCGAGCATATATTCCGCTTCTGAGGTGGCACGAGAAGAGTTCCCCGACGAGGACGTCACCGTTAGAGGTGCTGTGTCGATAGGGCGTAGGCTTATGGATCCTCTCGCCGAACTGGTAAAGATTGACCCTAAGAGCATTGGGGTGGGGCAGTATCAGCACGATGTTGACCAAGGCAAGCTCAAGCATAGTCTTGACCAGACGGTTGAGCTGTGCGTGAACGGTGTCGGCGTGAACGTGAACACGGCATCGAAGAACTTGCTGACTTATGTCTCTGGCCTTGGTCCAGTACTCGCCCAAAACATCGTGGATTATCGCAAGGCCAACGGCCCTTTCACCTCGCGTGCCCAATTGAAGAAAGTGCCACGGCTCGGCCCGGCGGCCTTTCAGCAGTGCGCTGGCTTCTTGCGCATACCCAATGCCAAGAATCCGCTCGACGCCTCAGCCGTACACCCTGAGAGTTATCCCATCGTGGAGAAGATGGCGGCAGACTGTGGATGCTCTGTGGAGGAACTGATTAAGAATCCAGAACTGCGCAAGAAGGTGAACATCAACAAGTATGTGACCAAGAGCGTGGGCTTGCCGACGCTTACAGACATAATGAAGGAATTGGAGAAACCTGGGCGTGACCCACGTGGACAGGCCGAGACCTTCGAGTTTGACCCTCGTGTGCATACCCCGGAAGACCTCGTGCCAATGATGGAACTGCCTGGCATCGTGACCAACATAACCAATTTTGGGGCGTTCGTAGACATTGGCGTACATCAAGACGGCCTTGTGCATATTTCACAACTCGCCGATAAGTTTGTGCGTGACCCAAACGAAGTCGTTAAACTTCATCAGCACGTGCGCGTGAAAGTGATGGAGGTTGATGGTCGTCGCCGCCGCATCTCGTTGACAATGAGAGGCGTTGACCAGCGCCAATAAGCAAAAAGACCGCCCACAACTTGATGTGGGGCGGCCTTTTAAGAGTTTTATGCCATTGTCTATTTTCGGGTTTATGCAGAGTATTATTATTGCATTACAAACATATTGCTCTCTTGGTCGCATATCCATAGTTTGTCGCCTTGGAAAGCGACACCTTCCGGCTCTGCTGAAATGCCCAAGGGTGGAAGGCTGAAAAGACGCACTTGCTTTTTGGCTTTCAGGTCAAACACGGCAAGTTGGCCATTGTTTTTATATCCTCTCACTTGGTACATTATGCCGTCTTTCACGGTAACTCCCTGCACCACCTCAAACTTGTTTATGTAGTTGAAAGTGAAATAGTCTGTTTTTGTGCTTAGATCTATAGTCAGCTCGCTTTCCTTTATACTTGGAGTGGCTATCTTAAAGATTCGCGGATTGCGGTCTTCACTTCCATTCCATGCAATTACGTAGATGTTGCTTTTATCGGCATTGTCGAAGACAGTAAGTGAGTTTTTGTATCCAGCCCATGTTATGGTCTGCACGAGTTGCAGTTTTTTGCCAATGATGCGGTACACGTTCGACGTGTGCCTGTTTGAGTATTGTGCCACGTAGAGGAGCGGCCACTTGTCGGTCGGGGTATATCGTGATCCAAACGACACTGTGTTGCAGTGCACTTTAGGGTCTGTCTCGATGTGCAGCTTGCCTATTTTCTTCTTTTTGTTGAGGTCTATGAGATACACTTCCTCCATTGCGTGGCTGAAGCTTATAGCTGTGTCACCAGATATTTCCATGTCCTGGATGCTTGTGCCTATCGCCTTGCCGTAGGTGAATACCCTCTTGAACGTAGGGTTGCTGGGCAAATGTTGTTGGGCACACAGCCGCAATGAGGCGAAAATAATGATGTTTAAGATGAGCAGTGTCTTTTTCATGACTTACACTTGAAAGGTGAAATATTATTTTGTTTAGCTTTTATCGCTTTTGCAAAAATAGTACAAATGTTTTATATTCGCAAGTGTTTTCTCAATAATATTTTCATTTTGCAATTAGCTCCCCCATGTTTCCACATATTTGCGTCACTTGAGCCACCTCTCAAAGAAGTCTCTTTTGCGCCTCTCAAAATACATTTGATGGTTGAAGTCGTAGTGGTGCTGTTGCCCAGGCAATACAAGGAGATCAAAGTCCTTGTTTGCCTTGATGAGCGCCTCCACCAGCCTTTGCGTGTGTATGGGATGCACGTTTTGGTCCACGTCGCCCGTGGCGAGCATCAAGTGCCCTTTGAGCCGAGGCGCGAGCTCTTGTATCGTCTTCACCTTGAACTTGGCGTTGTCGTCAGCTATGCCTTGATAGGTCTCGCCCCACATGCGGTTGTAGACGTTGTTGTCGTAGTTGCCCGAGCTTGCCACGGCCGCCTTGTAGAAGTCGGGATAGGCCATTATTGCCGCGGCGGCCATCATGGCGCCACCGCTATGGCCCACGATGCCCACGCGGCTGATGTCTATGAAGCCGTATCTGGCGGCTATCTGCTCTATGCCGGCCTTGTCGTCGGCAAGCGGATAGTCGCGCAAGTTGCCGTAGCCAAAGGTGTTGTAAGCCTTGCTTCGCAGGGGGCTGCTTCCGCGATGACCGAAGACAACCACGATGAAACCACGTTGGGCGAGAGCGGCATTGTGGTATTTGTCGAAGACTGTAAAGTCGTTCCACACCGTTTCCGTGAATGGCCCGGGATATACCTGCGATATGATGGGGTATTTCCTTGAAGGGTCAAAGTGGTAAGGCTTCCACATCAGCCCGTAGAGGTCGGTCTTTCCATCGGCAGCCTTAACCTTGAATTGCTTGGGAGCTTTCCATCCATAGGCGTAGAGCTTGCTCACGTCGCTTTTTTCAAGCACGTCGAGCTTCTTGCCGTTTGAGTTTCTCACTACGATGGTGGGAGCTTCGCTCACGGTGCTATAATTATCCACTATGATTTTGCAGTTGGGACTCACAAAAGTCTTGTGTTCTGCGTTTTCTGGTGTCAGCAGTTTCAAGCCCTTGCCATTGAATTCTACCCTGTACAGGTGCTGGTAGTAAGGGTTTCGTCCTGTTTCATGTCCATAGCCGTAGAAAAACAGTAGTTTAGCTTTTTCGTCAATTGCGCATATGCGGCCCGCTGTCCAATTGCCGGAAGTAACCGCGTTGAGCAAGTGTCCTTGGCCATCGTAGTGGTATATGTGCCCCCATCCAGTGCGGTCGCTCCAGATGAATATGTCGTTGCCATTGTTGACAATATCGCATTCGAACATATCTGGGTTGATGCGAGGTTTGGCAGTTTCCGTGATTAGTTCATGCAGTTGCCCCTCGCCATCGATGGAGCACAGTTGGGCCACGTCGCGTGTCTTCTTTTTTCTCCAGAAATATATGCGGTTATACACGTTTCCCGCCTTTTGCGCCACTATCTCCTGGCATTTCCATTTCCTTACGTCGACCTCACGCAGTGTCCCACGCTTGCAGTCGCCTACATAATAATGTGTGGTTTTCACTATCGTGTCGCCAGGAATCTCATACTCATAGGTAGATGTCATAGGCGTGTTGTAGTCGCCGCACCACATCATGCCAAATTTCCTGACACCGCGATGGTCAACGCGTGGCAAGACGAATTTGCCCTTTGCCAGCCATTTCACGTCGGCAATCTCAAAAGGATAATCACTCTCCACGCCACGAAGCAGCGTCGTGCTGGTGTGTGCCTTGAGATTTTCCAATATGAGGTTCCTTGAAGAGTCGACAGACAGCCTCCAAACCGAATCGTTGCTTGTGCCGTAAGGGTTTATTTTCGGCCAACGGCTTGCCACCAGGCTGTCAGCTTGCTTGCGTGTCACTTCCCATTTACCCTTGCCTTTCTCCCAGGCATAGTATTTTGAGTCTTCTCCAGCCTTGTGCCACGTATACCAAAAAATGTCCTTGCTCTTGTGGAACCAAGGCACGGTTTCCAGGCTGCTCACAAGCGGCTCAAGGTTGGGGTCATCGTAACGCTCCACGTTTACGGTGTCCTTTGTCTCGCCAGACAAGACAATGCCGCTTGCCGCCGTTTGGGCGGCAAGGGCTGTCTGGATGAAAAATAAAACAGAGAGAATTTGCAGTCTATGCATCAGTGTTGCTTGTCAAAATAGTTGCGTTTCAGGCGCATCACGATGAACTTGTAGTTCTCACGAGTATCCTCATCGACATTGGTCTTTGAAAGCTCGTCAACCTTGTTGGCGAGGTTGACAAAATAGGCGTGCAGCATGGTCGCTCCCTCATTGCCTATTGCGGTGGATACGTCTGTCTTGAACACCTTTTCCGCCAAGTCTGGCAACACGTTGGCCTGTATAAGCTGTATATACTCAGGCACGGCTTGGTTTGATTTGTAGTCGCACATCAAGTTGTGGTCAATGAAGTCGAAAAGATCCTTGGCCTTGAAGGCCTTGTCGCCCATATCGTCCTCGGCAGAGATTAGATTGTTTATCTTGGTCTCATCGAGCAGGTTTTTATACACTTCAACGGCCACGGCGCGCATCATGCCATCTATATTGCCTCCGCAAACGCGTTTGGCAATTTCGTCGTTTGTCCATGAAGGCACGCCATGCAGAATCTCACGGTTTAAGAAATCGAGTACCTTTGTTTGGTATGCTTTGGTTGGGTAGGCGTTGGGAGTCTCGTTAACGTTTCGCTGTATGGGGTAAGTCTTCTTGTCGCCAACAACGGAAGTCGCGTTCTTTATCAATTGCTGATATTGCCCCAATGTCTTTAGAATAACCGTGCGTTCTTGCGATATGCTGTTCTGGCTGTTTGGCAACTGCTTCATATCCTTGTCTATCGACTTGTACAACTGTTTCAGCTGCTCTATGCCGAGCCGAGCCGCCTCCACGAAGTCGTTGGAAATATAGTCCTTGGGATTTTTCCAGCTTGTCTTGTAGTCGGACTTGTTGTATTGGAAGAAGAAACCAGCATTGCCTTGAGGCGCGCTTGTGCTTTTGCCATAGAGATAGGCAATTGCCTCACGGTCGTAGACCGACACCTTGGGAAACAATCCTTCTGCGCCTATGCCGTCTTTTGGCTGTACTATGTAGTTGAAAGTAAGTCCGCCTGTCACCGACGACGTGGTGCCGTTTGCTTGCAGCCACTGCTTGGAGCGCAGTTGCTGAGGCGTGAACTGGCGATAGCCATTGTCGTTGCGCTTCAATCCGAGCACCTCGCCAACCTGGCCTGCCACAAGAGCCTGTATCATGTCTTGCAAAACGCCCACGCTGTTCATGTCCTTTGCTATGCGCTTGTCGATGTTTCGGCAGGTGATGTAATAATTGGTCAGCTTTTCATCCATTCCCCAGTTGTTCACGTCTATTCTCGCCGCGAGGATTTCCCCCGACTTTCCGTCGCGCACTACGTCATTGGTGGGATTGGTGGCTCCATACCAGTCGACATAGATGTGGCGGTAGCTCATCTGCGCGTCGCTCGGCTCAGAAGAGAACACAAACGGCTTCTTCACGCCGGCGGCGTTGAGTGCCGGCACCCATTCGCCGAAGGCTTTCACGATGCTTTCCCTGTATGGCTTTGGCGTGATGGGATTGATGTAGACCGTGACAGGGCCCTCGTCGAAATTCCATCGGCTAACATACTGTCTGCGTCGCGACACATACGTCTTTGTGTCATACTCTTGCCGCTCAATGGTGTTGAAGCCGTAGAATGGGTTGTTCAGCTTCAGCCGCTCTTTCCTGCTTGGCAGCAGTTGCAATACGAACTTCAAGCACGTGGTTTGTGCCTGTTCCATTTGGGCGGTCATGGTGACGTTTACCATGTCGCTTTGCGAGCGATACAGGTCGAATACGGCTCCCCCACTTATGGCGTCGACAGACAATATCTTGGAGCGCAGCATGTCGGGATGGTTGAGCGAGTTGTTTTTGGACACGTCGAAAAGTCCTCGCGCGGAGTTTATGCTTGATGAGATGTCCACGATAAACGACTTCCCGTCCTCGCCCCTCGACACTACCGTAAGGCTCATGTCTATCGGCTCCATGTTGCTTGCGTGTATGGCCTCCATCATGGCTGCGTTGGCTGCTTTGGCGTGTGTGGAGTCGGCTTGGGTGTCCAGGCTGCGGTTGTAGGTCAGATAGAGTGAGTGCTTGTTGGCGCCTTCCTTCACCCTGAACGATCCCGACACGGGCGACAGGTAGCTGCTGCCTTTGTAGGTCATCGCGAGGGCGAAGATGTCCTTGCCCAAGGCCTTGCGCGGAATCTCAAGATAGTAATTGTCGTCTTTACGGTAAATGTTGAGAGCCAATCCGTCGGCATTCTCCTGTCCTTTTATTACTTTCATGCCTTGTAGGGCCATGAAGCTCTTGTATGTGTATGGCAACGTGTCGGCCTTGGCCTCGGTCGTCTTGTCTGCTTGCTGTTTGCCTTGGGCGCACGCTGGCATGGACAGTGCCATCAGCGCCACGAGTGTTGGTATAGTGTATTTCATGTCTTTATTTAGTCAATAGTGCTTTGTTGTCACCTGTTTGCCATGTCGTGATGAAATTTCTTATGGTGGCGAAATGGGCTCTCGTGATGTCGTCTTTCGCGCCCTTTTCCCCTTGCACGGCGTATGCTTTCACCTTTTCAAGCATCTTCTTTAGTTGCAGTCCTACGCCCGTGCCGAATGTGGTAAGGTTTTCAGCGCTGAGCGTGAGGTCGGTGAGGAAGTTGCGCTGAAGCATGCGCTCGTGGACAGAAAGCTTCCGGCCAGCTTGATACCGAGCGTATACCTTGTCGAAAATGAAGTTGAACAGGCTGTCGGTGGAGAGTGCGTCCTCTTGTTGGTTCTCGTCGGTTACGCTTCCATATTTCAAGAACACTTTCGCCAGTTTGTTGGATGCCCTGGAGAGGTCGTAGCTCCAGTCAACTCCCGTCTTCTTCATCAGCTCCGGCCTCCAAAGCCATTTCTGGTCTTTGATCATGTATTCATCTATGAAGTCCAAGGCCCGGAGCTGGTCCTTGAGAGGCACTGGCTGGTGTATGCACAGCTGCTCGCCCTTATCGCAGTTGTCGTCCATGCTGCCCGATATGTAGCGTATCACATGCTCTATATAGTTCCAGTATTGGTTCTGGACAGACAGGTAACGTCGGCGCAGAGGATACCAGTCGCTGTCAGGCGTGTTGGTCCACTCTTCCATATGGTCCATTATGTATTTCAGGTTCCTCATGCCATAGGTGTTGGCCTTGATGTCGTCGCTACCGCTGTCCTCGCTCTGCACGCGTGGGTCACCGAGAGTGGTCTCCTCTATGTATCTTGCCCACGTGTGCTTGGCTCGCTGTTCGGTGACCCATTGCCTGCGCGTCTTGGTGTTTTTCGCCAGCGACGTGCTTGGGTCGAGCGTATAGCCCCATTGTATGGCGAACCTGTCGTAATCGCCTACACGTGGCAGGAGGTTGTCGTAGTCGGTGATCTTGTCTTCTGGCTGCGGTATGTAGTTGAATCTCTGGTAGTCCATTATGCTTCCACCCAGCCCGTGTGCCTTCACGAAGTTCTCATCGCGCAAGCTGTCAGGGTCGTAGATGGTCGAGGCTATGAAGTTGTGGCGCAATCCGAGAGTGTGGCCAACCTCATGTGTCAACACGGTCTCCATGAGTTTACCGATTGTTTTCTTGTCGAGAGGATACTGCCTCGCACGTGGGTCAACTTGTGAGCACATCACGAAATACCATCTCTGTACGAGGTCGAGCACTGAGTGGTATATGCCAATGTGCGATGTTATGATTTCCCCGGAACGTGGATCCACTACCGCGGGTCCGTATGCGTTTGGTATTGGCGATGCCTTGTAAGACACCAGTGGATAGCGCACGTCGCCTTCGTCGTAAAGAGAGTCGACGGGAGCCATTTCGGCATGGATGGCATTCTTGAATCCCGCTTTCCTGAAAGCAGGTTCCCAGTTGTTAACGGCCTGGATGAAATATGGCCTAAGATATTCTGGCACGGTGCGAGATATATAATACACTATTGGCTTCTTTGGCTCAACAAGTTCGCCCCGACGATATTTCTCCATGTCCTCGTCTTTGGGTTCAAGTCTCCACCTTATGGCCATGCTGCCAAGCTCATAGTTGTCGTCTACGGTCAAGCCTGGCATTCCATAGGTGAAATATCCCACCCTGCTGTCTGCTATGCGTGGTGTCATTGGTGTCTTTGGCAGAAGGAACCAGCTTGACGACACTTCCCATCTCGAGTTGGTGTCCTCGCCTTTCGCCGGGCGCGCGAGGGTGTATGAGCGAAGGCTGAGAAAGTTGATGTTGCCTGGAAAGGCTCGTATGCTTTCAACCTTGGTATGCTCTTCTTGCGCCGCGCCGATACGCAAGTCGTTGGCACCGCCACGAAGCGAGAACAGTTCGTCGTCGCCCATTATCATGTCCGTGATGTCGATGATGTCGTTGCCATTGTCCTTTGCCACGACCTTGAACCCCTTGTGGATGGGTGGCATGTCGGTGGCGAGGTGTCCGAGGTTGTCGGTTCCGTTCCCAGTATATACCACGTCAGGGTAAACAAGCGACACCTTGTCGCCAGTCTTGACAAACC
>ERZ808252.453-NODE-453-length-39900-cov-4.513214_pt1 | contig 39900 bp, 37 predicted proteins | sample MGYA00521242_ERZ808252 | MGnify/ENA primary metagenome ERZ808252 (study PRJEB31516, sample SAMN03275581) | gut metagenome | biome: mammalia-associated habitat; material: feces | host: Papio cynocephalus | place: Kenya | collected 2012-08-07 ...
ATGAAAACACCGATACGGTATAAAATACTGCTTTGCGGATCTCCTCCAAAGCCATAGGTCAAAACGAAAAAGACAATGGATACGAGTGAAATTACCCGCAGCGCACGAAAGAGGATATCCAGAGTCCGGTGAAAAGTTACGAACATAATATTTCCAAAATTTGGTTTATGGTACGGCGGCAGTTCCATGATCAATCCTACGCGGTCCTCCTTTGGAGAGAGGGAGCTGCCAAAAATTTTATAAACCGCCCACATCATTAAAAACATGAAAAGAAAGATGGACAGGATGACGAAAAAGCCGCCATTGCTGCCAAATAAGGCGATGGCAATCGTAGGAACTACGGACAATGTCGCCGCACACGGAACAGCCCATGACATTGCGATCGCGAGGACACGCTGCCCCCAGTTGTCGACGACACGGGTTCCGGTCGTTCCGGCAATCGTACAGCCAAGTCCCATAAAAAACGGCATGATTGTTTTTCCCTGCAATCCGACCTTAGACATCGTATGGTCAAAGAGGAAGGAAATGCGGGCGAGATAGCCGGTTTCTTCCATAAGATTGAATCCCAGCGTGATACCAAGGACAAAGGAAGCCATCATAAGGGCAAAATACAGTACATTGACAAGCACGTCACAGATCAATGACACAAATAGCGGATGAACCCGGATATGTTCCATCAGTGTACGCAGTCCGGCAGAAGCAGGAGTGAGAATGGCAGAGGCGGCTCCGGAGATCACTCCGGCAAAGAGCATCGCTAAAAGGAAGATGCCAAGAATTATACCAAATGCCATCAATTTTCCTTTTACCGGAGAGAGTGCAGTTTTGTCAAAATTTGTAAATGCCCGCTGCGCGGTTTTTGACGTGGTTAGAACATCTGCCAGCAGCAGATCAATATAATTCATCTTTTCTTCGGCAGAAGTGAGAGCATTTTCTTTTATGATATTTGGGGAAACCAAACTACGTTCTATCGTTTCGTAAAGCAGTGAATAGTCCTTTTTCTGAATAGCAGACATCGGAACAACGGGGATTCCGAGCTTTTCCGAAAGAAGTTTCGTATTGATGGAGATGCCCTGATCTTTGGCTACGTCCATCATGTTTAAAATTAAGATGGCAGGAACCTGTGTCCCGACAAAATCTGCGAGCATATACAAACTTCGTTTTAACTGCGAAGCATCTGCCATAACAAGTACGAGATCGGCATTTCAGGAAGAGATATAATCTTTTGTGATAATTTCTTCATCCGATCCGGCAGAGAGGGAGTAACTTCCCGGAAGATCGGCTAAAACCATTTGCTGTCCGTTCCATTTGAATCCGCCTTCTTTTTGTTCTACGGTTTTCCCCGGCCAGTTTCCTACATGCTGATGCGATCCGGTAATCATATTAAAAATGGTTGATTTCCCGGAATTTGGCTGTCCGAGCAAGGCGATAACGGGAGTTTTATTTTCTTTTTTATCATTCATTTTCGAAACCTCCTACCATGATTTTTTTGCTTTCTTCCCGCCCAATGGCAATCAGGGTATCCCGTGTGAAAATAAGCACCGGCTGTTTGCGGTTATTTTGACAGACATCAATGGTACTTCCGCACAGTAATCCCATGGATGAAAGGCGGTTTACCAGACGGGCTTCGTCTTTGATCTCCTTGACAATATACCGTTGTCCCGGTTTTGTCTCGGAAAGTGTATGATTTTCCATTTTTTCTTCCTCCAATCCAAATAGTAATCGAGTTAGCAATATCTAACTTTAATGAATAGTAACAGAATATAAGATATGTGTAAAATCCATTTAGTCATTTTGAATCCATTTAGTAATAAATTGTGTTGGCTAATTGTTATTTGAAGGAGGCTGTGATAAAATGACAATATGAAAAGGCCAGAAGAAACTTATTTTATCTATGAAAAAGAAAATGAGGGGCGCGTGGAGTGCTATGTGCTTGCACCGGGAATCTTTCTTATGTTTGATCAGATATTTACAAGCAGCTGGACGAAGGGAGACAGCTCAATATTTTCTGATGAAATGCTGATTCTGAATTTCTGCCGGAATGGACGGTGCGATGTTTCGCTTACCGGCAGTCGTTATGCGATCGTGAAAGAAAAGCAGGTGTGTGCCAGCACAATACTGCCTACGAAAGATTTTTATTATCCCGGAAGATACTATGAAGGGGTACAGATTTATATTGACCGCAGCTGCGTGCGAAGGGCAGAAGGAAATGATCTCCTCTCACAGATGGGACTTGATATCGAGCAGCTGATCCACGTATTTTGTACCAATAACGGACTTTATCTGCACCGCATGAATGACGGGATGGAAAAATTTGTGGAAAACGTATGGGAGATGAAAGAGCATCCGCAGCTGGGGATGTTACGGTATGCTGCAATACGGCTGCTGCATGAATGGATGCAGTTGCCGTATAAAAGTGAAACTGCTGCGTGCTTTACCAGGTCGCAGATTGCTATCGTCAAAGAAGCAGAAAACATGATTTTGCGAGATCTATCCAAACGGATCACAGCAAAGGAAATGGCAGATCATTTTGGCATCAGTGAAAGCAGTTTTAAATTGTATGTGAAAGGAATTTTAGGAGAAAGTTATCTTGTTTATTTCCGCAAGAAACGGATGGAAAGAGCTGCAGAACTTCTCTCGTCAACAACTCTGAAAGTAATTGAGATTGCAAATGCAGTCGGGTATGAAAACCAGGGCAAGTTTGCAAAGGTGTTCTCGGAAGTGTATGGAATGACACCGCTGGAGTACCGGAGATGGGTGAGACAGGGGGATGGAGGGTGTTGAAGAGAGTATTTATAAATAAAGAGATAGAAAATAGAAAGCGAAACTTCGAGAAAGCAAATCAAAAATGCTGATTTTCATTGATTTGTGCTATGGTTTGAAGTATAATATTTATCATAGCACAATGGGAGTTATTTGATTTTTAGATTTGCGCGTTTTTGATTCAATATTTTTGGAGTGATATTGATGGAGTAATTCAAGAGAATCAGGAAATACGAGACGAAGTAAATGAAGCAATCGGAAAAGAATGGAAAAAATGTGTTCGGCGGACCAAAAAGAATATTTAAATGAACACGTTTTTAAAAACTCGGAACGATGTGGCAGGATGATTGATAATTATCGTACGCAGACAATAGATCGTTATCAGGTTGACAGTAATATTGAGTATTTGATTGCCAGTATATTTAGAAAAATAAAATTGTGCAGACGGTCTGCACAATTAGGAAGGAGGTTACATGCTTACTACATCAAATGAGTATTTGCAGGCAGTGCAAGAGATAAATGAGTATGTGAATCAGGCAAAGCAGAGAGCATCTGTTAGCGTGAACAGTGAAATAATGAAGACTAATATTTTTATAGGAAATGTGATTATTCGTAATTCTGAGTGGGGAAATAGATTTGTAGATAACCTATCCAAAGATATGAAGATGGCATTTCCTGGCGCAAAGGGGTATTCTGTACGAAATCTAAAATATATGAAGAAGTTTGCACAGTTATTCACAGAAGATGATGTGGACAAATATGGTCTTGGTCGAATTACCTGGAGCCATCATCAGATATTGATGGGGAAAGTAGCAAACCAAGAAGAATATGTATGGTATTTGGAAAAAACTCTGGAACATGGCTGGACGGTAGATGATTTGACATCCCAGGTGAAGAGTCAGTTGTATGAGAGGCAGGTTGTTGCAAATAAGATATCGAATTTTGAAACAAGGCTGCCTGCGGAACAAAAAGAAGTTGTGCTGAGTACTATGAAAGATCCATATATGTTTGACTTTATTAATTATACAGAAGATATGTTGGAAACAGATATAGAAAACGAACTGGTAAAAAAAGTCACATCCTTGTTGATGGAGTTAGGAACAGGATTTGCATTTATGGGACAGCAGTATCATCTTGAGGTTGGAGGAAAGGATTTTTATATTGATCTCCTATTTTATAATACCAAACTTAGATGTTATGTAGCGATTGACTTAAAGACCGGTGAGTTTAAGCCGGAGCAGGCGGGAAAGATGAATTTCTATTTGTCTGCATTGGACGATTTGGTTAAAGCACCAGATGATAATCCATCAGTCGGACTTATCCTATGTAGGGATGAGAGTCGAACAATTGCGGAATATTCATTAAGAGATATGTCCAAGCCTATTGGTGTAAGTGAATATCATTTATGTACAGATCTTCCGGTTGATTTGAAGCATGCATTGCCGGATCCGGAAGAGATTAGATGTAGAATTGATATGAAAAAGTAAATTGTGCAGACGGTCTGCACAATTTCATGTAGAAGGTGAAAAGATGGACTTACAAAATATACAGGAACAATTAAATACTGAATTTGCAAAGGCGGATGTTCGCATCATCTTCTGGTTTGACGATAAGGGAGATTATGCAGAAGAAGTCTCAGAAATATAGTTAGATACAGCCAAGTTGCACATTTTAGACGGAGAGAACTGGCTGTATTCTAAGTGGCTGTTAAATGAATCGGATCCGGATGGGAAATATCTGGTGTATGCGTCATTTGCCAGACCAAGTGACAGCGAGAATCCGCTTGCCGATGTGTATTACTATTCTACACTGTATTATATGGATGGGGTGTCACAGATGTCGCAGGAGATTGGTATGGACACCAAATACAAAGAGCATTTGGCAGGAAATGGTTCATTCTGGAGAAGTACCATTTGCATTGAGAAGTTTAAGGCATTGAATATTAACCATTACAATAACGAAACGATTGATATTGGGTTACTGGCAGTTCTTTCGGATGTGAAAACACCTAGTTTTGAAGGGATTGTAAAGAAGCTGTTGAAATTTCACTTGAATTGCGTCGCCGTGTAAAGGAACAGTTGAAGAAGATTGGTGGCATGGAGTTCTATGATGTGAATTTTTCCTACATAGATAATGACAGCTTTGATGAGCATTATGTTGGTGTGCCGGAGCAAGGGGCTGGAAGGCTGATCCCGGAAGAAATGGGAAAAACGGGAAGTTTATACACAGTTTTAAAATCAAAGACTGGTATGATCGGTTGTTATCATCTGGAAACACAGATGATGCCTGGAAATGGAAAATTGACTTGTACCGATATTGGTTCAGCAAAAGAGTCCCAAGAAGCGACAAATACTACCAACCCTCATTGCAATCTCGTGGGCAGCACTGAATAAGCCAATGGTAAGCAGTATGGCGGTGTTAGGCGAGATTAGTATTGGTGGTACTTTGATTAAGGTAGAAGAACTGGCGAGCACCTTGCAGGTTTGCTTAGATAGCGGTGCGAAGAAGGTATTATTGCCAATTACATCAGCAGCAGATCTGGGTACGGTGCCATCAGATCTTGTGGGCGCATTTAGTCTGATATTTTATTCTTCTCCGGAAGAGGCAGTCTATAAGGCGTTGGGGGTGACAGAAGTGGTGTTTTTGTATGATAAAGATGAGCAGCTAAACAATGTAGGGTTAAGTATTTGTTTAGGCGCGCTTATTTGGTTACGGCGTTAAGGTATGTGAAGAAAAAGTAAATACTTATAATGTAACTGTTGAGAAAAAGTAAAAAACACTTGTAAATAAGTAATAGTAATTTTATATTCAACTTTGCCCGCAACATGTATAAAGGAGGAACTTTACCATGACACAAAACCAAGGTGTGATTTATATTCTTACCAATCCGTCATTTCCAGAATATGTAAAGATTGGGTACGCGGATAATATTGAGAAGAGATTGCAGCAATTGAACCGGAGTGAATGTATTCCATTTGCATTTAGAGTGTATGCTACTTATAAGGTTAATTCAAGATTGTCTGATTTGAAGATACATTCCATTATAGATAAGTTGAACCCGAATTTACGATCAATAGAAAATTTTAACGGAAAAAAACGAGTTCGGGAGTTTTATGCAATGTCGCCTGAGGATGCGTATTCGATATTGGAGGCGATTGCGGAAATACATGGTTGTAGTGAAAATCTGAAGCGGATTGTACCATCAGAGGAAGAAAGAGAAGCAGAAGAGGCAGCCGTAGAAATTGAGACAGAGAGCGCAGAAAGAGCAGTTAATTTTTCTTTTACAAAATGTGGTATCTTACCTGGTGAAATGATACAATATAATTATAACCCAGCAATTCAGGCAGAAGTAGTTGATGATCGCCATGTAAGATATAATGAAGAGATAATGTCTTTGACCGCACTTGCAAAGTTGTTGACAGGGCGTACATATTCAATCGCTGGTCCTAAATTTTTTATGTATAAAGGTGAAGGATTGAATGATATTAGGCAAAGACTAGGGGTGTAATATTTATACAGATAATAATGTCTGTAAAAGCGTTGATGGAAAGCAAAAAGTTTAAATCGTGCAGACATTGATAGTTCTTATTGGATGATTAGGATTACGAGCTGCAAGGAGACCCTATGAACATTTACGTAGATGCGGATGCCTGCCCTGTGGTAAGCATCGTGGAAGAAATTGGCAAAAAATATAATATTTCCGTTACCCTGCTTTGCGATACCAATCATGTGCTGCATTCGGAGTACAGTGAGGTGGTTGTGGTTGGTGCGGGTGCGGATGCGGTGGACTATAAGTTGATCAGTTTGTGCCACAGAGGGGATGTCGTGGTATCGCAGGATTATGGTGTGGCGGCGATGGCACTTGGGAAAGGTGCGTTTGCCATTCATCAGTCGGGGCGGTGGTATACGGACGAAAATATAGATCAAATGCTGATGGAACGGCATTTGAATAAAAAAGCCAGACGGGCATCACACAAAAATCATATGAAAGGTCCCAAAAAACGGACGGAAGAGGATGATGAGAGATTTCGGCAGTCGTTTGAAAAAATGGTGCAGAAGGCGGTGCTTACTCAGGGGGATGACAACCATGAATGAAACCATACTTATCGTAGATGATGAAAAGGAAATTACGGATTTAGTAGAGATCTATCTGAAAAATGACGGTTATCAGGTATGTAAATGCAGCAATGGAAAAGAGGCATTGGCAGGGATTGAAACACAGGAAATTGATTTGGCGATTCTTGATATTATGCTGCCGGATATCGATGGATTTTCTTTGTGTAAGAAAATAAGGGAAACGTATTATTTTCCGATTATTATGCTTACGGCAAAAGTGGAAGACATTGACAAAATCAATGGCCTTACGATGGGGGCGGATGATTATATGACAAAACCGTTTAATCCGCTTGAATTGGTGACGAGGGTAAAGTCGCAGTTGCGCAGATATCGGCGGTATAATACAAAAGAGGACAAAGAGAGCGAAGAATTTCATATCCGGGGGCTGGATATATGGAAAGACCGCCATCTGTGTACTTTGAACGGGAAAGATCTGGAACTGACACCGATGGAATTTGATATTGTGTGGCTTTTGTGCGAAAACGCCAATAAAGTTGTGGATACAGAGCAATTGTTTGAAACGGTGTGGAAAGAAAAATATCTTGAAAATAATACCGTGATGGCACATGTGGCGAGAATCCGGGAAAAGATGCATGAGGTTCCGCGAAACCCCAAATACATAAAAACGGTATGGGGAGTGGGGTATAAGATCGATGAATGAAAAAATAAAAGCAAGAAACCGAATGAAATTCAAATTTGCCGTCCGCTATTTATCCGCCTTTGCAGTTTATGTGGCAGTCATTGTCGGAATGTTTTTTCTACTGCGTGCTGTGTGCGAGAGAGTGATATGGTATCCGGAGGATCCAAATTACGTGTTTTTGCATTTTATTAAACAAAACAGTGTGGCAGTCATTGTGGGATTTTTCGTAGTTGGATGGGGAATTGTAACTTGTATATTTATCAAAAAATGGATGAGTTCACTGGATGAGATTACGAGAGCTGCAGAGCAGATCACACTTTCGCCGGAGCTGGCAGTTGTGTTATCCGATGAATTAAAACCGCTGCAGGATGAATTGAATGCGGCGAGAGAAAATGCATTGCGGACGGCGCAGGAGGCCAAAGAAGCAGAACAGCGGAAAAATGATCTGCTTGTGTATCTTGCTCATGATTTAAAAACTCCACTGACCAGTGTAATAGGATATTTGACGCTTTTGCGGGAAGAGACCGAGATCAGTCCGAAATTGCGGGAAAAATATACCGGTATTTCACTCCGGAAAGCAGAACGGCTGGAAGACCTCATCAATGAATTTTTTGATGTCACACGGTTTAATCTGACAAGTATGGAACTGGAATTTGAAAGAGTTCATTTAAGCCGTATGATTGAACAGATCTGCAGCGAATTTGAGCTGGTATTACAAGAAAAAAATCTGACTTGGAAATTGGATATTGAACCGGAGATTACGATGATCGGAGATCCGGATAAATTGAGCCGCGTATTTGATAATCTGATTCGAAATGCCTGCAATTACAGTTATCCGGATACCGAGATACAATGTAGTTTGAAAAAAGAAAACGATTCCATTGTCTGCCGGATTAAAAATCATGGAAAAACGATATCGAAGGAAAAGATGGGGCGCATTTTTGAGCAGTTTTTCCGTGTGGATTCTTCGCGGTCGTCGACAACCGGCGGAGCGGGGATTGGCCTTGCTATTGCCAAGGAGATTGTAGAAAGACATGGAGGAAGTATCGAGGCAGAAAGTGCAGAAGAAAGCATAACATTTACCGTAGTTTTTCAGGATAAGTCATAAATTTGTAAGAAATTCATAGGAAAAAAGAGAAGAAGAAAACCGCTTATTTTGTTAAGATAGAGAAAACAAAATAAACGGTTTTTTTAATGGAGGAAACAGAGATGAAAAAAAGAAAGACGAGAATACGATGGAGAAGAGTCTGTGTAGCAGGGATTATTTTGATGCTGGTGCTAAAACTGCTTGCTTCGTTTGTGATGACTGCATTTGAAAAAAGATATGAAGAATTGGGATTTGGAGAAAGTGCAGAAGAAACCGGTACATTTATTACAAAGCCGGAAAAACTGACCCAAAACCAAGTGAATGCAAAATTAAAAAAGATGGCAGAACAGCTGCCGAAAATAAAAGAAATATATGACAACAGGGAGCAGTATTCGGAGCATTTGCTGTCGCTGGTATGCAACAATCCGGAGATGGCAGATTTTGTAAGAAATTATAACGATGCAGAGCATATAGCAAAAGGAGGGCTGACAAGAAAGGAAAAAATGCAGAAAATTCCGCTCTTACTCCAATGGGACAAGCGATGGGGATATGTGGACTATGGCGACAATGTATTGGGGCTGTCCGGCTGTGCGCCAACGTGTCTTTCGATGGTTGTCATCGGATTGACCGGAAATGATGCGATGACACCGGATAAAATTGCAGAATTTGCCACACAAAACGGATATTATGTAAAAGGGACGGGAACTTCGTGGAGTATTATGACAGAAGGGGCAGAAAAATTGGGAGTGCAGGGAACGCAGATTTCTCTGAGCAGAAACCAGATTAAGGGGGAATTGGAAAAGGGACATCCGATTATATGCAGTGTCGGACCGGGAGATTTTACGACAGAAGGACATTTTATCGTTCTGACCGGATATGAAAACGGTGAAATCAAAGTAAATGACCCCAATTGCCGTACGAGAAGCACTTTGTGGGACTATGAAGAACTGCAGGGGCAGATCCGTAATTTATGGGCATTTCAGAAAAGTTGAATAAGTTGCGAAACCACGCCTTTTATGGTATTATAATAAAGTACGAGGGAGTGGTTTTTTTGGCGCAAGATTTACAGATCAATTATTTAAATCAATTAAATACGGACAGTTTTATCCATATGCTTGACGACGCGACCGAATGTTATAAGTTTTATTGGCTGGACGCGGTGTTGGGCTTGTTTTCGTGTGGAAAAACAGAAATTTCATTTGATGAGCTGATCAATCAGATGATCGTAGATGCGTGGTATTCGGTGGTAGAATATCATCTGCATCTGGGGCCGAAAAATGCGATGGGAGAAGTGACGAACAGTCTGGAGCGGGCCGTGCTTTTATTGGAGAAAAGTTCCGGACTTTCGAGTACAGCGTCCCGTGAAGAGATTATGAATGCGATTCAGGAACAGGAAAAACTGCTGAAAAAAGCAAAAACACAATTGAGCAGAAATGTGCCCTATCGTCTGCTTTCCTCCTTTATGCCGAATATTACGGGAAATGACAAAATATGGAATTCGCCTGTCCGCGTGATCGAAGTGATTCATGAGGCAAGTAAATTATATTGTTTTCCTTATGTGATTGAAAATGCAAAAGGACTGCAGAAGACCGTTCAGATCAATGAAAAATGGCAGCCGTTTTTCCGGGATCATTATACTACGATCCACGGCTGGATCGAACTGAAAAAAGTGCGCTATTTGCAGGGGAGAAACCCCGGTGTTCCAGGCATTGTCTATAAACTGGAACCGGAAAATACAAAACTTCGAAAACTTCGTTATGTGCGCGAATTATGGACATCGGTCATGAACCTCCGGCCGGTATACGATATTTATTCCGAACAGAAAATGACAGAGGAAAATCTGACGATCGATCATTTTGTGCCATGGTCTTTTGTCGCGAACGATGAATTATGGAATCTGATGCCGATGGAGAGCCGGTTAAATTCCAGCAAGAACAATAAACTGCCGGTGTGGGACAAGTATTTTAAAGCATTTGCAGACAATCAGTTTATGATGTTTGAATGCGTGCAGGAAAAAGAAAAAGTAATGGAAATATTTGGAAAATGTTACCGCGATAATCTGGTGGCGCCCTGGTCATTGGAACAATTGTATGTAAGCGGATGTGAGAAAGAGACATTTTGTAATGTGCTTGAAAAAAATCTGCGTCCGATCTATGATTCGGCAAAGATACAAGGGTACAGCATGTGGACGATCAGTAAGGAGACGATGAGATGAAAATATCAGATGGATTTTGGATGGATAAAAAAGGGTACGATGTGCGTTATGTGGCACAGGCGTATGAGGTGGAGACGACCGACCATGAGATACGTGTGCTGGCAGCTCCGTATGTGGTGCAAAACCGGGGCATGACACTTGCCGGACCAAATCTGGAGATCACGTATTCTTCGCGTATGGAAAATGTCATAAAAGTACACATCGACCATTACCGCGGGGGGCTGGATAATAAGCCAAAGTTTGAACTGGCAGAAGACGAGGGATATCTCCCGGAGATCCGCAAAGAAAAAGACAGAGTGGTAATGGTCAGTGGACGGACGCGGCTGGAGATCGCGCAGGGAGATCATTGGGAGACAGCGTTTTATTATGGAGATAAATATCTTACCGGTGGAGCCGACCGGGCGACTTCGATTATAAAAGAAAGCAATTATATCCGGGACGCGAGGCTTCAGAGCCAGCGGGAAGACGATTTCTTCCATCCGGCAAAGGATCCGCGGACAACGTATCTCCGCGAGCAGTTGAAGACCGGCATTGGAGAATGCATCTATGGGTTTGGAGAAAAATTTACCCCTTTTGTAAAAAACGGACAGACCGTAGAAATGTGGAACAATGACGGGGGAACGTGTACCGAACAGAGTTACAAAAATATTCCGTTTTATCTGTCGTCAAAAAGTTACGGTGTCTTTGTCAACAGTTCCGACAAAGTTTCATTTGAGGTAAATTCCGACACGGTGTCGAAAGTTTCTTTTACGGTGCCGGGAGAGACACTGGAATATTTTGTATTTGGAGGGGAAAATCTGGAAGTTGTTCTGGAACGGTATACGGCACTTACGGGAAGACCGGCATTGCCGCCTGCATACACATTTGGACTGTGGTTATCGACTTCCTTTACGACTAATTATGATGAAGAGACGATTCATCATTTTATCGATGGGATGGCAGAGCGGAAGATTCCATTGCAGGTATTTCACTTCGACTGCTTTTGGATGAAAGAATACGAATGGTGCAATTTTGAATGGAACAAGGAAATGTTTCCGGATCCGAAAGCGATGCTAAAACGTCTTCATGAAAAGGGACTGGAGGTCTGCGTCTGGATCAATCCGTATGTGGCACAGCGGTCACGGCTTTTTGCGGAAGGAAAAGAAAACGGATATTTTATTAAAAAGAAAGATGGCAGTGTGTTTCAATGTGACCTCTGGCAGCCGGGGATGGCGATTGTGGACTTTACCAATCCGGCAGCGCAGAAATGGTTTCAGGGACTGCTAAAGACGCTGTTTGACATGGGGGTAAATAACATTAAGACGGATTTTGGCGAGAGGATTCCGACGGACTGCTGTTATTACGATGGTTCCGATCCGATCGCGATGCACAATTACTATAGTTTTCTATACAATAAATGCGTGTTTGAAGCATTGGAAGCCTATTATGGCAAAGACAGAGCGTGTCTGTTTGCCCGGAGTGCTACGGTTGGCGGACAGCGTTTTCCGGTGCATTGGGGCGGCGACTGCTATGCGGAATATTCGGCGATGGCAGAAACACTCCGCGGAGGATTGTCACTGTGTGCGAGCGGCTTTGGATTCTTTTCCCATGATATGGGCGGATTTGAGGCGACGGCTTCTGCGGATGTGTATAAGCGCTGGTGTGCCTTTGGTATGTTGTCGACACACAGCCGGCTGCATGGTTCTTCGTCGTATCGTGTGCCGTGGGCGTATGATAAAGACGGGGACACGGAAGCCTGCGATGTCTTGCGGCATTATGCGGTATTAAAGGGAAAACTGATGCCGTATCTGTGGAGTCAGGCGGTTAAGACGCACCGTCAGGGTGTGCCGATGATGCGTCCGATGATCGTTTCGTTTACGGACGACACGGTCTGTAAATATCTGGATACACAGTATATGCTTGGAGATGATCTGTGCGTCGTTCCCGTTATGAACGAAGAAGGAATAGCGGAGTTTTATGTGCCGGACTGCGGTACATGGAGAGATATTCAGAGCGGGGAAACATATGAGGGGGGAAGATATTACACAAGAAAGTGTGATTATTTCCAGATGCCAATACTGGCAAGACCCGGAAGTATGATCGTTTACGGAAAATTTGACGGCGATACACAAAAAAGTGTATTGTATGATTATGTTGATGGGGCGGAGGTCGTTATTTACGGACTGGAAGAAGGTCAGGAAACAGAGACGGTAATATACGATACCAATGCTTTGGAAGTTATGAAAATACGGGCAGTACGAGAAAATAATACGATTAAAATAACGCTTCCGAAGACAGAGAAAAACATTACAATACGGACAAGTGATGCGTGTGAGATCCTTCGCATCGAAGAATAGGAGGCGCTGAAAATGAATAAAAGGTACAAAGGAATCTTATTTATTGTCTGCTCGGCATTTTGTTTTGCCCTGATGGGAATGTTTGTAAAACTGGCAGGAGATCTGCCGTCCGTAGAAAAAAGTTTTTTCCGAAATCTGGTAGCGTTATTTTTTGCCCTTGTTATTTTGAAAAAAGACCATGTACATTTTTCGGGAAAAAGAGAAAATATCAAGTACCTTGTCATCCGTTCTGTGGCAGGAACCGTAGGGATTTTGTGTAACTTTTATGCGGTGGATCATCTGGTGTTGTCCGATGCTTCCATGCTCAATAAAATGTCACCGTTTTTTGCGATTCTTTTCAGTATACTGATCCTGAAGGAAAAAATCTCGCTGCCTCAGATATTTATTGTTATCGGCGCATTTATCGGAAGTCTTTTGATCCTGAAGCCATCGGGCGCGTCGCTGGTGTCTTTTCCGGCATTGATCGGTCTGATTGGCGGTATGGGCGCCGGGCTTGCGTACACCAATGTACGTGTGCTCGGAGAAAAAGGGGAGAAGGGGCCATTTGTCGTGGCATTTTTCTCCGGATTTTCGTGCCTTGTGACGCTGCCTTATCTGATCTTTGACTTTCATCCAATGACCGGAATGCAGCTGGTTTATCTGCTTTTTGCCGGACTTGCGGCAGCCGGCGGACAGTTTAGCATCACGGCAGCATATTTTCATGCACCGGCGAAGGAGATTTCGGTATACGATTATTCGCAGATCATCTTTTCGGCGGCGATGGGATTTGTTGTCTTTGGCCAGATCCCGGATGCTTTGAGCTGGATCGGATATGCGATGATCTGTGCGATGGCAGTGGCAATGTTTTTTTACAATAACCGAAAAACCAGTTGACAGCCCCCCATGCGTTTTTATATAATAATCTGAGAACGAAAGGGAAGAAGTGAGGTTATTATAAAAGTTTCAGTTATCATACCGGTTTATAATGCAGAAGACTATCTGCGAGAATGTCTTGACAGCATTGTCAGTCAGAAGTATACGGACAGAGAGATTCTTTTGATTGAAGATGGATCGGACGACAAAAGTAAAGAGATATGCGAACAGTATGCCAAAACGTATGACGGCATTCAGATTCTTTCCGGAAAACACCGCGGGGCAGCGATGGCAAGGCAGTGTGGTCTTGATGCCTGTACGGGGGAGACCGTGGTATTTGTCGATGCAGATGATGTTCTCCCGGAACCGGACGTGTTAGATCATATGGTAAAACGTCTGGAACAGACGCACGCGGACATAGTCTGTGGAGATTATTCCAGATTATGGAAGGAAAAACGTCTGGAGGCAAATTCCGTTGAAACCTTTTCGCAGTATGCGCCGGAAAGTGAAGCCTTCCGGTTCTGCGGTTTTTTCTCGCGAGGGAATTTGTCTTATGTGTGGGGAAAGATGTACCGCACTTCTTTTTTGCGAGAGAATGACATTCATTTTTCGCCATACCGTTACAGCGAAGATAAGTTATTCAATCTGATATGCTACGCAAAGGGCGCCGCGTATGCCTTTCTAAAAGAACAGGTTTATATATACCGTAAAAATGATGATTCCGTATCGTATCAGTACCGGAGTGATTCGGTGGAAAACTGGATCGCCATTGCCAAAGAGACAGAAGCGGTTCTTGTGGAAGAAAAAAGGGAAGAGCAGGAAAATCTTGTCGGTTACCTGATTGTATTTGCGGCAGCATTTGATGCCATCATGAATGCACAGCATCCGGAAGGCGTTTATGGATCTGCCGGAAAGCTTTTACGAAGATACGGAGAAGATCGTTATTGTAAACAATGGTTTCGCAGGATGGCAAAGGGCAGAAAGACCAAAGAAATCCCTTCTTTGCTGTGGCGCCTGATGATCCGTGGATTTTCAGCCTGTATGAGACTGCGATGCTATGGTATACTATCTTTTGGTATCAAAATGATGGTTCGTCTGCGGCTGGATGAAAGCCTGTCAGATACCGGAAAGCGGGGATGATATGGGACGATATCAATTACGGTATGCAGCCGGAAGTTATTGGCTGTCGGATACCAGGCCGGATGACGGAAAGATTCCCAAACCGTTTGAACTCAACGAGACGGCGGCTGATATTTGGAAAATGCTGGAAGAAGGGAAAGGCACAGAAGAGATTGCACAATGTTTTACAGAGGGAAATGAAGAAGAGGAAAAAGAGATACAGAAAGATATTGAAGAATTTATACAGGAACTGAGAAAGAATAACATTGAGATCTGAAACCCATCGTGGAGGTATTGTAATGAACATACTACTGATTGGAGGTCCCGGAAGTCTGACGAACCGCATGATCGTTAAACTGAGAAAAGAGGGACACCGTGTCAGTCTTCTGACCGGAGAATCCTTTGCACGAAAAGGGTATGAAAAAGTTTTTGAAACCTATACATTTACATATGACAGTGACAGCCTCAAGGAGATTTTTGAGAGCGTATGCCCGGATTGTATTCTTTTTATGGGAGCATACGATTCGAACTTTAACTGGAATGAAAGCGAAAGAGAGGCAGTTCGCTTTATTTCTGCTGTCATGAATATTTTGTTGTCTTATTCTTCTGAAAAAAATGTCCGCTTTGTATTTTTATCTTCGGATGAAGTCTTTGGAAAGGGAAGCAGCCATGACATTACAGAAGACGAACCGGTATGGGGGGATGGGGCAAAGACGACGGCTTTGATCCAGGCGGAGCAGATCTGCCTGGAATTTTCCAATAATTGGAAGAAAGACGTTGTGATCCTGCGCCTGGATCATTTGTACCGGATTCCACAAAATATCGCGGACGCACTGCAAAATCCATGTGCCGAATTGTGCATGAGTGCGTTGCGGGCAGATTATATGCCGGCGGATAAAGAAAATGTGTATTCGCTTTTGTATGAAGATGATGCCGTGGAATTTATCTATGAGATCATTGCGGCAAAACATACCGAGTATAGTTTGTATCACCTGTCTTCCGGGGAGCCGGTCAGTGAATGGCAGCTGGCGCAGGAGATCAAAAAGGCGATGGGAAATACGCAGATTACCATTTTGGAAGTGAAACGGGCGGAAAGCTGCCGCAGAGTTTTGTCAAACGAACGTTTTGCAGAGGAATTTCCTGCTAGAATTTACCATTCACGCGAAGAAGGCGTGAAAAAAGTAGTAAAATATATGAAAAGGAACCGGTCGGTATTTATCGATGAGACAGAGGAAAAACGATCGTTTGGCAAACGGATTCTGCAGCAGTTTGGGTGGTTTTTGAAAGCGATATTTCCGTTTTTGGAAAATATGGTATGTTTTATTCCGTTTTTTATGTTGAATAACCGGACGGCAGGAAGCCAGTATTTTTCAAGACTGGATTTTTATCTCTTTTATGTCCTTTTATTTGCTATCGTACACGGACAGCATCAGGCACTTTTTTCCGCTGTTCTTGCCGTGTGTGGGTATCTGTTCCGCCAGATGTATACAAGAAGCGGATTTGAAGTGATGCTTGATTATACGACCTATGTGTGGATGGCGCAATTGTTTATCCTTGGACTGGTGGTCGGTTATATGCGCGATCAGATCCGCGATATTCGGCAGGAGAGTGCTGAGATACAGGACAATCTGAACCGGCAGCTGGGAGATATGAAAGATATCAACAGCAGTAATGTCAGGGTAAAAGATGTTCTCGAACAACAGGTGGTCGATCAGAAAGACAGTATTGGAAAGATTTACAGCATTACGTCTTCACTGGAGCGTTATATGCCGGAAGAAGTATTGTTCCATGCCGTGGAAATTGTCAGAGATCTGCTGAACTGTCCGGATGTGGCGATCTATACCGTGCATCGATCCGGGTATGCCCGTATGTTTTCTGCCAGTTCGGATGAAGCGAGAAAATTGGGAAATTCGATCCTGTATCAGGATATGACCGATATGTATGAGGCATTGAAGGAGCAAAGGGTATACATTAACCGAAATCTGGATGCGTCATATCCGCTTATGGCAAATGCCATCTACGACAATGAGGAGATACAGATGATTCTGATGCTCTGGGGACTTCCGTGGGAGCGCATGACGTTAGGCGAGGCGAACCGCCTTGTGGTGGTAAGTTATCTGATCCAGAATGCCGTGCTGCGCGCAAACCGCTATCTGGCAGCACTGGAAGAGAGGCGGTATCTGGCAGATACGAAGATTTTGGAGGCAGAGGCATTTACGTCTCTGGTACAAGCGTATTACAATGCCAAGAAAAAGAACCTTACCGAATGTACGCTGCTGCAGATCGAATGTGATCCGGCAACATTTAAACGCAGTGAAGAAATTCTTTTGGATAATCTGCGCCAGACGGATTATCTTGGGACGATGGATGACGGAAAATTGTATGTGCTATTGTCAAATACTGTAAAAACAGAAGCGCAGATCGTAGTAAACCGTTTTATGAAAGCGGGATTTAGCAGTCGTATTATCGACCGGATCGAGAGGTGACAGGATGAAACTGCTATGGATCGTATTTATTCTCAATAGCTGCATCGCTGTGATCTATGGAATCTGGCGGATGAGAAAGCAGGATAATGATAAGTTGGAAACGGCTGCCAAAATACTGGTTATACTGCTTTGTCCGATGGCAGGGGCACTGTTTCTGATGGCAGGTTACGTGATTTACCGGTATGTATTCAAACGGGAAGTAGATCTGGAAGATGTTGTATTCCGGAAAGAACGTGTAAAAACCTTTCTGCGTGCGGATGAAGACCGCGGAAGAACGATGGTTCCGATGGAAGAAGCGCTTGTAATTACCGATAAAACCAATCTCAGAAATCTCATGCTCAATGTCGTGCGGGCGAATACGAGAAATTCGCTTGCATCGATCGCCAAAGCATTGGACAGCGAGGATTCGGAGACATCGCATTATGCGGCATCGGTGTTACAGGACGAACTCAATGGGTTCCGGGCGATGGTACAAAATGTTTATAATGAGATATTGGAAGAAAAAGAAGACCAGATCGTGCATGTGAGATTATTGATCGAATATATGAATCCGGTATTGAGTCAGCGGGTGTTTACCGATATGGAACAAAAGGACATGGTGCTCCGGATGGCATCGGTCTGCCAGATTTTGTATGATAAAGAACCGGATAAAATGTCCGGGGAATATTTTGAGGATATTGCCCTGCGGCTTTTGGAGATCAAAGAGTATGACCGCTGCCGTATATGGTGCGAGCGGGCGGCAAAATATTTTCCAAAGAGACTTTCCACCTATACCTGTCAGTTAAAATTGTATTTTTCCTGTGGGGACAGAGAGTCCTTTTTCCGGGTACTTGGAGAATTAAAGCAGTCCGATGTGGTGATTGATAATGAAACATTGGAACTGATCCGTGTATTTCAGTCATAAGGGGAAACGATAGTATGTCAATGAAATTATATATGATATTAAAGTTCATAGAGATTTTTTGTGCCTATATCGGAATGACTACGATCCTTCCGTTTTTTGTGCTGCGTACAAGACTGAAAAAACAGCGGATGACAGAAAAAATTCTGATGAGCTTTTTGGCTGGAAATTTTTATCTGATGAATCTGGTATTTGTACTCCAGCTGCTGCATCTTTCAAACCGGTGGACACTTATTTTCGGAACCTGGATCCCGGCGTTTGCGGTCTGGGTGCGTCTTAACCATATTCCCGTCCGGGGGAAGATAATAACATCGTGGGAGACGATGCATAAACTTGCGACACGGCGTATCAGTGGAAAAAGGGTTTTGCGCAATGCGGCAGGGCGTATGGCAAAGCGCGTGAAATGGCTGGTCTGTTATGTGGCGAAGGCATTTTTTAAACGGCCGGTTGAATGGATTCTCGTACTGGGAATTCTTGGCGCGGCGGCGTGGTTTTACGGTGTCGGAAAACTGCAGGTATACGGATATACGGCATCGGATACCCCCGTGCATCTGTATTGGATCAATGGAATGGAAGAAAATAATATATTTATCGATGGCGTATATCCTTTTGGGTATCACTGCATCATTTATTATCTGCATGCGGTATTTCAGATCGACAGTTATGTATTGATGTGTTTATTTTCGCTGGTGCAGACGATTGCGATCCATCTTGTGCTTCTCGCGTTTCTGCGCCTTTGCTGTAAAAGCCGCTATGTTTCCTATGCGGTAGTACTGCTTTATATACTTGGAAATTTTTTACAGCCATCTACTTATCTGCGGTTTTTTGCCGTGCTGCCACAGGAGTATGGAATGCTTTTTATCCTGCCGGCGGCGTATTTTGCTTTCCGGTTTTTTGGCGCCAGAAAGCGGGAATTACAAGGGAAAAAGACCCGGTTGTCGTCGACGTGGTGTCTGACATTTTTTGCCATGAGTTTTGGAATGACACTTGCGGTACATTTTTATGATACGATGATTGCCGGTTTGTTCTGCGTGGGAATTGCGCTTGGATATCTGGGGTGGTTTGTCCGGGGAAAATACTTTTGGCGGGTTGTCCTGGCTTGCTTTCTGGGTGTTTTTTCGGCGGTTCTTCCGATGGCGGCCGCGTTTATATCCGGGACGCCTTTACAGGGAAGTCTTGGCTGGGGAATGAGTGTCATTCAGGGAGACGATGCGGAGGAGGAGAGCGTAAGCGGAGGTGCTGTACAGCAGATCTCCGGAAATGCGACCGTGTATTATTATGACAGTGATGGAAATCTTTTACAGGAGAACTCGGTGGATACCAAGGAGGCGCTGGAAAAGACAAAGCATCTGGATGTGCCATTGACGCAAAAGCTCTCCCGTGTCTGGTCGAAGATGACAACGACGATCAAAGATGCCGTTTTAAATGAACCGCCGACCTGGTATACGATGGTAGTAGTCGGAGCGTTTGGTTTGCTGTTTCTCTTTGGCATTCTCTTTTTCCTGTTGAAGAAGCGCCAATACGCGGCGATGCTTCTTTCCATGGGATGGTTTATGCTGGTATTATGGATGCTGCAGACGGCGAAAGAACTGGGGCTTCCGGAATTGATGGATGGAAGCCGCTGTCGTATTTATTTTGCGTATATGCTTCCGGTTGTCTTTGGATTTGTCGTGGATGCGGCGATCCGGCTGGTGGTATATCCGAAATCCTGGCGGATCTTACGTGATCTCATATCCTTTGCCTGCATTGGCGCCATTGTCCTGCTTCTGTGGGATGGAAATTACCGGAAACCGCTTGCGGAAAATACGGCACTTGTGACGAATGAAGCGCTTGCCTGTCTGACAAGTATTATCCGGCAGGAAGAAGATCACACCTGGACGATCGTATCTGCCAACGATGAGACGCAGATGGGGTTATATCACGGGTATCACTATGAATTGATTTCATTTTTAAGAGAGATGGAATATAACAATGCACGGCCTGGAACGGATTTTAATATCAAGATCCCGACGGATCGCGTGTATGTTTTTGTGGAAAAGGTTCCGCTTGATTATACCGAGCATTATGAAAAAAGCGGACAGTCGATCTCCGAAGAGGGAGCCAGACAGGAACTTCCGAATGTCGGCGGAATCGCGATGTATAAGGGAGAATACCGCTGGATTCTGATGTCCCGAGTGTATTACTGGGCAAAAGAATTTAGCAGGCTGTATCCGACCAATGTAAGTGTGTATTGTGAGACAGACAATTTTGTGTGTTATAAGATTACACAAAATCCATACCGGCTGTTTAACTTTGCCATTGATTATGGATATAATTCCGGGAAGGCAGGGGGTGAATGAGATGGTATCCAAACGTAGATTTTTTATCTTAATTATGATGATGTTTGTACTTCTTTTTATGTTTCAATTTACGCAGGTTGTGAAAGAGAATGGAAATACGTACGACACGAATCAATATTTACAAAAAAAGGAAAATGTTATAACCTGTGATCTGGAGACGAGTGACAAAACGGCTGTGTTTATAGGAGAGAGTGAAGGGGCTTATGGAAAAATGGCCGCTCAATGGGCGGGTTATACAAAACGAAAACTTTTGACATTTTCTTCCATCCGGGAATGCCCGGAGGACATGGCGGCAGACAGTGATATTATTATCCTGCAAAAAGAGGCGGTGGCCGGTGATTCCGATCTGGATCAGGTGCTTGCCTATACAAAGCAGGGAATTTCTTTTGTATTTTGCAGTCTCCCGGATGTGAAAACCATTTCGATGAGCAGCCGCTGGCGGGAAGTACTTGGAATCAGGCAGGTCAGACAGGAAAGCGTGGAACTTACCGGTGTCAACCTGTTTGATGGTTTTTTGCTTGGCGGACAGGCAATCTATAAGCCGGCAGACGAAAAAGAGAAAGAAGAGCGCCAGGATCTGGCAGACCGGATCCCCTGGTATGATCTGGAAAACGGATGCAAGTCCTACATGGTAGGGATGCTTGCGGATGAGTCCGTGAAAAATGAACAGCTGCCGCCAATCCTTTGGCGGGCATCGGTGGGAGAGGCAAAAGTATTTGCTGTCAATGGTGATTATATGGAAGACTGCACAGGGATCGGATTTTTGGATGCCATGATGTCAGAACTGCACCGGTACGAAATTTATCCGGTAGTAAATGCACAAAATATGTCGATGGCAAATTTCTCCGGATTTGCCAGTGAAAATAAAGAGAAAATGAAAACCCTGTACAGCCGTGAGTCGCTGGCGGTATTCCGCGATATCATCTGGCCGGGGCTTTGTGCCAATCAGGAACAGTCGGGAGGAAAACTTACCTGCTTCTTTTCGCCCCAGATGGATTATGACGATGAAAATGTGCCGGATTCCAAACAGTGGATCTTTTATCTGAAGGAATTGCGCGAAAAATCGGCAGAGGCGGGTATATCGCTGGATAATTTTGGAATTGTTGATCCGCTGGAAAAGCTAAAAAAAGATACGTTATTTATAAAGCAGACAGGCAGCCGGTATTTGTATGGGGCGGCCTATGTGACAAAAGCGCAGAAGGCGGCTTATGAAAGTGCACTTTCACAGTCGGCATTTTCCTCTGTGACAACATTGGTCGGAGATTATTTGGAAGATACTGTTGTAGCGAAAGAGGGGGATGCGATGACATTGCAGGCCGTTACCAGCAATGGGATTTCACATACGTACCGGGAGGATATCCGGATGAAGAGTCTGCAGACTTCGCTTGCGTATTCCAATATTGTGTTTGATTTAAAACAAATTCTCTGGCCGCAGGAAAAGAAGGACAGATGGGAAGTATTGTTTGAAAAGTTTGCAAGTAACACCAATACGTTTTGGAACGCATTTGACTGTTTTGAAAAGACGACGGTATCTGAAGCAGATGGCAGGATCCGCAGCTTTTTGGCTTCCGATTATGAGGACAGCTGTGAAGGAGATACGATCCGCTTAAAGGTCTCCGGTGCGGTCGATGGGGAGACGACATGGTTTCTTCTGCGGACACATGAGGAAGAGGTCGAAGCGGTGTCCGGGGCATCCCTTATCGAAGTCGAAGAAGGGGCATATCTGGTTGCTGCAAATCAGGCAGAAGTTACACTGCGGCTCAAACCGCAAAACGAATTGTATTATACGCTCTCGGATTGAGGGCAGAAAGGAGAGCCAAATGAAGGTTTGTATCGTGGCAGAGGGATGTTATCCTTATGTTGTGGGCGGTGTATCGAGCTGGATCCACAGCATGATCCGGTCTTTTCCCAATCTTGAATTTCAGATATTGGCAATTATTTCCAATCGTTCACTGAGCGGAAAATTTGCCTACGAACTGCCGGAAAATGTCACGCAGGTGCATGAAGTGTATCTGGAGGACTTTGACTGGGATGGTGCAGGCAGCAAGGGAAAAGAAATCCGCCTGAACAAAAAAGAATACAAGGCGATGCGCAGTATGATCCTGAACCGTGAGATTGACTGGAATGTCATTTTTGATCTTTTTCAAAACCGTAAATTCTCGCTGGATAAACTGCTGATGGGGCCGGATTTTTATCATTTGGTATCCGAGTGCTATCAGAAAAATTATCCGCATATCGTCTTTTCGGACTTCCTTTGGACGATGCGGTCGATCTATCTGCCGCTCTTTCTGGTGCTGAAAACGAAGATTCCGAAAGCGGATCTGTATCATTGTGTGGCAACCGGTTATGCGGGGGTTTTAGGAAGTATGGCAAAGCATCTGTATGGCTGCGGTCTTTTGATCTCAGAACATGGGATCTATACGAGAGAGAGAGAGGAAGAGATCATCAAGGCATCCTGGGTAGCCGGGGTATACAAAAATATATGGATCGAGCAGTTTAAAAAAATGTCCCTTCTTGCGTATGACCAGGCGGATATCGTGACGAGTCTTTATGCCAGAGCGAGGCAGCTGCAGCTGGAACTGGGCTGTCCGGCAGAAAAGACGAGGGTAACGCCCAATGGTATCGACGTAGAACGGCTGGCAGATCTTCCGGGAAAGACAGAGGAGGAAGAGCAAATGATCCACATAGGCGCGGTGCTCCGTGTCACGCCGATCAAAGATGTAAAGACAATGATCCAGGCATTTGCCTTTGCCAAGAAAAAGGTAGAAAATCTGAAATTGTGGATCATGGGTCCCTGTGATGAGGATGAGCAGTATGCGAAAGAATGTTTTGATCTTGTCGAGGCATTGAATATAAAAGATGTGGTATTTACCGGACGGGTAGATATCCGGGAATATCTTGGCAGGATGGATTTTACGATATTGACAAGCATCAGCGAAGGACAGCCGCTTACGATCTTGGAAAGTTATGCGGCGCATAAACCGGTCATCGCGACAGATGTCGGAAACTGCCGTGAATTGATCTATGGCGAGAGAGAGGGCGAAAAGCCGGCTGGGATTTTGACCCATATTATGAATCTGGAAGAGATTTCAGAGGCAATGGTGGAACTGGCAGAAAATGGAAAAATAAGGAGAGACATGGGAGAGGCCGGATATGAGCGTGTGATGAACGGATATAAGGTGCAGGATATGAAGCAGGTATACCGCGGCATTTATCAGGAATTTTCCAAAAAAAGGAAAGAAGAATGGAGCGAGCAGCCATTCCGTATGAAAAAGCCTTGATAAGGCAGAAGTCCTGGTAAGAAAAAGGTAAAATATTTTCAAATAATGGAAAAAGATTGGAGGAAGACGATGGCAGGTATCGGTGTAAAATTAAATAAAATCTACAATAAAAATACATTGACGACCAATATCATAGGTATGGGATATAGTGCGATGATCACAATCGCGCCGATGATCCTTGTTATCGCGGCGATCATGGTCATGCAGGTGGTGCTTGATGTATCGAAAGTCGGATATGCACAGCGCGAATTGTTTGCCTGTACGGTGCTGTATGTTTTTATCTTTGCACTGCTGAGTTCGGCACCATTTAACTCTGTATTATCACGATATATGTCCGATATAATATATGAAGAAAAATACCAGGATATCCTTCCGTGCTTTTACGCGGGCATGATTTTGAATCTTGGATTCAGCTGTGTGTTTGGAATCGTTTTCTGCGTCCGCGAATATTTGACGGGGAAAGTACCGGCGCTGTTTGTCTTTGCCGGGTACTGCGGATATGTGGCACTGGTGCTCGTATTTTATCAGATGCTGTATCTTTCCATCTGTAAGGACTACAAGAAGATTTCCTTTTTCTTTCTTCTTGGAATGGCGGTAACGGTGGCGTTTGCCTGTCTGTTGACGGTGGTATTTGGTTGTGAAAAGACCGGGGCGATGCTGGCAGCACTGGATGTTGGTTTTTTTCTCATCGCGAGTCTGGAGTTTGCGGCGGTCCGAAACTATTTTAAGGAAAACAGCGGACAATATAAGCGCGTTTTCTCGTACTTTCGGATTTACTGGAAACTGGTTTTGACGAACTTTTTATATACGCTGGGATTGTATATACACAACTTTGTGTTTTGGACAACGGATCTGCGAATGGTTGTGGCAGATACGTTTGTCTGCGTGACATCGTATGATATGGCGACCTGCCTTGCGATGTTTACGAATCTTTCGTCCAGTGTGATCTTTATTTCCCGCGTGGAGATGCATTTTCACGAACGGTATAAAGCGTATTCGGAAGCCGTTATCGGGGGAAGGAAGATGGATATCGAACTGGCGAAGAAAAGGATGTTTCGCCAATTGTCCGAAGAGTTGATGAATCTCGTCCGGATCCAGTTTATCATTTCCGTTATTTTGTTTTTTATTTGTATTATTCTGCTGCCGAGATTTGGATTTGATGGTCTGGTATTGAAAATTTATCCTTGCCTTGCCGCCGGATATTTTGTATTATTTATTATGTATGCAGCAATTATTTTCTTATATTATTTCAATGACCTGACCGGAGCACTGATGACTGCCTTTTTGTTCTGTTTTGTCACCTGGCTGTCCTCTATTGTGGCAACCTGGCTTCCGGAGATCTGGTATGGGATCGGGGTATTTATCGGGGCATTTATCGGTTTTTGTGTTGCGTATGTGAGGCTTCACTGGCTTGAAAAAAATCTGGATGAACATGTGTTCTGCAAAGGGAATCTGTTGCAGCATAAACGAGGAGTTCCACCGGAATCAAAAGTATTTGACCGGTATATGGATTGAGTTAGGAGAGAGAAAATGCAAACAGGAGATATGTTACGAATTTTATTGGTATTTTTAGGATGTTTTTTGGTTATTAAGACGGTATTGTCGCTGGCAAGGCGCAAATTAAAAGAGCAGTTTTGTCTTTTGTGGGGCGTGATCGCTCTGGGATTGATCGTTTCGGGAATCTGCCTGCGTCCGACGCTTTGGAACCGGTATGTCAGTACGCGGGGAATGATCGTGATCGTGGTGATCGGTATCTGTGCGCTGTGGTGTCTGTTTTACCTGAGCACACAGATTTCCGTGTTAAGCCGGAAAAATCAGGAACTTGCAATGCAGGTTTCCCTGTTAAACCAGGAAAATGAGATGCTTTTGGAAAAGATAAACAGCGTGAAGGAAAGCGTTGAAAAGGAGTCAAAATGAAACAGGTATTATTTGTGATCAATACGCTTGGATGTGCCGGGGCAGAGACTGCGATGATCGAGATGATCCGTAATATGGATCCGGAGAAATATAAGATGTCGGTATTTGTCCTGCTCAATCAGGGAGAGATGATCCATCGGCTTCCGGATACGGTTACGGTGTTAAATAAGCAGTTTTCAGACAGTTCGGTATTGAGCAGAGAGGGAAAAAAAGAATTGAACCGGTATCTTTTTTCGCATCTTTTCCAAAAAGGAAGTATATGGAAAAATTTACCATATGTATTGCGAGCCTTTTTTGCCATGCTTCGGAAAGGACGCATTCTGCCGGATAAATTGTTATGGCGGGTGATGTCAGATGCAGCACCGGTTTTTACGGCACATTATGATATGGCAATTGCGTATCTTGAAGGCGGATCGACGTATTATGTCGCAGATCATGTGTCCGCGGACAGAAAGGCTGCTTTTGTACATATCGATTATGAAAAAGCAGGGTATACACCACAGCTTGACCGCGGATGTTATGATTCGTTTGACCGCATCTGTCCGGTATCGGATGAAGTGAGAGAGCATTTTCTGGCGGTGTATCCGCAGTACGAAAAAAAGACGAAAGTATTTCACAATATGATCGATACGGCAAAAATCCGTGAAGGAGCAGAAAAAGCAGGTGGATTTGACGATGACTTTGACGGTGTGAGACTTTTGACGGTCGGACGTCTGACGGCACAGAAGGCTTACGAGACTGCGGTCGAGGCGATGCGGCTTTTGCGGGAAAGAGGGCGCAATGTCCGGTGGTATGTTCTGGGAGAAGGAGAAGAACGAAAGCCGTTAGAAAAAAGGATCAGAGAATACGGATTGGAAAAGGATTTCCTGCTTTTGGGAGCCAAAGAAAATCCGTATCCCTATTATAAACAGTGCGATATTTACGTCCATGCAACGCGGTTTGAGGGAAAAAGTATCGCGATCCAGGAAGCACAGACACTCGGCTGCACGATACTCGCCTCAGACTGTCCGGGAAACCGGGAGCAGATCGTGGATGGGATCGATGGAAAAATGTGTCCGCTCAGTGCGGAGGGAATCTGTGATGCGGTCTGCGAATTACTGGATAACAAAGAGGCTTGTATCGCCTATGGAAAGATGGCACAGAAAAAGGAACTGTCCGAGAAGTCACAGTTGACAGAATTACTAAAATTAATGGAAAATGAGAGTGAATAAAGATGGCAATTGAGAAAAAGACAAAAAAAGAATTATTGATAATCATTCCGGCGTATAATGAAGCAAAGAATATTACAAAACTATTGGAACAATTGGAGCAGCCGGAGATTGCAGAGATCGCAGATGTGCTTATTATGAACGACGCTTCTTCGGATGATACCAATTGGATCGTAAAAGCACGCAATCATGCGATTGTAACCCATGTATTTAATCTTGGGTATGGAAGTGCTCTCCAGCTCGGATATAAGTACGCCATCCGCCGCGGCTATCAATACGTGATCCAGATGGACGCAGATGGACAGCATGATGTATGTAATGTTCCGGTTATTTATGAAAAATTAAAGACAAAAGATGAGACGGGGCATTATCCGGATATAGTCCTCGGATCCCGCTTTTTAGAAGGAAGTTCCGAGTTTCCGGTATCTTTTGCCAAAAAGATAGCCTGGGGTCTGTTCCGTGGCCTGATCTATCTTGGGACGCACCGAAAAATTGCAGATCCTACGACGGGGCTGCAGGGACTGAGCCGCCGGGTTGTCATTTTCTATTCGACCTATAATCACTTTGATGATAAATATCCGGATGCCAATATCATCATGCAGATGCTTTTGCTGGGGTATCGTCTGGTTGAGGTGCCGGCAGTGATGCATCCGCGCGTGGAAGGAAAGAGTATGCATTCCGGACTGAAGCCGATCATGTATATGTTCCGTATGATGTTTTCGATCGTAGCAGTATGGATCGGTATAAAACTATTTAAGATTGATGAAGGGGTGTCGGATGACGAAGAATAAAAAGATGCGATGCAGGGAGAGTACAAAAAGGCTCTCCAATGTCCGCCGGGGCTGGTACCGGATTTTTCCTGTGACAGTGGGCGAAGTGTGGGATCCGGTTCAGGCGGAAACCAGTCTGGCGGCAGAAGATACGCTGGTTTTACTGGAGATACTGATTCCCGGAGAAGACATAAATGAGCAGGAAGTACAGGGGCTTCGTGATGTCTTTTCCTTTTTTATACAAAAGAAGCAGGACTTGATCCTGCGTTTTTCCTATGATTATGAGGGAAAGGGGATGGAAAAAGATCCTTCCGCGCTTTCGGTCGTAGAGCGGCATATTTTCCAGATCCTTCCGGTAGTGAATGCGTATGCGGAACATACTTTCATTTTGCAGGGGGTATTTTTGGGAAGCTGGGGAGAAATGCATTCATCCCGTTTTCTGACAAAAGAAAATATACAAAAATTGGAAAAACAATACAAAGGGGAGTTGTCTCCGCAGATTTACCGCAGTGTACGGAAACCTGTTCATTGGCGGATGATCTGTGCCGATGAACAGGAGATGGAACAGGAAAAGATTGGTCTGTACAATGACGGGATGTTTGGCTCTGAGACAGATTTTGGCACATTTGCCGATGCCGGCGGAGAGCGGGAATATGTCTGGGAGGAGAGCTGGCCGGCAGAACGGGAGCAGGATTTGATTCAAAAAAATGCGCGATGGGCGCCCAACGGCGGCGAGGTGGTCGGTGGTTTGAACCAGACCGCAGAGGAGATTCTCCGGCGGCTGCGGAAAGAGGGAATTACGTATCTGAACCGCGATTATGATCTGAATGAACTTGAAAGATGGAAAAAATTGGAATGCGGTCAAGGGGGAGTCTGGCAGGGAACGTCGTTGTATGATTATGTGGAGGCGCATATGGGGTATCGGTTTGTTGTTTGCAAAGCAGAGATCCGCAGACGTTTTTCGCACAGTGTTCTTATACTGGAGATTGAAAATGCCGGATTTGCAGTTCCGTATGAAGAAGTTTACCTGGAATTGTGGAAGGATACGCAAACGCCTCCGCGCTGTGTATGGAAACAGCCCCTGCAGCAGATTGAACCAGGAAAAACGGTGGTTTGGAAGAAAACGTGGAAAGAAAATCTTTTGGAAGAAGGCTGGAAATTACGATTGCGGGATGTCTTGGGAAATCCGATCTCATTTGCCAATGAGGGAGCAGAAAAGGAAATATCCCTTTCGATGTTTCGTTAGGAGATCGAAAGGGTACCAAGTGGGACGCCATCCTCTTTTTGGGCAGAAGTGTTGGCAAAGGAAATGGCCGTATCGGTGGCGATGTCCGTCATTTTCAAAGAGAGTACGTAGTTTCCTTTCGGAAGGTCGGAACGTTTCAGCATGACAGAAAGCGTTTTTTCCTGTTTGCTGTCCAGGGTCCGTGTGTCAAAAGAAACAGGAAACTGGTAAAATTTACCATCTTCACGCCGCGCTGTCAAAACTGTCTCAAAGGGGCGGTAGCACGGAGAGAAGCCACGGTTTTCCAAGGTGAAGCCAACCTGGATCCGGGAAGAAAACAGGCCGGAAAACGTGGCATCTGAGTCCGTTACGACAAAGCGGTATCCAAGATGGGAGCGGATGTATTCATACCCGTTTACGCCGGAAAATACGGAGTCTTCTCCGGTATACGTGCTGTTTTTCCACTTGTTTAATACCGAAGCTTCATGATCGCAGCTTAAGTAGGAAACGTGCATTTGAAAAAGATCCGGGACGGCACGGTTCAGATCGTTGTAGGAATTGGCAAGTACAGCTTCTCCGCCATTCGGAACGTAGCGGCAGAGATTGTTTTGAAAGGCAAGTTCTTCCGCGCGGGTGCCTTTCTGCGTGATGTCGGATGTCTCCGAAAGCGGAGTATCGTCGTAGGTTCCGCAGTCAAATTCATTGCCAAACATGCCATCGTTGAACAGACCGAGTCTGGCAGAAAGACTTCCGTCATATGGTGAAGCCTCCGTAAAGGGAGAAGAGGTTCCCAAAATCGTGCGAAGGTGTGACGGAGTACGAACGGACAGATAGATTTCCGGAGAAATGACAGAAGCGAGGTGTTCCATCAGATAGCGGATATCTTCCTGGGAGCCATAGTGTGTCTGGTTCATTTCGCCGCAGTTTCCGGTAAAGATTCCCTGCAGTAAAAAGACGCAGTCCTTGTGTGCATTTACAATGGGAGCAACATCATCCATATGGCTGGCAACCTGTTCAAGCGAAGAAGGTTCGCTTTGCAGACCGTTTCCGTCCCAGTCGTATAGGAAGCGCAGGATGATCTGCTTGTCTGCAGCCGCAAAAGATGATATAATGCAGTCAAGCTGCGTAAGCGCTTTGTCACTGATCTGCTGCTCTTTGTAACGGAGCAGATTGATCTGCAGAAGTACAATGCTGTTATCGTCGTTTGCCAGTACCTGTGAAGCCCATTCCCTGGCGGGCCTGGTTCCTTCTTCGGACAACCGGTATCCGTACAGGTGATAAAAGCCACAATAAGGATTGGCGGCAGAAACCGCGGATTCTTTCTGGACCGCCGGCTCATAGGAAGGCGTGCCAAAATAGGTATAAAGTGCAGACCCGATACCGAAAAGTACAAACAGTGCAATGATAATGTATATAAAAAATGATTTTTTTGACATAATAAACTCCTTTCAAAGGATAGTGTAACATATTTGAAGAAAAATTTCGAGAAAGAAATGAGGGATTTGAAAATGGAGGAAAAAAGCAGAACCGAACATTCCGTGCAAAATACGACGACGGCAATGGCAGCGAAGGTGATCGCGCTTCTTACCGGCTTTCTGACGCGAGTAGTATTTACCCACTGCCTCAGCCGGACATATGTAGGCATCAATGGATTGTTCTGGGATATTTTGAATGTTTTTTCTCTTTCTGAATTTGGAGTAGGAACGGCGATCACGTATGCATTGTATGAGCCGGTTGCAAAAGGGGATGTGGAAAAACAAAAATCGTTGATGCAGCTGTATCGGAAGATTTACCATATTATGGGAATCTTTGTGCTGGCGGCAGGTCTTGCGGTCATTCCGTTTATGGACTTTCTGGTAAAGGGTTACGAATCGGTAGATCACATAATCTTTATTTACCTGCTTTATCTGGCAAATTCTGTATTTTCTTATCTGCTGATCTACCGGAAATCGATGCTGGATGCTCATCAATTGAGCTATTTGGGCGAGATCAGCATGACGGTTTCCATCCTGGTACAGGATGCCTTACAGATCACCGTCCTTTTGACGACGCGAAATTTTTATCTGTTTCTGGCAATGATGCTGCTGGCAACAATTGGAAATAACTTGTGGATCTCCCATAAGGCAGAGACGCTTTATCCGTTTTTAAAGGAGAAAGATATCGTACCGCTTCCAAAAGAAGAGAAAAGAAGTATCTATCAGAATATCCGCGCGATGCTTATGCATAAAGTAGGAGATGTTCTTGTCAATAATACGGATAACCTGATCTTGTCAGCGATGGTGGGGCTGGTCAGTGTGGGATGTTATTCCAATTATTATCTGATCATTGTTTCGGTGCATTCGATCATGACACGGATGTTTCAGGGACTTACGGCAAGCGTGGGGAATCTCGGAGTCACACAGGGGAAAGAACGGATCCGTACGGTATTTGCCGGTTCTTTTTTTGTCGGACAGTGGATGTATGGGTTTGCGGCTATCTGTCTGTATGAATTGTTGAATCTTTTTGTCGAATTCAGCTTTGGGGAAGAATACGTATTTCCGGGCAATGTGGTATTGATCTTGTGCATCAACTTTTTTGTTCTGGGGATGCGGCAGGCGGCGCTGGTATTTCGCGATTCCCTTGGCTTGTTTTGGTTTGACCGGTATAAGTCCATCGCCAATGCCTTATTTAATATCCTTTTTTCCATCCTGCTTGCCAGACAATACGGTACCTTTGGCGTGTTTCTGGGAACCCTTCTCAGTACCCTTCTTACGTCCTTTTGGGTGGAACCGCTGGTTTTGTACCGCCACTCCCTTAAAGTGCCGGTCTGGCACTATTTTGCAAAATATGCCCTTTACACGGGAGTTGTCGTGGCTTCCGGATTGCTGACTCACTTTTTGTGCCGTCAGGTGGGAGGCGGCACGGGGATGGTCTTTTTTGTCAGGCTGTGCCTGTGTGCTGTCGTTCCGAATGCGGTCTTTTTGCTTTGTTATGTGAGAACGAAGGAGTTTCGGTTCCTGTGGGAGAAGATCATGTCGGTAGTAAAGAAGCGGAGGAAGAGGTCGTGAACAAAGAAAAACAATGGCTTTTCAGCAGATTAGCAGCAGTTCTTGGGGCAAAAGAGCGGGAGGCGCCGGAGGGAGAACCGGATTGGGATCTCGTGTTGAAAATGGCAAAACAGCATGCCGTTCTTTCTCTTCTGGATCCGCTTTTAGACGAGCCGGAAGAAGCCCGGAAAATGCCGGAAAATGTGAAACTATGCATCCGTGAAGAGGCAAAAAGAACGGTGCGGCAGAACTATCATTTACTCTATCTGGAACGTCAGCTGCTGTGTGAACTGCAAAAAGAGGGGATTGAGACAATCCTTTTAAAAGGGGCTTCGACAGCGGACTTTTATCCTGTCCCGGAACTGCGAAAAAGCGGAGATATTGATCTGTTTTTAGTGGATGCGGATAAGAGGAAAAAGGCCGGGGAATGCATGAAAAAGCTGGGACTTAAAGAAAATCCGGCGCATTCGGTGAATCATCATGAAGTTTTTGTGACGAAAGAACCGATCGAAGTAGAACTGCACACGTTATTGGCAGAACCTTTTGATGACAAAACGGCAAACCGGAAAATGCAGCAGATACAAAAACGGTTGTCCGGACAGGTCCGGACGAAAACATTGATGGGCTTGGAGTTTCCGTTTCCGGTGCTGCCGGATGGGATTCACGCCTATTATCTGCTCCTTCATATGTTGCAGCACTTTCTGCGTGCCGGTTTTGGGTTAAAACTGCTTTGCGACTGGGTGGTTTTCTGGCAGCGCGACATAGATCCTGCGGAGGTTTTGCAATATAGAGAACTTGTCTCGCAGAGCGGACTTACCGGATTTTCCGATATGGTAACGGCGGTCTGCGTCCGTTTCCTTGGATTGGAAGAGAAAAAGGGGCAGTCCGTTCTCCGGCATGAGCCGGCAGAAAAAGACTGCATTGAATTTATGGAAGAGATTTTGCGGTCGTTGGAATTTGGCACCGTGGAAGCAGAACAGATGGTAACACTTCGAGGGAACCGCTGGAGCGACCTGCTTCGCGAATTTCATCACCAAATGCATCTGAATTTTCCGGATACCGGGAAAATTCCACTTCTTTGGCCGGTTCTTTGGAGCCGGACGGCGTGGAGATTCGCCCACAACAACCGGAAGATAAGAAAGACGACGATGAGCAAGGTAATACAAAATGCAAGAAAACGTGGGAAAATTGCCAAAAAATTACATTTATTTCAACGGTAAAGAAAAAGCGAACGATTTCGCAAAATTTATAACGATTATATTATAATTTTAGTTGACATCCGGTTAACTGTTGTAATATAATGACGATATATCTTATAGGAATAAATATGGTAAGGAGATGAGAACATGAAGAAATATAACAAACCTACAATTCTTGTAAATGATGAATATAGTGAAGGCGTTTATGCTGCGAGCGGCTGTTATCAGGTGACCGCAAGTATTCGTCAGGATCATCAGGTAGGACGCAGTGACTATCGTATCACAGTAAAAGGGAAACATGCGGCAGATCATACATGTACGAAACAGACACTGACCATTTCGTTTAATATGCCGGTCGTATATAAATCTTCCGGTGGAACTATTCAGGGATCTACGACAGGGACAACATTGGTGATCCAGTATGGATATTACCAGAACAGAAATGACAATATCGGATTAGGTGATCTGATCGTAGAAGCAGATCAGGGATTGCAGATTACAAGCATTTCTCTTACGGATTGATCCGGTATTTACGAGAAACTAAAATGGGAGGACTTCTCAGAGTCAGAAGTCCTCTCTTCTTTTTTCGATTTCTTCTTGTTCAAGAATCACACATTTTTTTTCACGGATTTCATAAACCCGGTTACACATCGATAAAACGGTTGGACGGTGTGTGGTGACGATACAGGTGCGCGGGGTATTGTCTTCCCGGATATGTTTCAATATTTTCCGCTCGGTTGCCACATCAAGTGCGGAAGTGGCTTCATCTAATAATAAAATAGGAGATTTGCGAAGGAGAGCGCGTGCGATGGAAAGGCGCTGTGCCTGTCCTTCGGATAAACCGCCGCCCCGTTCCATAAGGACAGAATGGATCCCGTCTTTCATGGCACTCACAAAATCCCAGGCACAGGCGGTGATTAACGCCTCCTTGATCTCTTCCTCTGTCGCATCCGGTTTGACATGGCGCATGTTTTCGGCGATGGTTCCGGAAAACATAGTATTTCCCTGGGGAACATAGGAAAACATCTGGCGGCAGGACGGACTCAGGGAAAGTGTTTCCTGCGAAGATCCCGAACCGCCCCACAGGACGATCTCTCCCTGTACCGGTTTTAACAGCGCGAGGATCAAACGCAGCATTGTGGTCTTTCCCTCTCCGGAAGGGCCAACCAGGGCGACAATCTCGTGTGGATCCGCCTGCAGGGAAGCCTGATGAAATACTTCCGTGCCATTGTGATACGTATAATCCAGCCGTTTTACGGCAAGATGTATACCGGCTGGCTGAAATTGTTCCATAAATGTCCGGACTGCGGTATCCTGACTGAAATCCTCTCTCGGCATATCCAGGATATCCATGATACGGCCGGCAGAAGTCGTCAGATTGATCGCATTTGGTACAAGAGATATGAGTGAATTGAGTGTACCGGTAAGAGTGCTGGATAACGATAAAAACATGGTCATCGTTCCATAACTGATCACGCCGTCCCAGACGCGGTAAATTCCCCAGCCGTAGGAACTGTATGACACGAGCAGTCCCATTGTCGCCATCAAAAAGGAAGTGAGCATCGACATACGCTGGAAATCCATACGCATTTTTACATAATCTTTTTGCAGCTGTTTCAGATAATCGACATATAAGGGGATCAGGTTAAAGGCTTTGATCGTCTGGATGTTGGAAAAACATTCCTGATTAAAGCCGGATATTTTTGCATCCATGGCAGCACTTCGTTTGTTGTTATTCAGCATCCGCTTCATCAACGTCTTTGACATCAATAATGTTACCGGTACGCCGAGAAAGGAAAAGATGGCAAAACTGGCATCATAATAGATCACGACGATAAAAGCGCTGACAAAACGAAACAGGTTAATGATCAGATTGGGAACCCAGTTCAGTATTCCGTTGGAAATATTGGAAGCATCGTCATCCCAGCGGGTCAAAAGGTCGCCGGTGTGATAGGTGGCGATGGATTCCCAGTCGGTAACGAGCATTTTGGAAAAAATATCGGCTTTGATCTCGTTATCGACTTTCAAACTGATCCAGTTTGAGGCATAGTTTGAAAACTGTGTCATGACGGTGGAGCCGATGGCAAGTCCGATCATGGCAGCAAACGTGGACAAAAGTGCGCCGGTCTGGTGTCCGGTAATGATATCGACGAGGTCTTTGGAAACCAGGCTGGAGCCAAGGGAAACAACGGTTCCCAATAGTCCGATTAGTGTGTAAAAGAGGATGACCAGCCAGTAGTGTCTGGCATAACGGTAGATCCAGCGGGTCTGGTGCAGCATTGTTTTCAAGGCACCTTCCCGGATACGCTTGGAAATGTGTTTTATTTTTTGAAAAGCCAAGATGTTACCCCTTTCTATCCTGTAAAAAAGCATCGATTTTTTCTTTTATATAGAGAGCCGCGTCCGGGTTTTTTGTACAGTGCAGACGCCAGACGGGGATGCATTCGCATATCCGATGAAGAATTTCCATGTTTTGGCAAAGTGCGGAGGCGGTCTCACTTGGTGAGATGATGCGCCTTAACAGTCCGAGGAGCTGTTCGTCCGGGGAAAGAACATCCAAATGTTCGGACGTATCCTGTTTGAGTAAAACAATCCCTCCCAGAGGATAACTTCCGTTGTCGCTGATCCCCGAAGTGCCGCACCATGGTGTGCCATATAGGATCGGTTTTCCCTCTTTGACAGTAAGAAGATTCAAATCGCCATTCAGAACCGGTGTGCCAAAAAGGTTGTGCCATAAATTCGTATGTGTGGATTTTCCGGTACCCGACGAACCGGAAAACAGCCATGCTTTTCCCTGATACAAAAGGGAAGCAGAGTGCAGAAAAAGCATTCCCTGCGTCTGCGCATACCGGCTGAAGAGCAGGCGGATGACAGGAAAAAGTTCTGTGGACAGTTGATCTTCCCAGGGTGGCAGACAAAAAATGTCAGCTGAAGTTTCTTCCGGATCGGTCCGCACTTCAACAATATGGGGAAGTGACGGAAAACGGATCAAGGTTCCTTCCTTTTGCCGGACAATGTGAAGATCCGGATCGTATAACACCTGTTCGCCTCCAAGCGGTGCCGTTGAGAGAGAAGAAGAGCAGTGAATCCGGATGGTAAGATCCGAAGGTTCTCTGCCTGTGTCTTCATACGAAGCAAACAGAGTCTGTAAATGCGCCGGTGCCCCCTGAAGCTGAAGGCGGATACCGGCGATCCGATACTGCCCGGATAAAGATTCCATTGCCGTATCGTCTGCGTGGTCGAGGAGACCAAAGGCATCAAACTGCTGTAAGATCTGCTGCAGATCCTGCCATAACATATTTTGTTCTTCCGGTGTATCCGCTTCCCACTGCGCGGTCATTTTTTCATGCAGAGATCCGGCGGTGCTGCATTCTGGAAGAATTTTCCAGATAAAAGCGCTGGTTTCGTTGAGGCGCATTGTCCGGCGGTGTTCAGCGATCCGCTGTCCAAAGGGAAGAAGATAAGGAATCCCCTCGATATATTGTAAAAGAAAACCTTCTGTCTGTTTCATCCGAAACTCCTTTCTAATGCATTTGCCCGGAGGCATTCGATAGAAAATATTATAGCATTTCTAATAGAAAAATGCTATAATTGTTGCAAAGAAAATTGCAGGAGGAAGAAATGGATATCGAGAAATTACTGGAGCAGGGGAACCGGCTTCGGATCAAACCCAGAGGATACAGCATGTACCCGCTGATCGTGCCCGGCCGCGATGAAGTTTATGTGGAAAAGGTGCCGCCCCAAAAACTGCGGCGCGGCGATGTGGTATTATACCGCCGGCGGGAGGAAAATACCCTTGTGCTGCACCGCATCTATAAGAAAAAGAAAGACGCATTTTTCATGGTGGGAGATAATCAGAAAGAGATCGAAGGCCCGCTGGACGGAACGCAGATCAAGGGAAAAATGACAGGCATAATACGAAAGGGACACGAGTACTCTTCTTCTAATATTATCTATGTTGTCGTTTCGCGTCTGTGGCTTTTGCTGCGCCCGTGCCGGCCGCAGATTTCGAGAGCGGTTCATAAAATGCGGAAACATTTATAGGACACATTCTGCTATGCAGATTCAACATTTTTCCATGGCGTTTGCGAAAAGCACATGATAAGGTATGGGTATCATATGCATAGGAAAGAAAGGATTATAACGATGTCAGAAACAATGAAAAAACAAATTATTTCCAATATCCGGCTTGGAGATATGACGGTTGTCTTTGAACAGTCGGAAGATACCGGAAAAGTGGGATTTTATGTGATGCCGGCAGCATGGGAAGAAAGAAGCCGCGTGACAGAAAAATACTATCGTGTAAACAATATGATCCAGTTAAAGATCGTAGGAGATATTTATCCGGGATCTTACGGAAATGGTCAGACGATGCACAATTCAGGATCCACGGATCTTATGATCTACCAGTCACAAAACGTCGAGGAAGTGGACGGACATACGGAAATACATACCTTTTTTAAAGATGACCGGGGATATAATGTAGAAAATATTATTACGTATTATCCGGGGGAAGAAAGTTTTGAGATGAAAAACTGCTTTACCAATGAGAGTGGAGAAGACGTTACATTGGAAATGTTTTCCAGTTTTGAAATGGGAAACCTGTCGCCGTTTCTTCCGGGCGATGGTGTGGGAAGCCTTCTGGTACACCGGATTCTCAGCAAATGGAGCCACGAAGGGCGTCTCGTCACAGAACGCATTGAAGACTTGCAGCTGGAACCAAGCTGGTCGACCTGGTCCGTAGCGGTAGAACGGTTTGGACAGCGCGGCTCTATGCCCGTGATGAAATATTTTCCGTTTGCTGCCGTGGAAGATGAAACGTCGCATGTTACCTGGGGTGTCCAGCTGGCACATGAAGCCTCATGGCAGCTCGAAATCTACCGGCAGGACGATGGCCTGCATCTGAGCGGCGGTCTGGCTGACCGTGAATTTGGTGACTGGATGAAGACCGTGAAGCCGGGAGAACGTTTTGAGACTCCGACAGCGATCCTTTCTGTCTGCGAAGGCGGAATTGATGATATCTGCCACAGACTGGTATCTGCCGGTAATAAATATGTAAATGCGGGGCCGGAAAGTGAGCAGGATCTGCCTGTCATTTTCAATGAATACTGTACGACCTGGGGAAATCCTTCCCACGAAAATATCTGCCATATTTTGGAAAATATAAAAGACAAAGGATTTGACTATTTTGTCATTGACTGCGGATGGTTCAAAGAAGACGGAGTTCCGTGGGATATCAGCATGGGAGATTATAACATTTCCAAGACGCTCTTTCCGGAGGGGTTGGAAAAGACCGTGGAAGCGATACGCCAAAAGGGCATGAAACCGGGAATCTGGTTTGAAATTGATAATGTCGGACGGGCGGCCAAAGCTTATGAACTTACGGATCACCTTTTAAAACGGGACGGCTATCCGCTTACGACGCACAACCGCCGCTTCTGGGATATGAATGATCCGTGGGTCAAAGAGTATCTTCATGAAAAAGTGATAAAGATGTTACAGCAATATGGCTTTGAATATATGAAGATGGATTACAATGACACGATCGGACTTGGCTGTGACGGTGCTGAGACGCTTGGCGAAGGCCTTCGCAGGAATCAGGAGGCATCGGTAAATTTTGTAAGACAGGTAAAAGAGGAAGTGCCGGGGATCATATTGGAAAACTGTGCTTCCGGCGGACACCGGCTGGAACCGCTTATGATGGGACTTTGCTCGATGGCATCGTTTTCCGATGCCCATGAGACGGAAGAGATTCCGATCATTGCGGCAAACCTGCACCGTGTGATCCTGCCAAGGCAGAGCCAGATCTGGGCAGTGATCCGAAAGAGCGATTCGCTGAAACGGATCGGATATTCTATCGCCAATACATTTCTTGGAAGAATGTGTCTTTCCGGAGATGTGACGGATCTGTCTGCGGAGCAATGGGATGTCATCGACCGCGGTATGGCATTTTACCGTGAGATTGCACCGATCATCCGCGATGGAAAAAGTTACCGCCGGGGGCCAAAGATTTTGAGCGACCGTCATCCGGAAGGATATCAGGCCATGGTGCGTATGAAAAAAGACGGAGAGGCGATGATCGTCATTCATTGTTTCGATGGAGAACTTCCCGGAGAGATCCGCGTGGAACTTCCGGAGGGCTGCGCGGTGCACATTCAGTCGGTATATTCTTACGATGTGCCGGAAATGTATGTAGAAGGGAATACCCTGGTTTATAAGCCAACAGAGAACCGCAATGCGGCCGCGGTACATTTGATATAGAAATTCAAGAGGGTGTCACAAGGCAGGTAACACTGTGTATGTGGCACCCTCTTAAAAATTCGGGCGGAATCCGCACATAAATTCCCACAGGAAATTGAAAAAAATGATACGCAGACTTGACAGTGAACGTCATTTTGCTATATACTTAAAAAGTTAATAATT
>ERZ808252.454-NODE-454-length-39831-cov-3.205300_pt1 | contig 39831 bp, 28 predicted proteins | sample MGYA00521242_ERZ808252 | MGnify/ENA primary metagenome ERZ808252 (study PRJEB31516, sample SAMN03275581) | gut metagenome | biome: mammalia-associated habitat; material: feces | host: Papio cynocephalus | place: Kenya | collected 2012-08-07 ...
TCAAGCGGTGGATCTCCGCCTTCCCGAGATAAACTTTTTGAGCTGTTTTATCTTCGCTTTCCCCCAAGTAGATCCCCGCATCCTTGATGTAAGAGGAATAGACGTCCCAAGTGGCGTCGCTTTTTAAGATAATCCGTTCTTTCTCCTCTCCGCTTTTTATAAGTCTAAAGCGAAGGGCAGCCCCGTCTTTTTGATAGGGATAGGGGCGCCAGCCGAATTTTCTTGCCGCCCCATAGCCTTCCGAGAGAAGGAATGTTATTTCATTTTTGCCTTCTTTGAGGAAAGGGGTCACTTCGTAGCATTGCACTTGAAGTCTATTGCGGTAGGAGGTGTAGCCTGGCATAAAGAGATCAGTCGTGATTCTTTGACCGTTGATAAAACATTGATAAAAGCCCATCGCCGTAGCTTCAAGAAAGAACTTATAGTCTCCCTTGTTTTTTAACTGAAAGCTTTTTTCGAAGGAAGGGACGGGAATGCGAGGGAATGATATCCAACTTGATTTTTCTAACATGCCTCCATTATTGCGGTTTCTTCTCATTTCGAAAAGCATTAAGGAACATTGCGGATTTTTCTATGGAAAAAGAGCAATAGAAAAGGGCATGAGGAGTTTGTTGCCCACTCTTTTTTGTTTTTTTCTCTTTCTCTGATTCTTATAATGGCCAACAAGGAGAAATGCGATGGAAAAAATTGATTTAGAGCGAGTCTATCCTTTTTTGAAAGGAGGGAGCCTAAAACCGCTTGTCATTGAAGAAATCTCCGATCAGCCGAACCACAAGTGGCTGCGCCCGGCGGTCATCGTCGTTCCTGGTGGGGCTTATGCCATGGTGAGCGAAAGGGAAGGAGCGGTAGTTGCTTCTCGTTTTCTCTCGGAAGGATTTCAAACCTTCGTTCTTACCTATTCGGTGGCTCGTGATGGCGCTTCTTATCCCGATCAGCTTGAGGAACTCTCCGCTGCTATAGATTATGTTAAAAAGAATGCCGAGCAATATCATGTGAATCCAAAGGAAATTTTTGCGATGGGCTTTTCCGCTGGCGGACATTTGGTCGCTAATCTCGCCATGGAAGCTCCTCGTCTAAAGAAGGAAAAAGGACTCGATTGCACTTTGTGCGCAATAGGGCTCGGCTATCCCGTAATTTCGAATCATTCAGGCATGGGTGAAATGAATTCTTACCGAAATATCGTTGAAGGCCATAGCGAAAAAGAAAAAGCGGAATTAAAAGAACGCCTTTCTTTGGAAGACAAGGTCAGAAACGACAATCCTCCCGCCTATATTTTCGCGACCGGAACCGATCAAGTCGTTCCAGTGGCGAATAGCATTGCCTATGCGTCTGCCCTTTGGAAGGCGGGCGTTGCTTGTGAACTCCATGTTTTTGCCAAAGGGGATCATGGCCTATCGACCGGCGATAAGGAGATTACGGATTTCCCTTGGTTTGGGGAGCATTCGGAAGGCGTCACCCATTGGGTGAAGGAATGCATCCTATTCTGGCGCTCTTTCGTCAAGGAAAAATTCTAAATATCTTTTTCAAATTACGTTCCTTCCTTCTTGCTATAATGTAAAGAGAGGGAACTTTTCTTTTTGGAGGAAGACATCATGCTTGAGATTATAACGCTCATTTTTGCTATTTTGGCCTTTCTTACGGCCTTCACCGTTCTTCTTGTTTTCTTAATAAAAAAACAAAAATCAATGGTAGAACCCGTTTTGATTGATTTATCTGAACTTCAAAATAATCAAATTCGTAACAGCGCCGAGATTAAAACAACCATTGAAAATCTAGAGAAGAACATTTCTTTGAGGATGGAAGGAGAAATGGAAGCGAAACTCCAAGCGCAATCCAATGCCTTGCTCAAGATGATGAAAGAAGAATCGGAGATAGACAACAAAAGATTGAGTGATTTCCAGCAAGTCGTGAATACCAATCTCAACAATCAAGTGAAGACCATGAATGAGACTATCGACCGTAGGATATCGGATATAACTTCCAAGACGAACGAGCAAATGGATGCGGTGAGGAAATCGATGAAGGATTTGGCCGATGCCGACACCAAGCGCCTTAACGACTTCCAAAGCACCATTAATAGCGCGCTTCTCCTTCAAATGAAGACCATGAATGAACGTATTGATCTTTCTATGAAAACCATTAATGATCGAGTGAATCAATCTCTTAACGATGGCTTCAAAGGAACCTCCGAATCGATGGTCAATCTTCAAAAACAACTTGGAATGGTCGAAGAGGCCCAAAAGAACATCAATAGCCTCCAAAACGAAATCACTTCTCTTAAAGACGTTCTTTCGAACAATCAAGAAAGAGGAAAATATGGAGAATTCCAATTGGAGCTCCTTTTGGAAAATCTTTTCGAAGGAAGCAAAGGTCTCCTTTATGACACACAATACGTTTTGGAAAAAGCGAAAGGCGACGAAAAAGAGCTTCGACCAGACGCCGTCATTTTCCTAGATGGCGAGGCCCATCACCAAATTATTTGCATTGATAGCAAATTCTCTCTTACCGGTTATGAGGATTTGTTCGATAGCAATGCCCACCTATCCGACGAAGAAATTGAAAAAGCGAAAAATGCCTTCAAAAACGCCACTAAATTAAGGATAGACGAGACTTCCAAATACATCATCAAAGGGAAAACGATTTCCAATGCCATCATGTTTATACCTAATGACGGCGTCTTCGCCTATATCCATAACGAATTCCCTGAACTCATCGACTACGCCAAAAGGAAAGCGGTCGTTCTTGTCTCTCCGACCATTTTGCAACCTCTTCTTGCTTCCTTCCGCGTCATTCAAATCGATGCCAAAAAGAGCAAAAACATCGCCAAAATCAATGAAGAACTCAATGCCCTTGGCAATGAATTTAGAAAGTTTGCTCCAAGATGGGAGGCTTTGAATAATAGCATTCAAGGGTTGGTGAAAAAATCTGGGCAATTCGATACCACGGTTGGGAAGATCGGAAAGAGATTCGATAGAGTCCAAAAAATCGACTTTGAACCGGAGGATGGAATTGATAAGGAACCGATTGATGCGGCTGGTGAATCCATAGGAATGAATGAGGAAGAGGAAGAATAATGGCCAAAAAAGTGAGCATCTATAATGTTGCTGAAGCGGCCCATGTCTCTCCGGCTACCGTGAGCTATGTCATCAATGGCAAGGGGAAAATAAGCGAAAAAACAAAAAAAGAAGTCATTAAGGCTATGAATGTCATGGGCTATATTCCCGATCATGCCGCCATCTCTTTGAGCACAGGCAAAAGCAAACTTATCGGACTTTCTCTTCCCTATGACGACGCTTCAAACGGCATGTCCTCCAATCCTTTTTACGCCGAATTCATAAGCTCCTTTTTAAAAGGCCTCTCTTTAGAAGGCTACGATTTGGTTATTGGCTCTTTAAAAAGCGAAAAAAGCCTTCTTTCTTGGCTTCAAAGCCACTCATTCGAAGGCCTTGTCTTATTCGGCCTTTATAGTGGAGCTAGCCTTTCCGCCTTACGGAAGATGGGCATTCCCTCCGTTCTTGTCGACGTCTATAACGAAGAAGCACATGGCTTTAATAACATCCGAGTGAATGACCTAGGCGGAGTTTATCTCGCGACAAGTTACCTGATTGAGAAAGGGCATCGGCATATCGCTTATGCTGAAGGCAGCTCCAAATCCCTCCTCAATCAAAAAAGATATGAAGGTTATTTGCAATCGCTCCGCTATCACAAGATTCCTTTTCGAGAGGATTTCGTCTTCCACACAAAGACCACCTTTGAAGACGGAACTCTTTTGGCGGATGCCTTATTGCCTCGTCTAGATGAGATTACAGCTGTGGTTTGCGATAGCGATATTGTGGCTATCGGCCTCATTCATCGCTTTCATGAGCTCAATATCGCAATACCCGATCGTTTAAGCGTTATTGGTTTCGACGATATTGCTTCGGCGAATTATATTTATCCAGGTCTTACCACCATTCGGCAGGATATTGGGGAAAAGGGTCGCTTTGCGGCCTCTTGCCTTATGAATGCCATCCAAGACAAAGAACAATCTCCGCGAACGGTTGTCATCGAACCAAAATTGATTGTCAGAAACTCCGTAAAATCATTGTGATTGAAAGGGCTTTCATTTAATTTTGTTAATTCTTTTCGTAATATAAATAACGTAGTTATTTAACATTGTTAACTTAGTTAAGCGGTTAACTATTCTTCTTTCTTTTAGAAAAACCTCGTTCATAATGATGGCTATAAGAGGATGTTCTCATGAGTAAAACGAAAAAGTTTTGTCCGCTTCTGGTTCTACCATTTTTGTCTTTCGGCTTATTTTCTTGCCAAAGCGAAGGCGAAAACGGAAAAAGTTCTGTAACTTCATCGGATTCCGGGAATTATTACAACGAACAAAATTTCGTTCAGTCGGACAAAGTGGTCGAGAAAACGAAACTCGTCACTTACGAGGGGCCTTCTATTTTAAAAAGTTCAGAAGACGTATCGATATCGGTGAATGGGAACAGTCTTTTCGTTTATGAAACCCGTGTGAATCACGCCCGCGTTTTCTCTTGGACCGATAGCCAAGACAAGACCTACGCCTCCATTTTTGATTTCGAGGGAAAGGTACACGTCGAGATAAAAATCAAGAAAGAAGGCATTACCGTTCATAAAGCGGTGGTGCGACCTCTTGTCTATGGCTATGCAGCAAGCGTTTCCGATAATGTGATTTCATTCGATCTCCAATATAACGGCAATTACATCGTTGAATATAATGATGATCCCAATACGGCGATCCATCTATTCGCCAACGGCATTGAAGAAGATCCAATCACCGAAGAAGAAGCGGCTAAAGATCCGAACATTCTTTATGTTGGCCCTGGCGCCTACAAAGCGGACGCTTTTCCATTAAAAAGCAATATGACGATTTATTTGGCTGGCGGCGCTTATGTCTATGGTCAATTCGGCGCCGAAGGGCTCCATGACATCACGATTCGGGGACGAGGCATCGTGAGTGGTTCCTTATATAAAAGAGGAACGAGCAGCGAATATACGATTCCGGTGGTCATGCGTCGCGTCAATAATCTCACCATCAAAGACGTGGCTTTCTTTGATCCTGCCGGTTGGACGTTGCATCTATGGAAATGCAAAAACGTTCTTGTTTCGAACGTGAAAATCATTTCGGCGAGAAGCAATGGCGATGGCATTTCCATTCAATCTTGCGAGGATGTCGAAGTCAGCGGCGGTTACGTTCGCACGTGGGACGACTCGGTTGTGGTTAAAAACGATGACAAAACGAGCACGGCGAATGTTCATGTACACGATGTAACCATTTGGACGGATTTAGCTCAATCAATGGAAGTCGGCTACGAAACCTATGGTCCGAAGATGGATAACATCATTTTCGAAAACATCACCGTCGTCCATAATTTCCATAAAGCGGTTATCAGTCTCCACAATTGCGACGATGCCAATATCACGAATGTCGTCTATCGCCACATCACTTTGGAAGACGGAGAGATGCTTGGCGACAATCGAGACGATGGCGAGAACGATTTCTTGCTTGATTTTACGATCGCTTATAACGCCGAATGGACGAAATCGAAAGATAAAAGAGGAAGCGTCGACGGAGTGACTGTGGAAGATGTCAAGGTCTATTCCATGTCCGATACGATCGGTGGCCGCATGCAAGGAGAGGATGATGTCTCCTCGATTAAAAACGTGAAAATAAAAGGCCTAGAAATCGAAGGGAAACAAGTCGATTCCAAAGAAAGCTTTGGGGCGGGACTGGTTACCAATGAGTATGTGAAAAACCTCAGTTTCGAGAAACTGGATAGTGTTCTTGGAGCTAGAATCACTCTTCCTTATCGCTACGAAGGGACTAAAGATGATGCGGAGGTGACCCAAAAGGTCACTCAGAACCAAGAGGGTCTTATCGTTCCCGCTTTCTCGCGCTTCGAAGGGGAACCATCATTCATCGGAGAAAAAGCGTCTCCTAAGACGGAAGCCATTTCAAGCGCTCATGGCGCTGGGATCAAAACGAATACGCCAGCCGACGATGGAACGGGTCCTTTCGTTTTGGAAGGGCACGACGCTTCCAAAGCTTTTGATGGCGATTCCAGCACTTCCTATCGAAGTGGCGCTTGGAAAGGGGAAACGGATGAGTTTGCGAGCATAACCTATGAATTCAGCGAGCCTCTATCCATCGGTACCATCCGAATCGTCGGGGAAAAAGACAACATCTACGCGCTTAATTACTCCATCCAAGTCTATGCCAGAAAGAGAAAATCTACCGGTGAAATGAATGAAAAATTCACTCGTCTTCTTTCCAAAGACGAATACGCGATGTCTCCATCGAGCGGAAATATCATCGATATCAATGTGAGCGCCCAAGAATTCCAAGGCATTCAACTTCGCCTTTATCGCACCGACGATATTGCAAGGGCCACTCATTATTCTATTAGCGAAATTGAATTCTATCCTCCTTCCCTCACCTTCATGAAATCGATTGTTGATTCGACCGAGCATAATGACGTCTATAACGTTCAAAAGGTAGTAGATGGCGACCCTACGGGGACGAGTTATTACGAATCTAAATCCTTACCAGCCCATATCGTCATCGACCTTGGCGATCTCTATAAGCTTCAAAAAGTCGTGCTTTCGGTTCCTCCCGCCCTTACTTGGGGAGCTCGAACGCAAAAGATCACTCTTCTAGCGAGCGATAGCGCCCTTGCCTATGATGCGAAGAAAACGGAATTTAAGGTCATAAAAGAAGAAACGCCCTACCTTTTCGATCCGACAACCGGAAACCGTAACATCATTGATCTTGATGGCACGGCATGTCGTTATCTCAAATTAGTCATAAGTTCCAACGACGCTAGCGGAAACTATGGAGCTCAACTTTCCGAAATTAGCGCCTATGGAGCCAAATAAATTGTGCATATCAAGAAAATAAGGAGGTTTTGCACATGAAAAAGAAAATATTCGTTATGAGCATGGCGTCGCTTTTATGCGCCTTGCCACTTGTCTCGTGCGGAGGGGATGCGCCAGTACCAAGCGCTTCTTCGAATCCGCCTTCTTCTAGTGATAGCGGCTTGAGTTCGGAAGTCCCCCCAGTAACGACGATGGAAGAATTTGTGAGCACGGTGGATCCGGATGCCGTTACTCGAGACTTTGACGATCGTTTCGATGTCGAAGTCGAGGATTTCTCTGGCGAAAACATTGCCGGAAAGACCACTGGCACGAAGAATAAGGGTTATTTGATGGTTAACATCGATAACAACCTTCCTTCTTTCCCGATGTCCAAAGACAAGCCAATCTATAAGCTTGCCAGCGGATCTTTCGAAGCGATGCATCTGGGGCAAAACGGCCTTGGCTTTAAGATGCGGGTGACTAAAGGCAGTATCAAGCTAAGCGATCTTGTGTTGGAACTTCGCGGCGACGATGCTTGGGATGATATCCAAATCGATTTGGGTGAATCCCTTAATAACGATGAAGAGCAAAATCCTGAACTCACTGATGAATTCCAAGATATTTTGGTCAATGCCGTCAATACTTTGGGCGAAGATGTCGCTTATAAAATGAAAAGCACTGGTGAAGAAGTTGGAACGACCGTTGGCCAAAAAGTCATCGCTTTCCATCTTCGCGCCAAAGAAAATGCCACAGTAAGCGCGCAAATCGAAATTGAAGATGTTTTCACCTATGTTGGAACGACTAGAACCGTTCTTGATGACTTCAACCGATCGAATCTCAATGCGCCAACTTTAAACGTTCCTGGCGCTTGGTGGGGTGGAGCAGAAGGAGGGTCGACGATCCTTGTTCGGAAAGGCATTACCCTTTCGAAGGATGAGGCGTATACGACCCCCAATTTAAGCGAGGAAGCTTCAAAGAAGAACCATATTGTCTATTCCTTGCAAGGCGATACGACTAACGCCAGCCTTACTATCACTTTAAGCGATGATAGCAAAATCACCAAGAACTGGTCGGAATTACTTGCCGATGGCGAGAAACATCTTGTCAACGCCGTTAACGGTGCATATGCGAATTATGTGATTGATTTAAGCGCTATTGCGGGTGAGAAGACCGTCAAAACCGTGGAAATCAAGAATGGCGGCGATAAGATGCTTTCCATTTCCAACGTCTTTATGACGAGCCTCGAAGTACCTACGCTAAACAAAGTCTTCCCACACCTTAACACTTCTGAAAGCGTGATCGTCGATAACTTCAACCGTGAAATCAATGGTTTGGATCGCGATTATGACAAGAGTCACGCTCTCCAAGCGAATATAGACTCCGGGATCGACTATACCCTTTCTTATAATGCCAATGGGAATGGTCAAGATATCGTTCTCGATGGAACCGATGTCTCTCTTCCGGCCACAACCGATTACTATAACCTCAAAACGAAAACTTCTCGCGATTGCACAGGCTACCAATATCTCGTCTTCGCCATCAAAGGGGAGGAAGGATATGACCTTAATAACTTCCGTTTTAAGACGGGCGAGTTGACTTCGGAACTCTATTTCAACCAAGCCTATGCCGCCGAAGGCGTTAAGACCTATGGCGATACGGAAACATCGAATCCATATGCCGATGTGAATGGTTACACATGGTATGTCGTTGACCTTGCTTATCACAAAGCTATGTCGCCAATCGCTAAAGTTGGGCAGGAAAAAGCTTCCACCGTCGATATTTATTACACCGGTTCGAAAGCCATCAAGATCGGAAGCATCTTTATGGCCAACGCCGAAGCGGTGCATGAAACCGCCAAAGTGTCATCCGAAGTGGAAGGTATAGATGTAGATACAAGCGGCTATCGTCATTTGGGCGCTTTCGAAAAGGTTTCATCTCGTTACTTTGGCTTCGAAGTGAAAGGAGATGGCCAGGCTACCATCGGCTCTTTCCGTTATGAATTTGATGGCAAATCCAACTGGTTCAAAGATGGGAAGGTTGTCGCTTATATGAATGGCCGTCGCGTGAAAGCGGACGAAATCCTGCCAACAGAAGTGACTACTGTTTGGATTGATTTTGAGGCTTCTGATACGCCTATGGATGGTACCAAGGTGGATTTTGCTTGCGGACTCGATGGCTTTAGCGGCCTCGCCAATGTTGGCAAACTTTATCTTGCCGAGGAACAATACCTTGAAAAGTTCGATGGCACAGACAAAGATGTGACCATTCCTGAGAAGTCTCAATATGCTTATGGCTTCGGCTTAGATTTCGTCAAGAAGAGCGATCGTCTCTATTTCCATTTGGCAGGGGATGGCAATAACAATCTCGCCGAGTTCCGTTTCCAATTCATGACAACGGGTAACGTCGATTTGGCGACTTTATTCCCGAATCACGAAGGCGAAGAGCACCTTTATCTTCGCAAAGTAAGCGATGGAAGCGAAATTAACGCAACCGACGCTCTCACGGTCGAAGGCATAGATGTCTATATGGATTTCAAAGAGAATGGGATCGATAAGGATGTTCTAACTGTCATCCATGCCCATTTCGGCGGAGCCAATGAAGTCGGTGGCAACTATAAGTTCACAAACTTCCAGTTTGGCTGGGATGAAATCCCATATTCGGTCGCCATGTCTAGCTACGTTGAATAAAAAAATATAGCTTTTTACCATCATTTTCCCTTGGGGATCACATTTCCCCAAGGGTGAGAGGAAAAGATATGAAAAAGAAAATCATCCTATTGAGCTCAGTTTTGTTTCTATGCAGTGCCTTAGCGAGTTGTGGCGGCAATAGCTCCAAGATCATCCTACGCATTGGTTTTTGGCCCCAAAGCGGCGAAGTCAAAGACGTCGCTATGTATCAAAAATGGGCGGCGGATTTCGAGAAAGATTTTCCTCAATATAGCATCAAGCCTGCTCCCTACGAATACAGTCCAGAGACGGTGGGGTCCAAGGCCCAAGGTGGACAATTGCCCGATGTTTTTCAAACATGGGTTACGGAGCCTGAAACCCTGAAGAATAGCGGTTTCATTCGCCCTATAACCAAAGCCCTCGAGGAAAGAGGGTGGGATAAGGTGATGGATCAAGGCATGAAAGAAGCTCTTACATTCGAAAACGAGATTTATGCCATACCGCGTGACGGCTATGGCCTTGGCCTTTTGATTAATAAGAGGATATTGGGCGAAAATGATCTTTTGCCTCAAAACGAAGATGGGACTTATTCCCTTTATAAAGAAGATGGGATGCCCGCTTATCCGACGACTTTCGAAGAAATATACGAGATGTCCAAAGCCATCAGCGAAAATGACAGCGCTTCTGGCTTCTTGATGTATACGACCAATAAGAACGGCGGTTGGGTTTTCTCTAACATCGCTTGGAACTTTGGCTCGACTTTGGAGAAGAAAGCGGATGGGAAGGTCGTTGCGGATTTTAATGAGGATTCAACCGTGAAAGCTTTAACTTGGCTTCAAAACATGGCCAAGGATGGCTGCCTTTTCCCAGGAAACGGCATCGTCTATAACGACTGGTATTCTAAAATCGGTTCCAAAGTGGCAATGGCAGTCGTTGGAAGCGACGTCTTGCAAGAAGCCAAACTTCAAGGGAAAGTCGATATGGGCGATTTAGCCTTTGTCCCTATGCCAACCGGCGATGGCACCCATCACTATTCTCTTTACGGGGGCACTCCTTTTGTGTTTAGCAAAAACACAAGCGACGAGAAAGTCGATGGCATTTTGGAATTCTTCAACTACATCGGCCGCTCCCCAGAAGTCAGCGACATTAATTTCGAAGCCAAGAAAACGGGTTATGAAACCGCCAAAGCGAAAGGGCAGCCAATTCTTCCTACCATTATGCCTTGGTCGGGGGAGGAATATCTTGCGAAAGCCAAAGCCCTTGAAGATTCTTATATCAATGTGAACATGGAAGATTACTCGCCTTTCTTCGATACCATTCAAGCAAACAAAAAGACGGAAGAGCCTTATTGCGCGCAAGACATGTATAAGGCACTCGACGAGGTCATTCAAGCTTTAATCGATAAACCTTTTACCGCTTCTCCGAAGGCCCTTCTGGAAACGGCAACAGCTTCCTTCCAAAAAACGCTTGACGCCTCTTTAGGACAATAACGTTATGAGACTTAAGAGCAAAGAACCTCACCGAAAACGGAATTGGAAGGCTCTTCTTAAAAGGAACTTTTTCGCTTGGGCGATTTTACTTCCGCCTTTGCTTCTGTTTTGCTTTTTCGTTTGGGTACCGATGGCTAGGAACATCCTCCTTTCTTTCCAAAAGGACTATAGCGATCCCTCTTTTGTCGGTTTCTCGAATTATGCCTCCGTATTCCAAGACGAATCCTTTTTGATGGCTTTGGGCAACACCTTCAAATATATCGCCTGGTCTTTGGTCATAGGGTATTTGGTGCCGGTTTTGCTGGGATTTTTGCTTTCTGAAATCGTCCATGCCAAAGGCTTTTTCCGCGTGGTTCTTTATTTGCCATGCATGATTAGCGGCATTGCGACGGTCTTTTTGTTTAAAAATATGTTCGGGGATGAGTCCACCTCGCTATTTAACGTCATTACCCTGGCTTTCGGAGGAGAGGCCCATTCTTGGCGAAGCGATACCAATCTCATCATCCCTCTTATCGTCTTGGCAATGACGTGGCGTGGCGCGGGATCGACCTCTCTTATCTATTTAAGCGCTTTCCAATCAATCGATAATTCCATGTACGAAGCGGCACGCATGGATGGCGCTAATTCCATCCAACGTTTTTGCCATGTCACCATCCCTGCTTTAAAAGGGACGCTTTTGACCCTCTTCGTTCTCCAAATCATTTCCGTTTTCCAAGTCTTCTACGAACCGATGATAATTGGACCGGATGGGGGACCTTTAAACGCTTCGATGTCTTTGATGCTTCAAAGCTATTTATATGCTTTTAGGAGCACAAGCCTTGGTTTCCAATATGGCAAAAGCGCCGCCACGGCGATGATTTTGAGCCTTATCATCATGGCTTTCACCGCTCTTTACTCGCTCCTTAAAAACTTGCTTCGTCAAGCGGAAGGAGGCAAATAACCATGAAATCGCTAAAGCAAAGGATTGCCTCTTACCACTTTCCGCGTCTTAGAGAAAAGCATGACGGCCTTTTGAATTTCAGCGACTACCGCTATACGCGACACAAGGTCGGTTACGGAATCATGATTGCGATCCTTCTTCTCTTTGTTTTCTTCGCCCTTTTCCCTATCGTTTATCTTTTTGCTAGTGCCATGAAATCGGTAAACGAGATTAATAGCAATCACTACACCTTTTTTCCTATAAACTGGGATTGGGGAAAACTACCGATTCTCTGGGAGAAAATTGATTTTGGAAGATATTATCTCAACACCCTTATCTATGTGGTCGGCGCCGTTTTATGCGCCGTCTTGTTCAATAGTCTTTTAGCCTATGCGATAGCGATTTTAAAACCCTTTGGATATCGGCTGATCGATAAGCTCATTTTCTTGGGCTACATGATTCCATCCATCCTTAATATCCTTCCACTTTTCAAACAAATCGTCGATTTTGGCTTTTTAAATGCCGATAACGAAAGTTATCTCCTTTATTTGCCTTTATGGTTAAGTTTTGGAGCAAACGCGTATTACTACATGTTGTTTAAGGATTATTTCGAAAGGCTTCCGAAATATCTTTTGGAGGCAGCCCGCATGGATGGGGCAAGCCAAGTGAAACTGTTCACTCGGGTTGTGCTTCCCTTGTCGCGGCCCATTATCGGTATTGTTGCCATCTTCGCTATGACGGCTTCCTATAGCGACTTTCTCCTCCCTTATCTTTGCCTTAATAGCGATGAGTTCCAAACCATTATGGTTGGGGTCTATAACCTCTCAGGGACCAATGTCCTCGATACTTCCGAATTCTTATTGCTTTTACTTATGTCGATCATTCCCCAAATCATCATTTTCCTCATTTTCCAACGTCAGATTATGGATGCTGGAGCCACCAAAGGCAGTAAGGAGTAATTTATGGCCAAAACTGGATATCGCTATTTGGAAATCGAGCCCTTTGGCTTAAGCGAAAAAGGTTTTCATAAAGAACGTAACCAAGTCTCGGAATCTCTTTTCTCTTTGGGAAACGAATATTCCGGCGTTCGTGGCTTTTTCGAAGAAGGCGTCTCTTTGCCAAGCCTCATTGGCACTTATTACAATGGCATCATCGAATATTCCTTGGAAGATACGCCGAATGCCTATAAAGGGATTGCCAAAAGAACCCATTTCACTATCAATAGTACCAACTATTTGAAAGTCACCATCGACATCGATGGCCAAAAAGTGGATCTCGGAAAGGAAGAAGCTATCGATTTTTATCGCCATCTGTCTTTTAAAAACGGTCTATACACCCGAAGCTTCAAAATCCAACGAGGCGAAAAGATCGTCTCCCTTTCTTTCGAGAGGCTTGTGGGGATGACTTCACCTCACCAAGCCATCCAAAGAATTCGCCTTTCCAGTTCGGATAAAACGCACGTTAAACTAAGCTTTCATTTGGATGGCACCATTCTCCATTGGGGAGAACATTGTTATTGGAAAAGAGGGAAGGAATTGGTCGATGATGGCGGATATGGCCTTTACCTCACAACGCCACGCACCCATCAAAGCCTTTTCACTTTCATGCTTTTGGAAAACGAAAAAAAGCCGGCAAAAGTGGCTTTAAACGAAAAAACAGTCGAAGTATGTTATGATTTTGAACTCGAAAAAGAAACAACCTTTACCCGTTTTGTGACCAATCTTGCCGATAAAAAAGACGATTCCCATTTCGAGACGCTTCGAAAGGAAGCGGAAGAAGAATGCCATTCCCTTATGGAAAAAGGCTTTGATGGGCTTTTAAAAGAAAACGAGGATTTCTTCGAAAAGGCTTATGAAAGAAGCGATATCGAGATTGATGGGGATAGTGCCAATCAACAAGGCATCCGTTTCTGCCTCTTCAATCTTCTTCAAGCTTATACTGGCATCGAAGAAGATGATAATATCGGTGCTAAGGGATTAACGGGTGAGGCCTATAGTGGCCACGCCTTCTGGGATAGCGAAACCTATTGCCTGCCTTTCTATCTGTTTTCCAACCAGCAAGCGGCCAAGGACCTTTTGATGTTCCGTTATCACCCTCTCGATAAGGCCATATCTCGCGCAAAAGACCTTGACTGCGAAGGCGCTTGCTTCCCGATTGCAACCCGTAATGGCGAAGAAGCTTGTACCCTTTGGCAACACGCTTCCACCCAATTCCAACCGACGACGGGGGTTGGCTATGCCATATTTCACTATATGAATCTTTTCCATGACGTTGATTTCATGAAATGCTATGGCTTACGGATGCTTTTGGAAATAACCAAATTCCTCGCTAGCCGCGGCCAATGGAATAGCGACCATAGCCATTTCGGTTTTTATGGCGTTATGGGACCCGATGAATTCGAAGTGATGGTGAATCACAACACCTACACCAATTTCATGGCCAAAAAGATCATGCAGTATACCTTAGATACTTTGAAAGACCCTCTGTATCACGACGAAAGGCTATTAAAGGAATGCGGATATACGGAGAGATACATCGCTTCGATTCAAGAGAAAATAGACAAAATGCTCATTCTTTATGATCAGAAAACCAAGCTTTTCGAGCAACATAAGGGTTTCTATGATTTGCCTCATATCGATGTCGACAAGATTCCCGAAAGCGATTTCCCTCTCTATAGCCACTGGTCTTACGACCGGATCTATCGAAACGATATGATTAAACAACCCGATGTTTTGATGTTCCTCTTCCTTTATCCCCAAGATTTCTCGAAGGATGTTTTAGAAGCAAATTACGATTATTATGAGCCGCGTTGCATCCATGAATCCTCCCTTTCGCCTAGCGTTCATTCGATTTTGGCGGTGGAGCTCGGCAAGGAAAGCGAAGCGCTTCACTTTTTCGAGTTTGCCACCCGTTTGGATCTAGACGACTATAACCACAACACCTCTGAAGGTCTCCACATGACTTCTATCGCGGCCGCCTGGATGAATATCGTCTATGGATTCTTGGGGCTTCGAAGCGATAAGGAAACGCTTCGCGTCTCGCCTTTCCTTCCAAAGAATTGGAGCCATTATTCGGTTCGTCTTATCTATCATGGCTCGCGTCTTAAATTTGATGTCTACCCCAAGAAGGTTGCGATAGAGAATTTCGATGAAGAGACCACTATCATCTACAAGGATCGATTGCTTTTTTTGAAGAAAGGAGTGACTGAGATTTCATGAAGGGGATTACGAAATTTCGTTTTGAGAAAGAAAACTACCTTTCCGAAGGAACAGCCTTTTTGCTCACCAATGGACATGTGGGATACCGAGGGACCTATGAGGAGTATGGCAAAGAGAAGAACGTCGCTTTGAATATCGTCGGGGTTTACGACCAATATGAAGGGAAGTGGCGGGAGTCGGTCAACCTCCCTAATCCTTTCTTGCTTCGCCTCTTCTATAAAGGGGAAGAGATTTCTTTAAGAACGAAGAAGCCCCTCCATCACAAAGTGTCTTTGGATTTTGAGAAAGCGTTATGGAAGAGGGAAACGGAATTCGCTCCCTTCATCCTAAAAAGCACGCGTTTCGTTTCGGTTTCCGACAAAACCCTTCTTGGCGAAAAGATCGTAGTGGAGGCCAAAAGAGACCTCGCGCTCGATTTGTTTTATGGGTTAGATCGTGACATCTATGATATCAACGGTCCCCATTTTAAAGAAAAGACTTTCCAAAATGAGAATGGGGTTGTTTCTTTTTTTGGGGAAACCAATGAAGGCACGCTTTTGAGAATGGAGGCTTCTTATTCGCTTGATGGCAAAAAAGGGAAAGCTCTCGATTGTCTGACGTTCAAAGAAACGATTAACTTGGAAAAAGGAAAGAAAGCTACTCTTTACATCTTGGCGAACGTTCTCGAGAAAAACGAAAAAAAGCCTGCGAAAGTCTTCTATTCTTTAAAGAAACGCTATGAAAGGGAACTGAAGCTTCATTCCATCTCCTTTTTCCAAAGATACATGGATTCCTTGCCGAAGATTCGTGGCGAAGGCTCTTGCGTCCCCCTTCCTTACGATATTTTCGAGCTTGTTATGCTGGGGGATAGCACCTATGCGAGAAGCATTCCGGCTAGAGGTGCTAGTGGCCAAACATATAAGGGCGCCATTTTTTGGGATAGCGAGATTTTTATGCTTCCTTTCTATGCCCTTACCGATCCCTCTACGGCTCATTCGCTTCTAAGCTACCGCATCAAGACTCTTGCTGGCGCCAAAAAGAAAGCGAAGGAATTTGGCTATAAAGGCGCTTTCTATGCGTGGGAGAGTCAAGAAGACGGCATTGAAAGATGTAGCAAATTTAACGTGACCGACCCCATTACCGGCGAAAAGATCCGCACATATTTCAATGAAAAGCAAATCCATATTTCTGCGGATATCGCTTATGCTCTCGATCGTTATATCCGCCTTTCTGGCGATAAGAAAATCCTTGAAGAAGGCGGGAAAGAACTATTAAAAGAAGTCGCCGATTTCTATTTAAGCTATGCGACAAGGGAAAAAGATGGGCTTTGGCACTTAAAAGACGTCATCGGCCCCGATGAGTACCATGAGCGCGTTGACGACAATGCTTTCACGAATTACATGGCCGCCCATGCCCTTTCTTTGGCGATCCGCTATAAAGCCAGGGAAGATGTCGCAAGCTACGAGCGCTTTCTTTCGAAGCTTTATTTGCCTAAACCTAACGCAAACGGGGTCATCGAACAGTTTGAAGGCTATTTCAAAAAAGAAGACGTTAGTCTTTCTGAACTTCGCTCTAGACTTCGCGATCCCCGCGATTATTGGGGTGGCCCGAAAGGGATAGCAACCCCAACCCAGGTGATTAAACAAGCGGATGTCGTTGCTCTATTAGCCCTGCTTCCCGATCTTTTCCCTCTTTCGGTAAAGAAAGCAAATTATCTTTATTACTTTCCAAGGACCGAACATGGAAGCAGTTTGAGCGCTTCCATGTATGCCTTGCTAGGGAGCGAAATAGGGGAGCTTGAAACCGCTTATGACTTCTTCTCAAAAAGTGCTTCAACGGATTTGGTTAAACCCAAAAAAGAATTCGCCGGTGGCGTCTATATCGGCGGTTCCCATGTGGCAAGCTATGGAGGGACTTATCTCTCCCTTGTTTATGGCTTTGCCGGACTTTCTCTTAGCAAAAATGGGAAAATAGCCTTCTTTCCCCATCTTCCGAAAGAAATATCTTCGCTTTCGATCCCTTATTTCGAGAAAGGGAAGAAGAAGGTCGTAACAATCAAGAGGGGTGGCAGCATCCTAATGGAGGAAAAATAAATGGTTAAAGGCGTGATTTTTGATTTGGATGGCGTGCTTCTAAGCACGGACCGATTCCATTTTGCCGCTTGGAAGAAACTTGCGGATAAAGAAGATATTCCCTTTGACGAAAAGGTCAATGACAGACTCCGTGGCATTTCTCGGATGGATTCTTTGAATATCATTCTCGAAAAGGCCTCGAAGACTTATACCGAAAAAGAGAAAATCCACATGGCGGAAGAGAAAAACGAAACCTATCGGGAACTTCTTAAGACCTTAAAGCCAGAGGATGTCCACCCAAGCGTTCGAGAAACCCTTTTGAAGCTCCATCAAGAAGGAAAGCTTTTAGCGGTTGGCAGCAGCAGCAAGAACGCCCCTTTCATTTTAAAGCAAGTCGGATTGACTTCTTTTTTTGACGCCATCATCGATGGGAGCATGATCGAGCGTTCAAAACCTGATCCCGAAGTCTTTCTTAAGGCGGCCGCCTCCCTTAACGTGAATCCAAGCGAAGCGGTGGTGATTGAAGACGCTTTCGCGGGGATTAGCGCTGCCAAAGCCGGCTCCTTTTTGGCGATTGGCATCGGAGAAGCCAAAAAAGACGAGGAATGCGACTATGTCATCGACTCTTTGGATGAGCTTCCTTCCCTCCTAAAGAAGATAGAAGAGCCACGCATTCGCTTGGAGCATCTCTATAAAACTTATCCTAATGGCGTTGCCGCCACGAAAGATTTCAATCTCGATATCTACGATCGCGATTTTGTGGTGTTCGTCGGTCCTTCTGGGTGCGGCAAAAGTACGGTTCTTCGGATGATTGCAGGACTCGAAGACGTTACGGAAGGAAAAATAATCATCGATGGAGAAGATGTCACCGACAAAGATAGCCGGGAGAGGAATCTGGCGATGGTCTTCCAGAACTATGCCCTTTATCCCCATTTGTCCGTTCGTAAGAATATAGCGTTCCCGCTTGATCTCGAGAATGTTCCTTTTTCGAGATTCTTCGATTTCAAATACCGCAAAGAACGAAAGAAAGAAATCGATGAACGTGTGGAAGCGGCCGCAAAAATCATCGGACTAAGCGAATATTTGGATCGGAAACCTGCCAATCTCAGTGGCGGTCAAAGGCAAAGGGTTGCCTTAGGGAGAGCGATTGTCCGTAATCCGAAAGCCTTCCTCCTTGATGAACCGCTTAGCAACCTCGACGCCAAGATGCGTGTGAGCATGCGAAGCGAAATCTCGCGCCTTCATGATAAGCTCAAAGCCATTTTCATTTACGTGACCCATGATCAAACGGAAGCTATGACAATGGGTTCGAGAATCGCCGTCCTTAAGGATGGGGTCATTCAGCAAGTGGGGACGCCAGAAGACGTTTTCTTGAATCCCGCCAATAAGTTTGTGGCTGGCTTTATCGGCATGCCACAGATGAATTTTTTCGATTGCACCCTCTCTTATCGAGATGGTCAATATTTCGCGACTTTGGTTGGCGAAGAAACGTCTCTCCCCTTGCCGAAAAAGCGTGTTCACGACTTAGAGCCGGGTCTTTTGGGGAAAATCATTACCATTGGCGTGCGTTCTCGTAGCGTCTTGCTTCCCGATGATGCTCGCTTCGATCCGTCTTTATCCCATAAGGCGGTTGTCGCTTTGTCGGAAGGGCTTGGGGAGGAAAGCCTTCTTTATCTATCGAGCCCTTTAAAGAAAGAAGATATCCTCGTTACTTCCAATGGCATTGGGAAATACCATAAAGGAGAGGATATTCGTTTCTTCCTTCATCTAGAAAACGTTTGCTTGTTCTCTAAAGAGGAAGGGGAGGCAAGCCTCTTAAAGTAAAGCGAAAACAATGTCTCTTCATCCATGAGGCATGGCTTTTCGCGTCTTTTTAATCGATGATTCAAATATCCACTTTTTGGAAAGCTTTTTTCGCTTCCAAGAGAGCTAAGAAAGTAAACAAAGAGAAAAGAGCGATCCCAACAAGCAAGATACCAAGCTGAGTCCATAGAGCGATACCTTCGAATGTGTTTATGAAGGCTGCCGCATTCGGAACGGCCATAAAGACGGTCATGATGACGCCCATTAAAACCATCGTCGCTAAGTCCCCGATGATAAAGGGGAGGGAGTTCTTCCCTTCGGGCTTTTTATAAAACCAAGGAAGGACGATGAGATTGAAGATTCCAAAAAGGAAGAAGACGAAACCAAACATGGCGATGTTTACGCCTAATTCCGGATATTCGACCATTTCTTTGTCAAGAGTGATAAAGAACGTTCGTAGGATGCCAAAGGGAATGGAAATGAGGATCGTCAACAGCTCTAAAAAAGAAAGAAGAAGCGTTTTTCCTTTGACGACATCCCCTTTCCGGATTGGCAAGGTGCTGGTGTAAAGGATGTCACGATTCGCCGCTCCTAAGGCGAAGATGACCGTCAAACCTGCTAAAGGATAAAAGAAGGAAACAAGGCTTGGCCAAGAGGGAATCATGATGGTGATGGATAAAAAGACGAAAATCCATGTTTGAATGGGCACGCAAAGCCTTAGCTCTTTATAAAGGAGATTCTTCATTGTTTTGTCCTCTTTCCTCGGCAATCATGATTTCTTCCAAGGTTGGTTTTCGAATGGTGTCGTCGGCAAAAAGCGTTTCTTTCTCTTTTTTGGAAATCCCTTCGAAGGAGTTCGCCTCTTTCTTGATGAAATGAAGCATGGCTTCTTCTTTTGCTATCGAAAGCCTTTCTCCGCTTACGCAAATATAATCTTCCTTGAAGGAAGATAAGCTTTTCGAGGCCAAAAGAGATCCTTTTTTGATGTAGACGATTTGATTGGCGCATTTCTCGAGATCGCTAATGACGTGGGTGCTAAAAAGAATGGCGGTCTCTTTCTTCTTGGCGATGGCTTTTAGGATGTCTAAAAGTTCGTCCCGACTCACGGGATCAAGGCCGCTCGTTGGCTCATCGAGGAGCAAAAGTTCCGCTTCGTGGGACAAAGCTAGTGCCAAACCGTATTTGACTTTCATGCCATTCGAAAGCTCTTTTATTCTTTTGTTCTCGTCTATTTCAAAGAATCCAAGCCATTTTCGATAGAGCGTCTCGTCCCATTTTGCATAGAAGCGGCGTGTGACTTCTGTCAACGTTTTAACTTTTTGCGTCGGATAGAAATCGATGCCTCCGAAAAGAAGGCTCATTTTCTCTTTCGTCTCTTCTTCTTGGCTTTCGATCTTTTTGCCATCGAAGAGAATGGTTCCAGCGTCTTTTTTGATAAGGCCCGCTATCGCTTTGATGGTGGTTGTTTTGCCTGCGCCATTCCTGCCGATAAAACCGGTAATCTCTCCTTTTTTCATTGTGAAAGAGATGTCTTTCAAAGAAAAGGTCGGATAGGATTTCGAAAGGTTATGAATCTCTAAGAGGCTCATCGCTAGAAACCCTCCTTTTCAAGCAAAGAGGTTACGAAATCGCTTTTGAGGATGGCGATTCCCTTTTTCTTATCGGCCATAAGAATCAAAGTATCGCCTTCTTTGATATCAAAAAGAGCCCGGACGTCCGCGGGTATAACGATTTGGCCTTTGGATCCTACTACGGCAGTTCCAATTGTCTTATCTTTCATACAATTCCTACTTTCTAGACTTAGTATAAAAGAGAGATGCCACAAGCAAAAGAAAAATGGGCTTTCGCCCATCTTTTAATGACTGTCGCTTAATGTTAAGAGGCTTCGGCAAGGAACCATCGCGTGGTCTTCCCCATGAAGTTCCTCGAGGCGTATGACGGTGATTGCTCCAACAGGTTCTCCTCCTGCGCTTTTGACGAGTTGCGTCAAAGCCGCAAAAGTGCCACCCGTAGCCAATAAATCATCGACGAGCAAGACGCGGTCGCCGACTTTGAAGGAGTTGGCTGGCACTTCCATCGTGGCGGTGCCATATTCGAGTTGGTAGCTTACTTTGATGGTGATGCCAGGGAGCTTTCCCGCCTTTCTCGCCATCACAAAACCAATCCCCATTTCGTATGCTAAAGTGGCGCCGAATAGGAAACCTCTTGATTCCGCCCCGACAATGACAGTCGGCTTGAATTCTTCTGCTAATTTTTTAAGCTCTTGGATGCAGTAGTGGAAAGCTTCCGGATTCCTCAAAAGAGGGGAAATGTCTTTGAAAGAAATCCCTTTTTTGGGGAAATCGGGAGTGACGCCGATAAAACGCTCTAAATCCATGATGTGTACCTCCCCATCATTATAGGAAAGGGCACTACTTAAAAACACGAAAAAGAGAAGGATGAAACCGCTATCTTTAAGTACGCGAGAAAAGGTCCCTCTTCTGGATATTGGATAAATCAGTGACCTCTAGAATGATTTTTTTGGATGTTTCCAGATCTGCCGAATCTAAGTCATCAACCATGACGACATTTAAACCGGCTCGATAAGCGCTTTCGATGCCATTTGGCGAATCTTCAAATACCAAAACCTCGCTCCTTTTTAAACGACTGATTTCCAAAGCTTTTAAGTAGACATCTGGATATGGTTTCCCTTTTTTGACTTCTTTGGCGCTAAGCACGTCATCGATATACGAATCGATATGCCGTTTTTTTAGCTCATAGGAAATTGTCGATTTTGGTGAACTAGAGACAATATAAGCAAGAATTGCGTTGTTTTTAAGATATTTCAAAAATGAAAGAGCGCCTTTCTTTAAAGGTATTTCGTGAGTGCGAAGATAGGCTGACATGAGTTCCTTTCGTCGAGCGCGGACTTTTTCATAGGGAAAGGGCTCTTGAAAGAAAGAGGACATGATTTTTTCTCCGATGGCGGCATCGCAACTACGAAGTTTTAAAAGAATCTCTTTCGGGGCCTCATAGCCGAACTCTTTGAATGCTTCCTTCCAGAAGCGTTGATAGAGGATTTCGCTATCAAGGAGAACCCCATCGAAATCGAGAAAAACGGCTTTTATGGGTTTTGGGAGCAAGGGGAGCGAATTTGGGTAAGCCATAGAAGATGTTGTCCTTACTTTTCAAAGAAATTATAGTAAGAAACGAAAGAGGGAAAACGATGTTTTTGGATGAAACGCCTTACGAGTCTCTTTGGGAACGGTATGAAAGGAAAGATCTTCCTTTGGATCTCTCCGATTTTTGCTTTTATTTTTCGGAGGTTGGAAATGATGGGCATTTGGGTTTCTTCTTGGATGCTTCAAAGAAAAACATCCTTGAACGTGTTCTTTTAAACCTCCGAAAATACTTGACTGAAGAAATGGAGAAGAACCTTTTGGATGCAAAAGAGAAATGGGATAAGCTCGCTCTCTCTTCCTCTAAAATCACAAAGAAGGAAAAAGAAGCTCTTGAGGAAACGAGTCCTTTTCGAAAAGAGGACGAGTTCTTCAGCGAACACGAACTCGACCTCATTGGTTTGCTTAATAACGAAGCGAATAAGCTTTTCAAAGAGAAGGCTTAGCGTTTCTTTTCTTCTTTTCTCTTATCGTTAATATCATTCATCACCTTTTCGTCGATGAGAGTGATGTTATTTTCTTTGGCGTATTTGATGCAACCCGAAAGGACCGTCTTTAAAAATACGCGAGGTACCCGAACGAGCTTTTTGCATGCGTCATCGGTAAATTTAATTCCGGGATCCATTCTGTTAGCGGCATATTTCACGCTCGTTAGATCCGCTTCTTTGCCGGCAGGTATCGGCATGGCTATTGGCCGTCTAAAACGGCTATACCAGAAATTGGTGCTATCGCGATAGCCATAATCGACAGGAACTTTGGGGAAGCTCTTCGCTTTGACGCCATTGACGATGGCATCGTAGTATTTTGGCTTCATGAGGATTTTGTCTATTTTCAAGATGAAGTGGCAACCGAATTTGGAAGTGACGCCATTGAAATTGCGATAAGGTCCTTCGATTCCGTCGAGTTGTCCCACTTTCGCTTTGTCTTCAAACGCATTTTCTAAGCTATCGTCCCAAGAACATTCGAATACTTGATAAGCCTTCTTTAAAACAAGAGGGCGCGTGCCTTCCACTTGCCCTTTTTCAAACTCAAATGGGCAATCTTTCATTTTCTCTTTCGAGGTTTCTCCTGGAAAACCAAGACGGACCGTTTCCTTGAAATCCTTTTTGTCATCTTCGAGGAAATTCAAAGCGCATACACCTCGTTTCAAGAGGTTTTGGGCGGTGTTGGAGCTATTTCGGCATTCCAAAATCATCGCGTAATAGTTTTTTCCTGCTATGTAGTAGGGGAAACACAAAGAATAGGCTCCTAATGTCGTTTTTCCTTCGTCATCCAAGGTGCTAATAAGCACTGTTGGCATCGGGAAATAGGCGGATGTTTGATAAAAATTATCGACAATTCGTAAGTCTTTGAAACTACTCATTGGCACTCCTTTTTTCTTTACGCTAACTATAGCACTTCTCTTTCCTATTTAGCCAAAATTTACGAGATATTGTGGTATTTAGGATCTATCTATGCTTTTGGAATGTGAAGATGATTGTCACTATTTGAGCATTTGTATTGCGGAAACTTCTTTCTAGACTATACTCAAAAATAGATGAGGTTTTTGTATGGTGACGCAAAAAAACATCGCTGATGAGCTTGGCTTAAGCGTCGCGGCAGTTAGCAAAGCCCTTAGCGATTCGAGCGACGTTAGCGATGAAGTCAAGACGAAAGTAAAAGAAGTAGCAGCGCGACTTGGCTATGTCCCTAATGCTACCGCGAGAGCGCTTCGATCCCATAAAAGCAAGTTGATTGGCTTACTTTATAGCGGCATCGAGAAAGCGGGCCTTTCCCATGAATTCTTTTCATATGTTATGGACTCCTTCCGCAAAGAAGCCGAAAAAGAAGGCTACAGTGTTATTTTCCTCCAAGAAACGCCTTCCATGGATTATCTCGATATGGTCCATTATTGGGATATGGATGCTGTTGCCGTCCTCTATTGCGATTTTGCTCGTCCAAGCGTCAAACGGCTTATCGCTTCGGATATTCCAATGGTCGTTTTGAATTTTCATTTCAGTGGCAAGATTTCCGTCCAAAGCAATAGCTACTATGGCGAAAAGGATCTGATCCAACGGCTTTATCGCGGAGGGTATCGCAAGTTTGCTCTTATCGAGGGAGAAGGCGGAGCAAGAGCCCCTGTCTTCAAAGAAAGGGTCTACGCTTATTACGCCACTTTAAAGGAACTCGGCTTATCTTCTTGCGATGAAGAGGCTTGCAAGGCCTATGATCCGATGACTTCTTTGGTAGCGACCAAAAAGATTCTCGAAAGAACGAAGCCGGATGTTCTTGTTTATACGGATGACGTATGTGCACTTAGTGGCATCATCCATCTTAAGACCATGGGCATCACCCCCAAGAAGGACATCGGCGTAGTGGGATTTGGGGGAATGCGGATGTCAAGGCTTTCAAACCCAGTTCTTACGAGCTATGTTCTCGCTCAAGATAGCTTAGGCATCACCGCGGCGGCCGAACTTATCAAATGGCTCAAGAATCCGAATTCCTACCTCCCGAAGCGATTCTTTATAGATGGGACTTTCCAAGAAGGGGATACCGCAAGAACCGATTGAAAGAAGATTCGGAGAGGCGCCTTCTCTCTTTTAAAATACAAAAGAGGGGGATTTTGCAAAGATATTACGTTTTCGTTTGCATTCTCCCTATGTTTCGAGAAGGCTTTTTATCGAATCCTTCATAGAACGTCTTCAAAACAAAGGATTTGGCGTATAAAGGCAATGAAAAAGACGCCCAAAGATCGAAGAGCGTCTTAACAACACTATATGTGGAAGAGAAGATCGCCATAAGTCGGCACTGGCCAAAGGCGTTTCGGCACAAGAAGCTCAGCCCTATCGATAGGAGCGCGGAGTTCTGCCATTGCTTCTTTTAAGGAGACGCTGGCGAAGAAGGCTTTCTCTTTTTCGTTTCTCTTCTCTTTCGAATCCGAAAGCAAGAGGGCGTCTAATTTGTCCAATGCTTTGCACGTTTCTTCGAGGGTATTCATTAAACAGGCTATTATTTTTTCCAAGGGCTCGAAGCTCTCCCCTAAGAGTTGCTTCTCTTCAAGTCTTTCTTTGAGGGCCTCGTGAATAGATGGAAGATAAAGCTTATGAGCCATTCGCGACATGGTTTTTGCCTCGATAATGGCTTTGCTATGATAATCCTGATATTTGATGGCGATGCGGGATTCGATTTCCATTTCGGAGAGGATGCCACTTCGTGTGAGAAGCTCGCGGTTCTCTTTCCGGTTTAGCGATTCGATCGCTTCGGGAGTGGTCTTGAGATTGGCCAGGCCGCGCTTCTTGGCTTCGAGTTCCCATTCTTTGGAATAGCCATTGCCATTGAAGATGATCCTTTCATGCTCTTTGACGGTCTTTTTGACCCAGTCCCAGGCCGCTTTCTCTTTGTTGGGGGCTTTTTCTAAGATGTCACTGAGCTCGTTTAGGACGTTCCCTAGAATCACATTGAGGTAGGTGTTTGGCTCAGCGATATTCTGTTCGCTACCTACCATTCTGAATTCGAAGCGGTTCCCCGTAAAAGCAAAGGGAGATGTCCTATTCCTATCGGCATCGTCTTTTTGGAAGGAGGGAAGGCGACGGCTAGTGCTCAAGGTGGCTTTCTCTTTCTTGGAAGAGTAGGCCTTGTTATCGAGCAAAGATTTCAAGATGCCATAAAGGTTTTCGCCGAGATAGACGCTTAAAATGGCGGGAGGGGCTTCGTTGGCGCCTAGGCGGAAGTCGTTGCCATAGCTGGCTACGCTTTCGCGAAGCAAATCGGCGTGTTCGTCGACGCCTTTTAAGACGGCGCTTAAGAAAACGAGGAAGCGAAGGTTTTTTTCTGGCTCCTTGCCTGGGCTAAAAAGATTAAGGCCTTCGCTTGTGCCAACGGACCAATTGTTGTGTTTGCCAGAGCCGTTTATACCTTCGAAAGGTTTCTCTCCCAAAAGGCAAATCATGCCATGGTGCTTGGCAATTCTTTTCAGTAGACGCATGACGAGTTGGTTTTGGTCGGCCGTTAAGGAGCTTGGCGCATAGATGCAAGCGAGCTCATGTTGGCTTGGCGCGACTTCGTTGTGCTCCGTCTTTGCCGGAATCCCTAGCTTCCATAAGGCATCATTCACTTCCTTCATATAGGAAGAGATCTTTTCGCGGATAGGTCCGAAATAATGGTCATCCAACTCTTGCCCTTTGGGAGCTGCTGCACCAAAAAGGGTGCGGCCCGTATAGACGAGATCCTTTCTCTTTAAGAAGTCTTCGCTTTCCAAAAGGAAATATTCTTGCTCGGCGCCGGCGTAACTATAAACTCGTTTAGGCGCTTCTAAGCCAATAAGGGGCAGTAAGCGGATGACCGCTTCATTCAGATAATCCTCGCTTCTTAAGAGAGGCGTTTTGCCGTCGAGCGCTTCGCCATTAAAGCTGCAAAAAGCGGTCGGTATATAAAGGACGGCTCCTTCTTCGTCGCTCAGAACGAAAGCGGGGCTTGCCGGATCCCAAACGGTATATCCACGGGCTTCGAAGGTGGCTCGTAAACCACCTGAAGGAAAACTGGAGGCGTCTGGTTCTCCTTTGATGAGCTCGTTGCCTTTGAAATCGTACAGGATCTCGCCTTTTTCGTTTGGCTTTCCGACGAAGGCATCGTGTTTTTCAGCGGTTTTGCCATTGAGCGGCTGAAACCAATGGGTGTAGTGGGTCGCTCCTTTTGAAAGAGCCCAGTTCAGCATGCCTTTTGCCACCTCATCAGCGTATAAGGGATTCAACTCTTTGCGGTTCTCGACCGCTTTCTCAAGAGCTTCATAGGCCTCTTTCGAGAGATATTCCTTCCTTGCTTTGTCATTAAAAACATCGATTCCGAATTGCTCTTTGAAAGCGTTTTTGTCTCTATTCATAGATGGGTTCCTTTCAAATGGAGGCTATGTCTTAGGAAGTCTTCTTCCTATGGTTCTTTATTTTCGCTCAATCCTCTCTTTTTTCCATCATTAAAGCGCTTTCCCAAGAATAATTTTTTCGCTCCTCGTAAAAATGCATCCCAAAAAGAAGCGTTTCGTTAGATAATGGGTGCATGGACAAAAAAATACATCTCGACATTCTTTCTCACGCCGACATGGCGGAAGCGCAAGGCGTTCTTAGCGTCTATCGCGAACAAACGCGAATCTTGGAAAAGTATGGAAAAGAAGACTTCGAGCTTTCCTATAACAAGCTTTTCGGAAAGTACGATCTTTACCATATCCATTCCGTGAATCCTTCCTTCTATTTCTTCACGCTCAAAAAAAGGAAACCGACCATTGTTTTCGTTCATTTCTTACCGGATACGCTCGATGGCTCGGTGAAGCTTCCAAAGTTCGCTTTCAAAGCGTTCAAGTGGTACGTCACTTCCTTTTACAAGAAGGCGAAAGAAATCGTGGTGGTGAATCCCTCTTTCAAAAAAGAACTCGCCCGTTTTGGAATCAACGAGGAAAAGATAACCTATATCCCGAACTTTGTTAGCCGTAGCTCTTTCTTTGAAAAAACAAAGGAGGAAAAGATTGCTCTTAAGAAGGAATATGGCTTTCCTTTGGATAAGAAAACCGTTATTGCGGTGGGGCAAGTGCAAACGAGAAAAGGCGTTCTTGATTTCATTCGTACGGCCGAGCGGTGCCCGGACCTTCATTTCGTTTGGGCGGGCGGATTCTCTTTTAAAGGCATTACCGATGGCTACAAAGAGCTTAAAGCCGAGATGGAGAAGGAACGGCCAAACGTGAAATTCTTAGGCATCCAGCCTCGGGAGAAGATGAACGATCTTTATAATGCCGCCGATATCTTCTTCTTGCCTTCTTATAACGAACTCTTCCCCATGGCTCTTTTAGAGGCGTGTAACTCCGGTCTCCCTTATCTTGTTCGCGATTTAGATCTTTATAAAGACATTCTTTTAGGTGACTATCTTCGGGCGAAAGATGTTATGGGCTTTGAAACATTGCTTCATAAGCTTGCCAAGGAGGAGTCTTTTTACGAAGAAGCGAAGCGCTATTCAAAAGCCATCGCGGATACTTATACCGAGGAAAAGAACTACCTTCTTTGGAAAGATTTCTACACCAAGGTTTTTGAGAAGTACCGCCAAAAGAAATAGATTGCTTTAAGATGCGGCAAGGCCTCCAAAGGGGAGGCGCCTTCTTTTCGCTATTTGCTTTCTAGAAATTTTTAGAACGATCTTATCTAAAAAAGAAAATTCGAAAATCTTTGCAAATCATAGACATATTACGGGAAACGTCTAAAATGCAACCTTAGTAAATGGATTTTTGGTCAAAACTATGTTACAAATACTAGCGATTTAGGAACTCTCAAAGGAGAAAAAATGAAAAAAACTGGCAAACTTGGCGTTTTAATATTGAATAGCATTGCTATCGCCGCTCTCGCTTCATGCGGCAAAGAGGGCGTGGATACGACGGTTTCCAAAATCAAAATCGTCGATGGCTCCATTGCTAAAAGCTACTATTTGGATAGCACGCCCGATTATTCGAAACTCAAAGTCGATACTTTCAATAAAGACGATGAGAAGATCGGAACGCTCAAAGTGAGCGAGAATGAAGCCGCTTTCACGTATACGGAAATCGATACCTCGTCTCTAGGCGAAGGAAAGGTTTTCACCATAACCTATAAAGTGGATGATCTTTCTTTTAGCGACAGCTTGACCTATGCCGTCATCGATCACGATTACACCTTAACTGGATGGGCGGAGAATGCGAATTATACGCAATCGATAAGCGCCTTGGTGAACGATAAGCTTTCGGAAAGCGAAGACAACTTGGAAACCGGATTCTTAAAAAAGGGAAAATATTATATTGGCAATCAAAACGCCGCCAATCTTCTTCCGGAAATCAATGCCCTTGATGAAGAGCTTCGTCCTGTGAAAATCGACACGATTCCCTCTGGCGCGTCGATGAAGCTTTTTAAAGAAGGGGAGAAGACGGAATTAAATTCTTCCGATTATATCGAGAACGTCTCTACTTTCTTGAAAGATGGCATGCTCAAATTCAAAGAGGGAGTGACGGGCGCTTTCGATGTCGTGCTTCACTATGAAGACATGAAAGACATTACCTACAAAGTGAATGTCGTTAATGCCTATAACGTCTCGAAAGGGACGGATCTTTATGCCCTTTCGAGTTGCATGACTCGCAATACCGACTGGCCTTATAGCAGTAACTACGCTTCCCTTAATGTCGCGCTAAGGGAATTCAAAACGAAACTTGGCTTGCCTGACGTTTCGTCTTTGGTCTTCCAAAACGACATCACGATGAATAAGAGCGACCTCCCCGAAGCTTATATTTGGGGCGATGATGCGACTTCAGAGGCGGTAAAAGGAAGCTTCAAGGATTGGGTCCGTATGATTGACTATACTTTCCAAGACGAAGGCGAAGCGGTCATCTATGGCAATTCCCATCGTCTTTCCATTAACGACAAAACCGATGATCCCGAGGCTTTCCCATATATTCTGACGGAAAGCACCGAAGGCGCTGCCCAAGATGTGAATGAGCCTATTTCTACTCATTCGAACTTCATCTATGCTTCTTTTGCGGATGGCGTTGACCCAACGAAATGCACATTCAAAGTCTTAGATCTTGAAGCGACTGGCAATATGGGCGTCAGTGCCGAATCGACTATCAAAATCGGCGGACCGATGTTCGTTAAGAGCGAAGTCACTTGCGAATACGATAACGTCCTTGTTTCGAAGTTCTATATGGCTCTAATGGGCAATGGCAGTGGCGAAAAGGATAAACTCGTTGGTCAAACGAAATACGACATTCAGCCGACCCTTAACGTCCGCAATTGCCGTTTCAGGGATACTTTCAACGCTTCCGTCTATATGTATGCCGGCGGCGTCTTGAACATCGAAAATAGCGAAATGGTCAAAGCCGGCGGTCCTCTTCTTTTCTTAAATCCAAGAACCGAGGATTTCCCCGTTTCGACCTTAGACGTCTCTGGCCTTTGCAAAACGGAAGTCAATATCGACGAAAAGTCTTTCTTCTCGAATAGAGTCGAAGGAAAGGGTGGCTGGTTTAGCGCTTATGGCGCCGAGACGATCGTTAGCGCCATCAAAGGCATGAACGACTTATTTAAAACGGTTGGCATGAGCTTTATGCGCAAAGACATCGTCGATAAGTTCAATTTCATCATGGTCAATCTTCCCATTAACAAAGAGTCGATTGTCCTTCCGAATAACAAAGGTGGCGTCAATACGACAGTCCGTAGGGGCGGAAAGGTCATTTATAGCACCCTTGATGGCTATATGGACGTCTTCACGAAAGCGGCCGCCTTTAAGAAAGCAACGACCCAACAAGATCAATACCTTACCGGTCGCGCCCTTTGCTCTTCCTTAGGGAACACTTTCTTCGGCAATAACTATTCCTTCTCCAATCAAAAGCTTATGGCGACTTTTGCTACCACTTCTTCGGATGGAACCCATGAGTTTGTTATTCCGACGACGGCGATGGATGGCTTACAAAGAAGCGAATACGCTATTTTAGGGGCTAAAAATTTGGTTACGGCCGCTGATTCCCCAACTCCGACCGACGCCATTAAAGATGCCGGTTTCCTCGCCTCTTCTCTCATTTGGGATGGAAGTACCTCGATGGGTACTGGAGTTTCTGGGGCTCTACCTGACTTGACCGATTACAAAGGCGTTTGCAACTACGGTATTTTATTCGGCGATTATCACGCGATATAATCTCTAACAACGATGAAAAAGGCACTTCGAAATAAAAATGTTCTCTTCGGAGGCCTTTTTTGCGTTCTTTTCTTTCTTCTTTTTGGCTTCTATTTCTTAGGATATGGGGAATATGCTTGGGGATTTTTGACCTTTGGTACTACTTTTCTTCTCCTTTTTGTCCTTTTTCTTTTGCTTGAAAAGTTCCTTAAGAATCGTCCTGCCAAAGCCTTCCGATGGAAGAAACTTACTTCCTTTAGCGCTTATCTTGCGAAAAAGGAGAATCGCTACAAGTTCTATTTGGCCTCTTTAGGCGTTCTTCTTTTCCTTCTCTTTTTCGCTCGTTTTTACTTTTGGAAAGGAAGCTTTTCCTATGTCGATACGGCTGGTCGGACAATCACACTGAAGTATTACGACTATCTTCATTTGGATAGCCTTTTGGTTTGCAACAGGGTGGATGCCTCTCTTCTTCCTCTTAACCGCTTCGAAAGGGTGATGGGGACGCTTACAAACGATCTTTGGACGGGGTTAGTCGTCTTGAGTTTGGTAAGCGCTTTTTATCTCAAAGAGACGTCCTTATTTGCCCGCCGCTATATCGGGGCTCCTATGGCGCTTCTTGCCAATCTCTTTTTCCCAATCCTTGTCAAAGCGATCGTCGGTCCTAGCGACTTCTTGAATTATCGCGTCTTTTTGATGGGGATTGAGCTAGGAATTTTGGATTTTTACTATTTCCATAGTTATCTTGAGGAAGGGAAAATCTCTTTCCATAAGCGTTCTTGGATCAAGGTCATCGCGATTGCCCTTCCCTTCCTTATTACGTCGATGAGCGCATTTACGCCATCGCTCTTGCTTGGGCCGACCGTTCTTGGCTTAACCAATCCCCATGAGCCGAGCGACTTGACGCATCGCATCTTCATTTATCTTTCCTTTTTGCTTCCTATCCTTTATTTCTCTATTCTTTATCCCCTTTCCAAAAGCGATCGCCGAGGGATGCTCTTGCAAATTTCTCTTGGCACCCTTTTTGGCTATATCTCGGTGAATCGTTTTGACATTTGGACGCATTTCTCGAGTTGGCCGATGCACTTATGCAATACCGCCATGTACACCATGCCACTCACTCTTTTATTCTTAAGCTATGGCCTTTATTATTTCACCTTCTTCATTAACGTCTTGGGCGCCTTTTTGGCTCTTATGATGCCAAACTTCTCTGAATATCTCTATGTTTTCTCACCCAGCGTCATGGAATTCTACATCAATCACTTGCATGCGTTTTTTATGCCGGTGCTCATTATGCTTCTAGGCGTTTATAAGAGGCCGAAGATGAAATATTTCGTCTATTCCCAGATTGGCTTCCTTCTTTATTTCATTCTCGTGATGTTCATTAACGTCGACTTGACGGCCCATGGCGATCCGACTGATTTCTTCTTCATCAACAGCGATTTCGTCGCCAAGAAACTAGGAAACTGGGCGGAGGACCTTTTTGAGGTCACGGCTTCTTTCCAAAAAGATGGCCTTACTTACGAGGTACATTACGCCTATGACATTTGCTACTATTTGGTCTATATCCTTTTGGCTTTCGGAATGTGGTTTGTTTATGAGCTTCTTTTCAAGGCAATAGACGAGCTTCTTGCCATACAAAGTGCCAAAGACAGAGCGACTTCCCGCCATGAGCGTTATTTAAAACTCGTCAAAGAAGGAGGAATCCTTATGGATAAGAATGAGATTCGGCTCGACATTTCGCATCTATCGAAGAAATACCATGGCGCGGATAGCTATGCCGTCAAAGACTTCTCCCTTTCCTTAACGGGTGGAAGGATCTATGGCTTCTTAGGAAAGAATGGCGCTGGAAAGAGCACTATCATCAAATCCATCGTCGGCATCCATGGCTTTGATGAAGGGAATATCTTCGTCTCTGGCCATGATGTCATCGAAGAGCCGCTGGAGGCGAAAAGGGAAATCGGTTTCGTGCCGGATAACTACGCTTTATACGAAAACCTCACGGGAAGGCAATACATCAACTACATCGCCGACCTCTATAGAGTGGATAAAGAAACGAGAAAGGCGAGGATGGATGATCTTGTTTCTCGCTTGGAGCTTGGCTTCCGTTTCGATAAGCCGATGAAGACCTATAGCCATGGCATGAAGCAAAAGATCACGATTATTGCCGCTTTGATACATGAGCCGAAAATTTGGATCCTCGATGAGCCGATGACGGGCTTAGATCCCAATAGCATCTACCAAATCAAAGAATGCATGAAGGAGCATGCCAAAAAAGGCAATATCGTCTTTTTCTCAAGCCATATTATCGACGTGGTGAAGAATCTTTGCGACGAAGTCGTTATCATCAAGCACGGCGTGCTTCTTAGAAGAATCGATTTGGACGCCTATCCCGAAGAGAGGGAAAAACTCGAAGAGACTTTCTTGACGCTTACGAGCGATAACGACGAAGAAGTCCATAATCTCCTTAAAGACGAAGGGCTTCTTAAAGGAGAGAACGCGTGACTTCTTCCCTAGAGAAAGCCAATAAAAAAGGAGCTCTCAAGCGCTTCTTCCATGTGGAGTGGGGTCCTTTTTGGATTCTCATCAAGATGCTTTTGGCGAACGCTTTGTCCTTTGATTGGAAAGGCAATAAGAAGAAGGTCATCATCAAAGCGGTTACTGGCGTTCTCGGCTTTGCGGCTGTTATCGCCATATCCTACCTTTTCTTCTATTTATGCGTGCAGTTTAGCATCTTCTCGCTTCTTTCCGCCGTGCCGATGTCCGTTCCTTCGATCATCGTAAACGTCCTTCTTATCTTCTCTTTCCTCGGTTCCTTAGGACGCGTTACCGACGACCTCTATTTCGCAAACGACAATAAAGTTCTTTTGACTTTGCCAACCAATGGCAACACCTTGTTTTTAAGCCGTTTGGCCGTTTGTTTCTTAAATACTTATCTCAAAGCCTTAAAGCTGGAGGTTCCCTTCCTTATTGGCTATTTCGTCGCAAGCGGTTACCCCCTTTATATGTGCTTTGCCATTTTCCCCATTTGGGCCATTATCGACATGGTTCTTTTGCTCTTAGCCTCCTTATTAAGCGTTCCGAACTATTATTTAAAGAGATTCTTAAAGACGCATCCTTTGGCGAATGCTTTGACGATAAGCGTTTTCATTACGCTCCTCTTATCCCTTTGTGGCTTCTTAATCGGCATCATTCCCGACAAAATCGATATCTTCTCCAATTGGGGGCCTTATTTTGCCATCATCCAAAGCGGACTTACCTTCTATACGAAGGAGCTCTCTTTCTTTTTTGAGACTTCGAAGGTTTATTTAGGCGGTTTTACGGGCTTTAGTTTTGCTTATTTCTCTGGATATGGTCTCAATGGTTTATGGATGTTCTTGGCTCTTTTAGGCCTTATCCCTGTCTTATTCATTTCTTGCTTAAGCTTAGCGAGCCCTCTTTACCTTCGCCTTGCAAGCGGTAGTGACGAGCTTCAAGGGAAAGGCTTAACGAAAAGGGCGACTCAGAATAGAGCCATGTCCCCGAACGAGAGCCAGTTCCATAAGGAATTCCTTTTGTTCTGGAAGGACGAAACAATCACGCCAAACTATGTCGGGGTCTTTTTGGCCCTTCCTTTGATCCTTTCGCTTGTGAGTAAAATATTCGGGGCGATGGATGTCAATTCGAGAGGCGAAGGGATGGTCCAAGTCGCAAGCCTATTGATTCTTCTTCTTATCGCTTTGTCGGCCAATGGGCTTATCGCCCGCATCTATAGCGAAGAAGGTGCGGCCTTTAAACTCAATCGAACCTATCCCCTAAAGGATTCTTCCATCATCGGGAGCAAACTTCTTCTTCCTGGGCTTTTTGGCGTCTTAAGCATTTTTGCCTCCGTGATCTCAATGGCTTTTATACGGAAGAGCGCGATGGAAAGCACCTTCTTGATGGGTTCTGGTGTGGTCTTCATCTATTTGGGCCATCTTCTTTTTAGCGCTGGCGTTGACTTCTCGAATCCCAAAGAGACTTTCGGCGAGACTTCTTTCTTGGCGAACAATGAAAATCGTAGCATCATCCTTGCCTTGGCGACTTCCGTCTTGGCTGCCGTTTTATATTACTATTATCTCCAAGATGCCATTCTTTGGCTTCATGATGTGGATTCCAGTGCTGCTTTTAAGGTACTTTTGCTTGGAATTTTGTATTTTTCGGTCAATCTCGTTCTTTATCTAAGGAAAATCAAATACGTTTATAAACAAGGAGAATCGTTATGAAGAAAGCGGTCTCTATCTTAGTGGGTGCTATCTCTCTTCTTGCCATCATCTTTGTGGCTGTCTTTGGCACGAAGCCTCAGGGCATCGTCCCTCGTATTTATATCGAAAGCTTAACGATTAAGCCTGTGGATATGTCGACCTATACGATAGACGAAGAGAATGGGAATTATTGCACTATTAAATACGACGAGGATTTAGAAACGACGGATGGCGAAAACTACTATATGCCCTATATCTTCACAACAGAAGTATTGCCTAACAATGTAACCGATCAAAGCTTTGTTTACTCGATTGCCGACAACTATAAGGAATACATGGATTTTCCATCCAATAATGCCCTTGCTAATAGAAGGGGCGCTTTCCTTATTAAAAAGAGGACGGATAAGAAAGTGGCGATGGTTCGAATCAATGTTCGACCAGTCGATGGGGGAAATGGGGAAGGTGATAGTTTGCGGGTGATTTTGGATTATAGGGCAATTAACAACTGACGTCTTTGCTTTATTTTTTTATACTCTTATTTGCACGTGAGGGATAAAAAACCAATCCTGCAAGGCCTTTGATATAATTCTCTCGCCGCGGTTCAAGCCGTGGCGAGATTTTCATAACAAAAAGCCTTTTGGCGGGCGTTCTCCCTTTTGGAACTTGGCGGTTCCGGGAAAGCGCTCGCCAAAGGGCGGAACCGCCAAAATGAACAGTAAACAGAAAAAGGCTTTGAAAGCCAAATTTTCGGATGGACTTGGCTCGTCGGACATGATGGTTTCCACGCTGTCCGAATGGTACGACGCGAAGCACAGGACGCCCTCTCCGGACGAAGTCGGATTCGTCAATTCGATTCCGATCGGCTCATGCCCCCACCGCGGGTCGAAGAACGTCAGGAAGGACGGCCGCTCGAAGAAGACGGGCCTGATCGTCAGGGAATGCAAAGACTGCGGGAAAAAATTCGGGCCGCTGACGGGAACGGTTTTCGACTCCCGGAAGATACCGCTGTCCGAATGGATCGAGTTTTTGGTCCACCTATTCCAATTCCATTCGGTGAAAACGGCGTCGTTGGACAACAGGAACGCCGATTCCACCGGGAGATATTGGCTTTCGAAAGTCTTCGCCGTAGTCGAGGGGATACAGGAAGGCGTTTCGCTTTCCGGCGATGTTTGGATTGACGAAACGTATTTCCCTAAATGGCGCTCGGAATCCGAAACCAGGGGCGGCAAGCGGCTCCGCGGGCTTTCGCGGAACCAATTCTGCGTGCTAACCGCGACGGATGGGAGAAACTGCGTTCTGAGGGTGTGCGGCGTCGGGAAGCCGAACGCCGCGAAGGCCGTCGCCGGCTACGGCGAGATGATCGCCAAAGGCTCAAAGGTAATCCACGACGGCGACAAATCCCACAATGCCCTGATTGAGGCGATGGGGCTTTCGAGCGAAGTACACAGCACCGATGAGACCAAGGGCCTCGCCGATTCGGAAAACCCGATGGAGCCGGTGAACGAAATCCACCGTTACCTGGCCGGATTCGTAGGTTCCCACCGCGGATTCTCGCGGGGCGGGCTGCAGGATTGGCTGAATCTGTTCTACTTTTGCTGGAACACGCCCGGAGATGCCTTCAAAAAGGCGCAGGCCTTCATCGAACTCGCGGTGAAAAAACGCAAGATTTTGCGCTATCGGAGCTGGGGAAAAGCAAAAAAATCCGATAAATCCTAAATTATCTATCCCTCACGTGCAAATAAGAGTTTTTATTCATACATTCGTGAAACCACATTAGAACAATGATAGAATTTTTTTGGGTCAGGAAAAGGGAAATGAAAAAAATCGTTTATATCGCAATGTCGACTGACATTCTTCACGAAGGACACATTAAAGTAATTAATGAGGGAGCAAAATACGGAGAGGTGGTAATCGGATTATTGTCCGATAAGGCAATCTCCGAATACAAGAGGATGCCTTTATTGACATTTGAAGAAAGGAAAACTGTTTTTGAGAACATCAAGAATGTTTCAAAAGTCGTTCGACAAGATTTCCTAGACTACACAGCGATCTTAAGGAGAATCAAGCCAGATTACGTAGTTCATGGCGATGATTGGAAAGAAGGAGTGCAGCAACAAACAAGAGCCAAAGTAATTGAAACACTAAAAGAATGGGGTGGCCAATTAATAGAAGTTCCCTATACTCGTAATGTATCCAGTTCTAATATCGAAGCGAAAGCGAGAAAACTATTTAACACTCCAGATAGAAGAAGAGCGGCATTAAAAAAGATGATTGCCTCTAAACCTTACGTTAGAGTTTTAGAAGCGGATAATGGTCTAACAGGATTGATAGATGAGTTGACTTTTATTAAAGATCCCAAAACCGGGTTTAGAAAAGAGTTTGATGCAATGTGGGTTTCCTCTTTGTGTGACTCAACTTTCAAAGGGAAACCAGATATCGAATTAATAGATCAAACAAGTAGAATTAACACAATTAACGAGATCATGGAAGTTACTACTAAACCAATCATCCTAGACGGCGATACCGGTGGTAAAGTAGAACATTTTGTCTTTAACGTTAAAACATTAGAAAGAATAGGTGTTTCTGCGATTATAATCGAAGATAAAACTGGATTAAAACAAAACTCCTTATTCGGTACCGCAGTTCAGCAAATTCAAGAAGATCCGGATGTTTTTTCTGACAAAATTCGTCGTGGTAAACTGGCGCAAGTCACTAAAGACTTTATGATTATTGCTAGATGCGAGTCCTTGATTGCCGGACGATGTGTTGAAGATGCCTTAATGAGGTGTCGTAAGTATATTGCAGCTGGCGCTGACGGCATCATGATTCACTCTAAAGAAAAAGATGGGCGAGAAATATTTGATTTCATGGCGAAACTACGCAAAGAATTCCCGTTTGTTCCGATAATTTTAGTCCCAACTTCATATAATCAATTCACAGAAGAGGAATTGTGTGAAAAAGGCGCGAACGTTATCATTTACGCAAATCACTTAGTTAGAAGCGCGTTTCCCGCAATGAAGAAAACTGCGGAAAGCATTTTATTTCATGGCAGAAGCAAAGAAGCGAGCGAAGAATACTGCATGTCTATTAAGGACATCATTACATTAATTCCGACGGAATAACAATTATTATGATTGATTCAGTAAAATTTTATGAATATTTAATTAATCACGATTTGGATTTCTTTACAGGAGTACCCGATTCGTTATTAAAGGAGTTATGTTCGTGTATTAAAGATAAATCGGATCAAAAGCATAATATCATCGCCGCAAACGAGGGAAATGCTGTTGGTTTGGCGGCGGGGTATTATTTATCTACTGGCAAAATGGGTGTTGTCTATTTGCAAAATAGTGGTGAAGGCAACATTGTAAATCCCCTTATGTCACTTGCGGATCCCAAAGTTTACTCTATTCCCATATTGTTGATTATTGGCTGGAGAGGCGAGCCCGGTATTCGTGATGAGCCTCAGCACATTAAACAAGGGGAGGTTACGCTTAAATTATTAGAGACCATGGGCGTCGAGTATCGCATTTTAAGTGATGACTTCGAGAATGACTTAAATTATTTGGTCGATTTAGCTAAAAAAGATAATAAACCAACAGCTTTGATTATCAGAAAGGGTTCGTTCTCAAAGTATTTGTCGATCAAGGAAGAGGAAACCGTGATGGGCGAATTACTTAGAGAGGAAGCTTTAGAAATCATTTTAAAAGAATTAGGCAACGATTTGGTTGTGTCCACAACGGGAAAGGAATCGCGTGAGGTTTTTGAATTAAGAGAAAAACATTATCAAGGCCATCAGTTTGACTTTCTGACCGTCGGCTCTATGGGTCATACATCTTCGATAGCGCTAGGTGTTGCAATTGGTACGAAACGTAATGTTTGGTGTCTAGATGGCGACGGTTCTTTTCTTATGCACATGGGCAGTTTGGCTATCGCTGGTGTAAATGCTCCATGTAATTTTAAATATATTATTAATAACAACGCTGCACATGAATCTGTTGGAGGTCAACCAACCGTGAGCGATAGAATTGATATAAAAGCAATCTTGAAAGCTTGCGGTTTTTCTTCAACATATGAAGCGAGAACTAAGCAAGAGATTTGTGATTCGATTCAAAAAATGAAAAAAGAAGGCAAATCTGCATTGGTTTTATATACAAAGCAAGGGAGTAGAGCTAATTTGGGTCGTCCAACTACGACCCCAATCGAAAATAAAATTTCCTTTATGAAAGAGATAAAAAGACATTAAAATGAAAGCTTTAATTTTTAATTCTGGTTTAGGTAGACGGATGATGGAGTTAACGACCAATAACCCAAAATCTATGGTTCATTTATATAATGATGAAACTATTTTTGAACGTCAAATAAGACTGCTTCAAGAAGCAGGTATCACCGAAGTGGTGATTACTACCGGCCCTTATCCCGAAATGTTGAAGAGTATATGTAGTAAACCGTGCTATGAAAACATGCACTTTGTCTACCCCCACAATGAGATCTTTGATAAATCAAATTACATATATTCCATGTTCAAGGCAAAAGACTATTTAGATGATGACCTTTTGATGATGCATGGTGATTTGGTGTTCGATAGAACATTACTTCCATCTATATTAAAGAATAAGAATCCAAATATTTGCTTGATTAATAAATTCAGAGCCCTTCCTCAGAAAGATTTTAAAGGAAGAATTATTGACAATAAATTAAGAGAAGTTGGAATTGATATTTTTGATGACGACTGCTATGCTTTTCAACCTTTATATAAGCTTTCTAAAGACGTAGTGAAAGCG
>ERZ808252.458-NODE-458-length-39511-cov-9.078949_pt1 | contig 39511 bp, 32 predicted proteins | sample MGYA00521242_ERZ808252 | MGnify/ENA primary metagenome ERZ808252 (study PRJEB31516, sample SAMN03275581) | gut metagenome | biome: mammalia-associated habitat; material: feces | host: Papio cynocephalus | place: Kenya | collected 2012-08-07 ...
CTGGTGTTCTACCTCTCGATGGAGGAATATGCCGCGGAGCATCTTGACGAACTCATCGGCATTCGACGTGGAACATCGGAAAACAGTTCCTCGGACGGAGAAAAGGGCGCGTGGAACAATGACGGGGCGTTCTTCATCTGGCAGGTGGCTCCGACGGTAATCTTCGGCCGCAATCAGGACATGAACGCCGAGGTAAATGTCCCTTATTGCAGGGAACACGGCATCGCGATGTACCGTCGCAAGAGCGGAGGCGGATGCGTCTTTGCTGACAAGGGAAATATAATGATTTCATACATAAGGCATTGTACTGACGTCGCGGGACTTTTCGCCGAGTATCTCGAAAAACTTGCCGCTTTCCTGCGCAGTCTCGGAATAAATGCGGAGGTGTCTGGACGCAACGACGTTCTCGTGAACGGGCGGAAAGTCTCCGGCAATGCATTCTCGCTCAAGCCCAACGGCGTAGGCATAGTCCACGGCACCTTTCTCTACAATCTCGACTTTGACACGATGTCTGCAGCCATAACCCCATCGCGTGCAAAGTTGGAGAGCAAAGGCGTGCATTCCATCGAGCAGCGGGTTCTGAACCTGAAATCCGTGTTGGATGAAAAAAATATTGGCTTGGAGGCATTGAAATCGGCAATTATTTCATATTTTTGTACGGATAAGATTGAACTGACGGAGCGGCAGGTTGCGGAGATTTCAGAAATTGAAAAGGGCTACCTCGATCCCTCCTTCATAAACGGTCACATCGGGTCATCCGACGACAGACTTTAGAAACTGTTTGCCGTCGGATTCCGTTTGTAGGAATAGTAGATTCCATGTCTGGAGGGATTGTTCGGGCAGGCCGCGGAATGAATTTGTAACCTTGCAAAACTTGAAATTTATAATGGAAAATACTTCACCAGAAAAGAAAACCTGTCTCTATGACAGCCACATCGCTCTCGGAGCGCAGATGAGTCCGTTCGGAGGCTTCATCATGCCTATTCAGTACACGAACATAGTTGATGAGCACAACGCTGTCCGCGGTAATGTCGGAATGTTTGATGTTTCCCATATGGGGGAGGTCTTTGTCAGTGGTCCGGAAGCCGAGAAATTTGTGAATCATATATTTACAAATGACGTGGCCGGGATGCCTGAAGGGAAGATACTCTACGGGATGATGCTCCGTGAAGACGGCGGTGTCGTGGACGACCTTTTGGTCTACAAGTCTTTTGAAAAGGACAACTACCTTCTTGTCGTCAATGCCGCGAACATTATCAAAGACGTGCAATGGATTGAGACTCAGGCGAAAGGTTATGATGTCAAGATTGCCGATGAGTCCGAGAAATGGGGTGAAGTCGCTGTTCAGGGACCTTCATCGGAAAAAGTCCTGAAGGATGTTCTTGGCATTGAAGGCGTTTCTGAACTGGATTTCTACACATTCCGCAATTTCGAGTGGAAGGGCAATCGTCTGCTGATCAGTCGAACGGGTTACACGGGCGAGGACGGCTTTGAAATTTATGCTTCCAATGTCGCGATTGTTGAGATCTGGGACACTCTGCTGAAAGCCGGCGTGAAACCCTGCGGGCTCGGATGTCGTGACACGCTGCGATTCGAGGCCGGGCTTCCGCTCTACGGGCATGAACTGAACGACAGCACGACACCGATTGAGGCATCGCTCGGAATGTTCGTGAAGACGGGCAAGTTTGAGTTTGTCGGCAAGGAAGTCGTTGCACGCCAGAAAGTTGAAGGTGTAGGTAAAAAACTTGTAGGCATTGAAGTCCTGGACAAGGCGATTCCGCGTGCCGGCTATCCTGTGCTTGATGCTGACGGAGTGCAGATCGGTGAGGTGACGACCGGTTACCATTCGATTTCCCTTGACCGCAGCATCTGCATGGCATTTGTCGACAAGGAGCATTCTGCGTTGGGCACTCCCGTTCAGATTCAGATTCGCAAGAAAGTCTTTCCGGGCAAGGTTGTGAAGCGGCGTTTCTACACCCCGAACTATAAGAAATAGTTCTTTCGGAGAATAGGTTTCGCCATTTGCTCGTTTTGTTAATAATCTATTGATAATCATAAAAATACAGTAAATATGCCAAAAGTACTAGAAGGACTCAGATATGCCGAGTCACATGAATGGGTAAGGGTAGAAGGTGATGTTGCGGTAATCGGAATCTCAGACTTCGCCCAGCATTCGATGGGAGATTTGTCCTACGTGGACATGCCGTCAGTCGGCGATGAGGTCACTGCCGGGGAGGAATTCGGCGCCGTCGAGAGCGTGAAGGCCGCAAGCGACCTCATTTCACCTGTTTCAGGAAAAGTCATCGAGGTGAATGAAGTCTTGGAGGATGAACCGGAACTGCTTAACGAGGATCCTTATGCAAACTGGATTATAAAGGTACAGATGAGCGATCCGAGTGAGGTGGACAATCTTCTTGACGCCGCCGCTTACGAGAAGTTGTGCAAGTAATTTATGAAGAATATAAATACATTCGCGTATTTCCCTCATACTGAGGGAGATATTGCCGACATGCTGAAACGGATCGGAGTGCGGGGAATTGAGGACTTGTACTCCGATGTCCCGTCTGAATTCATATATGAAGGGGAATATGACCTTCCGCCGGCCATGTCGGAAATCGAGGTCCGGAGGTATTTTGAGGACATTGCATCGCGGAACATTCCTCTGAAAGTCTTTGCCGGCTGCGGTGCGTACGATCACTATAGCCCGTCTGTCGTTCCATACATCCTCTCCCGTTCCGAATTCCTTACGGCCTACACGCCGTATCAGGCGGAGATTTCTCAAGGTACGCTTCGCTATATCTTTGAATGGCAGACCATTATCTGTCGTCTTACAGGAATGGATGTGGCAAATGCCTCGATGTATGACGGAGCGACTTCAGCAGCGGAGGCCATGCTCATGGCTCTTGCCTGCACGAAGAAAAAAAGCCGCATCCTCATTTCCGGAACAGTCCTTCCAAATGTCAGGGCGGTTGTGGCGACTTATGCCAAATTCCATGGCGTGCAGCTGACTCCGGTGCCGGCAAAGGACGGAGTGACTGATTTTGAGGCTGTCAAGGCAGAACTTGCCAAGGGAGACGTGGCAGGTCTTCTGGTTCCGGGGCTGAACCGCTTTGGAGTTGTCGAGGATCTGACTGGCTATGCCGATGCCCTGCATGAAACTGGCGCCTTGCTTGTCGAATACTGCGACCCTTCTGCTATGACGGTGATCAGGACGGCAGATGAAAATGGTGCGGACATCGCCTGCGGAGACGCCCAGACGCTCGGAATACCACTTTCTTTCGGCGGTCCTTATGTCGGCTTTCTTGCTTGCCGGCATGAGTTTATGCGTAAGCTCCCCGGACGACTTGTCGGAGAGACTGTTGACGTGGACGGCAAGCGTGCATTCGTTCTCACCCTCCAGGCGCGCGAACAGCACATACGTCGTGAAAAAGCCACTTCCAACATCTGCTCGAACCAATCTCTGATGGCGCTCTATATCGCTGTATATGTGTCACTTCTCGGCCCAGGAGGACTCCGTCGCGTCAATGAACTCAGTTGTAGCGGGACACATTATCTCAAGTCCGAACTTTTGAAGACCGGACTTTTTGCCGAGCCGTTCACGCAGGAGCGCCCGTTCCTGAAAGAGTTTGTGCTCAAGCCGCTTACAGACATTGCAGCCTTGCAGCAGGCTCTGCTTGATGCAGGATTTTTCGGTGCCGTAGCGACAGGAGAAGGCTTCGTGTCATTCTGCGTCACGGAAAAGCATTCGAAAGAGGAGTGCGACAGGCTCGTTGAAGTAGTGGAATCTTTGAAAAAATAGGGGAGGACGGAATATATGAAATACTACGACAAGCTTATATTTGAACTTTCGTCCCCGGGGCGCAGGGGATATACTCTTCCTGCAAATGACTATCCGTCAGAGTGCTGCCTAGAGAAGGCCGTGCCTAAGGCGATGCTTCGTGAGACGCCTGTCGATCTTCCGCAGGTCAGCGAACCGGATGTCGTGCGCCACTACACCAACCTCTCTCAGATGAATTTTGGAGTCGACACAGGATTCTATCCGCTCGGGAGCTGCACGATGAAATACAATCCGAAAATCAATGAGGAGATTGCCTCCATGCCGGCCTTTGCCGGGATTCATCCGCTCCAGCCGCTTTCTACCATTTCCGGTTGCAAAAAGGTCTATGAGGATCTGTCACGGGCTCTTTCTGCGATCACAGGCATGGCCGCGTTCACGCTCAACCCGTTTGCCGGAGCTCACGGGGAACTTACTGGGCTCATGATCATGAGACAATATCACATTTCACGTGGGGACCTCGGCCGCCGCAAGGTGATAGTCCCTGACTCTGCCCACGGGACGAACCCGGCCTCTGCTGCTGTCTGCGGACTTGAGGTGGTCGTCGTGAAGTCGAAGCCTGACGGACGCATAGATGAGGAGGATCTGAAGCCGCTTTTGGACGAAACAGTTGCAGGAATCATGATGACGAACCCTAACACTCTGGGGCTTTTCGAGACTGAAATAAAGGAAATAGCGGAACTTGTGCATGCTTGCGGGGGACTGCTTTATTATGATGGGGCAAATATGAACCCTTTGATTGGCGTCGTACGGCCGGGAGACATGGGATTCGATATAATGCACCTGAATCTCCACAAGTCATTCTCGACCCCTCATGGTGGTGGAGGCCCGGGTTCCGGTCCTGTAGGAGTTGTCGCGCATCTCGTGAAGTATCTGCCTCAGCCGGATTTCTATGTTTCCGGAAAACAGTCTGATGCCCTCGAAGGTTCAGGGAAGGCATTGTTTACTGACTATACGGTTCCTGAAAAGGACTCGCTTGGTCGCGTAAGCGGATTTCAGGGGAACTTCGGCGTGCTGCTCAAGGCCTTGTGCTACATACTGATGCTCGGAAAGGAAAATGTCAAGGCCGTCGGACCGCTCGCCACGCTCAGCGCCAACTACATAAAGGAATCGCTCAAGGACAGCTTCGAGTTGCCGATTCCATCGGTTTGCAAGCACGAGTTCGTGTTTGACGGACTGAAGGACAAGTCAACGGGAGTGACGACACTCGATGTTGCCAAGCGTCTGCTTGACTATGGTTTCCACGCTCCTACAATCTATTTTCCTCTGCTTTTCCATCAGGCGATAATGATAGAACCTACGGAGACGGAGTCCAAGGAAACCCTCGACTCGTTCATAGACATCATGCATAGGATTGCCGCTGAGGCCGTTTCCGACCCGGAAGCCCTCAAGACGGCTCCGCACACCACTCCGGTACGCCGTCTTGACGAGACTGCTGCGGCCCGCAATCCGAAACTGTGCTTCTGATTGTCATTCCCGGCGCTACCACGATGTTTCCTCGGTCATTCCCAATGAAAACGATTCATCTGTCATTCCGAGCATAACGAAGAGAAGTTGGGGACTCTTTACGCCGATTATGCTGAATAGTAGAACTTTGTAACTGATTTTAATGAAGATTATCATAATAGGTGCCGGTCCCGGCGGTTATGAAACTGCGGTTGCTGCCCGTAAAAAGGGACTCGATGTGACTCTCATCACGGCCGGGCCGCTTGGAGGAACCTGCCTGAACGAGGGCTGCGTTCCGACCAAGTGCTTCTGTCACGATGCGCACAAATATGCTGAGGCAGTCTCCGTGGCGGCAATGCATGGTAGCGTGGGAGCATCCGCAGGCATTACGGAAGATGTTCTTGCCGGAATGGTCTCCCGTAAGGACGAGGTTGTGGCGCAGCTTCGCGCTGGGGTGGAAACTCTGCTTAAGGGAGTGGAAATGGTGAGTGGAATTGCCCGCCTCGTGGATGCGCACACTGTCCGTGTTTGGCCGCCGGAAGCCGAATCGGCGGCTGCAGAGCATCTTGATCCGGCATTTTCTGAATATAAAGAATTTACTGCCGATCGCATCATCGTTGCAACCGGCTCTCATCCTGCTTGGCTCAATGTTCCCGGCGCCGTGGAAACACCTGGCGTGCTGTCTTCGTCTGATATGCTGCGCCTAAAGGAGGTTCCTGCGCGTCTGACCGTCATCGGTGGGGGAGTTATAGGCCTTGAGTTCGCTTCCATTTTCTCCTCACTCGGCTCGAAAGTCACTGTGATAGAATATTGCAAGAACATTCTCCCTCATTTCGACACCGACCTTGCCAAACGTCTCAAGCAGTCGCTCAGCAAGTCCGGAATCACAATTCTCACAGGGGCTGAAGTGACCGGAATTTCCTCATCGGTTGAAACTTCTTCCGATGCAGCCGAGATTCCAGTGCAGATTGTCACCATACGCAGCGGAGAAAAAGTTTCCGCAGTCGTTTCCGACAAGGTTCTGATGGCTGTCGGGCGTGTACCGGATCTTCGCGTCATAACGTGCTGCAACGGGATAGAGCATAGCCGCAAAGGCATAAAGGTCGATGAAAACATGCAGACGATGCTTCCCGGCGTTTATGCAATCGGCGATGTCAACGGGCAGATGATGCTCGCCCACGCCGCAATATTTCAGGGAAGAATTGCCCTTGCACATATCCTTGACAGCCTGAAAGAGTCAGGCGAGGTTTTTCACAGCGGCAGGCCTTCCATTCGTCTTGACATAATGCCGGCGGCAGTCTTCACAACTCCGGAAGTCGGCACTGTCGGGCTCACGGAAGAAGACTGCAAGGAACGTGGCATAGACTTCAAGGCTTTGAAGTCTTTCTACCGCGCCAATGGAAAGGCTCTCGCTTCTGAAGCCGCTGAAGGCTACTGCAAGATTCTTGTTGCTGAATCCGGCCAGACCGGTATGCTGGACGGACAGATTCTGGGCTGCCACATTCTCGGCGCCGAAGCCTCCGTGCTTGTCTCTGAAATAACGGCTCTGATGAACTTCAACGCCACGATAAGCGAACTCCGAAACATAATCCATCCGCATCCGACCCTGTCCGAAATCATTCAATCTTGCGCGGATATATAGAGAGAATTCCTCCAATAGAATGACCTGTAATAAAGAACAGTTCTTTCCGCAATGAAAAAGTCTTATGAAGTTAGTCAATCCCGGCAAAATCCCTGCGGTATGGGTATCACTGATACCATTTGCCTTCCTTGCCGCAACCCTTTCGCTCGTAATCAAAGTCTTCGGAGGCAGCGCCCTTGACGGAGCCAGCCAGGTTTCCCTCATCCTCGCATCAGGCGTTGTGGTCGCCATTTCCATGATATTCTACAAGGCGAAGTGGGAGGACTTTGAGAACGGAATCATGGACAACATCCGCTCCGTAAGTTCCGCCATACTCATCCTCTTTCTCATCGGAGCCGTAGCTGGGACGTGGATGGCTAGCGGCATCGTTCCCATGATGATATACTACGGAATGAAAATCATCACTCCTAAGATATTCCTCTTCGCAACATGCGTCATCTGCGCACTCATATCCGTGATGACCGGAAGTTCCTGGACCACAATAGCGACGGTAGGCGTCGCCCTCATCGGCATAGGCACGGCGCAGGGCTACTCCGCAGGCTGGACGGCAGGTGCAATCATTTCCGGTGCATATTTCGGAGACAAGATTTCCCCGCTCTCCGACACCACCACCCTCGCGTCATCCTCGGCCGGGACTCCGCTCTTTACTCATATACGCTACATGCTCCTGACCACTATTCCTTCGTTCATCATTACACTCGTGATATTCCTCACCATAAGCCTTACGCATGAAGTACCATCGCAGAGCACAATCACCGAATTTGCCGGAGACCTCGCCTCCAACTTCAACATAAACCTCTGGCTCCTCCTTGTTCCGATAATCACAGGGGTATTGATAATCAAGAAAATGCCGGCAATTCTAACCCTGTTTCTCACAGTCCTTCTCGCTGCCATCGCTGCGCTCATATTCCAGCCTCACATCGTCTGGCACATAGCCTCAGGGCAGCCTATTGGCGCCTACCGGCAGCTCTCGTTCATGGACGGATTCAAGGGGCTGATGCTCACGACTTACGGCCCCACCGGAATATCCGTCGGCAATCCGGAACTCGACCGGCTCATCGCCACTAACGGCATCACTGGGATGCTCCCGACAGTCTTCCTCGTCATCTCCGCTGCAGCTTTCGGCGGTGTTCTCGTCGGCAGCGGAATGCTCCAGAGCCTCACCAATGCGCTGCAGAAAGGCATGAGACGCACGTTCAGCATAGTTGCCTCGACAGTCGGTACAGGAATCTTCGCCAACATGATAACCGGAGACCAATATCTCTCGATAATTCTCACCGGCAGCCTCTACAAGAACCTCTACAGGAAAAAAGGGCTCGAACCTCGCCTGCTCAGCCGTTCAGTCGAAGACTCCGCCACCGTCTGCTCTGTCCTAATCCCGTGGAACTCCTGCGGAATGACTCAGGCCACTGTGTTGAAGGTCGCCACACTCGACTACTTGCCCTATTGTTTCTTTAACCTTCTGTCACCGCTGATGTCCCTTTTCATTGCCGCGATGGGCTATAAGATTTATAGGAAGGCAAGAGGCGAGGTGAATGAAATAAAGGACGGCAAATGATTGCATCGTATATTTTTAATCACTAACTTTGCGCGCTGTTCGTCTCCTCAGGCGTTGAGGATGCCCCGTGCTGGCAGTATTGGCAGTATTTAAACAAATAATATAACCGATTTAATGAATCTGAAGAACTTTTCACTTAGGGCAGTCCCGTTGACGCTGCTTCTTGGACTTTTCCTTCTCGCCGTTTCTTGCGGCTCCTACAAGAACATCCCGTATTTTCAGGACAAGGTCATCAACAATCCTGAATCCATAGACAAGCATGCTGGAATCGTCATCCAGCCAAAGGATATGCTTTCCATTGTGGTCAGTTCCAGAACTCCGGAACTTGCTCCAATGTTCAACCTTCCGATAGTTACCTACAGCGCAGGTTCCGAGATGGTCTCTAGTGGCGGTTCACAGAGGATCATGTGCTATTCTGTTGATAACGATGGTTTTATCGATTTCCCTGTGCTCGGCAAGATTAAGGTAGCCGGCAAGACAAGGTGGGAGTGTGCCGACACGATAAAGAAGGAGCTGCTTGACAGAAAGTATCTTGACGATGCTGTAGTTACCGTGGAATTTACGAATTTCAAGGTCTCGGTACTTGGAGAGGTAACATCTCCGGGGACATATACAATTGAAGGTGACAAGGTTACAATTCTTCAGGCTATCAGTCTTGCACGGGATCTCACTATATTCGGAAAACGTGAGAATGTCTCTGTTATCAGGGAGCAGAATGGTAAGAGGGTCATATACGAAGTTGATCTTACGAGCACGGACTTGTTCAATAGCCCTGCATATTATCTCCAGCAGAATGACATTGTGTATGTCGAGCCGTCAAAGGTAAAGCAGCGTCAGTCCACAATGGACGACAAGGGTTTGAGAATCACGAGTATAGCCATATCATCAGGCTCGCTTCTCGTGTCTCTTGCGACACTTGTGATGACTGTCCTCAGATAAGCAATAAGCAGAATAATCTAACACTCAATACTTTTAAATGATGGAAGAACTCAACAGCCAGTCTCAGCAGAACGGTCTTGACGGGAGTCAGAACTCGTTTTCGCTGCTTGACATCTGGAATCTCGTGTGGCCGAACAAGTGGTGGTATGTCATTGGTATAGTCCTCTGCGTCTTGGTTGCCGCCGTCTATCTCTATCGGACACCTCCGACATACAATAGGAGCGCTAAGCTCATAATTGATGAAAGCGCGCAGGATGCCGCTGTGCGCAATCTCTCGGCCTCCATGCCAATAAGTGGGATGAGACTTCGCAACAACGTGGTTGTTGAGAATGAGATGGAGGTATTCACTTCGCCCGACCTCATGATGACCATCGTGGAACGGAACAAACTGCAGACTGTCTATGTAGAGAAGCAGTTTTTGAGAAATGTGGAACTCTATAGGAACGCGCCGCTGGAGTTGGAACTTGATGGAAGCAACCCGACGAAAGGCTTTTCCTTCACCGTGCGGAAAAAGGCTGACAGCACTTTCATTCTCAGCAAGTTTCGCATTGGAAAGGATAAGGTTAAGGGCAGCGTCGAAGGCAAGGTGGGCGAGAGTGTCATCACTCCGGCAGGTTCGCTCATTCTGCATCCGTCCATAAACTTCGAGAAATGGGACAAAGATATCCGGATCTTCTGGGCCAATCCGATGACCCGTGCGAAGATCTGCTGCCGGAATCTCACGGCAAACCTTTCCAGCAAACAATCAACAGTTCTGGTGCTCAATTACAAGGACAACTTTCCTGCACGTGCCGAGAACATACTCAGCAGCCTCATAGATATCTACAATGAAGTCTGGCTCTACGACAAGAACCGCGCGGCTCGTAACACGAGTTCATTCATTACCGAAAGGCTCGGGATTATCGAACAAGAACTGGGCGGCATCGAGGGCGACCTCAAATCTTACAAGGCCACCAACAATCTCACTGACATGAAGGCCGTCGCCCAGCAGTATCTTGAAGAGTCGTCCACTTATGCGGAGAAACTTTTCGAGGTCAACAACCAGCTGTCCATTGCCAAATTCATCAAGGATTATCTGAACGACCCGGCCCACGCTATGAGCCTGATTCCGTCCAATTCCGGATTAGCAAGCGTCAGTGTAGAGACCCAGATAGGAGAATACAACAAGCTCATACTGCAGCGCGACCGCTACAAGTCTGCCGGAAGCGAGAATCCGATGGTCGCAGACCTGAATGCCTCCATCGCCTCTATGCGCAGCGCTATACTTCGTTCAATCGACAATCTCGTCGCCACGCTCAGCCTTCAGTCCGACGGGCTGCGGCAGCAGGAAGATCAGATTCTCAAGCGTATATCGTCAAGTTCGGGCCAGGAATATGAACTCCTCGCCATGCAACGTCAGCAGAAGATCAAGGAATCTCTCTACATCTTCCTTCTTCAGAAACGCGAGGAAAACGAGATTACGGCTCTTGTCAATGTCGGCAATACCCGCATTATTATGCGCCCGAATGGTTTGCCCAAACCGGTTGCGCCCAAGGCTGCAATGATTCTCCTTCTGGCCGTCATCTTTGGCTGTGCGATACCATTCGCTTGGTTCTTCCTCCGCGCTATGCTCGATACTACGGTGACATCCAAGCAGGATCTTCTCTCCCTCAAGGTTCCTTTCATAGCCGAGATTCCTCTCTCTGTTTTCAAGACAGGATTATTCTCTTTCGGATTTAGGAAAAAATCCTACAACCCCGACAATTGCAAGATAATGGTAAAGGCCGGAAAGAGAGACATGATGAACGAAGCCTATCGAGTGCTCAGAACCAATCTCGACCTCATGCTCGGAAAGAAGGGTCCGCATGTCATTATGCTTACCTCTTTCAATCCCGGGGCCGGAAAAACATTCAATGGTGCTAACATCGCTGCCGTCATGGCAATCAAGCCGGCGCGTGTCGTGATTGTGGATCTTGACTTGCGCAAGGCTACGATGGGAAAGACGCTGGGAGTATCTGCGTCTCTCGGAGTCTCGTCCTATCTCAACGGCGATGTCAATGACCTCGGTTCTCTGATTGTCAATGTGTCAAAGAATCTCGACTGCATTCCGGTGGGCGTCCTTCCTCCGAATCCGACCGAGCTTCTACTCTCTGACAGGTTCGCCACCTTGATAGATGAACTGAAGAAAAAATATGACTACATATTCCTCGACTGTCCTCCGATTGAGATTATCGCTGATGCCTCAATTGTGACGCCGTATGTCGATATGACTCTCTTCGTTGCCCGCTCCGGACTTTTTGACAAGAGGCTTATCCCTAAGGTCAACGAACTCTACGTGAACAACCGCTACACCCATATGTGTTTTATACTCAATGGAGTGCCAATGGTCTATAGGCCATACGAGAATATAGGCTACGGTTATGGTTATGGTTATGGAAATGCCGATGATGATGATCAGAAGAATTAACTTCAATGGGTCAAGGCGACTGAAGAGTTATTAGGGGTATGGTCATGTTCAATTTTCTGAAGAAGCGTTATTCATTGGCGGAGTCGGGGGTTCTTTCCGGCTCCGTTGATGCGCATTCGCACATATTGTTCGGGGTGGATGATGGTGTCGGGCACCTTGAGACATCTATGAAGATACTTACATACGAGGAGTCGCTCGGCGTGAAGGAAGTCTGGTGCACCCCCCATATAATGGAGGATGTTCCGAACACGACCGAAGAGCTTCAGACACGTTTTGCGGAACTGCAGTCTGCATACACCGGTCCGATAAGGCTCAGGCTTGCTGCGGAATACATGATGGACAATCTGTTCGTTGATAGGCTGCATTCACGGGATTTGCTTCTTCATGGAGACAACCTAGTGCTTGTCGAGACATCGACCAACAATCCTCCGTTGGATTTGGATTCTATGCTGTCTTCAATAATGATGGCCGGCTACACTCCGTTGCTTGCACATCCGGAGCGTTATCGTTATTTACAGAGGGATGACTACCGCCGTCTCGTCTCAAAGGGCGTGAGGCTTCAGCTTAACCTGCCGTCACTTGTGCATTATTACGGAGATACGGCTTATAACAAGGCCAATTGGCTGTTGGAGAATGATATGTACTGCGCTATAGGCTCCGATTGCCATAGGATCAAAGCCATTCAGGAACAATATGGACGGCGGGAACTCACGTCGTCTATATTGAAAAAGATAGAGACTCTCGTTTCGATGAAATGAGGGAAAGTTCAACTAAATAGCCAGTCTGGATATGCCGGAGATTTCAGAAAGGGCGGAGCTTATGCCCTCATCACCGATTAGGAAACTTTTCCCGCTTGCGGAGGCCGCGATGAATAGGGGAGTCAAGATCTACAAACTGAATATAGGACAGCCGGATATCGAAACTCCGGAGGTTGGTCTTGACGCACTCAGGCACATAGACAGAAAAGTTCTTGAGTACAGTCCGAGTGACGGGTTCCGCTCGTTTCGGGAGAAGCTCGTCGGCTACTATGACCAGTATCAGATAAAGGTCTCTGCCGATGACATAATCATCACGACAGGAGGCAGCGAGGCCGTTCTCTTCGCGTTTCTGGCGTGTCTGAACCCCGGTGATGAAATCATTGTTCCGGAACCCGCATACGCGAACTATATGGCATTCGCCATTTCTGCCGGAGCTAAAATACGTCCAATCGTCTCCACGATAGAGGAAGGCTTTGCGCTGCCTCACATCAATGAGATAGAGAAGCTTATCACTCCTCACACCAAAGGCATACTCATCTGCAACCCGAACAATCCGAGCGGTTATCTGTACACCCGCAGCGAGATGAACCTGATTCGCGATTTGGTGAAGAAATATAATCTTTTCCTCTTCTCCGATGAGGTCTACAGGGAATTCATCTATACCGGATCTCCCTATATATCGGCCTTTCATCTTGAGGGTATAGAAGATAATGTTGTACTTATTGATTCTGTATCAAAGAGATACAGTGAGTGCGGAATACGAATTGGTGCCCTCATTACAAAGAATAGGAAGGTTCACGAGGCTGTGATGAAGTTTTGTCAGGCCCGTCTTTCTCCCCCTCTTCTCGGACAGATTGTGGCAGAGGCCTCTCTTGATGCGCCGCGAGACTATGCCATACACACTTATGAGGAATTCATAGAGCGCCGTAACTGCCTGATTGACGGGCTGAACAAGATCCCTGGGGTCTATTCCCCGATTCCGATGGGGGCATTCTACACGGTTGCGCGGCTGCCGATTGACGACAGTGACAGGTTCTGTGCGTGGCTTCTGAGCGATTTTTGCTATGAGGGACAGACGCTCATGCTTGCTCCAGCCTCCGGATTCTATTCCGATGAAGAACGCGGCCGGGACGAAGTTCGCATATCCTACACTATTTGCAAGTCAGATCTCAAGATGGCTCTCAAGGTGCTTTCTGAGGCTCTGAAGGTATACCCGGGCCGGAAGCAGTAAGAAACCTTCAAAAATAACCTAATTGACAATCTGAAACAGTTTATTCTTTTAATGTTTCTAAACTCGCTCGTGATGAAGTACGTCAGATGGTTTTTAAGGGAGGTCTCTTGCTATGGATGGACTTATGCTTTGGTGTTGTTCTGCCAGGTGCTTATGGTCGCGCTTGCAATGTCCTATGTTTATCTCAGTAAACAACTTGTAGATGTAGCTACGCTTCAGTTTAGGGGTGAATATGACGGCGATGTCAGTCTCGTAGTGTATGCTGCGGCATTTGTGGCTCTCGCCCTCTTGCGTCCGGCGGTCACTTCTGTAATGTCATATTACCGCACGAAGATGACAGTCGGCATGTCCAACGGACTTCGCCTGCGTCTTTTCGACAACCTTCTTCATCTCAGAAACGAGTTTTCAAAGAAATATCATTCCGGCGATATGCTGAACCGCCTTCAGGTGGATGTGTCCTCGATAGCATCGACTTTCTGTTCATCGGTTCCTGACCTTTTCTGGGCGGCTCTGCAGTTCATTGCTGCGTTTGTCTATCTGCTGCTGATTGACGCGCGTCTTGCTTGGATACTTGTGCTGGTCATTCCGCTAGCCGTCTTCGGCGGGCGTTATGTGATGTTCAAAGTCCGCAACCTGACTCTCGATATCCGCAGGAGCGATTCCGACGTACAGTCACACATCCAGGAATCAATACAGCATCTCGCCCTGCTTCAAACGCTTGAATATGCCGAGACGAGCAGCGACAGCCTTGAAGAACTCCAAGCGGACAATTACGAGAAGAATATGCGCCGTGCGAGGTTTAGCGTCATTGCGCGCACTCTTGTCGCGCTGTCTTTCACCGCAGGTTATGCCGTGGCGTTTCTGTGGGGCGTTTTCGGAATTGCCGAAGGCGTTGTCACTTATGGTCTTATGACGGCCATACTCCAGCTCGTCGGGCAGGTTCAGAGGCCTCTCGTTCAGGCAAGCGACAGGCTTCCCTCCCTTTTCCATTGTACAGCATCGATTGATCGTCTCATAGAAATAGAGCATCTCCCTCAAGAGAGTTTGTCAGATAGGCATTTCATTGATGGTGTTGCCGGAGTCAGCCTCGAACACTTGAGTTTTCGCTATCCGGATGGGAAATCGGATGTCATTTCTGACTTGTCCTTTGATTTTGCACCCAGTTCCAAAACGGCCATTGTCGGACCTACTGGGATAGGTAAAAGCACGCTCATACGACTGATGCTCTCTCTGCTCACGCCTACATCAGGCTCCGTTAGCCTTTATTCCGCTTCAGAAAAAGTACCGGTTTCAGAGGCCACCCGCTGCAATCTTGTGTATGTCCCTCAAGGCAATACTCTCTTCAGCGGCACAATCCGTGAGAATCTCCAGATGGGTGATCCTCATGCTTCCGATGCGCGTATGGCCGAAGTTCTTCACACTGCAGCTGCAGATTTTGTGAATGACCTTCCGGACGGTCTCGATACTCAGTGCTTTGAGGCAGGAGGCGGACTCTCCGAGGGTCAGGCTCAGCGCATCGCCATTGCTCGGGCCCTTCTGCGTCCGGGCAGCATCCTTCTCCTCGACGAGTTCAGCTCGGCTCTCGACAACGTTACAGAAGACCTTCTCCTTCAGCGTCTTACAGCCACGATGACCAACCGCACCATGATTTTCATCACTCATCGCGACCGTGTCATCGACTACTGCGACTCCATCCTGCGGTTGTAATTGCACGTGGCTGTACTAAAGCAAAAATCCCAGGAATTCGTTCACTCCTAGGATTTTTGCTCTAACCATATATGTCATTGTGGCTATCGCTCGTATTCGACTCTTGCCCTGACGTCAACAACTGAGTCTATGTACTTTTTGAGTTCGTTGCGAATCGGATCCGCCTTATAGTCCGCGAGGTCTGACCAAGAATCGAAATCTTCGATGAGGACAGCATCGTAGGAGGTTGCCGAATCGTTGCGGTTAATTCCGACTTCCACGTTCCTGAGGCCTGGAACTATCCCGAGGATAGCTTGATAGCGTTCTTTGATGTCCTCTGCGATTTCTTTTGGAGTCCTGCCATCTGATGGCTTGAACTTCCACATTATTGTATGCCTTACCATATCTATTAGTATTGAAGTGTCTCTAATTATGCGCCTGACTCCAACGAGTCATCGCTGACGTCCATAAAGTTAAGAAGAAAATTGCAGACGACAAAAATAAATCTTAGTTTTCTTAAACAAATCAGCATCTTGACTCACAGACACGGTAAAACGCAATAAACTCTCTCATCCCTGCTTGCGTATAGAAAAGTTTGTTGTACCTTAGCAGGTTGATTGTCCGGCAGCTAACGGCCGGAGAGGTGAAATTCTGGGATGGCGAACTCTGTCGGTGCAAAAAAGATAGCGAGAAATACACTGCTTCTCTATACGAGAATGGCGGTCCTGCTTATCGTGGGGCTGTACACTTCGCGAGTGGTGCTTGCTGCGCTGGGGGAGGATGACTACGGAATATACAATGTGGTCGGTGGTGTCGTCGCTATGTTTTCCATAGTCTCGGGCGCAATGTCTTCGGCAATCTCACGTTTCATCACCTTTGAACTGGGACGTGGCGGGGAGCGCCTGCATGTTATATTTCGTTGCGCGATACTGGTGCAACTTGCGCTTGCAGTCATCATCGTTGCTGTCGGAGAACCTGCTGGGCTTTGGTTCATCGGAGAGGAAATGACAATCTCGCCCGATAGGGTCACGGCTGCAAGGATTGTGTTGCAGTTCTCACTCATAACATTTGTAATTAATCTTTTGAGCGTTCCCTACAATGCACTGATCATCGCCCATGAGCAGATGGGGGCTTTCGCTGCTGTCGGTCTATTTGAAGGCCTTGCCAAACTTGGCGTTGCGTTTCTGATTGCCGATGCTCCGATGGACCGGCTCGTGTGGTATTCATTGCTGATGTGTGTTGTTGCATTGCTCGTAAGGATTGCCTACACGGTCTATTGCAGGAGACATTTTGCAGAATGCAGGCGACAGACCTCTGTCGATGCGGAGTCAAGATGCGGAGATTTTTCGGGACATCATCGCCACTCTGGGATGGATGCAGGCATACTCAGGGAAATGTTCGGGTTTGCCGGGTGGAATTTCATCGGGGTGAGCGCCGGTGTTCTTAAGGATCAGGGCGGCAGCATTCTCGTTAATCTCTATTCCCCGAGTCCGGCGGTAAATGCCGGTCGAGGAATCGCTATGCAGTTGAGCGGAGCAGTACAGAGTTTTGTGACCAATTTCATGACGGCAGTCAATCCTCAGATCACGAAATCCTACGCTAGCGGAGACCATGGATACATGCACATGCTTGTGCGGAAGTCAGCAAAGTTCTCGTATTTTCTGATCCTGTTCCTTGCCCTTCCGCTCATTCTTGAGACCGATTGGCTGCTCGGGCTCTGGCTGAGGGATATCCCGGAGTATGCTCCAATGTTTGTCCGCCTGATGTTGGTCCTCGTGCTGAGTGATTCTCTGTCCAATCCATTGATTACAATGCAATTGGCTACTGGTGACATTAAAAGATACCAAATAGTTGTTGGAGGAATCCTGCTGCTGAACGTGCCGGTTTCCTGGGCTTTGCTGTCCTTAGGATTTGGCGTTGAATGGGTGGTTGTAGTCGCAATCGGTCTTTCGCAGGCTGCCATGTTTGCGAGGCTTGCCCTGCTTCGGGGAATGGCCGGACTGAATGTCGGTATGTGGTTTCGCGAAGTCTGGCTTCGAGTGGTCTGTGTGACGGCATGTGCTTGTGTTCCTGCTGTGCTGCTCAGGATGTTCGGAGGGCAGATTCACCAGCTCGCCATGGTGCTGACAGCAATGCTTTCGGTTGCGTTTGCAGCGTGGTTTGTCGGGTGCACCGCTGAGGAACGGAAGATGATTGTCTCTGGGGTCAAGTCAGGCGTGGGACAGAGCCGTAATACCGAACGCGGGCTCGCTTCTTTTGCAAGATACCCGCTGAGGGTCTGGGCTGCCGTCAACAAGGATTCGGAAATTCTGGCAGAGAGTTCCTCAGGAGGCGTGTTTTATCCGCTGGCCCTGCGTTTTATTTCTGAAGGTGGCGTTGTTTGTGCCGCTGTCTGGGATGATGACTTCCGTGGGGTACATCATGACTTTGCCAACGATGCTGAAGGGGTCAGAAAAATGATGCGTAGCAAGTACATGCAATCATCACTTGGCGAGTGCTTCCTGAAAGTCAGGCAGTTGCTTGATTCGGGACGGAATGTGATGTTTGTCGGAACGCCATGCCAGGTTAAGTCTTTGCGTAAGTTCATTTACAAGGATACTTTCAAAAATGCAGCGAATGCCGCAGTCTCAAGACCATCGGCCGGATGCGCTCAGGGAGAATTGCTGTTTGTCGAAATCCTCTGCCACGGAACACCGCTTGTGAGGAGCTGGAGGGAGTATCTTTGCAGCCAACTCTCTGCTGTAGGGGCCGTATCGGCTGTGGGAGTGAATTTCCGGGACAAGTCTATCTCCGGTTGGAAAAAGTATTGTGTGACAATCGATTACCAAATGCCTGACGGCAGTCTTAGAAGGATCTCGCAACCCTATGCGGAAGTTCCTTTTATGCGGGACTTCCTCGCCGACCGCAATCTTAGGAATGATTGCCACAAATGCGGATCACGCAATGGGCGCAGTGGTGCGGACATCAGCCTCGGTGATTTTTGGGGTGTGGACAAATTGCTGCCTGATGTCTATAACAGTCAGGGTGTCAGCGTTGTAAGTGCCTACACGGAGTCAGGGCTGCGGCTTCTTGACTCAATGTCCGCTGAACTTTCGTTCACAGAAATCAGCATGGAAACATTCGGACACTCACTGAAATACAATGGAGGTTACGGAAAATGAAAATAGGAATCATAACATTGCAGTTGCAGACGAACTATGGTGGTGTCCTTCAGGCCTTTGCCCTGCAGCGTGTGCTTGAGAATTTGGGCAATGATTTGGAAATCATACAGTTGAATGAAATTATTCCCGAACCTAAGGGGCTTTGTCTTGTCCGCAAGATTCTCACGAGGTCGTTCCGGAGGTATGTGCTTCATCGCAGAGACGTCGAGATATTCCGCGAGCGCAGGATAAACCGGGAATTTCCCATTGTTGGAGTCGAGTTCGTCAGGTTTTTCAGAAAATATATGAAAATAAGGTATATCCCCTCATTCGGCTGCATAACCCCCGGAGATTATACTGCTTTTGTCGTGGGTAGTGACCAGGTATGGCGACCGAAATATAACCGGAACCTGATGAATTCTTATCTTGATTTCACGTGGAAGGACAGGGGAGAGTGCATTGCCTCGAAATCGGAGGAATGTCGTGCAAATTCATCAGAATACACCAAACCGCAGGGCTGGGACGTGAAGCGGGTGTCATATGCAGTGTCTTTCGGCAGCGCGGAATGGGAATATGATGCGAAGGAGACAGCTGTGGCTGCAAGACTTGCTGGGCGTTTCGATGCATTGTCGTTCCGCGAGTTGTCCGGGGCAATAAATGCCGAAAAACATCTCGGCGTCGACTCGTCCATTGTCTTAGACCCGACACTTCTGCTATCCGCTGAAGATTATCTTTCTGTCCTTGCGCCTGACTATCCCCAGCCAGCGGTTTCGGACGAAGTTGGAAAAACCTTGCACGGCAATGACTGCGTCTTTGAATACATACTTGACAGAACCTCGGAAACTCTTGCGCTGGTGGATGAGATTGAATCCTGCTTTTCTAAAGAACAGGATTTGGACAGACGGCTGGAAATCAGACGATTCCTCGCAGCGGATCCTCGCGGAACGGAAGATATAAGCAAGCGTGTGCAGCCTTCTGTCGAATCATGGCTTGAAGGCATTTCTGCGGCTTCGCTGGTCGTCACAGACTCTTTTCATGCCTGTGTATTTTCCATTCTCTTCCATCGTCCGTTCATCGTCCTTGGCAATCACCGCCGCGGACTTTCTCGAATACTTTGGCTGCTCGAACAGTTCGGCCTACTGGATAGACTTGTTGTTCTGGGCAGTTCGGGAGAAATTTCGCAGGACTTGCTGAACTGGAGCACAATTGACTGGGACAGAATTGACCGAAGACTTGAAGAACTGCGTTCTGAGTCGCTGGACTTTATTAAGAAAAACTTGAATTGATACCTGACAAGTCTATGGATGATAATGTACTGAAATGCAATAAAGATATTGAACCCACATATGGCGGGGCGGTACTTATAAGCATTGTTGTGCCGGTTTACAATGCTGCAAGGACTCTGGAATTCACTGTCGGTTCAATCATATCGCCATCATTTTTCGACAATTGCGAACTCATCCTTGTCGATGATGGAAGCACCGATGGTTCCGGCGAAGTCTGTGATGGCTTTGCAACTATTGATGGCGCAATAAGAGTCATACATCAGGAAAACCGAGGTGTCAGCCAAGCCAGGAACGCAGGAATTGCCGCGGCCTCCGGCAAGTACATCATGTTTGTCGATTCCGATGACATTTTGCCGGCGGACTGCATCCCTATCTTCAAAGAGGCCATAAACTCAGGAGCGGATCTTTATATTGGCGGCTACACTCTGCTGCGCAGGGATGGAAAACGCGAGAATGTACTTCCTGAGGAAACGATGCGCTATTCGGGAATAGGAATTGCGGATTTTTTCGTTTCCAATTATAGTTCAACGTCTTTTCTCCGCCCTGTCTGGGGAAAGGCATTCCGCAGGGAATTGCTTGTGGATAACGGAGTTTGGTTTCGTGCAGGCGTTAATTATGGAGAGGATATCCTTTTCCTTTTCAACTTTCTGCCGCTGTGCCACACTATTGAAACGATTTCACACAGCATGTACACCTACAGGATAACTTCTGCCAGCCTCTCTGCGGACCGCAGTTCCGATACTCATATCTTGCGTGTGCTGACATTGCTGGATCCGTATTCTGAGTCCATACTGTCTCTCGAAAATAGTTATCCATCGCTGAAGAGCTTGGACGTGTATCACAGAGAAATAGTGAGCTGGCTCATCTGTCGCGTACTCACGGTCTTCGCCACGCGGCGAACCCGTCTCTGCACGTCTGACAACATTTCGAGGCTCTACCACTATATGAAGCATGATGCCGCATTGAATGGTCTCGGCGGGATCTTTTCGTTGCGCAAGGGGCAGATTGTCAATATTATATTGTTCAAAATTGGGTGTCCGCCGCTGTCGGCCGCATTCTATCATATAAGTGCGGCATTTTGCGCGGCTTTTAACATTAGTCCGAAGCGGTATTAGTGACGTCTAATTTGTAAACTTGAGTTTTGGGGAATGAAGAAGAGAATAGCCGTAGTGTTCGAGGGAAACAGCGAAGACAGGAAAGGGATGTTCAATGCCGTGACGGAGCGGGCTGTGCATCTTTTGAAAAGGGGAGAGTTTGATGTAGATACCTATCTCATACAGACTTATGATCCATGGTTTGTACGAATGGTTAAAGATGAGAAAAAGCAAAAGTGGACTTCTTCATTCATCGTCCATGGGTTGCCCGTCCAGACCATCCGGGAGACATTCTCCCTGCTTGACTGGCTGCTGCAGGACAAACTTCAGCTTCCGAAGCCGGTCCAATGGCTTGTATCTCGAAGACTTGCCGGAAAGTTTGCCGGCTATGACCTAATCGCTGCCCATTCATACCGGAGTGCTCTCCTTGCTGCAGAAATTCACCGGCGGTTCGGCATCCCTTACATCGTCACCTGGCATGGAAGCGACATCCACCGCTATCCGTTCGAGAACCGGGCCAGATTCCGCGCTACGAAACGGCTTATGGAATCAGCCGGAATGAATATATTTGTCAGTCGCAGTCTCATGGCCACTTCCGAGAGGATAACGGATTCATGTCCCCGCACCATTCTCTATAACGGGGTGGATACATCGCGGTTCCGTCATTTCACACCGGAGGAACTTGAAGACGCACGGAAGCGTTTCGGAATATCCGGAGCAGTGAAGAATGTCGCGTACATAGGTAATTTTTACACTCTGAAGAATGTACTCTGCCTTCCGGAAGTTTTTGAAGGAATACACCGAGAATTCGGAAACAGAGTCGCGTTCTATTTTGTCGGAGGCGGAAAACTTGAATCGCAGTTGCGAAAAGGCTGCCGTGAACGCGGGATAGATGCCCGTTTCTTGATAAATGTTGGCCCGGATGAGATGCCTGCAATCTACAATTGCATGAATCTGATTGTGATGCCAAGCCTAAAGGAGGCATTCGGTCTTGTGGCGGCCGAGGCCCAAGCCTGCGGGACTCCCTTTGCGGGTTCAAGGGTCGGTGGCATAGCTGAAGTCGCGGGCGATGATAACACCGTTCCGCTTGGAGTACACTTCGTCCGGGATTTTACGGCTCTGTGCGTAAAACGTCTGGACGACGGGCATTATACTCCGCTTTCAAGCCAATTTGATTGGAATGTCACCGCAGAGAAGGAGTCTGAAATCATCTGGGAGATTCTGAAAAAGGAGCATTATTGAAGCCGTCTTTTCGTTGAGAAGCTGTCTTAAATTTTTTGTTCAGTTATTTTGAATGAGCCCGTTGAAATAGCGGGGCGTATTTGCCGTGATTTTCAGTACTTTATGCGTCACAGGATGGACAATGCTCAATCCTTTGGCGTGCAGGCATAGACGTCTCGCGGATTTTCCGTCCCCATATTTCGAATCTCCGAGAATAGGACAGTGCAGATGCGTTGCTGCCTGCACGCGGATCTGATTCTTGCGACCCGTTTCCAGCAGAAATTCCACAAGCGACCTCTTCCCATCGGTCTTTAGCACTCGCCAGTTCGTCACGGCCATTTCCCCTCCATTGTCTTCCAGCGAGGAATAAACCATGAAGTTCCTGTCATTTTCAGTCAGCCAGCTCACAATTCTCCCATGCCTCGTTGCCGCATTTTCTCTGCTTTCATAACCTGCGATTTTCCCCTTGTCCTCATTGACGTCGCTCTCTTTCTTCGATTCCATCGCTTCCGTGTTCTCCGGTACCCCGTCAACCACAGCGACATATTTCCTCTCCACAACCCTCTCGTTCCAGCCTTCGGTCATAGTCCTCTTCACCCCGAAATCCTTCGCAAACAGCAGTACCCCAGATGTATCCCTGTCCAGCCGGTGCAGTACATGAGCCTTCACCCGTCCGTTGTACTTATGCATAAGATAGTCATTGACAAACATATACGCCGTCTCCACATCCTTCCTGTTCCCTGCCACACTCATCAGCCCAGACGGTTTGTCAATCGCCACCAGCCATTTGTCTTCGTATATAATCTCGATCGTCTTTTTCATATCAGCAGTTTTTCTGCCGCAAAGTTATCCAATCATTGGAAATAAGTTGAACAAGACTCTATAAAAATGTAACTTTGCATGTCAAATTTTTGGATATGGGTAACGAAATCTGGGATCAACTGCGGAAGAAGATGGTGTCGCTTACGCCCGAAGAAGAGGTGAGGCAGTGGTTCATCGATGCGGTGCTGAAGAGGGCGATGGGCGTGCCGGAGCACATGATGATGTCGGAGGTGGGGTTTCGCCTCGGTGGCAAGAGCTTGCGGGCGGACATTGTGGTATATGGGCGGGACGCGAAGCCCCTGGCTGTTGTGGAGTGCAAAAGGCCGGATGTGGAACTGACGGGAGATGTGCTGATGCAGGTAGTTCGGTATAATATGATTCTGGACGTGAAGTATGTGTTCATAACCAATGGGAAGAAGAGCGTAGGATTTGTGAAGGATGAGGCTGACGGGCTGACTCGTTTGGCTGATTTTCCGAGATATGCCGAAATGTGTGCAAGCCGTCTCAATGATGCCATTCAGAGCAAGTCTTCGAGCAAATCATAATGAAATCGTGAGCTTTGATATGGTGCGGGGGGTGACTTTTGAGGTCGTGAAAAATAGGTGAAAATATGGGAGAATTCAAAGAGTTTCTTGATCATAAAATCTTCAGAATCGTGTCTGAAGTGGCTGAAGAAATGGGCGTGAGGGCCTTTGTGATCGGCGGATATGTGCGTGACTGCTTTTTACAGAGGCCTAACAAGGACATCGATATAGTTGTGGAGGGTAGTGGGATAGGACTTGCGCAAAACGTTGCAAGACATATTGAGAAACAAGAATGTTTTAAGGGCAAACAAAAATGTTACAACCAAGGCTCCCCCGAGATTCGCACCAATGAAGTCGGATTGGAACAGAATCCCGAGGAAAAGGATGTGGAAAAGGTGACACACAAAATCCACGTCTCCGTTTTCAAGAACTTCGGGACGGCTATGCTGAAGTATCACGGCATGGAGGTGGAGTTTGTCGGAGCGAGGAAGGAAAGTTACAGCAAGGAATCCCGCAAACCCATAGTCGAGGACGGGACGCTCCGCGAAGATCAGCTCCGCAGGGACTTCACGATAAACGCGATGGCGTTCAGCCTCCAGAAGGAAGACTTCGGCGCGCTGGTTGACCCTTTCGGCGGCATACGTGACCTTGCGGCAGGAATAATCCGTACGCCTCTCGACCCTGACACAACCTACAGCGATGACCCGCTACGGATGATCCGCGCAATACGTTTTGCAACGAAACTTTCCACTCCGGAGCACAAGTTCACGATAGTCCCCGAGTCCCTTGACTCGATAAGGCGCAACCGCGGCCGTCTGGAAATTCTTTCAAAGGAGCGCATTGTAGAAGAATTAAATAAAATTCTCGTGACGCAGGCTCCCTCAATGGGATTCCGGCTTCTTGACGAGACAGGGCTTCTGGAGCTGATACTTCCCCAAGTCAGCGCACTCAAGGGTGTTGAATCCGTTGAAGGTCACGGGCATAAGGATAATTTTACGCATACGCTTCAGGTTCTAGACAATGTCGCCGCTTTGGAAGCGGAGGCAATTGCGGAGGGACGTCTGAAGGATTATGTGCTTGAGGGTAGCGGCGAAAAGGCCGCAAAAGTTCGCACCGAGCCTAATGTCTGGCTGCGCTGGGCGGCTCTGCTTCACGATGTCGGAAAGTCCGTGACAAAACGTTACGATCCCGTTGTAGGCTGGACCTTTCATGGTCATGAGGTTGTAGGGGCGCGGATGGTGCCGAAGATTTTTAAGTCTTTGAAGATGCCTATGAACGAGAAGATGGAGTATGTCCGCAAGCTTGTGGCTCTGCATATGCGGCCCATAGCGCTTGTTACCGAGGAGGTTACGGATTCGGCCGTGCGAAGGCTCCTGTTTGAAGCCGGAGATGATATAGATGACCTGATGATCCTATGCCACGGTGACATAACCTCGAAGAACCTGCGTAAGGTCGAGCGGCTTCATGCCAACTTTGAGCTCGTAAGCCGCAAGCTTGTGGAGGTGGAGGCCAAGGATGCCGTGCGAAACTTCAAGAACCCGATCAACGGTGAGTATGTTATGCAAGTTTTTGGGATTCCACCATGCAGCACCATAGGGGTTCTGAAAGAGTATGTGAAGAACGCGATTCTCGATGGTGAGATTCCCAATGAATTCGAGGCTGCCGATGCCCTGATGCGGCAGAAAGCTGCCGAATTGGGGCTTGTGCCGGTTGATTGAAACCTGGGCCATAAGACGGTGCAGGATATTTTTGATGTACATCAAAATGACAATGAATATGGCGGATAGCAGGACTAAGTTGGAAGGATGGATTGAAGCGTTCATGATTAATATTTCCCGAGTACGGAGATTTTCCGCTCGGACTTGCGAGATATACTCAGATGTGCTCGACAGATTCGCTGAGTTCACGGGCGACATAGATACGATCACTGCGGCGCTCATTCGAAATTATGAGGTGCATCTCATTGATGAGGAAAAATTTAAGCCAAAGACGGTCAATCTTCATCTCAGTGTTCTGAGCAGTTTCTGTGCATGGCTTGTCCGCACGGGGGAACTGAAATCAAATCCCGTGAAGACCGTCCGGCGTCCGAAGATTCCCAAGCGACTCCCTGAGTTTTACAAGGATGATGCGATGACTCAGTATTTTGCACAGACGGACATATACGCATCCTCCGAATTTCTTGAATCCTTCCGTGCAGCCCTCTCCCTTGCGGCTGCCGGAAACAGGGATGCCGAAGTCCAAGCTCGCGAACTCTATGAAAAACGGCTCGAACGTGTTGTCATTTCGGCACTTCTGAATTTGGGAATACGTAGGGGAGAGCTCATCGGGATGAATGTCGGAGACCTTGACACATCGCGAAAGGTCGTCATGATACGCGGAAAAGGCGACAAAATGCGGGAAATTCCGGTAATACCATCGCTATGTGAAGAAATTTTGCTATATTTGAAAGTTGTTGAGACAATGGTGGGAGGAAAACGGGATGCGAAGGATGCGATGTTCGTGACATGGAGCGGAGGAAGGATTTATCCCGTGCTTGTCGATAGGATTGTGAAAGGCGAGTTTTCGCGGATAGCAGGGATTACCGGACGCCGTTCGCCGCATGTCCTGAGACACACGCTCGCGACAGAGCTGCTTGACGAAGGCACCGACCTGAATTCCATAAAGGAAATGCTCGGTCACGCCTCGCTTGCGACGACGCAGATTTACACCCATAACTCCATCTCAAAACTGAAGCAGGTTTACGGCTCGGCTCATCCGAGGGCGAAGTCTCACTCGGAAACCGATTGACGGAATGCGATATGTAACATTTAACTTATTCTAAAAATGGAGGTAACCATGGAGGAGATCAGAGTTCAGTCTATCCGTTTTGACGCAGATCAGAAACTATTGGATTTTGTCGAAAAGAAGTTGTTAAAGTTGCCTAAATTCCACGATTCTGTCATCGGGATTGATGTAAGGCTGTCGCTTCTTCCGGATCATGACAACAAGAATGTCTGGGTGAAAGTGAAGGTTCCGGGAAACGAGGTGGTTGTCGAGAGGAATGCAGCGACGTTTGAGGACGCAGTTGTTGACTGCGCCGATATCCTTAAGGAGAAGTTAAAGAGAATTAAGGAAAAGCAGGTAAAATAAACTTCATGTGCGGAGAAGCCTTTTGGGAGACTTCTCCGTTTTGATGACAGGTGGTTATGGCAAGGGGATTTGCAGAGACAGACAGACAATGTGAGGAAATCATTGCAGATGTCAGAGGACACCGGTTCGCGCCGGTGTATCTTCTGATGGGGGACGAGCCATACTATGTTGATAAAGTGTGCGACGCGGTGATTGCCAATGCTTTTGATGATGAAGGGGAGCGGGATTTCAACCAGTTGATATGTTATGGGGCGGACGTGGACGCCGATTCTGTGATAACTTCAGCCAGAAGTTATCCGATGTTCTCGGAGCGCAGGCTGGTTGTCATCAAGGAAGCGCAGATGATGCGTTCCCTTGAGGATTTGGCTCTCTACTGCGCGAAGCCTTTAGGATCCACGATTCTTGTTATCGCGATGCACGGGGCATCAGCCGACAAGAGAAAATCCTTGTACAAGACAGCTTCCAAAATCGGGGTGGTAGTCGAGTCATCTCAACTCCGGGACTACGAAATGCCACAATGGATCACGTCCTATTATAGGTCAAAAGGACTCACGTTGACTCCGGAGGCCTCTTCTCTACTGGCCGAGTATGCAGGAACAGATCTTTCGAAGATAGCCGTGGAGACGGACAAAATGCTCAAGAACCTGCCCGAGGGAACGACGGAGGTGACAGCGGCGGACATAGAGAGCAACGTGGGCATAAGCCGGCAGTACAATATATTCGAACTTACCCGTGAACTTTCGGCGCGCAATGCGGCCAAGGCTCTTAAAATAGCGGCCTACCTTGGCTCCGCGGCCAAATTCGCCCTGCCCATGGCCACGGGGCCGCTGTTCACGCATTTTTACAGAATCCTTAAATACAACGCTCTGCTGTCCTCGAAACCCGGAGCGGGCAATGCGGAGAAGTCTTCATTGCTGGGGGTGAATCCCTATTTTCTCCGAGAATATGACATGGCTATGCGCAACTACCCTTTGCGAAAGTGCATGGCGGCCATAGCCCTGATACGCGACTACGACTTCAAGGGAAAGGGAGGTGACAATGGCGAGGCCACAGATTCGGATCTCATAACCGAACTTACCGCAAGGCTGTTGACGTTGTAAGTCGACTGTTAATGAATTCAGGTATGTTGGAAATGAAAACCTTATAAACAAAAATAATATGGGATTAATTGAATGTCAGGAAATTTGCAAGTCTTTTGGCGAGAAAGTCGCCCTTGACCACGTTTCTGTCTCCATGGAAAAGGGACGGATTTTCGGATTGCTCGGGCCTAACGGTTCAGGAAAGACAACGCTGATCAGGATAATCAACAGGATTATGGTTCAGGATTCCGGCGTGGTCTTGTTCGATGGACGTCCGATTACGCAGAGTGACGTTGAGAAAATCGGGTACATGCCTGAGGAAAGGGGGCTTTATCGTAAAATGAAGGTAGGCGAGCAGGCCATGTTCCTTGCCAGACTTAAGGGAATGTCTACGAAGGATGCCGAAACGGAACTTAAGAAATGGTTCGTGCGTTTCGGGATAGAATCCTGGTGGAACAAAAAGGTCGAGGAACTTTCCAAGGGTATGGCGCAGAAGGTGCAGTTCATAACAACTGTCGTGCACAAGCCTTCCCTGCTCATACTTGACGAGCCGTTCAGCGGCTTTGACCCTGTAAACGCCCAGGTCGTCCAGAATGAGATTCTGCGCCTGCGTGACGAGGGCGCAACGATTGTGCTTTCAACGCACAATATGGAATCTGTAGAGGAACTTTGCGACGACATTGCTCTCATAAACATGTCCAAGCTCATCATTTCCGGACCGCTTGACGACATCAGGCACCGTTACGGCAATAACAACGTTGAGCTTATCTACACCGGAGAGACGGAGCTCGCTTCGCATCCGGGACTGTTCACTGTGCTCAGTGACAGAAACGATGTCGGAAGGCACACGGCAGTTCTCTCCTTGGCAGAAAACGTGCGCAGCAACGATGTTCTTTCTGCAATCCTTTCGGAAAACGTGACGGTGAACTCGTTCCAGGAGCTGGTGCCGAGGATGAACGACATATTCATTGAACTTGTCAAGGGGCAGTACGTTTCAAAGTAATGAATAAAATAATATAGAACAACATTATGAATTTCAGAAATATCGGCGTGGTCATATCCCGTGAGTACATGACCCGCGTGAGGAAAAAGTCATTCCTTCTCATAACATTTCTCGGGCCAATCCTGTTTGCAGCCCTAATGGTACTCCCGTCGCTCATCATGTTCTTTGCGGAAGACAAGGGAAAACAGATAGCTGTCATTGATGAGTCGGGGATTGTGATGCCCGAACTCAAATCGGATGAAACCTGCACATTCAAAGACTACTCGGGGCATCAGCCGGATTCCATCAAGGCAAACCTCCAGGATATGGGAATCGATGTGCTGATGATGGTATCTCCTGTCATAGATTCGACAAAGACTGTAGATGTGACGACGTATTCGACTAAGGCACTGAGCGTTGACCTGAAGTCAGACATTGAGGCTCAGGTTGATGATGCAGTGGAAGACTACCGCATATCCCTCTACAATATAGGTGATCTCAAACAGATTATGGAAGACGTGAAGGCTGACATCAGCCTGACTACTTACACCATTGATGAGTCCGGTGAGGCCAAGCTTGATTCCGCTGAGGTCAAGATGATTGTCTCAATGCTGCTCGGGATGATCATCTACATGTTCATAGCGATGTTTTCAGGAATGGTGATGTCATCGGTTATAGAGGAAAAATCGAGCCGCGTTGTCGAAGTGTTGGTTTCCAGCGTGAAGTCCACTGAGCTCATGTTCGGCAAGATTATCGGTGTCGCGGCGGTTGCCCTGACGCAGTTCCTGTTGTGGGTCGTGCTGACCGGCGTCATAGTCTCGGCTGTCGGTGGCATAGTCGGATTGGATTCGATTATGGGAAGTCAGCAGCAGATGACGGCGATGACAGGAGTAGACCAGTCCGCTATGGATGCAGCGGGAATGAACCTTGATCCGTCCGCAATGGCTGCAAGTCTCGATTCTGAGGAGAGTTCTGTCATTTCGGCACTCAGGGATCTGAACTATACGGAAATTCTCGTCTCTTTCGTGATATTTTTCGTGCTTGGCTACCTGCTTTATGCCTCGCTGTTCGCTGCCATAGGTTCATCTGTGGAAAATGAAGCTGACAGCAGCCAGTTGCAGATTCCTGTGACAATTCCGCTGCTGCTCGGATTTTTCATAGCGCTATATGCCTTCAAGTCTCCGGACAGTCCGCTGGCTTTCTGGGGCTCGATTATTCCGTTCACATCGCCGATTGTGATGCTTGCAAGGATTCCGTTCGGGGTGCCGGTGTGGGAACTCGTGCTTTCGATAGTGCTCCTGCTTCTGACCTTCCTCGGATGTGCGTGGGTTTCCGCAAAGATCTACAAAATAGGAATACTGACATTTGGAAAGAAATCCACGTTCAAGGATTTGTGGAAGTGGCTGAAACTTAAGTAATTCAACTTGTTTTTACGCTCAAGGAATGAAATCCGGGCGATCTGTCTTTATGAAAAGAATCATAGTTTTAATTGCGCTCCTCTTTGTCTGCATCATCTTGTCTGCACAGAGTTCGGACAATCAGGAGCGGCGTAAGGTGGAAGTCGTGTCGTGGACTTTGACTCCTATGGACGGAAGCCGTGTGGGAGCCAAGTCTCCGTCATCCGGTGACGTGAAGGAATGTCTTGGGGAAATAAGGTGCGGGAAATATTACGCGCCGAACGGCAGGGTCTATGGCAGGCACACGGCAACGTTTAGGGCGGCCAGAGAACTATTGTCAGTGCAGGACAAGATGGCCCCGATGAGGGAGACGGTCGGGTACAGCACCCGCGAGATGGATGTGGCATATCCGGAATCGGAACTCTCGGACTGGTTTATAGACAACATTATGGAGGCTGTGGCGGAGGAATCAGGGAAACCGGTGTCGTTTGGAGTCGGCAATTTCGGCGGAATCAGATGCGCGATGCCGCAGGGCAAAATAATCCTTGATGACCTGAAGTCAATGTTTCCCTTCAAGAACCAGATTGTCTACCTTGAACTTCAGGGCAGTGAAATCCGTTCAATCCTTGAAAAGATGGCCGCCGGACGTTTCCAGGTGTTGGGCGGATGTGAAGTGGTCGCGAAAGACGGCAAACTTGTTTCGGCAAAGCTCGGCGGAGAACCGATTGATGATTCCAGATGGTATGGAGTCGCGACAATCTCGTTCCTCCTTGAAGGCGGTGATGGATTGTATCTTGCGCACAATTCACGCAATCTGGAAATCTACGACATTGATATAATTGACATAATTCTCGACAAGGTGAAATCGCTGACCGATGCCGGCAAGCCGATTGAGTATCACACGGACGGACGGGTGGTCATAGAATAGGGGGGACGGAAAGATGAAAAGATTCGCATATATACTCACCGCATTGTTCGTTATTTCGTACAGTGCTTCCGCACAGGAACTTACAATACTTCATTTAAATGATACCCATAGCCATATAGAACCGGAACGTGTCGGTTCGCTCAACGGGCAGGGAGGAACGCTCGAAAGGGCCGCGTATATTGACAGCGTGCGCACTGCCGATGGTCGTAAGAACGTACTTCTTCTGCACGCCGGCGACTTCAGTCAGGGTACGTCATATTTCACCCTGATGCACGGCTTTGTCGAGGTTGAACTTATGAATGCCATGGGCTTTGATGCAACTGCAATAGGAAACCACGAGTTTGACAACGGGCTTGACGAGCTTACAGCGCGTGTGAAAAAGCTCAAGTTCCCGATACTCTGCGCAAACTATGACTTTTCGAAGTTTGAACTCGGGAAATATGTGAAGCCGTACGCGATTGTCCGTAAGGCCGGTCTCAGAATCGGAATCATAGGACTTACAACAGATGTCCGTCCCGTCGTGGACGCGGCGATAGCGCGTCAGCTCGAGTTTCGTGACCCGGTGGAAATGGCGAACAAGTGGGCGTATTATCTCCGTAACGAGAAAAAATGCGACATGGTGATATGCCTCACCCACCTTGGATTTGAGGAAGACAAAGCCATGGTTGATGGTGGGCTGCGCAATGTTGACTTGATTGTAGGGGGTCACTCCCACACTTTCCTCAAGGAAATCTGCTGGGAAAAAGGCATCGACGGCATTGAAGTCCCGATTGTCCAGAATGGTTGCTGGGGACTTAACATGGGCAACATCAAGGTGAAACCCGTCAACTGACGCGCTTGGCGGATGCGGAAAGAAAAAGGGTTGGCTGATTCACTTTTCAGCCAACCCTTTCTTATGAAAGTGAATGGTTTTACTCCACGCTCTTGATGGAAGTTATCATTGTGTTGAGGTACTTCGTATCAGTTCCGCTCACTCCGATGACATAGCCGACAACTTCAACCTTGGTACCATTGGCAAAGTCTTTCAGGCCAAATTTTGAGTCCGGATAGGAGACCGAACCCTGAACAGCCGTACCCTCGACAAGCACGTTGTTGTGCCATTGGTAGTACTGATCTCTTTCGGATTTCATTGTTCCCGCATATTTGACGTATTTGATGCAAGGCTTTGCCGCATATGCGTCAAACTCCGTTGCAGTGAAGAGTTCCGGTTCTGGGTATGTCACTTCCTCGGTTCCTCTGACTGTGATTACTGAAGATTCTCCGAACTGATTCAATCCTCCGTATGTCGTGATGTTTCCTTCGACAGTGACGAGATTTCCGGCCACCATTCCGTGCTTTTTCTTGAACACGAGGATTGTTCCGGTTTTGTCCTGCACGAGAAATCCTTTGGTATGAGTAGCGATCACCTTGCCTTCGATCTTGAACACCTTGCCTATTTCAGCCCTTGTGGCCTCGTCCACCGTTATCAGCGGAGTCTCTACCACCTTGCCGAACTCTATGGCTTGACCGCCTTCTCCTGCAGTGAGAAGCACGTCATCGAGCCTGTTCACGCTGCTGAGCTTGGCCTCGAACTTGATGCAGAGTGTCTTGGTCCCTTCCGGAAGAGTGAAGTCCGCAACGGCACGCCTCCAATTTCCGGCCACATCCTCCACACCGGCAAAGTCGTAGTCAATTGTAGGCGACCATGTCTCGCCATCGGAAGAAAGGCTCACGGTGAAATCGGACGTGTAGAACGTATTTGTGCCTCCCTGGCTATATCTCTGTGCTCCGAATGTCAGTCTAAGTTTAGTTGTAGGAACTGAGATGTTCATGATTGTGAAATGGTTCGGGGTCGTGCTGAAGAGCAGGTTGTTCTTTCCTGAGCCATCGTATTGGGAAAGGTCTCCTTTTGACGACTGGTTCGTTCTCGGAGAAATGCTCTTGAAATCGTACGTGACATTTGCCACGCCGCTTCCTTTTTCGTTCTTCCATCCGTCAAACTGCTCGCAAAACGGCCAACCCTTGCTCGTCTGGTATTTTTCCGTATCTTGCACCGCAATCTCCTTGTCGAATGAGTTGAAGTAGATGGCTCCTTCCGGAATCGTCTCCTCAAATTCACCACCATCCTTGACCTCGGTCGGCACCATATACAAATAGGTCTTGTATGAGCCGATGAGCCAGCCATAGAGTTTGACGTTGTGCATGTGGTACTTCGCCTTAAATTCATCGCTCATGTAGTCAAGACTCCCTATAACGGACGTCCCGTCTATCTCCACGTTTACATAGTTTCCGGCAACCATTGCCGTTCCTTCAATCTCAACGTATCTGATTTCCGGTGCGTTCATATATGCCTCAATCTCAGTCGCGGTGAATTTTGTCGCTTCCGGATATTCCACTTTTTTCTCTCCGGTCTTCTCGATTGTGCACCCCTTGTCGAACTGCACGAGACCATTGCGTGACGCGGTCTTGCCCTTGACGGTCACCACATCACCGGCTTTCAGGCCATGCTCCGCCCCATAGAAAGCGTAGATGCGGGCTTCGTTTTTCTGAAGAACCGCACCCTGAAGATTTGTTGCCACGATGAGAGCCCTGCCGACCTCGAATTCACTGCCGACCTCAGCCTTAAGCACCTCTTCGATAGTTGCGGTGGTGTCCGGAAGCTCCACTTCCACCTCTTTTTCCGCACACGCGTTCACCGAGAATCCGAGAGCAGCCCACGCAACGAGCCACAGAATTCCTTTTCCAAATGTTTTTTGTTGCATAAATGTTGATTTAAAAATGTATGTTTACCATTTTCGCGTTTTGTCCGAAATAGCCGTCATAGATTCAGCCAAGGTAAACAAAGCGGCGGGGAAATCCGCCCCATGTTCCGAGCTGCAAAGGTAAGCCAAACTTTATACAAATCCAACAGTATTCAGGTACTTGTTTTTCTCCCTGCAAAACCGTAACTTTGCAGGCTTGTGACAAAAATCAAAATAAAAATTTATATGAGTAAGCATTTAATTGCAGCCGCTGCGTTTGCGTTGGGATTGGCGTCTTTTGCACAGGCACAGGACAAGCCTAAAGACGGTGAGTATGTCTTCACCACGGTTAAGGAAAATCCGATAACAAGCATCAAGAATCAGTACCGTTCTGGAACTTGCTGGTGCTTTTCGGCTCTATCTTTCGTGGAGTCTGAGATTATGCGCCAGAAGGGTGTCGAAACCGATCTTTCGGAGATGTTCGTCGTGAATCGGTCCTACTTTGACAGAGGAGTGAAGTATGTACGGCTGGACGGAAAACTCGGCTTTTCTGCCGGCAGTTCCTTCGGTGACGTATACGAGGTGATCCGCGACTACGGAATCGTACCGCAGGACGTCTACACGGGGATGAACTATGGTACGGAGCTTCCGGTACAAGGTGAAATGGACGCCGCGCTCGCCGGATTCATCAAGGCAATCGCGGAGAATCCCAACAAAACCCTTACTACCGCATGGAAAAACGCCTACAATGGCATACTCAGCGCATATCTCGGTGAACTTCCGACGGAATTCATGGTTGACGGAAAGACCTACACTCCGGAATCATACCGTGACTATCTTGGAATCAATGTCGACGACTACGTCAATCTCACGTCATTCACCCACCATCCATTCTACAAGCCTTTCATCATAGAAGTCTGCGACAATTGGAGATGGGGCAGTGCGTACAACCTTCCTATTGACGAACTTATGGAGGTGATGTACAATGCCATAGATAAGGGTTTCACGATTGCGTGGGGCGCGGATGTCAGCGAAAAAGGTTTCTCCCGTACAGGAACGGCGACCGTCCCAGACGTTGATGTGAAGCCGACAGCCGGCTCGGATCAGGAGCATTGGCTCGGCAAGTCGGACGAGAAGCCTGAAGAAGAGACCGCAGCCGAGGAGAAAAAGATTACCCAGGAAATGCGTCAGGTTGCATACGACAACAAACAGACTACCGATGATCATGGAATGCAGATCTATGGTCTTGCAAAGGATCAGAATGGCAACAGTTTCTTCATGGTCAAGAACTCGTGGGGAGACGCGGGCACCTACAAGGGCATTTGGTATGCTTCGGATGCCTATGTGCGTTACAAGACTCTCAATGTCGTGGTCCACAAGGACGCCCTTCCTAAGTCCATAAAAAAGAAACTCGGCATAAAATAGTTGTCCGCGAAGGATAATTGGTTATGAGTGGTATTCGTAAACACATCCCCAATACCATCACATCAATGAATTTGCTCTGTGGTGTGCTGGGGATTTTGTCTTGTCTGAGGGGAGATGTTGCATCAGCATTCTATCTCATGCTGGCAGCCTCTGTGTTCGATTTTTGTGACGGACTTGCTGCACGGCTCCTGAGTGCGTATTCTCCGATGGGGAAGGAGTTGGATTCTTTGGCAGACATTGTGAGTTTCGGTGTCCTGCCGTCAATCATGACAGTATGCTTCGCTGAACATTCATTTGCATCAGGGCTTGACCTTGCGTTCAATGTCCCGCCGTTTGTACATTGGCTGGTGGTCTGCTCTCCAGTGATTGTTGCCGTGTTTTCCGGACTGCGTTTGGCAAAGTTCAACGTTGATGAACGACAGGGCGAGAATTTCATAGGGCTAGCAACCCCTGCCTGCGCAATTTTTCTCGCTTCGATCGTCTGCTTCGCGATGAAGTCCGACAGTGCGTTTGCATTGTGGCTTTCAGACTGGGATAGGGTAAGGATTATGGTCCCATTGCTTTCCATTGTCCTTGCGGCCCTTCTCGTCAGCGAAATACCTATGTTCGCAATGAAGATAAAGCCGGGGAGCAGTCTTTCGTCTGGGCTTTACGGAAAACTGCGGATAGCGTTCCTCATCGGTGATGCTGTCATTGTCATCATTCTCGTTGTGCTGCGGCAGCATTTCTCATTAGCTTTCAGTCTTATATTCCTCTATTATATTTTGCTGAATGTTGCTGCATTGCCATTTTCGCTGAAAAAAGAAAAATGAGATTTTGCGTCTTCATATCGCTTGCTTTTTTTGCCACAATTTTGATAGCGTGTGGAAGAAATAAAGATGTTTCCGAACCATACCTGCCATTTGTGAAAAAGGCTCTTTCGGATACAAGTTCAGTGGCATGGCACATCCTCGAAAGTTACACTCCCGGCAACGTCTCCGGAAGCATCGCAATAATAGGAGACTTCGACCCTCTCTGTGAACTCGTTGACGAGTTCCTGCGCTCCGACCGTTTTGACAATATAGATGGTAGTGAGTCGCCGGACGAACTTCATGATTTCGCTGGAGAAACACTTACTCCGGTCTTCGACATTGCGAATTCCCCATATGACGGGTACATCGTGGCAGAAAACATCCCTGCCATGCGTGAGGCGGCAGTAAGCATGGCTGTGGCATCTCTCGGGAATTTGAGTTACTCAAACACATTTGATGAGGCGCTTACTTCTCCGCGCACTCCGGCTAAAGTTTTGATAGTGGGTTCTCCTTATCTTTGCCGCTACGCAATGAAGGACATTGATACGCTATTCTTGTCAAAGGGAATCGACATCCCTGTGATTTCGCTTTCCGATGCGATGATGCATCGTGCCATGAAGCGACACCCAAGCGGAATTATTGCTGTCTTGGCTGGCGTCAAGGAGATTGAATATGGTTTATATAGGTCTGTATATGATAGGGTCAGGTCTAGGTATGATTCATTTCCTGACTACATTGAAGACACCATCTCCGGAAGTGATTCACGCTCAATTCTTGCTTCTTTTCTAGACGATTACATTGCTTCGGGAGCCACACGGAAGATTTCAGCCATTCTTTTGGGTACTTCATCAGACTCCTTGAATGTTCAGAGCCTTTCTGCAGCATTGGAAGAGATAAGGACATCGCAGGGATCAGGTATGGAGAGTTATCGTTCGGTGCTTGAAGAGGACTTGGAGTTTATAGGCGGGGAAGATGCTGCCATACGGGAATGCTATGGTGTGCTTAGGAGCCGCAACCTTTTTACCCACCGGATTGCCTATCCTTCCGTAGAAGCCTTTGTGACCGTTCCATCAGTCGGAGTCCCGCTTGAAAGCGTTGATTTCGGAGGAACGCTTGCAACAAGGTACAAATACAACCACTCGGCCGATGCGAGTGTGCAGATTACCAGAACAGTTCCTCTTAACCGCTTGTATATGAGCGATGAACGTTTTGAAAGAGCCAGCCGACTGGTTGCACCAGTGATTCTTAACATGGAAAGGCTGACGGAATGACTAAAAAAAGAGTGCAGAAGTGAACGAGAACAACTTTATAGAGAATATACTGCCGGAAACGATAGAGACCTTGCCCATGGCCTCGTTTCCGGGGGAAATTCATGTGATAGATTCCTTGTCTGAGGATTATAGGAGAGCGATACGCTATCTGAAACGGCAGAAGATTCTCGGTTTCGACACGGAAACCAAACCATGTTTCACGCCGCACACGCCAAGTCCGGGAGTGGCCCTTCTCCAGCTTTCCGGAGGTAACAAGGCATTCCTTTTCAGGATAAAGTCTCTCGGGATGCAGCGCGCCTTGTGCAACATCCTCTCAGATCCAGCTATTGTCAAGGTCGGTGCGGCTACAGCGGATGACGTTAAGGGACTGCAGCGCTATGCGAAGTTCAAGCCGGCCTCATTCGTTGATTTGCAGAAGATCGTTCCCGAGTGGGGGATACGCGACAAGAGCGTCAAAAAAATGGCTGCAATTATTCTCGGTGTAAAAGTTTCAAAAACGCAGCAGTTGTCCAATTGGGAGGCGGATATGCTTTCCGAGCCGCAGCAGAAATATGCCGCCACAGATGCGTGGATTTGTCGTGAAATGTATATGACGTTGATGCACACAGAGTTGAAGCCTATAGGGTCTGCAATGGTAATCCTTGAGGAGAAAGTGTTATCTGACAACATTGCTGTCGATGTCCTTCGATAGTTCGTTGGATTATCATTTTATGAAATAAAAAGTATATGACAAAAATAATATTACGCAGAGGCCGTGATGAGTCGGTGCGCCGTTTTCATCCTTGGGTGTTCTCCGGTTCAATCGCGCAGATTGTCGGCACTCCTGAGGAAGGGGATTTGGTTGCCGTTTATTCGGCAGACGGAACTTTCCTCGCCTGCGGTCATTATCAGATAGGGTCGATTGCCGTCCGCATTCTGAGTTTCGACTCAGATGTTCTTGCACCGGATTTTTGGAAGACCATGATCTCACGTGCACTTGCTGTGCGGATAGCCGCCGGACTTGCGCATGCTCCGTCAGGAAATGGTGCGGAGTTGCCTAGAAGTAGCGTAAAAATGGAGGGAGCGAGGCGAACAAACTGCTATCGCTTGGTTCATGGTGAGGGGGATAATCTTCCTGGGCTTATAATAGACCATTATGATGGAGTCTGTGTGATGCAGGCGCATTCGGTGGGGATGTTTCGAGCAAAGAAACAGATTTGTGCAGCTCTTTTGTCCGTCTATGGTGACTCTCTTAAAGCTGTTTATGACAAAAGTTCCAGCACGGCACCCTTCAAGGCGGGGCTGGACTTGATTGATGGGTATATGTACCGGCGCAATGGGTTTTGCGATGACGAGCAGGTTGTCCTTGAGAATGGCCACAAATTCATAGTAAACTGGACGGAGGGACAGAAGACAGGATTCTTCTTGGACCAAAGAGAGAACCGATCGCTTGTTGAACGCTATTCGGCTGGGAGGACAGTTCTCAATCTTTTCTGCTACACCGGCGGCTTTTCCGTGTATGCCCTTGCAGGAGGTGCCTTGCATGTCGATTCTGTTGACAGCTCTGCACGAGCTATGGAATTGGTGGAAAAGAATGTGGCGCTTAATGGTTTTACCTCGGGCTCTGAATCGGCCCTGCACGGGGGATTATGCTGTGATGCAATTAACTATGTGAAGAATATTCCGTACGGTAAATATGACTTGATGATCGTTGATCCACCGGCGTTTGCAAAACATAGGGGAGCCAAGGACAATGCTTTGCGGGCCTATCAGCGTCTCAATGCCGCTGCAATCTCTAAGGTCGCTCCAGGTGGATTGATCTTTACTTATAGTTGCTCACAAGTCGTTGACAAGGAAGCCTTCGCACTTGCCGTCTTTTCTGCCGCTGCACAGACTGGTCGCAGTGTCCGAATTCTCGATCGCTTGAATCAGCCGGCCGATCATGCAGTCAACATCTACCATCCTGAGGGAGAATATCTCAAAGGTCTTCTTCTGTATGTCGAGTGATGACTCGATGAACAAGTCTGATGGTCTTTTTAGAAGGTTTCTTACCATAAAACAGGCTATAGGTTCACAAATAATTTGCACAAAGGAAAATTATTCCTATCTTTGCAATCCAATTGGAGAATGGTGCTATGGCCGAGGGGCTAGGCACAGGTCTGCAAAACCTGCTACAGCAGTT
>ERZ808252.459-NODE-459-length-39464-cov-4.355503_pt1 | contig 39464 bp, 32 predicted proteins | sample MGYA00521242_ERZ808252 | MGnify/ENA primary metagenome ERZ808252 (study PRJEB31516, sample SAMN03275581) | gut metagenome | biome: mammalia-associated habitat; material: feces | host: Papio cynocephalus | place: Kenya | collected 2012-08-07 ...
AGGCCGGGACTTAACTGTCGAGAAAAACCCAGCGAAGCGGTTTTTCGACAGTCTCCGGAGCGGGACGAAGGTCCCGCTCCTGTTTTTTCAAAGGCTCAGCGCTGCTCCTCCTCCGGGCCGCCGGCCTGCTCCATGGCGATCTGGATGCCGTTGATCTGAACGCCGCCGGAGGCGGGGATCAGCAGATATTTCCGGCCCTGCAGCACCCGGGTCTCGATGAGATAGCTGTTTTCCGGCGCAACGGAGATCTTTACCTCCGGCGTGCACACCTCAAACCGGCGGCTCTCCACGATGTTGCCCGGGTTCAGGCTGGCGTCCTGTCCGTATTCCGTCTCACACTGCTTCTGAAAGGCCTGGGCCTGCTCCGGAGAGACGCCGCTGCTGCGGAGGATGTCGGCGGCCTCCTCCACGGAAATGGCCGGCGGCTCCGGGTCGCGGCTCTCCTTATGGTCGTGGAGCAGGGTGAAGATCTGCTCATACACCGCCTGGACCACCTCAAAGCTGCAGTCCTGCCGGAGGGTATCCTGCAGCGCCGCGTCAAAGATGTCCTTCTGCTCCGGGGCCGGCAGGGGCGGCTCCACATGGAACACGGCGTCTACCACCTCCGGATGGATCTCCGCAGCGCTTTTGCTGTAATACAGCGCGCCGTAAATATTGGCGCAGCGGCCGTCAAAGGCGGGGAAGAGAAAGCCCAGCTCCGGCGGCGCCGCGATATGCCCGGTGGAGCAGCTGCGGAAGGCCTTTTCCTCGGTGCTGTAGCGCAGCTCCAGCTCCGGCGCCTTGACCGGACAGACGGCGCAGACGATATAGCGGAAGACCTGCTCGGAGCCGTCTGCCAGCTCCTGGCCGTCGCTGCCCCGTCCGGGGACGTCATAGGCATCGGCAGCCAGCAGGATGAGATAATTGCGCTCACCCATGTCCATGGCCTCGATGATCTTCCGGCAGAGGGCCTCCCGGGCCTCCTGATCCTTCAGTGCAGTCTGCCGCAGGGTCTGCAGCAGCCGATGCTCCGGGCTGTCCATGACCTGCTGGGTGGAGAAGGCGATGGGAAGAAGATTTTTGTCCAGCGTGCCGGTAAGGGCCTTTTTCAGCAGCGAAAGGTAGATCTCCTGCTCGTCCTGCTGCATCCGCCCCAGTGACGCGTCCACCCAGGAGATGATCTCCCGGTTGCTGTTTACATAACAGCCGTAAATATGACTGATGCCGCTCTTTTCCTGCCGGAAGCGGCGGCGAAGCTCCATGAGTTCCTTTTGATTCATAGCAAAAACGGTCCTTTCTGTTTCGCTCAGACCTCAAGTTTACCACGGTTTTTGCCTGCTGGCAAGCAAAAACGGCGGGACAGAGCGTCCCGCCGCGAGGAAAAACCAAGGTTTATTCAGTCCGGCCGCGCGCCGCTGACCAGCTTGTAATAGGCGTTGGAGGTGATCCGGTAGACCAGCACATAGAACAGCGCGAAGACCGCAAAGCTGATGCAGGAGGTGGCGGCAAACAGCGGCGCGTTGTTCAGACCGAACAGCAGCAGGAGCTTGCGCACGATGGGGAAGGCAAAGGCCAGGTGCAGCCCCGCCCCCAGCAGCGGCAGGAAAAACACCGTCAGCAGCTGGGAATTGACGCTTTTGCGGATCTCCGCCCGGGTCATGCCCACCTTCTGCATGATGTCGAAGCGGCCATGATCCTCATAGCCCTCGGAGATCTGCTTGTAATAGATGATGAGCACGGCGGCCAGCAGGAACACGGCGCTGAGCAGGATGCCCAGGAAGAGCAGTGAGCCGTAGCTGCTGTAAAAATCGCTCCGGTTGATGGCGCTGCACTCCACGGAGAAGGAATAGCCTGTGTCCAGCATCTGGTCGGAGACTCGGTCGTAGAGGAGCTTGTAAAGCTCCTCCTGCCCCGTGCTGTCCAGCCCGGTGTCAAAGCCGAAGTCCCAGTGCAGGGAAAGGATATCCTTGCCCCGCATGGCGTCCTGCAGGGCGGGGAGCAGCGGCTCCAGCTCCGGCATGATCAGGACGAGGGAGGGGACGATGCTGGAGACGGCGCTGCCGGGGATGGGAAAGTCGTCGAGGACCTCCTTCACCTGCCGCTGCCCCAGCCCCTCCACCGAAAGCGTCCGGCCGGAATAGCCGGTGTGGAAGGGATAGAGCAGAAGCTCATCTTCCGCCAGCGTCTGATGGCTGCCGGTGGCGGAATTGTAATCGCACAGCGGCAGAAAATAGAGCATACACTCCTGGCCCGCGGAACCGCCGAAGGCCAGCGTCTCTCCCTCCAGCCTGGCCCCGGTATAGAGATAGCGGTAGCTCAGCACATTCTGCGGGATCACGCCGTATTGCCCGGCGGAGGACCAGACAGTCTCCTGCACCTGGCTCAGCAGCGCTTCGTCCAGCGGCTGGAGCTCTGCCGGGTAAGGCTCGCCCTCATAGGCGTGCTGGTAGGAATCCACAGAGGTCAGCAGCTCCCGGGGGTAGCGGCCCTGGATGGAATCCTCCGCGCCGGAATACAGGCAGGTGGTGGTGGAAATGGTCACCAGCGCCATGGTGCAGAGGATGCAGATGGAGGCCAGCCCCGCGCCGTTGCGCTTCATCCGGTAGGCCATGGAGGAAACGGAGACGAAATGCTCCGGCCGGTAATAATAGCGCGTGTTTTTCTGCAAAATGCGGCAAAGCAGAACAGAGCCCGTCACCATCAGCAGATAGGTGGCAAGGATCACCAGAATGACGGCCACAAAGAACCAGCCCAGCGCGGCCACGGGATCCTGAATGGTCAGGGAGATATAATAGGCATAGCCCAGCAGGACGACGCCCAGCAGACCCAGCACCCAGTTGGCCCGGGGCGGCTTTTCTCCCTGATGCTCGCTGCGCATCAGCGCCACGGCGCTGGACAGCCTCACCTGCGCCAGACTGTTGAGCAGCAGCAAAACGCTGATGATGCCGAAGACCAGCGCCGTCATAGCCACAGCCCCGCCGGAGACGGACAGGCTGAGATCTGCCTTGCCGCCCATCAGCCGCACCAGCCCAAGCTCTGCCAGCTTGGAAAAGGCAAAGCCCAGCACGAGCCCCGCCGCCAGCGACAGCACATAGTTGAGCAGCGTCTCCCAGAAAAGGATCACGCCGATGTTGCGCTTGCCCATGCCCAGCATATTGTAAAGGCCAAACTCCTTTTTCCGCCGGCGGATCAGGAAGGAATTGGTGTAAAACAGAAAGATGCAGGCAAACAGCGCCATGACCCAGCTGCCGAAATACAGCATGGAGGAGATGGTGCGGGAGCCGTTCATGGCCTGCACCGCCGGGCTTTTGGGCAGAAACAGGATGATATAGAGCATCATCACCATGCCTGCCTGGGTGAACAGATAGGGAAAATAGAGCTGCCGGTTTTTCCGGATGCCGTCGGCAGCCAGACGGGGATAAAAGCCGCGCCTCATTTCTGCTCACCGCCCGTGGCCAGCAGCGTCAGCGTGCTGGAGATCTTGGAATAGAGCTGCTCGTCGGTGTCCTCGCCCCGGTAGAGCTGGTGGAACACCTCGCCGTCCCGGATGAAAAGCACCCGGTTGGCATGGCTGGCGGCCTTGACGGAATGGGTCACCATCAGAATGGTCTGGCCCTGCCGGTTGATCTCGCCGAACAGCCGCAGCAGCTCGTCGGTGGAGCGGGAATCCAGCGCGCCGGTAGGCTCGTCGGCCAGCAGCAGCTCCGGCTGGGTGATGACGGCCCGGGCCACGGCGGCCCGCTGCTTCTGCCCGCCGGAGACCTCATAGGGATATTTCTTCAGCAGCGGCCGCAGGCCAAGCTGGTCGGCCACAGGAAGGATGCGCTGCCGCATCTCCGTATAGGGCCGCCCCGCCAGCACCAGCGGCAGGTAGATATTGTCCTCGATGGAGAAGGTGTCCAGCAGGTTGAACTCCTGAAACACAAAGCCCAGGTGGTCCCGCCGGAAGGCGGCAAGCTCCGCCTCCTTGATGTGGGCAAGCTCCCGGCCGTTGAGCAGGACGGCGCCGCCGGTGGGCTTGTCCAACGCCGCCAGAATGTTCAGAAGCGTGGTCTTGCCGGAGCCGGATTCGCCCATGATGGCCACATATTCGCCCTGCTCCACCGTAAAGCTGACATTTTTCAGCGCTTCCACGGAATTGCCGCCGAAGCGGGTGGAATAGACCTTGCGCAGGCCCTTGACCTCCAGAATACTCATATCGGGATAGATCCTCCGTTTCGTTTTTTCTGCTGTCATAATAGCAGAATCGGGAAATGCTTCGCCATCGAATCGGCTTACATTTCCCGGGAAAAGCTTACAGTTTTGTAAGACGGATCATTCCGGCCGGCCGGAATACTGGGTCAGATCCAGATAGATGGCCGTGCCCTCGCCGGGCCGGGAGGCGGCGGAGATGCCGATCCCAAGCCGGGTGCAGATCTTTTTGCAGAGATAAAGCCCCAGTCCGCTGGCCTTTTTGTCGCTGCGGCCGTGGCCGCCGGTATAGCCCTTTTCAAAGATCCGGGGCAGATCCTCCGGGGCGATGCCCATGCCGGTATCCTGAATACACAGCACCGCCGGCCCGGAGAGCCGGATGCTCACGCCGCCCTCCCGGGTATATTTCAGCGCGTTGGAGAGCACCTGCTCCAAAACGAAGGCCAGCCATTTTTCATCGGTGGTCAGCTGGAAATGTATGGGCTGATAATCCAGCCGCAGCCGCCGCCCGATAAACTCCGGCGCATATTTCCGAACGGCGCCCCGGAGGATCCCGTCCAGATCGCAGGGACGGAACACATAATCGGTGGAGACGGCGTCCAGCCGGAGATAGACCATGGCCATCTCCACATACTGCTCGATGGAAAACAGCTGGGAGGATAGCCGACGGGACAGGGGCGAATCCTCATTTTCCAGCGCCAGGCGCATGGAGGCGATGGGCATTTTGATCTGGTGGGTCCAGAGGGTAAAATAATCCAGCGCATCCTGAAGATGCTCCTCCGCCGCGTTTTCCGCCTGCAGCAGCGCCTGCTGCAGAGCCTTGATCACCGCCAGCAGATCCCGCTCCGTCAGCGCAGCGGCGTCCGGCAGGGGCGGCAGCGTTTTGGGGAACCTCGCCGCCCGCTCCAGCAGTCGGTGGGTTTCCGCCGAACGGTAAAAATCCAGCACCAGATACAGCGCCAGCAGCAGCAGGCAAAGCCCCGCCGGATAAAGCACCGCCCGGACGGGCAGCTGATAAAGCAGGAGCGACCCGGTGAACAGCGCGCACAGCGCCAAATAAAGTCCGATCAGCGGCAGCCGGCCCCGCAAATAGCGCAAAAACAGCTCCATAAGCGCTCATTCCACCAGATAGCCCACACCCACCCGGGTGGTGATGAACCCGGCGAGCCCGGCGGCGTCCAGCTTTTTCCGCAGACGGTTCACATTGACCGTCAGGGTGTTTTCGTCTACAAAGCTGTCCGTCTCCCAGAGCCGCTGCATGAGCTTTTCCCGGCTCACCACCTTGCCCCGGCTCTCCATCAGGCAGAGCAGGATCCGATACTCGTTGCGGGTGAGGGCGATCCGTTCTCCATGAAAGGTCAGGGCTTGATCGCCGGTGTTCAAAAGCGCGCCCCGATGCTCCAGCGCCGGCGCCGCCGCGGAAAAGTCGTAGGTGCGCCGCAGCAGCGCCTGGAGCTTCGCCATCAGGACCCGCTGGTCAAAGGGCTTCGCGATAAAATCATCCGCCCCCAGATTCACCGCCATGACGATGCTCATATTATCCCCGGAGGAGGAGAGAAAGAGAATGGGCACCCGGGAAAGCTTCCGGAGCTCGCCGCACCAGTAATAGCCGTTGAAAAAGGGCAGAGAGATATCCAGCAGCACCAGATGGGGCTGACACGCCCGGAACTCCTCCAGGATATCCTGAAAATTCCGGGCCACAAAGGCCTTCAGCCCCCAGGTCTCCATCAGCTGCCGCAGGCCCTCGGCAATGCCGGGGTCGTCCTCCACGATAAGGATCCGATACATAACATCCCTCCGTAAACAGTACCATGCTTCCCTTGGCAAGCGATGGCATGGCTTGATTATAGCACGGTCTGCCTGCGAAAAGCAAGAAAGCGCGCTTTAAGATGTCCTTCAGAGCGCCTTAAGCCCCGCCGGAGCCGCAAAAAATCTCCGCCCGCAGGGGGCGGAGAAAAGCGCAGGCGCCAAAGCTCACTCAATGACGATCTCTCCGGTTTTGGGGATAACGGAGAGGAAGCTCTGCCCGCGGGCCACGATGAGCTCCTCGCCGTTCTGATCGTAATATTTGATCTCGCTGTTGTATTTTTCCTTGCTCCAGGTGATGGGAACGTAGGTCCCGCCGTGAAAATAATAGCCCTCGCCGGTGCCGGTGGTCTGGATCTCGATCAGATGCAGGGCGCTGTTGGGCACGTCGGCGGTCTCCATCCGCAGGACAAAGACGTTTTCCGTGGCGATCTGGGTGTCCTGCTTGCCGTCCATCTGGGGCTCGCCGTATTCAAAGCGCAGATATTTGCCGCTTTCGGGATCATATTCAAACCAGGGCTTGTGCCGGGAGCTGTAGGTGATGGTGACCTTGCTGGCCGGCTGGCCGTTTACGGCGCTGTTTTCCGAAAGACGGTCGCTGTAGCGGAAGGCAGAGGGATGGTCCGTCTGGCTCAGATCATAGCCCTTTTTCTCCAGGATCTTCATGGCGTCTGCCAGCCGGTCGCCGGTGGTGACAACGGAATGCTCCAGACCCATGGTGGCCTTCCGGTCCGGATCCCGGTAGAAGGTGTCGTTCCAGGTGCCCTTGATGCCGTCGATGTGCACCAGATCCGTGCGGGCCTTGATGGCGTCGTAGGCGGGAACGCTGCCGCCGAAGTGGATATATACCGCGCCGTAGCTTTGGGCGATGTCCATATAATAGGGCCGGGCGGAGCGGACGCTGGCCAGATATTCGATCTTGGAATAATCCTGGAAGATCGCCAGCAGGCGGGTGATGCGGCCTTCTGCCAGCATTTCGTAGATGATGTCGGCCTGGGAGATGCCCCACTGGGGCAGGGCCTTGATCATGTTGTTGATCATGACGGCGATGGGCCGCCGCTCCAGCGCCTCGTCAGAGATGCCGTCGCAAAGACCGGTGAGGGGATTCACATTGCCCTCCGGCACGAAAAGATCCGGATCCGGGACAGGCTCCTCCGGCGTTTCCGGCGTTTCGGGCACAGGATCCGGCTCCGCAGGCTCTGCGGGAGCGCTGGGATCATCGGCGATGATGGGGTCAGAAGGCTCGTCCTGCGTGCCGCAGGAAGCCAGCAGGGTCAGGGCGGTACAAAGCGCCAGCATCAGACAGATCAGCCGGAGCAGCTTGAGATCGTGCATGGTCGTTTCCTCCTGTTTTTTCTTGTTCAGTCCACCTGGGGGGCCGCGCCGGAGAGCAGCAGCAGCATATCCTGATAGATCGGCTCCGCCCGGCGGCGGAACTGATCCTCCAGCGCACGGCACTGACGAAGCGTCATCACCAGCAGCCGGATCGCCATCTGTTCGCCGGAATCGTCCCGGATGCACAGGCGGACGGTATAGGTGCCATCGGGGTTCCGGGTGTGAGAGGTCTGAATGGAGGAATCCCGTCGGATCTTTGGGATGATCCGCAGCGCCGCGGCCTCCGCCCGGTCGCGGATGCTTCGGGGAAGCTCCCGCGCCAGAATATCGATGATCTTCCCGCCCTCCGGCGTAATGAGATAGCGCGGCTCGCCGTTTTCGACGGCGCAGGCCACCTGTCCCCCGCTCTGAAGGCGCAGAAGTGCGGAGCGGAATTCAAAATAGCTGAAGCCGTCATCGATCATCACCACATCCATCAGGTCGCTTTCGGAGATGGCCATGGGGAAGTGGCTCAGGGCAAACAGGATCAGATACATCACGTCTTTTTCCTCCCGGATATAGCCGGGACCGGGATAACTCATAGGAAAACCCTCCTGTCAGAATAAAGTCATTTTATCACAGCTTTTTCGAAAAAACAATAAAGTTTGGAAAACAGGCAAGCATCTCCCTGCCGCCGCATAAAAATTCTGCAGGGAGGTGGACCGGATGGATGGGGAATGGAAGCCGATGGAGATCGCCGCCGGCGTTTTGTCCGGCCGGGCCGGAATGACGGAATACGCGCTGCGCTACCCCACAACGCAGGGGCGGGCGGCCGCCTTTGACCGGTGGTGGCGGAAGACGGCGGAAGCGCTGCGGCGGCGCTGTATCCGGGAGAGCGGACAGCTTTCGGTGCGCTGGACCGCAGAATGGCAGGAGACGCTCCAGAACCCCCGGGCGGTCTCCGGCTTTTTGGATGTGGGCCGAAGGGCCGGCTTTGCCGATTGGCGGCTTTTGCGCATCTCCGCCACCTTTCTGGCGGGAGAGCCGCGTCCTGCGCCCCTTTCCGCGCTGTTTCTGCCGGGAAGACAGCAGCAGCTCCGGCCGCTGCTGGAGCAGAGGCTCGCAGACCTTGCCCGGCAGGCGGAGACGCCCTTTTTCCGTGCGCCGGCGCTGCGGCTCCCGGCGGCGCTGCGCTCCGGCGGCTATTATCTGACGGAGGAGGGGCTGGCTCTGTGGTTCCCCCAGGAGAGCCTTGCGCCCCGCAATGCGGGCCTGCCCACGGTGCTCGTGCCCTATGGGGCGCTGGAGGGCCTGCTGCGTTTTTCATTTTGAGCATTGAAAAAACGCGGGAGCTGTGGTAGGATGAAGAAAAAGCTCCTGGGGGGATCGGGATGGAAGAAAAGAAAAAGCGCCGGCCGCTGGCCGTGATCGCATGGGTGCTGCTGGGGCTGATCCTGGCGCTGGCCTGTGCTGCGGCCGCCGGCTGGCAGGATCTGAGCTTCGGCCTTGGCCCCTGGGGCGCCTACACCACCGATGCCGATTCCCTGTATCTGGCGGAGGCCTATCAGCAGGTCAATACCCGGGATCTGCTCATCACCGACCGACGCAGCCCGCTGCAGGACGGCGGTCTGGTGGTCTATACGCTGGACGGCCAGCGCACCGTGGATCTTTACGATGATCTGCTGCAGACGCCGCGTCTTTATTCTCAGGCAAAGGTCAAGGCCACCGTGCCGGAGCGGGTGGTCCTTGTGCTGCGCGGCTGGGGAACGGCCGTGCGCCTGCTCCACGACTATCGCTATGCCATCTGGGGCGCTTCTGCCGCGCTGGCGCTGTTTGGCGCGGTCATGGGGCTGACGGCCCGGACCCGCTGGAAAAAGCGGCAGCAGAAGCTCATGCGCCGGAATTTCGCGGTCTTCGGCGAAAAATACCGTCAGGAGGACGAGGAGATCCGTTATTGAAGACAGCCCGCCGCAGACCGCCGGTCTGCGGCGCTTTTCGTGTCTGAAACCAGTCTACAGCAGATTTTGGGAAAGTGCCACTTGTGTTGTCCGGAAGAATCTGTTACAATAAAAAGATACGATACCGGTTCGCCGGAATGCCATCAGAAGGGAAGTGTCCGTTATTCGGAAACAGATCATGACCATCGCCTTTGACGATGTAACGCTGCAGGAGGCCGTGGCGTTCGCCATGGACCATGTCCGGACCCGGCAGCGCTGCCGGGTGGTGACGCCAAATGCGGAGTTTGCCATGGAGGCCAAGAAAAATCCCCGCTTCTTGAAGATCCTGAACGGATCCCAGCTGGTGCTGGCGGATGGGATCAGCGTGATCTACGCTTCAAAAATCCTGGGAACGCCCCTGCGGGGCCGGGTCACCGGCGTGGGCTTTGCCCAGATGCTCTGTCAGGCGCTGGCGAAGCAGGGCGGCAGCCTGTATCTGCTGGGGGCGAAGCCCGGCGTTGCGGAGCAGGCGGCGGACAGGCTGAAGGCGGCCTATCCCGGCCTGAGGATCGCCGGGACCCACGATGGTTATTTTAAGGACGAGGCCCCGGTGGTGGAGGCTATAAACGCCGCCCGGCCCGACGCCATGCTGGTCTGTCTGGGCGCGCCCAAGCAGGAATACTTTATGGAGGACCACGGCGCGCAGCTGGAGGTCCCCGTCATGGCCGGCCTGGGCGGGAGCATGGACGTTCTGGCGGGCAATGTGCGCCGTGCGCCGGAGTTTTTTCAAAAGGCGGGGCTGGAATGGCTCTACCGGCTGGTGAAGGAGCCAAAGCGGATCCGCCGGATGGCGAAGCTGCCGCTGTATTTATGGGACGCCATGGTCTGGAAATGGAAAGGAGCGCAATGATATGCTGCATGTGACCCTGTTGGAGCACACGCCGGATCCGGAGCGGCTCATCGCCGCCGCCGCCAAGCTGTGCTATTCTCCCGCCGATGCGGACACCATTCTGGAGGGACTTACGCCGGAAAAGACCGAAAAATTCCTGGCGATGCTCACGGAGATGGGCCATGAGAGCCCGGTGGAGCACGCCGTTTACACCTTTGCCGTGGAGGGCGTCTCCCGGAGCCTGCTGGCGCAGATCACCAGGCACCGCATCGCCTCCTACAGCGTCCAGTCCCAACGGTATGTCAAGATCAAAGAGGGCGCCTTTGCCTTTGTAACGCCGCCGGAGATCGCCCGGGATCCGGAGGCAGACGGGCAGTATCAGGCCTTTATGAAGCAGTGCTACGAGACTTATCTTTCCCTGGCGGACCGGCTGCAGGCCCGGCATGTGCAGGAGCTGACGGCGCAGGGCGTTTCGGAAAAGGCGGCCCTTCGTCAGGCGGAGAAAATGGCCATCGAAGACGCCCGCTATGTGCTTCCCAATGCCTGCGAGACCAAGCTGGTGGTCACCATGAACGCACGCAGCCTGTATAATTTCTTCCGGCTGCGCTGCTGCAGCCGCGCCCAGTGGGAGATCCGGGAGCTGGCCTGGCAGATGCTGAAGCTCTGCCGTCAGGTCTCGCCCACGCTGTTTGCCCATGCAGGACCGGCCTGTGTCGGCGGCCCCTGTGCCGAGGGCAAAATGACCTGCGGCCGGGCGGAGCAGGTGCGGGAACGGAGCCGCGCCCTATGAAGGCCCATCATCTGATCGTTCTGGAGGGGACGGACGGCTGCGGAAAATCCACTCAGGCGGAGCTGGCCTGTCAGGCGCTGACCCGGGCGGGCGTGGACCATAAACGGCTGATCTTCCCCCGCTATGACAACGACAGCTCCATGCTGCTGCGGATGTATCTGCAGGGGCAGTTCGGCAGCCATCCCGACGATGTGAACGCCTATGCGGCGTCCACCTTTTTCGCCGTAGACCGCTACGCCTCCTACCAGACCGACTGGAAGCGGGATTATCAGGCGGGCCGGGTGATCTTCAGCGACCGCTACACCACCTCCAACGCCGTCCATCAATCCTCCAAGCTGGAGCAGGAGGCGCTGTTTCAGTTTTCCGATTGGCTCTTTCACTATGAATATGATCTGCTGGGCCTGCCCCGGCCCACCTGTGTGATTTTTCTGGATCTGCCGCCGGAGGCGTCCTTCCGGATGCTGCAGAAGCGGCAGGGAGCGCAGGGCGATATCCACGAGCTGGATCACGCTTATCTCACCCGCTGCCATCAGCGGGCGCTGGAGCTTTGCACCCATTACGGCTGGCACAGGATCGCCTGCTGGGACGGGACGCAGATCCGCTCCGTCGAGTCTATCCATGCGGAGATCATGGAGGTGATCCTCCGGGAGCTGCAGGAATGACCGGGGCGCTGGGCTTTGCCCGCCCCGGCGACGAGCCGCAGCTGCTGGCGCTTTATCTTCGCTGCTTTCCCGACGGGCCGGCATTCTGGCAGTGGTTTTTTGAAAAAGGGCCCTACCGGCCCGGCGACACGCTGGTCTGGCGGGAAGGGGAACAGATCGTTTCCTCCCTGCAGATGCTTCCGGTGACGCTGGCGCAGGGGAAGGCCCGATCCGCCGCCCATTATATTTACGCCGCCTCCACGCTTCCGGAGCATCGGGGCCGGGGACGGATGGGCCGCTTGCTTGCTGCCGCGGCGGAGGAGGGTCTGCGGCGGGGCCAGCAGTACAGCGTCCTCATCGTGGAGGAGCCGAGCCTGCTGGATTACTATGCCCGCTTCGGTTATCTGCCCCAGATCCGCTGGAAGCTGCAGACGGCGTCTCCGGCGGGGCTGCTGCCCGGGGAGCGCTCCCGTCCCATGCGGCGGGAGGATCTTCCTGCGGCCGATCGGCTCTATGAGCAGGCGGCAGGACAGCTGCTTTCCGGCGTTCGTCCGCCGGAGCATTGGGAAAAGCAGCTGGAGCTCTATTCAAACGGCGCTGTGGTTTTAGAAGAAAACAATGCTGTAAAGGCTTATTGCTTTGCGGATGGCGCTGTTGTTTCCGAGGCTGTGGGCGAAGGCGCCTGCCGTCTGGCGGCGCAGATCGCGCCCGGCTGCAAACGGTACCCGACGCCCGCTCCGGAGACAGACCTTGCGGCGGGCAGCATCCGCCCGCTGACGGAGCAGGCCGCGGGCCTGCTGGGAGACCGGCCGGTCTATCTGAATCTGATGTATAACTGAAGCATCGCTTCGGGAAGGAGAACCATGAAACAGGAACGGATCCCGCTGGCGGCGGGCTTTTTCCCGGCGGCGGCCATGGGCCTGCTGCTGCTCTGTCAGGCGCTGTTTTCCCGGGGCATACTGCCCAGAAGCGTGGGCGGCGTGGCCTGCGCGGAGGCTCTGGCCTTTGTGCCGCTGACGGTGCTGCTCCGGCTGCTGAAAAATGAAGCGGGGGAACGGCCCCGGCTCCGCTTCCGCCCCCATAAGCGGCAGACGGTCTGGTGCGCGGCGGCGCTTTCGCTGACAGCCGCGCTGCTGGCCGCCCTGCTGAACTGCGGAATGGCGCTGCTGCTGGACGGGCATTACTATACCCAGAGCATCACTCTGGAGCATTACGGCATCACCGGCTTCGGCGGGCTGCTTCTGACGGCGGTGCTGCTGCCTGCAGTGGCGGAGGAGCTGTTTTTCCGGGGGGCGCTGCTGAGCGCGCTGGAGCCCTACGGCACCTGGCCGGCCCTGATCCTTTCATCGCTGGCCTTTGCACTGGTCCATGGGAACCTTTACAATTTTGCGGGTCCGCTGGCGGCGGGCATGATCTATGGCTACATGACCTATGCGCTGGATTCCGTCTGGCCCGCCATCTTTGCCCATCTGCTGAACAACGGGCTTTCGCTGGCCCTTTCCGGCGGCGCGCGGATCTGCTCCGCACTGGGCCTCTGGCCCTATGTGATGCTGGCGATCCTGTTCTGCTTTTGCGCGGCGCTGGCGCTGTCCATGCGCTCTCTGGAGCGGCAGATCGAGAAAAACCGCATCCGCCGCCTGCAGTATAAGCCGCTGGGGCAGGCTCTGCGTGGCCTTCTGATCGCCCCGGGGATGTGGCTGCTTTTGGTTTTGTTTCTGATCCGTGTCCTGAAGTGAGGAGGAGCTTACACTATGGCAACAAAGAAAAACAGGGGCGCGCATATCGTGGCCGGCGCCATGAACACGCTGAGCTATGTGCTGCTGATCATCGGCCTTTCGCTGATCATCTCCACCGTTGGCCTGCTTTGGGCCAACGATGTGCTGGCACTGGTGAAGGACGACCAGCCGGCCACGCTGAAGCTGACGGAGGATACCGCCAGCGGAACGGTGGCCTCTCAGCTGAAGGAGGCGGGCGTCATCCGCTACCCCTTCCTGTTCAAGCTGATGACCCGCTTCAAGCACATCGATCAGTTTGAAGCGGGCACCTATGAGCTGAACAGCAGCATGGACTACGGCCAGCTGATGGATGCGCTGCAGACCACGCAGACCACCCGCGGCGTGGTGACGGTGACCATTCCGGAGGGCTATAACCTGAAGGAGATCTGCGCCCTGCTGGTGGAGAAGAACGTGGTGCGGGAGGAGGTCTTCTGGGATGTGGTGAATCATTATGATTTTGCCCATTTCATGCTGCAGGACGTTCCCATGACAGACAACCGGCTGGAGGGCTATCTTTTCCCGGACACCTATGAGTTCTATACCAACTACGAAAATGCAGACGCCGCCAGAGATAAGGCCCATACGGTGGATGTGGTCAATAAGATGCTCAACAATTTTGTCAAGAAATATACCAAGGCCATGCGCAACCTGACGGAGGCCAACGGCCTGACCATCGCGCAGGTGGTGAATGTGGCCTCCCTCATCGAGAAGGAGGCCCAGAAGGCCGACGAGCGCACGGTCATCGCCAGCGTTATCTATAACCGCCTGAAGGATCCCGGCAACTTCCCCTATCTGCAGATCGATGCGTCCATCATGTATGCCACCGGCCATAAGGACGCCCTTACCGCCGAGGATCTGAAGATCGACAGCCCCTATAACACCTACACCAATCAGGGCCTGCCGCCCACGGCCATCTGCAATCCCGGCTCAGCCTGCCTGATGGCGGCCATCCAGCCGGAAAAGACCAAATATTATTACTATGTGGCCAAGGCCGACGGCAGCCATATCTTCAGCCGCACGCTGGCGGAGCACAACAAGGCCGTGGCGAAGGTGGCGGCAGGACAATGACCCGCCCGGAGATCCTGGCCCCGGCCGGCGACCCGGAAAAGCTCCGCTTCGCCGTGGATTACGGGGCAGACGCCGTCTATCTGGCGGGCAAGGCCTTCGGTATGCGCTCTGCCTCCGGCAATTTCAGCCGGGAGGAGCTGGCCCAGGCCGTCCGGTGGTGCCATGAACGGGGCGTTCGGGTCTATGTGACGGTGAACACCCTGCCGCGGGACCCGGAGCTGGCGCAGCTGCCGGAATATCTGGCCTTTCTGGATGCCTGCGGCGCAGACGCCGTCATTCTGGCGGATCTGGGCGTTTTGCGCCTGGCAAAGCGTTATGCACCCCGCTGCCGCATCCATATCTCCACCCAGACCAGCATCGTCAATTCGGAGGCGGCCTGTATGTGGCACGAGCTGGGCGCCAGCCGGATCGTGCTGGCCCGGGAGCTGACGCTGGAGGAGATCCGGCACATCCGGGAAAACACGCCGCCGGAGCTGGAGCTGGAGGCCTTTGTCCACGGGGCCATGTGCATGGCCTATTCCGGAAGGTGTATGCTGTCCAATTATCTGGCGTCCAGAGACGCCAACCGGGGCGCCTGCGCCCAGCCCTGCCGGTGGCGTTACCGGGTGGAGGAGGAATACCGTCCGGGAGAATATATGCCGGTGGAGGAGGACGGGGCAGGGACCTACATTTTTAATTCCAAGGACATGAATCTGCTGCCCTATCTGGATCGGCTGGCCCAGGCGGGCATCGGCAGCTTCAAGATCGAGGGCCGGGTCAAAACGGCCTACTATGCCGCTGTGGTCACCGGCGCTTACCGCCGGGCGGCGGAGCTCTATGCCAGGGATCCGGAGCACTATGCCCCGCCGCAGAGCCTGCTGGAGGAGGTCCACAAGGTGAGCCACCGGGAATATTTCACCGGCTTTTACTTTGGCGATCCCAGGTCTCAGCACATGGAAGACAGCAATTACATCCGGGAATGGGACGTTTGCGCTGTGGTGGAGACCTGCGATGAAACGGGCCGCGCCCGGCTGAAGCACAAAAACCGCTTTGCGGCAGGAGATGCGCTGGAGCTGCTGATCCCCGGGAGGGACGCGCTGCCGGTGGTGCTGGAGGAGATGGAAAACGGGGAGGGGGAGCCGCTGGCGCTGGCCAACGTGCCCCATATGACCGTTTATGCCAGGCTGCCCTGCTATGCGCCGCCCCGATCGATCCTGCGGCGAAAAAAAGAATAAAGTATTGGCAAAAGCGCGGCTTTGTGCTAAGATATACTATCATCTTGTATTTTTTGAAAAAGAGGTCATGAGGATGGAAAAGAGAGGACTGAACGAGCTGCGGGAGATGTTTCTGCAGTTTTTTGAGAGCAAAGGACATCTGCGGCTGCCCAGCTTTTCGCTGGTGCCCCAGAACGATGCGTCGATCCTGCTGATCAACGCCGGCATGACGCCCATGAAGCCCTGGTTCAAGGGCGAGCAGACGCCGCCCTGCAAGCGGGTCTGCACCTGCCAGAAGTGCATCCGCACCGGCGACATTGACAATGTGGGCAAGACCGCCCGCCACGGCACCTATTTCGAGATGCTGGGCAACTTCTCCTTCGGCGATTATTTCAAGAAGGACGCCATCGCCTGGAGCTGGGAATTCCTCACCGATCCCAAGTGGATGGGGCTGGATCCCCAGCGGCTTTATCCCTCCGTCTATCTGGACGACGATGAGGCCTGGAATATCTGGCATGAGGACATCGGCATCCCGGCAGACCGGATCTTCCGCTTCGGCAAGGAGGATAACTTCTGGGAGCACGGCGCCGGCCCCTGCGGCCCCTGCTCTGAGATCTACTACGACCGCGGCCCGGAATATGGCTGCGGCAAGCCGGACTGCACCGTTGGCTGCGACTGCGACCGGTATATGGAGATCTGGAACAATGTTTTCACCCAGTTTGACAACGATGGTCAGAATCACTATACCGAGCTGAAGCAGAAGAATATCGATACCGGCATGGGCCTGGAGCGTCTGGCCTGCGTGATCCAGGGGGTGGACAGCCTGTTTGAGGTGGACACCGTAATGAACATCACCCATAAGGTCTCGGAGATCACCGGCGCACACTACGGAGAGAGCCACCAGAAGGATGTTTCCCTCCGGGTCATCACCGATCATATCCGTTCCTCCGTCTTTATGATCTGCGATGGCATCCTTCCCTCCAACGAGGGCCGGGGCTATGTGCTGCGCCGTCTGCTGCGTCGGGCCGCCCGCCATGGCAAGCTGCTGGGCGTGTCCCATCCCTTCCTTTACGATGTGGTGGACACTGTCATTCAGGAAAACGAGTGCCATTATCCCGAGCTGCGGGAGCGGCAGAGCTATATTACCCGGGTCATCAAGGTGGAGGAGGAAAACTTCGCCAAGACCATCGACGGCGGCATGAAGATCTATCAGGAGATGCTCTCCGGTCATCGGGAGCGGGGCGAGGCGAGCTTTTCCGGCGCAGACGCCTTTAAGCTCTATGACACCTATGGCTTCCCGGTGGATCTGACCCGGGAAATGGCGGAGGAGGAGGGCCTGCAGCTGGAGCAGGCTGCCTTTGACGCGCTGATGCAGGAGCAGAAGGTCCGCGCCCGGGAGGCCCGCAAGGCGCTGGGCGATCTGGGCTGGGCCGGCGTGGAGTTCGGCAGGGATATTCCAGACACCGTTTTCGTTGGCTATGAACACAATGAGGCCCCGGGAAAGCTGCTGGCCATCGCCGCCGAGGGCGAGCTGCGGGAGGAGATCGCCGCCGGGACGGAAGCGATCCTGGTGCTGGATCAGACGCCCATGTATGCCGAAATGGGCGGCCAGGTGGCCGATCATGGGCAGATCTGCGGCCCGGAGGGCGTTTTTGAGGTCACGGATGTTCAGAAGAACAAGGGCGGAAAATATATGCATTCCGGCGTGGTGCGCTCCGGCGTTTTGAAGGTGGGCGATGCTGTGACGGCTTCCATCGATGTCCAGCGCCGCAAGGCCATCCGCCGGGCGCATTCCGCCACCCATCTGCTGGACCGGGTGCTGCGGGATGTGCTGGGCGAGCATGTGCATCAGGCGGGCTCCCTGGTCGAGCCGGACAAGCTGCGCTTTGACTTTACCCATTTCTCCGCCCTGACGCCGGAGGAGCTGGCCCAGGTCAGCGCCCGGGTCAATCAGGCAATTCTGGAGGGCTATCCCATCGTAACGGAGGAGATGCCCATTGAAGAAGCCAAAAAGCGGGGCGCCATTGCTCTGTTTGGCGAGAAATACGGCGAACGGGTCCGGGTGGTGGATATGGGCCAGGGCTTCTCCGTGGAGTTCTGCGGCGGGACCCATCTGGATAACACTGCCAAGGTGGGCGTGTTCCATATCGAATCGGAGTTTTCTGTGGCTTCCGGCGTGCGCCGCATCGAGGCCATCACCGGACAGGCCTCCCTGGACGATATGAACCGGAACCAGGCCATGCTCTATGAGGCGGCAGCCATCCTGAAGGCCAAGCCTGCGGAGCTGCGGGAGCGCGCGCTGGCCGTGATGAGCGAGCAGCGGCATCTGCAGCAGCTCATCGAAAAATATAAAAGCCGGGAAGCCGCCAGCGAGGCGGAGCGCTTCCTCTTCGGCGCAAGAGAGCTGGGCGGCGTGAAGGTCATCACCGCCACCATCCCCGAGGCCGACGCCGGCAAGCTGCGCCAGATGGGCGATATCGTCCGGGACAAGGCTCCCAATGTGGCGGCGGTCCTGGCCACGGTCAACGACGGTAAGATCACCTTCCTGGCCTGCTGCGGCAAAAACGCCGTGGAAAAGGGCATCAAGGCCGGCGATATCATCAAGACCATCGCCTCCATCTGCGGCGGCAAGGGCGGCGGCAAGCCGGATTCCGCCATGGGCGGCGGCAGCGATCTGCTGAAGCTGGATGACGCCATGGCTGCCGTGGACAATTTTGTGGCCTCCAAGCTGGGCCTTTGAAGGATCGAAGGGAGAAAAGCCATGTCTGATGTTTTGAATTACCAGTCCGACTGCATTTTCTGCAGGATCATCCGGGGCGAGATCCCTTCCGCCAAGGTCTATGAGGATACGCTGTGCTACGCTTTCCGGGATATTCAGCCTGCAGCGCCCACCCATATCCTCATCGTCCCCAAGGCGCATATCGCTTCGGCGGCACAGATCGGCAAACAAAACTCCGCGCTGGTGGCCCACATCTATGAGGTGGCCGCCAGGCTGGCGGAGCAGGAGGGCCTGACGGGCGGCTGGCGCGTGGTGACCAATGTGGGCGCAGACGCCGGACAGACGGTGATGCACCTGCATTTCCATCTGCTGGGCGGCAAGCTGCTGGGGCCCATGGCATAATCGAAAATGCTGCAGATCAAGTGGCAGAAGGGCCGGCAGCCCAGACGACTGCTGTGCTTTTCTGCCGCTTTTTTTCTGATGGCGCTGGTTTTTACCCTGCTTCTGGCAGACGCGGAGCGCATCCTCACGGTCATGCTGCTGACGGGCGCCATCGCCATGCTGCTGTGCGCAGGACTGGCGCTTTTGTTGCGGGAGGAGATCCATCGCTTCCGGGCGCTGCTGCTGGGACTGACCGCCGGATGGCTCTGGTGCTGCGGCTATGGCTGCGTTACGCTGTTGCCTGCACAGAAGCTGGACGGCTACGCCGGAACGCTGCGGGTGGAGCTGACGGAATATGCCGAGAGCCATGTCTCCTACGGCACGGCGGAGGGGATCCTGACGCAGGCTGACGGCGTGGACTGCCGCCGGCGGGTGAAGCTCTATCTGCTGGACGGTACGCCGGCGGGTGCGCCGGGAGATGTGCTGACCCTTCAGGGGACGCTGCACGCCGCCAGTCTGGACTGGCGGAACGGGCTTTTGACCGGCGGAACGCTGTTGACCGTCTCCCAGGAGGGACCGGAGACACTGGAGCCGGGCGCGGCCATGACTGCGCTGCGGCGAATGCGGATCTTTTCCCGGAAAATGGCCCAGCGCATCGGCGCACTGCTGCCGGGAGAGGAAGGGACGCTGCTTTCCGCTCTGCTCTGCGGGCAAAAGGCTCCCTCCGGCAGCGATCTGGAGCGGGCGTTGACCCTCAGCGGCACCCGCCACATCACCGCTGTCTCCGGCCTGCATGTTTCCATTCTGGCGGGGGCCATGATCTGGCTGTTGGGCAAAAAACGGGGCCTGCTGCTGGCCATCCCGGTGGCGGCTTGCTATGGAGCCATCGTGGGCTTTCCCGCTTCGGTGGTGCGGGCAGGCGTCATGCTGCTGTTTTGGGCGGGCTCCTTCTGGCTGAAGGAGGAAATAGATCCATTGACGGCGCTGGCGGCGGCACTTTTGCTGCTGACGGCGCAGGATCCCTTCAGCTGTCTCAGCCCCGGGCTGCTGCTGTCCTTTGGGGCGACGCTTGGCCTGATCCTGCTGGCCGGTCCGCTGCAGCGGGCCTTTACCGCGCCGCTGAGCAAGCTCTCCCGCCCCTGGCTGCGCAGGCCGCTGTTTTATATCGCTTCCACGGCGGCCTCATCCCTGGCGGCCACGCTGTTCACCCTGCCGCTGAATCTGCTGTTTTTTGAGACGGTGCCCCTGCTGAGCCTGCTGTATAATATCCTGATCCTGTGGGCGGTGGCGCTGGGCATGGAGCTGGGGATCCTGACGCTGGTGATCTCTCTGGCGTCCATGCCGGCGGCGGGTCTGTTTGCCCGCTGGGTCGCTCGATGGCCCCTCTGGTGGGTCGTGACGGCGGTAAAGAGCGCGCTGGGACTGCGCTTTGCAGCGACGGACAGCGCAAATCTGTTTTTGGCGGTCTTCAGCGGCCTGATCCTGTTGGTATTGCTGCTCTGGAAAGGCGAACGGCTTTCCGGACGGAAAACGCTCCTTGCGGCGACTGTTCTGCTTTCGGTCACGGTTTTGCTGACGGCGGCGGAGCGCGCGGCCTTTGGAGAGCTTCGGGTCGTCAATTCCGGCGGACAGGCCGTCCTGCTGCTGCGGGGAGAGGAGGTCTGCGTGATCAACGCCGGCGCACGGCGGGAGACTGCCGGGGAGGCTCTTGCGGAGGCCATGACTCGCTGGAACGCAGCGGAGACGGACCTTGTGCTTTGCACCGGTGAGGGCTATAAAAGCCAGGGCGGCCTTTTGCCGCTGCTGGAGCAGGGATGCCCGCAGACGCTTCTGCTGCCCTCCGCAAGCGGACAGCTTTCCGCGGAATATGAGGCCTATGGCGTAAGATACTATAAAAAGACCGGTGCTGTAAAGTGCGGAGACTTTACGGCTGAGCTTGTGCAGCTTTCCGACAAAAGCTATCTCTGCCGCCTGCTGGGACAGCGAAGCTCCGTGCTTCTGGCCGCCGGACTGAAGAAAAAACCGCTGCTGGAGATCCTGCAGCAGCAGGACTGCCGGGCCGAGGTCCTGATCCTGGACGGCGGACAGGCCCAGGACTTCCGGGTGCTTTACCGCCTGTTTGCCGCGGCGCAGCCAAGGCAGATCTTCTGCATCACCGGCAGCTACGGCGGCGACCTGCCGGAAAAGTGCTGCGGTGTTTCCCTCCAAAAGGTGGGGAACAACGGCGCGTCCATTTCTTATATGAGGTGATTCCATGGCGACGAAAAAAACTTCCGATGGCGCAGAGGGACTGAAGCGGCTGAAAAGCGAGCTTGCGGCCGGTGCGCCGGGGCGGCTCTATCTTTTTTACGGGGAAGAGGGCTATCTGAAGCGGCATTATCTCCGAGAGCTGCGGCAGCTCTGTCAGGGGGCTTTTCCGGAGTTTAATGTGATCCTGCTGGACGGAGAGCAGGTCTCCGTTCAGACCCTTTCCGACGCGGCGGACAGCATCCCCATGGGGTCGGAGCGCAAGCTGGTGATCGTCCGGGATTATAACCTGATGCAGCCGGCGGGGCCGATGAAGGAATATCTGCCCCAGCTGATCGCCAATCTGCCGGATTATCTCTGTCTGGTGTTTTATTACGATGCGCTGGAGTTCAAGCCGGACAAGCGGCTGAACCTCTGGAAGCTCCTGCAGCAGGCGGGCTGTCCCGTGGAGTTTCAGCAGTCCTCCGCCGCCAGCCTGATCCTCTGGATCCAGCGGCATTTTCAGCAGCTGGGCAAGCGCATCGCTCCGGCGGAATGTGAATATCTGATGTTCCTTTGCGGCGCCTCCATGGAGAATCTGCTGACGGAGATCCAGAAGATCGCCGCCGGCACCCGGGAGGAGAACATCCGCCGGTCGGATATCGATGCGCTGGGCTCCCGCGTGCTGGAGGCCACCGTTTTTGAACTGGTGGACAGCGTCGTGGCCCGGCAGCACAGCAAGGCGCTGATGATCCTGCGGGATCTGTTTGACCTGAAGCAGGAGCCGGTGATGATCCTGGCGGTGCTCACAAAGCAGATGCAGCGGCTCTACGGAGCGAAGCTGGCCATCAGCGCCGGCAAAAGCGAAACGGAGGTGGCCAAGCTTCTGGGCTACGTCTCCAGTTATCCTGCCCGCCGCCTGATCCAGAGCGCCCGGAGGTGCGGCCTGGCGGAGCTGCGGCAGGCACAGCTGGCCTGTCTGGAAACGGATCTGGCCCTGAAGAGCAGCCTGCCGGACGGACAGCGCACACTGGAGCTGCTGCTCCTGCGGTTTGCGGAGGGTGCGCAATGACCCCGCTGGAGCCGGTGATCCTGGTGGAGGGAAAGTATGATCAGATCAAGCTTTCCGGCATTTTTGACGGTCTGATCCTTACCACGGAGGGCTTTGGCATTTTTAAGCAGCCGGAAAAGCAGGCGCTGCTGCGGCGGCTGGCGAAGGAGCGGGGACTGCTGATCTTCACCGATCCGGACGGCGCGGGCTTTGTCATCCGCAATTTCCTGCGGGGGATCCTTTCCGAGGGCACGGTCTACCACGCCTATCTGCCCGATCTTTACGGCAAGGAAAAGCGCAAGACCCATGCCTCCAGAGAGGGCAAGCTGGGGGTGGAGGGCGTTCCGGAGGAGGTCATCGTGGAGGCCGTCCGAAAAAGCGGCGCGCTGGACAAAACGCCCCGCGCCCATGGCGGGATCACAAGGGCAGAGCTTTATGCCCTGGGTCTTTCCGGCGGGAAGGACAGCGCCGCCCGGCGGACGCTTTTGCTGCAGGCGTTGGAGCTGCCGCAGCGGCTCAGCGGAAAGGCGCTGCTGCAGGTGCTGAACTGCGTTACCGATCTGGAAGCGCTGCAGACGCTGGCCCGGCAGCTCTGGGGCGACGAAGCGGAAAAATAAAAAAGCGCGGAGCTTCCGCGCTTTTTTCTGCGATTTTTTGTAAGATTTCCGGCGCAAAAGCGTCTAATAGGCGAGGGGGTGAGAATGTGATCACCATGGAGCAGTTGTATCAGGCCTGCTTCCGACAGGTCTACGCATCGCTGGTGAAGCTTTGCGGCGACCCGGGGCAGGCGGAGGAGCTGGCGGCGGAGACCTTTCTGCAGGCCATGGAGCGTCTGCCGGGCTTTCGCGGCGAATGCGCTCTGGAGACCTGGCTGCTGCGCATCGCAAAAAATCGCTGGATCTCCCAAAAACGAAGGGAAAAGCGGCTGGACCAAAGCGCGCCGGCGGAGGAGCTGACGCTGCCCGCACGGGAAAAGGGGCCGGAGGAGCAGCTGATCGAGCACAGCGAGGCCGACCGGGCGCGGCAGGCGCTGCACGCCCTGCCGGAGCCTTACCGGGAGGTGTTTCTCTGGCGGGTCTACGGCGAGCTGAGCTTCCGGGAGATCGGCCGGCTCTTTGGCCGGACAGAAAACTGGGCCTGCGTCACATTCTACCGTGCCCGTGAAAAATTGCGGAAGGAGCTGGAGCCATCATGAAACAGGAGTGTGCCATCACGCGGGATCTGCTGCCACTTTATCTGGAGGGGCTGGCCGGGCCGGAGAGCGCGGCCTTTGTCCGGAAGCATCTGGAGGAATGCCCGGACTGCCGGGCGGAGCGGGAGCGCCTTTCCCAACGAATTCCAAGGGAGCCGGGGCTGCCGGTGAAGCGCCTGCGGCAGCTGCTGCTGCGGGAAAAATATGTCCGCCTGCTGGCGGCGGTGCTGGCGGCGCTGGCTGTGGCTGCGGCGGTATTTTCCCGGCTGTTTGCGCCGGAATATCTTTCCTTCGGACAGGCTGCGCCGGAGGCTGCGGAGACAGAGGATGCGCTGTGCATCGTTTTTTCTCCGGCGGTGCATCATGTTTCCTGCACTGGCTGGACAGATGAGACCGGCGCGCCGGTCTATCAGCTGGAGGCCTGGACCACTTTGCTGGACGGCGGGGAGCCGCAGGCCGGGCGTCAGAGCGTCACGCTGCCCCGGCAGGAGGGCATGACCGTTTTTTATGCCCAGAACAATGGGCAGGACGATGCGCTGCTTTACGGAACGGCGGCGGATGCTGGCGGACGGGCGCTGCCCCGGCTGGCGCTGAATTATTACGGCGCTGCCGCGGCGATCCTGGCGGCGGCGCTGACGCTGGCGGCGCTTGCGATCAAGCCGCTGCGATACCGATTTTTGCAGGGGCTGACGCTGCCGGCGGGCTGGCTGCTGGCCACGCTGCTGGTGAAGGGAAAGCGCTGGAGCAGCTACGCGCTGCCGCGGGATCTTTCCATGATCGCGCTGACGGCCATGGCCCTCTGGGTCCTGGCGCTGCTGCTCCTGAAATGGAAACGGCAGAAAACGCAGGCGAAGAGCTGAAGGAACGCGCAGCTGCAGCAAAAGGGAAGCAGAAAAAGGGAAGCGGCAAAAGCCGCTTCCCTTGATGCTATAAGATAATTTCGCTTAACCGAAATACCGCTTCAGCAGGCCGGCGAAGGCCTTGCCGTGACGGGCTTCGTCGCGGGCCATCTCATGGATGGTATCGTGCAGGGCGTCCAGATTATATTTCTTGCAGAGCTTGGCCAGATCGGTCTTGCCGGCGGTGGCGCCGTTTTCGGCCTCCACGCGCAGCTCCAGGTTCTTCTTGGTGGAATCGGTGATCACCTCGCCCAGAAGCTCGGCAAACTTGGCAGCGTGCTCCGCTTCCTCATGGGCGGCCTTTTCCCAATACAGGCCGATCTCGGGGTAGCCCTCCCGATGAGCCACGCGGGCCATGGCCAGATACATACCCACCTCGGTGCATTCGCCCCGGAAATTGGCGCGCAGACCATCGATGATCTCCTGCTGGACCTCGGCGGGGACATCCGCGCCGAACTGGTGACCAACGCCTACCACATGCTCCGCGGCCCAGGCCATGTCAGCCTTCTGCTCGATAAACTTGGAGCCGGGGGCGCCGCACTGAGGACACTTCTCCGGGGGCTGCTCGCCTTCATGAACATAACCGCACACAGGACATACCCATTTCTTCATAATTGTTACCTCCAATGTTATTTTTTGAATGAATCCATTTTGATATCGTAAAGCTCCTTTTTGAGCTTTGCGTTCAGCTCGTCGAAAATGCAATGGAACTGACAGACGCGCTTGTCCTTCACCCGGGTACAGTCGTATTCCTCGTTGAGACAGTGGTTCAGCTCAAAGGGTCCGTCGATGCTCTCGATGATGAGGCCCAGAGAAATATCCGGGGGATCCATGGCCAGGGAATAGCCGCCGCTGGCTCCCTTCTGGGCGCAGACGATGCCGGAGCCGGCCAGCTTCCGCAGGATCTTCAGCGTAAAGCGCAGCGTTACGCCGGACTGCTCCGCCAGCCTGCTGGCCGCAACGGGCGGCTGCTCTGCCTGCATGAGCGTGTAGACGATACGGACCGCATAATCAGCCTCGTGGGTGATGCGCATTGGAAAGCCTCCTCTTTTGTTTACGATTTTAGTATACAATCCATTGCCGCAATTGTCAATGGGTTTTGAAAAATTATTTTTCCCGCTTTTTTGGGCTTTTTCGGAAAAAACACTTGACTTTTCCCCTCGGCTGATGTAAGATAGCTCTTGCAGTCGCGGATGTGGCGGAATTGGCAGACGCGCATGGTTCAGGTCCATGTGAAAGCAATTTCATGGGGGTTCAAGTCCCTTCATCCGCACCAAACAGCACCCTTACGGTCTCGTAAGGGTGTTTTTGCGTTTTCCTGCGCAAACGGCGTTGATGTTTCTGCAAAAATCTGCTATGATTGACCCATCCTGTTTATTTCAGCATTCAGAAAGGAAGCTTTATCATGCCGGATTTTTCTGCTTTGGACAAGCATATTCAGGGACTCATCGATGAGGGCTGCTTTCCCTCCGCAACGCTCTGCGTGTTTCATCATGATCAGCTGGTGAAGGAGGAGGCCTATGGCTGCCCCGATCCCATCTCCGGGCTGCCTGCCCGGAAGGACACCTGCTACGATATCGCATCGCTGAGCAAGCTTTTTGCCGGAACGGCCTTCATGGCCCTCTGCGGACAGGGCGTTTTTGATCTGGACGAGCCCCTCTGTAAGAGCTTCCCCGCCTTCGCGGGGGAGAAGGAGATCCGCGCCAGCGCCAACGCGCTGCTGCAGGACCAGCCGGACGAGCTGCTGGGTCATTGCGACGGCAGCGTGGTCACCTGGCGCAACGTGCTGGTGCACAATTCCGGCCTGGGCTGGGCTCCGCTGCATCTGCGCTGCAAAACGCCGGAGGAAGCCGTAAACTATATCTGCACCATGCCCTTTGCTTACCGCACCGGCGACACGGTGCTCTATACCGATCTTGGCCTGATCCTCATGGGCGTCGCCATGGAGCGCCGCTGCGGCAAGCCGCTGGACGAGCTGGTGGAGGAGCTGGTGTGCCGGCCGCTGGGGCTGGAGCATACGGGCTATCGCCGGGTGAGCCAGGGGGCAAAACCGGAAAACACGGCGCCCACCGAGATCTGCAAATACCGGGGCTGCCGGATGCATGGGCTGGTCCACGATGAAAACGCCTATTTCTTCGACGGCGTTGCGGGCCATGCAGGCGTCTTTTCCACGGCGCAGGAGGTGGCCCGGCTGATCCAGAGCTATTTTGAAGCCATCCAGGGCAAGACCGGCGGCCCGGTCTCCCCGGCGGTGGCGAGAGACATGATCCGCTTCCGCCAGATGAACCGCTGGGACCGGCGGGGCATCATGTGGCAGCTGCGCATTCTGGATACCGACGCCCATTCCTTCCCGCTGTCCCGGCCCAGCTTCGGCCATACGGGCTTTACCGGGACCTGCACCTGGTGCGATCCGGAGCGGGAGATGTGCTTCGCTCTTTTGACCAATGATGTTTATAACGGCCGGGAAAACCGCACGCTGGGCGCTCGCCGGAAGGGCATCGTGGAGCAGCTGATCTCCGCCGTGGATCATGCGGATACCTGCACCCGGGCCGCGGATGTGAAATGATCGGCATCGGCCTGATGTGCGGCACCAGCGCCGACAGCATCGACGCCGCCTGCGTCCGGCTGGAGGGCGCGCCGCCCATGCTGCGCTGGCAGCTGCTGCGCTTTACGACCCACGGGCTGGAGCCTGCCCTGCGGGAGGAGATCTTCCGGGCCTTCCGGCCGGAGACAGCGACGGTGGACCGGCTGTGTCAGCTGAACTTTATGCTGGGAGAGGCCTTCGCCTCCGCTGCGCTGGAGGCGGCAGCTGCCGCTGGCCTTTCGCCGGAGCAGGTGGACTTTATCGGCTCCCACGGCCAGACCGTCTGGCACATCCCGCCGGGGAGCGGCTTGGGCGTCCCCTCCACGCTGCAGCTGGGCAGCCCGGCGGTCATCGCCCAGCGCACGGGCATCACGGTGGTCTCCGACTTCCGCAGCCGGGATATGGCGGCGGGCGGGCAGGGCGCGCCGCTGGTACCCTTTGTGGATGCGCTTTTGCTGACCCACCCGGAAAAAAGCCGCGCCGTGCAGAATATCGGCGGCATCGGCAATGTTTCCTGGCTGCCTGCCGGCGGAAGGGGGCCGCAGCTGGGCTTTGACACGGGTCCGGGCAATATGCTGCTGGACCGGGCCGCCGAGGTGCTCACCCAGGGCCGGCTCCGCTGCGATCTGGACGGAAGGCTGGCGCTGGCGGGCCGCGTTCATGAACCGCTGGTGGAAAAATGGATGGGGGAGGAGCCATATTTTGCCCTCTGCCCGCCCAAATCCACCGGTCGGGAGCTGTTTGGCGTGCAGCGCTGCGCCCGGTATCTGGAAGAGATGCAGGCCCTTTCTCCGGAGGATATCCTTGCCACGCTGACCGCCTTTACCGCCCGCAGCATTGCCGACGCCTATCGGCGCTTTTTGCCAGAGACGCCCCGGGAGGTGCTGCTCTGCGGCGGCGGAGCGCGCAATCCCGCCCTGCGGCAGCGATTGGCGGCGGAGCTGCCTCACAGCTTCGTGGGCCGGACGGAGGACGCCGGTCTGCCGGGCGACAGCAAGGAGGCCGTGGCCTTCGCGGTGCTGGGCTATGAGACGCTTTGCGGCAGGCCGGGCAACCTGCCCTCTGCCACCGGCGCGGCCATGCCTGTGGTGCTGGGCAGCATCACGCCGGGCAGCGGCGTAAGGCTTGCGCCGATCCGGGCCTGACACAAAAATAAAGCAGCCCCGCTGTACGCTTCGTCATACAGCGGGGATTTCTTTTGAAAAAATAATGAAAGATGCGGTCAGCGCAGCTGCGCAGCGCACAGCGCCGCGCCGATGGCACCGGCGAAGCGGCCGTTGGGATGGGTCAGCAAGGGCTGGCCGATGGCGGCGGAAAGGGCCTGCGGCAGATAGTCGCACTGACACAGTCCGCCCGTCAGGCAGACGGCGGCAAACTGTCCGCCCAGCTTCTGCCGCTGGGAGGCCACCTTTTTCACAATGGAATCCACCACGCCGAAGGCGATGTTCTCCCGGGGCTCGCCCCGACCGATGAGGCTCACCACCTCGGATTCGGCGAACACCGTGCAGAGCGAGCTGATGGAAACGCCGCTGCCCCGGCGGGCCAGCGCGCAAAGCTCCTCGGGCCGGAGCGCCAGCCGGGCCGCCATGATCTCCAGAAACCGCCCCGTGCCGGCGGAGCATTTGTCGTTCATGAGAAAGTCGCAGACGGCCCCGTCCCGGATGCCGATGATCTTGGTGTCCTGCCCGCCGATGTCGATGACCAGGAGCTGGTCGGTCTGCTGCAGAAAGCAGGCCCCTCGGGCGTGGCAGGTGATCTCTGTGACGGCTCTGCCCGCGTAGGGAACGGCGACCCGCCCATAGCCGGTGGCCACGCAGTTGGTCTCACAGGCGGGATAGCCGGCCTCTGCCAGCAGCTGCCGGAGGGCTTCCGCCGTGTCGACGCTGCTCCAGCCGGTGGGCAGGACCTGCCGCAGCAAAAGTCCGCCGTCCCGGCGCAATACCACGGCCTTGGCGCAGGTGGAGCCAATGTCAATGCCGATGAAGTGATCTGTCTGCATGATGGGACAGCCCCTTTCTATGGCTTCAAAGCAAAACGCCTGCCGGCAAACGACCCGCCGGCAGGCGCAGTGAGAAGAAGGAGTTTCTTTCGGAATTTCATAAAAGCAAGGCTATTATAGCACCCTTCTGCCCGCAGCGCCAGTCCTTTGTGCAGATCATTCCGATATCCGTTCAAAGGCGTATTCGTTCGAAAAAAGCGATAATAAGCGAAAAAATAAAAAAGAAAAAGGAAAAAGGCTTGACTATGGGAAAATATCGGAAGATATTACGAAAATTTCAGCAAAAAATCGTTGACTTCGCTGAATTGGCATGGTAAAATAAAAAACTGTACCAGCATGGGTACAGTGCGCTCTTTTGCAAACTCAGTATAGCGCACTTTGCGGCAAAAGGCAAGAGCAAATGCTGCGAAACGAACAACTTATCCGGGCGTATCACAAACCGGATGTTCCAAAATAAAGAAATGGAGTGAGGCAACCGATGAAAGACCTTCGCTGCGGTAAGAAGATCCGCAAGAGCTTTTCCCGGACGGATGAAGTCCTGGAGATGCCAAACCTCATTGAAGTCCAGAAAAAATCCTATCAGTGGTTTCTGGACGAGGGGCTGCGCGCCGTCTTCAAGGACGTGGGCGCCATTACGGACTATACCGGCAATCTGGAGCTGACTTTCCTGGATTACACACTGGAAAACACCCCGAAATACAGCATCATCGAGTGCAAGGAGCGGGATGCCACCTATGCTGCCCCGCTGAAGGTCCGCATCCGGCTGCGCAACAAGGAGACGGAGGAGATCAAGGAGCAGGAGATCTTCATGGGCGACTTCCAGCTCATGACCGACAGCGGCACCTTTATCATCAACGGCGCAGAGCGCGTCATCGTCTCTCAGATCGTCCGTTCCCCGGGCATCTATTACGGCCTGAACAACGACCGTCCGGAAAAGACCTGCCATACCTGCACCGTGATCCCTTACCGCGGCGCCTGGCTGGAATATGAGACGGACGTCAACGATATCTTCTATGTCCGCATCGACAAAAACCGCAAGCTGCCCGTCACCTCTCTGATCCGTGCGCTGGGCGTTCAGACCGATGCGGAGATCCGGGAGCTTTTCGGCGACGATGAGCGCATTCTGGCCACCATCGAGAAGGATACCGCCGCCCACAACCGGGAGGAGGCCCTCATCGAGATCTATAAGCGGCTGCGTCCCGGCGAGCCTCCCACGGTGGATTCTGCTCAGACCATGCTGCACAATCTGTTCTTCGACCCCAAGCGCTACGATCTTTCTGCGGTGGGCCGCTACAAATTTAATAAAAAGCTGGCGCTGGGCACCCGGATCGCGGGCCATCGCCTGTCCCGGCCTGTGGCCGATCCCCTTACCGGCGAGGTCATTGCCGAAGCAGGGGAGACGCTCTCCCGGGAGCGGGCCGCCCAGATCGAAAAGCTGGGCGTTTCCGAGGTCTGGCTGGAGGTTGATGGCCGCGAGATCAAGGCCTTCTCCAACAAGATGGTCTGGCTCCACGATTTTGTGGACTGCGACGAAAAGGCCCTGGGCATCCATGAGCATGTGAGCTTCCCCGTGCTGCAGCGCCTGATGGAGCAGTATTCCGGCGACGAGCTGCTGGACGCCATCCGGGATAATGCCGCCGACCTGATCCCCAATCATGTGACGGTGGACGATATCCTGGCCTCCATCAACTATATGTGCTGCCTGGTCCACGGCGTGGGCACGGCGGATGATATCGACCATCTGGGCAACCGCCGTCTGCGTTCCGTGGGCGAGCTGCTGCAGAATCAGTTCCGCATCGGCTTCTCCCGGATGGAGCGCGTGATCCGCGAGCGCATGACCATTCAGGATCTGGATATCGTCACGCCCCAGAGCCTGATCAATATCCGCCCCGTTACCGCCGCCATCAAGGAATTCTTCGGCTCCTCCCCCCTGAGCCAGTTCATGGATCAGACCAATCCTCTGGCGGAGCTGACCCATAAGCGCCGTATGTCTGCTCTGGGTCCCGGCGGTCTGTCCCGCGACCGGGCCAGCTTCGAGGTCCGCGACGTGCACTACAGTCATTATGGCCGCCTATGCCCCATCGAGACGCCTGAAGGCCCCAACATCGGCCTGATCTCCTATTTGGCCACCTATGCAAAGATCAACGATTACGGCTTTATCGAAGCGCCCTATCGGGTCATCGACAAGGCCACCGGCCGCGTCACCGACGAGGTCCGCTATATGACCGCCGATGTGGAGGATCAATACATCATCGCCCAGGCCAACGAGCTGCTGGACGAGGAGCGCCGCATCAAAAACAGCCGCGTCACCTGCCGGCACCGTTCCGAGATCATCGAGGTGGACCGGGACCGGGTGGATCTGATCGACGTTTCGCCCAAGATGATGGTGTCTGTGGCCACCGCCATGATCCCCTTCCTGGAAAACGACGATGCCAACCGCGCCCTGATGGGCTCCAACATGCAGCGGCAGGCCGTGCCGCTGATGATGACCGAAGCGCCCCTGGTGGCCACCGGCATCGAATATAAGGCCGCCGTAGACTCCGGCACCGTGCCGCTGGCCAAGGATTCCGGCGTGGTCACCCGCGTCGCTGCCGATTCCGTCACCATCAAATACGATCACCTGGGCGAGCAGACCGTCAAGCTCATCAAGTTCCTCCGCTCCAACCAGGGCACCTGCGTCAATCAGCGTCCCATCGTGAACGTGGGCGAGCGGGTGGAAAAGGGCGATGTGATCGCCGACGGCGCTTCTACCAGCCAGGGCGAGATCTCTCTGGGCAAAAACGCGCTCATCGGCTTTATGACCTGGGAGGGCTATAACTACGAAGACGCCGTCCTGCTCAACGAGCGTCTGGTCCGGGAGGATATCTACACCTCGCTCCATGTGGAGGAGTATGAGATGGAAGCCCGCGACACCAAGCTTGGTCCCGAGGAGATCACCCGCGACATCCCCAATGTGGGCGAGGACGCCCTGCGGGATCTGGATGAGCGCGGTATCATCCGCATCGGCGCGGAGGTGCGCTCCGGCGATATCCTGGTGGGCAAGGTCACGCCCAAGGGCGAGACCGAGCTGACCGCGGAGGAGCGTCTGCTGCGGGCTATCTTCGGCGAAAAGGCCCGGGAGGTCCGGGATACCTCGCTGCGCGTGCCCCACGGCGAAGCCGGCACCATCGTAGATGTAAAGGTCTTCTGCCGGCCCAACGGCGACGAGTTGACCCCCGGCGTTAACATGAAGGTCTGCTGCTATATCGCCCAGAAGCGCAAGATCAGCGTGGGCGACAAGATGGCCGGCCGCCACGGCAATAAGGGTGTCGTGTCCCGCATTCTGCCCCAGGAGGATATGCCCTTCCTGCCCGATGGCCGTCCGCTGGACATCGTGCTCAATCCGTTGGGCGTGCCCTCCCGTATGAATATCGGACAGGTGCTGGAGGTCCACCTGGGCTATGCCGCCCGGGCGCTGGGCATCCATGTGGCTACCCCCGTCTTTGACGGCGCCAAGGAAGACGATATCTCCAACCTGCTGAAGGAAGCAGGCCTCTACCGTGCACTGCTGCGGGACGAGAACCGGGATCCCAACATCGTCAAGAAGGAGCTTTTTGAAGAGATCGTGGATCCCGATGGCGGCAAGCTCTACCGCCCGCTGACGGCGGAGGAAAAGGCCGACTTCAATTATCGGGAGACGCTGCGCCGCAGCGATAAGCTGCGCATCGTGGACGGCAAGGCCATCCTCTATGACGGACGCACCGGCATGCCCTTCGACAACCCCGTCACCGTGGGCGTCATGTATTATCTGAAGCTGCACCATCTGGTGGATGATAAGATCCACGCCCGCTCCACCGGCCCCTACTCCCTGGTCACCCAGCAGCCTCTGGGCGGCAAGGCCCAGTTCGGCGGCCAGCGCTTCGGCGAGATGGAGGTCTGGGCCCTGGAGGCTTATGGCGCAGCCTACACCCTGCAGGAGATCCTGACGGTCAAGTCCGATGATATCGTGGGCCGCGTCAAGACCTATGAGGCCATCGTCAAGGGCCACAACGTGCCCAAGCCCGGCGTGCCGGAATCCTTCAAGGTCCTGGTGAAGGAGCTTCAGTCTCTGGGCCTGGATATCCGCGTGCTGGATAAGAATATGGAGGAGATCACGCTGGTCACCGACGACGATGAAGACACCAGCTACGAGAAGATCCTCCGGGAGGATTCCTACGGCTCCGACCGCGAGTTTGAAAACGCCGGCTACGGCATTGAAAACGAAAACGGCGAGGCGGAGACCGCCGGCGAAGGCGAGCTGGACGAAGAGGCCGATGATTTCGACTTCGATAAGGTCGTGGCGGAAGAGCTGGGCGACGATCTGTCTGACGATGAATAAGAGAGGAGAAGAAAAGAATGGCTGATATGACTTTCGCGGCGATCAAAATTGGTTTGGCTTCTCCCGAACAGATGAAGGAATGGTCCTACGGCGAGGTGAAAAAGCCGGAGACCATCAACTATAGAACGCTGAAGCCCGAGCGGGACGGCCTCTACTGCGAACGCATCTTCGGGCCCACCAAGGACTGGGAGTGCCACTGCGGCAAGTATAAGAAGGTCCGCTTCAAGGGCAAGATCTGCGACCGCTGCGGCGTTGAGGTGACCAAGTCCAAGGTGCGCCGGGAGCGCATGGGCCACATTGAGCTGGCCGCTCCCGTGTCCCACATCTGGTACTTCAAGGGGATCCCCTCCCGCATGGGCCTGATGCTGGATATGTCTCCCCGCCTGCTGGAAAAGGTCCTGTACTTTGCCAGCTATATCGTGGTGGATCCCGGCGATACGCCCCTGATCAAGAAGCAGATACTTTCCGAGCGGGAATATCAGGATTATCGGGAAAAATATGAAGACGATTTCAATGCGGAAATGGGCGCCGAGGCCATCCAGAAGCTGCTGGCCGAGATCGATCTGGACGCGCTTTCCGAAGAGCTGCGGGCCGAGCTGAAGGACTCCAACGGCCAGAAGCGGATGCGCATCAGCAAGCGCCTGGAGGTGGTGGAGGCTTTCCGCGCCTCCGGCAATCGCCCCGAGTGGATGGTCATGAGCGTGGTGCCCGTTCTGCCGCCCGAGCTGCGTCCAATGGTCCAGCTGGATGGCGGACGCTTCGCCACCTCCGATCTGAATGACCTGTACCGCAGGGTCATCAACCGCAATAACCGTCTGAAGCGCCTGCTGGAGCTGGGTGCGCCGGACATTATCGTCCGCAACGAGAAGCGCATGCTGCAGGAGGCTGTGGACGCCCTGATCGACAACGGCCGCCGGGGCCGCCCCGTCACCGGTCCCAACAACCGGGCGCTGAAATCCCTCTCCGATATGCTGAAGGGCAAGCAGGGCCGCTTCCGTCAGAACCTGCTGGGCAAGCGCGTGGACTATTCCGGCCGAAGCGTTATCGTGGTCGGCCCGGAGCTGAAGATCTATCAGTGTGGTCTGCCCAAGGAAATGGCGCTGGAGCTGTTCAAGCCCTTCGTCATGAAGAAGCTGGTGGAGGACGGTCTGGCCAACAACATCAAATCCGCCAAAAAGATGGTGGAGCGGGCCCGCACCGAGGTCTGGGACGCGCTGGACACGGTCATCAAGGGCCATCCCGTCATGCTGAACCGCGCGCCCACGCTGCACCGCCTGGGCATCCAGGCCTTTGAGCCCATCCTGGTGGAGGGCCGCGCCATCAAGCTCCATCCGCTGGTGTGTACCGCCTTCAACGCCGACTTCGACGGCGACCAGATGGCCGTCCATGTACCGCTGTCTGCAGAAGCGCAGGCCGAGGCCCGGCTGTTGATGCTCTCTGCCAACAACCTGCTGAAGCCCCAGGACGGCGCCCCTGTCACCGTGCCCTCTCAGGACATGGTCCTTGGCTCCTATTACCTGACCATGGAGCGGGACACCGAGCCCGGCTCCGGCAAGCTGGACCCGGAGACCGGCCGCATCGATCCCAAGAGCGGCGCGAAGGTCTTTTCCAGCGTGGACGAGGCCATGCTGGCCTATAACGACGGCGTCATCGGCATGCATTCGCTGATCCGCGTCCGGGTCACCAAGACCATCAACGGCATCACCGAGAGCCGCCTCATCGATGCCACCGCCGGCCGCCTGATCTTCAACCAGGGCATCCCCCAGGATCTGGGCTTTGTAGACCGCACGGATCCCGAACGGGCCTTTGATCTGGAGATCACCTTCAAATGCGGCAAGAAGCAGCTGCAGAAGATCATCAAGGCCAGCATCGAAAAGCATGGCTTTGCCGATACCGCCGAGCTGCTGGACCGCATCAAGGCCATGGGCTATAAATATTCCACGCTGGGCGCCATCACCGTATCTGCCGCCGATATGTCCATCCCCAAGGCGAAATATCAGCTGGTGGCCGAGACGGAGGAGCGAGTGGGCGAGATCGCCGACCTGTTCAAGATGGGTATGATCACCGATGACGAGCGTCACCGCCTGATCATCGAGGAGTGGGAAAAGACCACCAAGGACGTTACCAACGCCCTGATGAGCCATCTGGACCCCTACAACCCCATCATGATGATGGCAGATTCCGGCGCCCGCGGCTCCGTGAACCAGATCCGCCAGCTGGCCGGTATGCGCGGCCTGATCGCCAACACCGCCGGCCGCACCATCGATATCCCCATCAAAGCCAACTACCGCGAGGGCCTGAGCGTTCTGGAATACTTCATCTCCTCCCGCGGCGCCCGAAAGGGCCTGGCCGATACCGCTCTGCGTACGGCGGACTCCGGTTATCTGACCCGCCGTCTGGTGGACGTTTCCCAGGATGTGATCATCCGCGAAATGGACTGCGGCGCGCAGGACGGCATCGAGGTCTATGAGATCAAGGACGGCAATCAGGTCATCGAGCCCTTCTCCGACCGTCTGGTGGGCCGTTATCCCGTCCGTGATATTCAGGATCCCAAGACCGGCGAGGTGCTAGTCTCCAAGGATAAGCTCATGGACGGCAGCGATGCTAAGAAGGTGGTAAATGCCGGCATCGAGCGGGTCCAGCTTCGTTCCGTGCTGCACTGCCGCTCCCGCTACGGCGTCTGCGCCCGGTGCTACGGCTCCAACCTGGCCTTCAACAGCCCCATCGGCATCGGCGAGGCCGTTGGCATCATCGCGGCACTGTCCATTGGCGAGCCGGGCACGCAGCTGACCATGCGCACCTTCCACACCGGCGGTGTTGCCGGCGGCGACGGCGGCGACATTACCCAGGGCCTTCCTCGTGTTGAGGAGCTGTTCGAGGCCCGCAAGCCCAAGAAGGCGGCCATTCTTGCCGATATCGGCGGTCTGGTGCGCATCGAGGAGGGCCGCCGCGGCATCAATAATGTGACCATTACCAACACCGAGACCGGCGAGAGCAAGACCTATCCCGTTGCGGCCAACACGCAGCTGCGGGTCCGCAACGGCGATCTCATCGAAAAGGGCACCGCGCTGATGGGCGGCCCGTGGAATCCCCATGATGTGCTCCGTACCCGGGATGTGGACGCCGTCCGGGCTTACCTGATCCAGGAGGTCCAGCGCGTTTACCGTCAGCAGGGCGTGGATATCAACGACCGTCATATCGAGGTCATCGTCCGTCAGATGATGCGGAAAGTGAAGGTGGAGGCCAGCGGCAGCACCGACCTTCTGCTGGGCTCCATGGTGGAGATCACGGATTTCCAGGAGGCCAACGATCGGGCGCAGAGGCTCTGCGAGGAAAAGGGCGAGGAGTTTGTCCCGGCCGAGGGCAGCACGGTGCTGTTGGGCATCACCAAGGCCTCTCTGGCAACGGAGAGCTGGATGTCGGCCGCTTCCTTCCAGGAGACCACCCGCGTCCTTACCGAAGCCGCCATCAAGGGCAAGATCGATCCGCTGCAGGGCCTGAAGGAAAACGTCATCATCGGCAAGCTGATCCCCGCCGGCTCCGGCGTGGAGATTTATACCCATCCCGAATACGAAGAAATCAAGGAATATCTTGACTAATCGGAAAAAGTAAAGTATAATATACAAGTTGCGAGATTTCTGCGCTATTTTTGCGTCCTTTTTCCGGGAAACAAGCGGAAAAGACGGGATCTTGCAGGACTGCGGTCTATTTCCTCTCCCCGAGATCCGGGGAGAGGTCAGATAGAAATCTTGAAGAAGGAGGAATATCGTCAATGCCTACGTTTAACCAGTTGGTAAGAAAGGGCAGAGAGCAGGTTTCTTACAAGTCTACCGCGCCGGCTCTGCAGAAGGGCTTCAACTCCAAGAAGAAGGAGTCCATCGACCTGGCTTCTCCCCAGAAGCGCGGCGTCTGCACCACCGTCAAGACCATGACTCCCAAGAAGCCGAACTCCGCTCTGCGGAAAGTCGCCCGTGTTCGCCTGACCAACGGCATGGAGGTCTGGGGCTATATCCCCGGCGTCGGCCATAACCTGCAGGAGCACTCTGTGGTCATGATCCGCGGCGGCCGTGTCAAGGACCTGCCCGGTGTGCGTTACCACATCATCCGCGGCACGCTGGACACCCAGGGCGTTTCCGGCCGTATGCAGGGTCGTTCCAAGTACGGCGCAAAGAGACCCAAGGCTGGCAAGGCTGGTAAATAAGCCTTTGTTTAAGCCGCAAAGGTAAAAAAAGCATAAGCAAAGCAGACGCTTTGGACGGTATTTCTTATTTATAAGATTTTCCCGTTCTATGGCGCTGACAGAAGCACAATGCGCTTTTGAGTACCTGTGAAATCATTTTTTCATGAAGGAGGGAAGCAAAGTGCCCAGAAGAGGAAATGTTCCGAAGCGGGATGTCCTTCCGGACCCGCTTTACAATTCGAAACTGGTGACCAAGCTTATCAACAATATCATGCTGGACGGCAAAAAGGGCGTTGCTCAGCAGATCGTCTACGGCGCTTTTGATATTGTCAAGGAAAAAACCGGTAAAGACCCCTGCGAAGCCTTTGAGACGGCCATGGAGAATGTCATGCCCGTCCTGGAGGTCAAGTCCCGCCGCGTGGGCGGCTCCAACTATCAGGTGCCGATGGACGTTCGTCCCGACCGCCGTCAGACCCTGGGTCTGCGCTGGATCACCAGCTATGCCCGCGGCCGCAGCGAAAAGACGATGAAAGAGCGCCTGGCCGGCGAGATCATGGACGCCATGAACAGCACCGGCGGCGCCGTCAAGAAGCGTGACGATGTCCATAAGATGGCTGAGGCCAATAAGGCCTTCGCCCACTTCCGCTGGTAATCCGGCGGGAGCACCAACATTCATCCAATGGAAAGGAGATAGCAGATGCCAAGGCAGTATCCTTTGGAGCTGACTCGCAATATCGGTATCATGGCGCATATCGATGCTGGTAAGACTACCACCACCGAGCGCATCCTGTTCTATACCGGTAAGAATCATAAATTGGGCGAGACGCATGACGGCTCTGCAACCATGGACTGGATGGAGCAGGAGCAGGAGAGAGGTATCACCATCACTTCTGCCGCCACCACCTGTGCATGGAAAAAGCATCGCATCAATATTATCGACACTCCCGGTCATGTGGACTTCACCGTTGAGGTGGAGCGTTCTCTGCGTGTCCTGGACGGCTCCGTGACCGTCTTGTGTGCCAAGGGAGGCGTCGAGCCTCAGTCGGAGACTGTGTGGCATCAGGCTGACAAGTATGGCGTCCCCCGTATGGTATATGTCAATAAGATGGATATCATGGGCGCCGACTTCTTCAATGTCATCCATATGATGGAAGACCGCCTGAAATGCGTTCCCGTGCCCATCCAGCTGCCCATCGGCGCCGAAGATACCTTCCGGGGGATCATCGACCTGGTGGAAATGAAGGCAGACGTCTATTACGATGAGCTGGGCAAGGATATGCGCGTGGAAGAGATCCCAGAGGACATGGCCGATCTTGCTCAGGAATACCGTGAGAAGATGCTGGAAGCCATTTCCGAATATGACGACGAGATCATGAACAAGTATCTGGAGGGCGAGGAGATCTCGGCCGAGAGCATCAAAAAGGCGCTCCGGGCCGCCACCATCGCCGTCAAGATCGTTCCCGTCGTCTGCGGCACCTCTTACCGCAACAAGGGTGTTCAGAAGCTGCTGGATGCCATTGTGGATTTCATGCCTTCTCCGCTGGACAAAAAGGCCATCGAAGGCATCAATCCCGATACCGACGAGCCGGAGGTCCGCCATCCTTCCGATGACGAGCCCTTCTCCGCGCTGGCCTTTAAGATCATGACCGATCCCTATGTGGGCAAGCTGTGCTTCTTCCGGGTCTATTCCGGTACGATCGCAGCCGGCACCACCGCCATCAACTCTGTCAAGCACCAGCGGGAGCGCTTCGGCCGCATCCTGCTGATGCACGCCAATCACCGGGAAGACATCGACATGGCTTATTCCGGGGATATCGCCGCCGTGGTCGGCTTGAAAAATACCACCACCGGCGATACCCTGTGCGACGCCGACCATCCCATCATCCTGGAATCTATGGACTTCCCCGAGCCGGTCATCCGCGTGGCCATCGAGCCGAAGACCAAGGCAGGTCAGGAGAAGATGGGTCTGGCTCTGGCCAAGCTGGCAGAGGAAGACCCCACCTTCCGCACCTATACGGACGCCGACACCGGCCAGACCATCATCGCCGGCATGGGCGAGCTGCATCTGGAGATCATCGTGGACCGCCTCCTCCGGGAATTCAAGGTGGAAGCCAACGTGGGCGCCCCCCAGGTGGCCTACAAGGAGACCATCAAGAAGACCGTGGAGCAGGATACCAAGTATGCCCGTCAGTCCGGCGGCAAGGGCCAGTACGGTCATGTCAAGATCCGTGTGGAGCCCAACGAGTCCGGCAAGGGCTACGAGTTCGTCAACGCTGTGGTGGGCGGCGCCATC
>ERZ808252.460-NODE-460-length-39392-cov-3.658439_pt1 | contig 39392 bp, 32 predicted proteins | sample MGYA00521242_ERZ808252 | MGnify/ENA primary metagenome ERZ808252 (study PRJEB31516, sample SAMN03275581) | gut metagenome | biome: mammalia-associated habitat; material: feces | host: Papio cynocephalus | place: Kenya | collected 2012-08-07 ...
AAATATTATTTTATTTTGCTTTAAGAATAATAAAATATCATTAATAGTTTTGTTAAAGTCAGTGTAATTTAAAAGATACGAAAATAAATCTTTTTTGGGGATTGTTTCATTATTAATGTTCATGTTAAAGTTACTTATAAGTTCAGCATTAACTAAATATGGATTTTCCTTTAATTTAAGTTCTAGTTCTTTTTCATTAGTATATTCTTTAAATAATTTATATTTATCAATATAAAAGTAAATTATTCCGTTAGATTCTAATAAGTTAATTAGACTATCTATGTCGACATTTAAGGCGTTACTATTAGATAAGTATTTTTTTAATTTATTTAAAGTTATGTTATTTTCTGACTTAAAAAAATATATTAAATCCTTTGATAAATTTTCAATTAAATTCATTTTATTTTCGTACATAATTTACCACCCTTTACAATTATTAAAACACAATAAATTTATTATGTAAATTAAAAATTTCAAAAAATTTTAATTTGATTTTTTCTAGTTAATTTGCTAGAATTTAATTAGAAAGATATTAACAGGTGTTATATGAAAAGTATAGGAGATAATTTAAAGTTATTTAGATTAAGATGTAATTTATCATTAACTGATGCTGGTAGTAAAGTGGGGTTATCTGCTCCGGGGTTGTTAAAATATGAAAGAAATAAAGTAAATCATTCTTTAGATAAATTAAATAAACTTGCTGATTTATATAATGTTACTTTAGATGATATTTTAAAAGTTGATGCTACGGCGATAATTAAATTTACTAATTTAAGGGTTGGTGCTAGTGTTAGTGAGGTAAAGAAAGAAAAAATTAAATCTTTAATTCAAAATAAAGTTGATAATTATTTTGAATTACTTGAGAAGTCTAATATTAAATTAGTTAATAAATTTGGCGTACATATTATTAATACAGTTAATGAAGCTGAAAGTTTAGCTACTAAGTTAAGGATTTTTTTTCAACTTCCTATTAATGATCCTATTTATAACTTGATATATTTATTAGAACAACATGATATTATTGTTTTAACTTTGGATAAATCAAATGTTACGGAGGGTTTTATTGGGTTTTATGAAAATATTAATAATATTCCTGTTATTATTGTTCCTAAGGAAGAAGATGGATATTCTCAAAGATTTAATGTTGCTAAGTTTTTAGGAGAGTTATTAATTATTTCTAATGAAAGTAATAAATCTAATTTAACTGATGCTTTTGCTTTATCTTTACTTGTTCCAACTAAATCTTTAATTAATGAATTTGGAGAAAATAGAAAAAAAATTAATTTTGAAGAAATTGATATTTTTAGTAAAGTTTATAGGGTAAGTTATAAGAATATAATTAAAAAATTAGAGATTAGTAATATTATAACTAGTAGTAATGCGAAATATTTGAATATTTATATAAATAAAGAAAATAAAAAAGAGCAATATTTTATGGAAGAGGCTTTAAATTATAATAAAATGCTTTATAAATTGAATGCTTTGGATATTATAAGTGATGTTAGTGGCTATTTATAGTTGCATTTTTGCATTTTGGCTAAAATATGGCTATGTTTTTCTTGACTTTTAGGTAAGTATCTCATATAATTCATATTGGTACATTTTTATTGGTTACTGATTTTTATGTGGGTGATAATTGAAGTAATTGATAAAGGAAGGATTTAAGAAATATGAAAACATTTATGCAAACTAAAGAAACTGTTGATCGTAAGTGGTATGTTATTGATGCTGCTGGTAAACCTCTAGGTAGAGTTGCTACTAAAGCTGCTCATATTTTAAGAGGAAAAAACAAACCTACTTTTACTCCTCATATTGATTGTGGAGATTATGTTATCATTATTAATGCTGGTCAAGTAAAATTAACTGGTAATAAATTAAATGATAAGATGTATTACAATCATTCTGGATTCCCAGGAGGACTTAGAGAAAGAAATGCTAAGACTATGATTGAAAAATATCCAGTTGAAATGGTAGAAAGAGCTGTTAAGGGTATGCTTCCTAATGGACCATTAGGTAGAGATATGTACCGTAAGTTATTTGTGTATGCTGATGATAAACATAATCATGCTGCTCAAAAACCTACAACTATAACTATTGATTAGGAGGATTAAGGATGAAAGAAATTACTGCTACAGGTAGAAGAAAAAGATCAGTTGCTCAAATTAGAATGACTGCTGGTAAAGGTAAAATTACTGTTAATGGAAAAGATATTAACGAATATATGCCTTATGGAACTTTAGTTCTTGATGTTAAACAACCTTTAGTTTTAACTAATAATGAAAATACTTTTGATATTGCTGTTAAAGTTAATGGTGGTGGATTCTCTGGACAGGCTGGTGCAATTAGACTTGCTATTGCTAAAGCTTTAAAAGAATATGATAAAGATTCTGATCAAAATAGAGATGATGCTTATAGTAAAATATTAAGAGCTAATGGATTCTTAACTCGTGATCCAAGAGTTAAAGAACGTAAAAAATATGGTCTTAAAAAGGCTAGAAGAGCTCCACAATTCTCAAAAAGATAGGTTTTATATTACAGTTTTATCTCATAAACTCTTTGTTTATGGGATTTTTATTTGGTTAGGATATCTATAAAACTTTATGAATTTTTATACGTAGCCAACAGGTAGCCAACAAAATTAAGATATAAAAAACTGCTAGAAATTATCTATTTATTTTTCTAACAGATTTTTTTAGTCTTCAATATTATTAAAGTTAAATAATTTATTATTAAAGAATTCTTCTAAAGTAATATTTAAAGCTTTACATATTTGATATATTACATATGAACTTGGATTATTGATATGACAATTAATTAAATCTCTTAATGTTGAAGATGGAACTGTTGACATCTCAGATAATCTATTCGGTGTAATACCTCTTTCTTCGCATATTCCTATTACTCTTTTGCTTACAGCTTCTTTAAATTTCATTTTTTCGTTTCTCCTTACTTCTTTATTTGTATTTTACTTAATTTATGCCTTAATTATGCACGAATAATCGGCTTTAGTACAATTTATTAGTGCTTTACAAATTTTAGTATTTAAGATAAACTACATATTGAATTGGAGGCGTTATGGAAGAAGTTATTAATTATATTAAAAATTTAAATATTAATTCTAAAGTAATACTTGCTTGTTCATATGGGCCTGATTCAATGTGCTTATTAGATATTTTAAAAATGTTAGATATAGATGTTGTTATTGCTCATGTAAATCATAAATTAAGAAGTGAATCTGATTTAGAATATGAATTATTAAAAAAATATTGCGATGATAATAATTTAATTTTTGAAGGGTATACTATTAATGATTATCCTAAAGGTAATGTAGAAAATATTGCTAGGATTAAAAGATATAATTTCTTTGAGAAAATTGTGAGAAAATATGATGCTAATTATTTATTTACCGCTCATCATGGTGATGATTTGGTTGAGACAGTGCTTATGAGAATTAGCAGAGGCGCTTCTTTTAAAGGATATGCCGGATTTAATGTTTTTACTAAGACTGATAAATATAATTTAGTTAGACCTTTAATATTTGTTACTAAAGATGATATTGAAAAATATAATAAAACAAATAATATTCCTTATGCAATTGATAAAACTAATTTAGAACTTGTTCATACGAGAAATATATTTAGACATAAGATATTACCTGAGTTTAAAGAGATTAACCCAAAAATTCATAAAAAATTCATAAAGTTTAGTAATAATATAATTGATTATTATAATTATGTTGATGAGGAGGTAATTGGTTATAAGAGTTTACTTTATGATGAAAGGAAATATTTAGATATAAATGAGGTAATAAATTTATCAGAGTTTATAGTTAAATTACTTGTACAAAAAATATTATTTGAAATATATAAAGAGGATATAAGTAGGATAAATGATAAACATGTTAAATTAGTTATGAATCTTATTTATAGTGATAAGGCTAATAAGGTAGTAAATTTACCTGAAAATAAAGCGGTTTATAAGTTCTATAATAAAATTGAAATTAAAGATAAAGAGAATTTTAATAATTATGATTATAAATTAGATAATGAAGTAAATTTAGAATTAGGAAAAATATATATGATAGATTCTACTGATATAGTTAAGAGTAATTATCTTATTAGACTTAATTTTAAAGATATAAAGCTCCCTATTCATGTGAGAAATAGAATAGTAGGAGATAAATTAGAACTTAAAAATGGAACCAAAAAAGTGGGTGAAATTTTAAGTGAAGCAAAGATAAATAAACTTGATAGAGACAGATATCCGATTGTGTGTGATGATAACAATAAAATTTTGTGGATACCAGGTGTTAAAAAGAGTAAATTTGATAGGCAAATTAATGAAGATTATGATATAATAATCAAGTACATGAAAAAGGAGAGTAATGATGAGAAAAAATAATAATTATGTTAAACAAAGTATGCCATATTTTATATTGTTATTAGTAATTGTTGGAATTATGACATTCTATCAATTATCACAATATAAAGTTAAGATACTTACTTATGATCAATTTATTTCTGAATTAGATAAAAAGGAAGTAAATAGGTTGGAAATTGTGGCTAAGAGTGGAGCGGGAGTATATTATATTACTGGTACTTTAAAAGGATATTCTGATAAAGAAAGTTTTGAAGTTAATGCACCTTTATCTGAATCAGTTGTAAATAAAGTTACTGAATATGCAGAAAATAATAATATTACATTAATTACGGGAGAGAATCCAGAGGGTAGTAAGATGCTTGACGTAATAATTAATGTAGTTCCGATTGTAGTTCTTGTTGGATCTATGATGTGGCTTTTAAACAAGTTAGGCAGAACTAATAATAATAGTATGGATTTTGGTAGAAGTAAGGCTAAATTAAGTGAAGAAGCTAAAGCACATTTTAGTGATGTTGCTGGATTAACTGAAGAAAAAGAAGAAGTTGCTGAGTTAATAGATTTTTTAAAGAATCCAAAGAAATTTCAAAGAATGGGGGCTAGAATTCCTAAAGGTGTATTACTTGTTGGGCCTCCAGGAACTGGTAAAACTTTGCTTGCTAAAGCTGTTGCTGGAGAAGCAAACGTTCCGTTTTACTATATAAGTGGTTCTGATTTTGTGGAATTATTTGTAGGTGTAGGTGCATCTCGTGTAAGAGATATGTTTAAACAAGCTAAACAAACAGCTCCATGTTTAATTTTTATAGATGAAATTGATGCCGTAGGACGCCAAAGAGGTACTGGTTTAGGTGGTGGACATGATGAAAGAGAGCAAACATTGAATCAGTTATTGACTGAAATGGATGGTTTTGGCGCTAATGAGGGAATAATAATTATTGCTGCTACTAATAGACCTGATGTTTTAGACCCAGCACTTCTTAGACCAGGAAGATTTGATAGGCAGGTTACAGTTAGTTTACCAGATCAAAAGGAAAGACTTGCTATATTAAAAGTTCATGCTAAAAACAAAGTGTTTGGTAGTGATGTGAATTTAGAAAATATTTCAAAGAGAACGCCAGGATTTAGTGGTGCAGATTTAGAAAACTTACTTAATGAGGCAGCACTTTTAGCTGTTAGAAGAAATTTACCATCTATTGGAATGGCTGAAATAGATGAAGCATCTGATAGGGTTTTAATGGGACCTGCTAAAGTATCAAGAAAATATAGTGAAAATGATAAAAAACTTGTTTCTTATCATGAGGCTGGACATGCTGTTATTGGACTTAAATTAGAACATGCTAACGTAGTGCAAAAAGTTACAATTATTCCAAGAGGGGCAGCTGGTGGATATAATATGATGATTCCAAGTGAAGAAAAGATTTGTTCTACTAAAACTGATTTATTAGAAGAAATCACTGGGTTACTTGGTGGTAGAACTGCTGAAGAATTAGTGTTTGGTGAAGTTACTACAGGAGCACATAATGACTTTGAAAAAGCTACTAAAATAGCAAGAGCAATGGTTACTGAATATGGTATGAGTGATTTAGGACCATTACAATTTGAACAACAAGAAGGAAGTGTTTTCTTAGGTAGAGATTATAATAAATCACATAATTTTTCTAATGAAGTTGCTAATGAGATTGATATGGAAATGCGTAAAATTATAGATGAATGTCATGCTAAAGCAACGGAAATTATTAAACAAAATATGGATTTATTAAAACTAATTGCAGAAAGTTTATTAGAACAAGAGACTTTAACAAAAGAAGAAATAGATTATTTAGTTGCTAATGGACATTTACCAAAAGATGATCAAGAAGTTAGTAAAGGAAAAGAAGAAAAAGTAGTTAAAACTAAAAAGAAAAAGAGCAATACTGAAAAGTAAAGTTCTTTTTTTTGTTATTTAAGGAACAGTTTTTTTACACAAGTTTGGTTATATATGATAAAATAAAAAGTGATAGAAAAAGAGTGGTAATATGACAAAAATAATTTCATTAGTTAATCAAAAGGGTGGAGTTGGGAAAACTACTACAAGTATTAATTTGGCTGCATCACTAGGAAAACTAGGTAATAAAACTTTAATTATTGATTTAGACCCACAAGGTAATACAACTACTGGTTTAGGTGTAAATAAGGGAGAAATTAAGGCTAGTATTTATGATGTTTTAAATGGTGATAGTCCAATTAGAAAAGCAATTAAGAAAACAAGTTTTGATTTGCTTTCTATAATTCCGGCTACTATTAATTTAGCAGGTATTGACTATGAATTATTGGAAAAAGGTCATAATGATTCTGAATTTAAAAAGAATGAACAACTTAGAAATGCACTTAGTGAAGTAAAAGATAATTATGATTATATTATTATAGACTGTCCTCCTTCATTAGGAGTATTAACAACTAACGCACTTGTTGCTAGTGATTCTGTTATTATTCCTGTACAATGTGAGTTTTTTGCACTTGAAGGAATTAGTCAGTTATTAAATACAATTATTATGACACAAACAAGGTTAAATCCAAATTTAAAAATTGAGGGTGTACTTTTAACACTTTTAGATTCAAGAACTAATTTAGGATATGAAGTAGTTGAAGAAGTAAGAAAATATTTTAAAGATAAAACTTTTAATACTATAATTCCAAGATTAATTAGATTAGTTGAGGCACCAAGTCATGGTATGCCTATTAATGAATATGAACCTAATAGTAGGGCAGCACTTGCATATATGAATTTAGCTAAGGAGGTAATTGAAAGAGATGGAGAATAAAAGAAGAGCCTTAGGTAAGGGATTAGAACAATTATTTGGCAGTGAAAATGTTGATATAGATGCCTTTGAACAAAATATAGTTGACAATGCGAATAACAATAACGAGATAAAACAAATAAAATTATCAGAAATTAGAAGCAATCCATATCAGCCTAGAACATATTTTAATGAAGAAGCTTTAAATGAACTTGCTGAATCAATAAAAATACATGGAGTTGTTGAACCAATTATTGTTAAAAAAAGTATTAAAGGTTATGAATTAGTTGCTGGTGAAAGAAGAACAAAAGCAAGTAGAATTGCAGGGTTAGAGACAATACCAGCTGTTGTAAAAGATTTTACTGATCAAGAAATGATGGATATTGCTATTTTAGAAAATATTCAAAGAGAAGATTTGTCACCTTTAGAACTTGCTGAAGGATTTAAAAAATATATTGAAACTACGGGAATGAGTCAAGAAGAAGTTGCTAAAAAATTTGGTAAGAGTCGTTCATATATTACTAATGCATTAGGACTTTTAAATTTACCTACTCCAGTTAAAGAAAAAATTAATAATAAAGAAATTAGTGCATCACATGCAAGAGTTTTATCTAAGTTTGATGATGAAAACGTTATTAATGAACTGGCAGATAAAGTTGCTAAGGAAAAAATTTCAGTTAGGGAATTGGAATTAATTAGTAGTACTGATGAATCTATTCCAAAGAGAAAACCTATTACAAGACAAAGTATTAAGATAAATAAATATGGTGTTTATGAAAATGCTTTAAAGGAAAAATTAGGATTAAGAGTTAGTGTACTTGATAATAAGATTGTAATTCCATTTAATACAGATGAAGATTTAAATAGAATATTTGAGTTATTAAATATAGATTTGGATGAAGATTAATGAAATATAAAATTAATGATTTAGTTGTTATGAAGAAAGATCATGCTTGTGGAACTAATTTGTGGAAAATAACAAGAACAGGTGTAGATATAAAAATTAAATGTGTTAATTGTAATCATGAGATAATGATGGATAGACTGGAGTTTGAAAAAAAGTTAAGGAGAATTATTAATGAAGAGGATAAAAAAGATTAAAAGTAGGCTAGCATTGCATCCAATAATTTCATTTTGTATATTAATGTTTGCAATTATTGTCTTAAGTGGTGTGCTTAATTTGTTTAATGTAACTACTACTTATAATCGAATTACTAATAATGGAACTTATGTTAGAGAATTAGTGTCAAGTGAGAATTTATTTAGTTTACATGGATTAAAAATCATATTTACTAATGCAGTTTCAAATTTTGCATCATTTACTCCGCTATCGATGTTAATTATTACTTTAATGGGTATTGGAGTAATGGATAAAACAGGATTTTTAGATTCACTTTTTTATATATTAACGAGAAAAACAAATAAAAAAATTGTTACTTTTGTATTATCGTTTGTATGTATACTTTCATCGATTGCTGGAGATTTAGGATATATAATTTTGATTCCTTTAGCAGCGTTATTATTTAAATATGGCAAGAGACATCCAAAGGCTGGAATTATTTGTGCCTTTGCTTCAATTGCTTGTGGAAGTGGAATTAATATTTTTATGAGTAGTATTGATACTGCGGTTATTGCTTATACTAATCAAGCAGCTTCATTATTATCTAAAGATTATAGTATGGGAGTTTTTTCTTTTATATTTGTAATGATTGTTGTGGCAATTGCACTTGCTTTAATTATTTCAAGTATTACTGAAAAGATAATTATTCCAAGACTTGGGCATTATGAACTTATGGATGAGGAAGAAGATTATTTAACAAAGAAGGAAAAAAGAGGATTATTAATTTCGTTATTTTTTGGAGTTATTTATATTTTAATTATTATTTATAATATTATTCCTTATGCTCCACTTGGTGGTAATTTCTTAGATTATAGTCAAAAATATTATATAGATAAATTATTTGGTTATAATAGTTTTTTTAGTCAAGGTTATGTATTTGTAATTGTAATATTGTTCTTTATATTAGGATTTGTTTATGGATTTGTTACTAAAAAAATAAAAACTGCTAAAGAAGTATTTGACTCTCTAAGTTATAGTTTAGATAAAATAGGAAATGTTTTGGTGTTTATTTTCTTTGCATCTAGTTTAATATTTATATTTAAATCAAGTAATATTGGTAATTTAGTAGTGAGTTATTTTGCAAATATCATAAGCAGTAGTAATATAAGTGGTATTGTGCTTGTTATTGTTGCATTTATTTTTAGTGCATTATCAACTTTAGTTTTACCTAGTACTTTAAGTAAATGGGCTATACTTAGTCCAACAGTTGTACCAGCGTTTATGAATGAAGGACTTAGTCCAGAGTTTGCTACTTTGATTTTTAGAGCAGGTGAATGTGTTACATATGGTTTAACTCCAATAATGGCTTATTTTATTATTTATTTAGCATTCATGGAACTATATAATGTAAATGAGGAAGAGGGGTTATTTGGAAATATTAAGTATTTAATTCCATACTCACTATGTACACTTGTTATGTGGGCATTAATTATTTTATTTATTTATATAACTGGTATTCCTTTTGGAATCGGTGGTTATGTTGGATTATAGAACTTATCTTTTGGGATAAGTTTTTTGTATTATATGTATAAATTTACAAATAATATAAATGCACTTTACATAAAGTTTACTATTTTTTTGTGATTTTAGTTGAAACTATAACGAACTGTGATATATTTATTATAGTTGACAGGAAGTAATGTCAATATATTATTACATTTTTATATCAAAGGAGGAATTATTATGGATATTAATGTAAAAAATGTAGATTTAGCTTATGATCAATGTGAAAATCTTCATAAAACTATGAATATGAAAGGAACGGAATTAATGTCTGAATTGAAATCTAATATTACAAATTTAAAAGTACATTGGATCTCTTCAGATGCATCTGCGCATATAAATAATTTAGTTGATTTGCATACTTTTTTAGGAAATGTAATAGTAAATTCAGTAAATTCAATATCATATGCTGCTGATAGAATTATATCAATTCAAAATGTAAGAAAAGCAAATCATGGAGGTAGTGGTAATGTTGGAGGACATTTAAGTACAAGAACTGATTTTGATAAATTATCACATATAGAAAATACAGCAGAATACCAGGCAAACTATGGTGAACTTACATCAGATTTAAATGATTTAAAATCAATACAAGCATCATACATTCAATTAATTAGTACATTTAAAAATCAAAGAGATGAATTATTTAATAACTGGTTAGCAGGAGCAAATATTGAACGTGCTAGACAAGTATTTAATGATTTTTTAGATAATTCTGATAAATATAAAAATTATTTAGATAGTGCAATTGAGAATTTAAGTAAGGCTACATCTAATATTTCATCTATTTCTTAGGAAGTGATTTTATGAAATCAAGTTCAACTTATCGTAGTTACATGAATAAGATGCAAAGAAACAAAAAAATATATAGTGATTTGGAATCTAAGTTGTCGTATGCACAATTAAGATTTAATTGGTACACGCAAAATATTGGTGATGCTTATAGTCATTTTGTTTTAGGCTATCAAGAAGATAATGGATCTACATTTACTGGCGACGTGATTGTGAATCTTAAAAAGGATTCTGAAAATATAAATGATTCTATCAATGGGCTTAAAGAGTCTATAGAATCAGAAATTGAAAAAGCTGGTGCTGCATATCAAAGATTCAGTGTTAAATATGTCGATGCTTTGAGAAGAGAAAGAGAAGCAGCAGAGAGAGCAGCAAAAGAAAGAGCAATTAAAAGATCTTAGGAGTGATAAAAATTGAACAAGGTTTTAATTTCTGTCGAAATACCGAAATTAAGTGGAAATTATAATTTTTTAGTTCCAATTAATAAAAAAATTGGTTTTCTAAAAAAAATTATTATTGATTTGATTAACTTAAATAATGTTGATGCTTTGTCTTTACGATTATTGGAAAAGTATACTGGTAGTGAATTAAATAGTGACTTGTTTGTTTATCAATCTAATATAAAAAATGGTTCAATATTAGTATTGATATAGGAGGAAAAATATGAATGTTGATATAAATGAAATTCAAAGAGGGTTGAAATGTACGGGAGATAATTCTGATAATCTTATAAATGCAAAAAATGCATTTGATCAAATTTCTAGTATATCAATGGGAAATTTTACACCATTTTGTGAAGACTATAGTTCTAATATAAATGATTATTTAGCACAAATTAGCCGTATTAGTGTTAAATTGAAAAAGTTAATATCAGATAATACGGATTATGTTTTTTTGGCTGATTCTTTATTTAGAGAATTATTACAACTTAATGGTGTCGAGTATGATGGTACTGGTACAGAGTTTTTTTTTCCAGGAGAGTTTAATAGAGATAAAATTATTCGTTTAACCTATTTGTTATCAAATGGAACTTTTGGGGCTACTGAAGAAGAGCAAAAAAAATATTTAAAAGATCATTTTGGTTATGGCGATGATATTTATAATTTATTAAAATTGAATTTAAAATCGCAAGGTAAAGATAAAATTGAAAGTATTTATGATGTAACGTTAAATGTACCTGTTCCTATTGTTTCAACAACCTCTGATACAGGTTATTATGGAATAATCGGATTTGATTCTTCAGTTCCTTTTAGATATAATGAATTACTTGTTGATGAAATAGTAAAAAATGATGATTTTTTTAATTCTGATGGTACATATAATAATCCAGAAACTGGAAAAAATGTTTTATATGTTTATAATTATATGATTAATAATTTTCATTATACGGATACCGCAGCGAGAGCTATTTTGGCTAATATGATAATTGAAAGTTATGTAAAACCCGATTCTATAAATGAAAGTAGTTCTGCATATGGATTATGCCAATGGCTTGGAAGTCGTAAAAGTGATTTATTTAAATATGCAAGTGATCATGACTTAGATGTTAATAGTATTGATACTCAACTTGAATTTATGAATCATGAATTATCTACTAAATGGGATGATGAAAGAGGATTATATGCAAGAATTACAGGAAAAAAAGATGCCGATTTTACATCTTTAACAAAGGATTTTTGTGCTATGTATGAAATACCCTATAATGATTCTAATCTAGATAGTGATGCGGGGCTAAAAAGAGCTGGCTATAATACTGCTAAAGGTGTTAATAATTTAATTGATAAATATAATAGTTTTGAAGACTTATTAAGTTAGTGTATAAATAAATGATTATTAATATTATATGAATTTTGTAATTTTAATTGTTATAATTGCCGTAATATAGTATATTTTATATTATGGCATTATTAAAATATATATTGCTATTTTATTTATTATATTGTTTAGGTAATATTTTAATATAAGATTAATACTATTATATTTTTGGAGGAAAGTATGAATGTTGATATAAATGAAATTAGAAAAGGCTTAAATTGTTTGGAAGGTAATTCTGAAAATCTTGAAAATGCAAGAAACGCATTTGATCAAATTTCTAGTATATCAATGGGAAATTTTACACCAATTTGCGAAGACTATAGTTCTAATATAAATGATTATTTAGCACAAATTAGTCATATTGGTGGAAAGTTGAAAAGTATGAGATCTGATAATACCGACTTTATTTTTTTAGCTAATTCAATTTATAAAAAATTATTAGCACTTACTGGAGGACCTGATTATAGTGCTTTGGAAGAAGAAGCTTCATTTGATGGATATAATTGGTGGATGAATGGAGAAATTATTGATGCTGATGAATGGCTTGCTGAACATACATCTGAAAAAAGGTTTTTTTATGATCCGAATCATAAATTTGAAAATATTTATATTTATGATTCGGATAATATAATAAGTGCGAACACGTTTAATAAAAATCTTATTCCAAGAAATCCCGATGCAGAAGCTATGTGCTTACATATTTATTCTGTTTTGGTTAATAAATATGGATATACTCATAACTTTGCAGTCGCTGCATTAAATAACATGGCTGCTGAAAGTGCATTTCTTCCTACTTCAATAAATGACGCTAAAACTTCTGTTGGTGTTTGTCAGTGGGATTATGAGCCTAGGGTTGATGAATTCTTAAAATATATTGGAGATAAACCTGAAAATTATACTAATAAATATCAAAAACTAAAAAAATTGCAAGGTGTAGATTTAGATACACAACTTGCATTTATGAATCATGAAATTGAAGAATCCTATAATCATAACAATGACGCTCAAAATGATTTATATTATCAAGCACACAATGAAAATACTCAATATAGTTTAAATGAACAATCTCGAAATTTTACATTATGTTATGAAATTCCTGATAATGCAGGTGAGGCAGCAGATACTCGTACAGCATATACTTCTAGTATTGAAGATTTAATTAATGCAAATAGAATTGAAACAATAGATTAATAATTTAATATTTAAATAGATAGATATAAAGTTTCTATCTTTTTTTATAATTTTATTGTATAATTTTTTATAGTAAGGGTGATTTAAATGAGACTATCAATAATTCGTAATAATAGTATTAGATATATGATATTACCTGAGGTTGTTAAAGGTTCTTTTTGGATTGATGGCTTTGATAATAATGGAAATAAAAGAAATATTGTTTTAATTGAGGCTGATAATGATAAATGGAAGTTAATTAGTAATAAGAATGCTTATTATATTAAAGATAAAGTTATGCAACCTTTTGTTTATTTGGAAAATAATTCTTTTTATGAAATCAAAAATGAATATGATAAAGATAGTTTTATTATTTATACATCTTCTGTTGTAGAAAAATATAATACTTATGAAATTAATGAATATCTTGATAAAGGTTTTTCAATTGGATCTAAAAATAAAAATTTAATTTCTTATAATTTATTAGATGATGTATCTTTCTATATTAAAAGAGAAAATAGTAAGATATTTATTATAAATAATAAATCTAGTAAAGATATTTTTGTTAATGATGTTAAATTATATAATAAAATGCAGTTAAGAATTGGTGATGTTATTTTTGTATATGGTTTAAGATTAATTCTTGATGGTAATATGTCTTCTAGTTTAAATTATTCTCTATGTGTTAATAATATAAGTATTGAAGGTGTTAAGACTGAATTAATTCCTATTGGTGATATAGTTCCACAATATAGTAATTTTAGTGATTCTGATTCTGAAGTTTATAGTTCTATATATAATGATAACGATTATTTTTATAAAAAGCCTAGAATTGTTCCGGCTTTAAAAACTCTAAATATTAAAGTTGATGAACCACCTGCTAAACAAGAAAATCAAGAAAGTCCATTTTTGCTTACTATTGGTCCGATGATAACGATGTCAATGACATCACTTATGATGGGATATAATGCGGTAAGTGGAGTAACTAATGGTACTACTACTTTAAAGGATGCAACTCCTTCATTGATTGTTTGCGGAGCAATGTTTGCTAGTATTTTTGTGTGGCCTTTATTAACTCGTTTTTATGAAAAAATTGATTCTAGCAGAAAAGAGAGAAAGAGACAAAAGAAATATAATAAATATATAGATAAAAAAATAGAAGAAATTAGTAATGCTAAAAATGAGCAAATTGCTCTTTTAAAACAACATTATTTAACTAGTGAGGAAAGTTCTTTAATTATTTTGAATAAAAATCCATTATTATGGCAAAGAAGAATTCATGATGAGGATTATTTAACTGTTAATTTAGGGACTGGTAATTGTCCTATGCTTATCAATATAGATTATCCTGAGGAAAGATTTACTTTGGAAGAGGATAAGTTAAAAAAGATGGTTGAAAGATTAGGTAGTGAACCTAAAATTTTGGAAAATGTTCCTATAACATACTCTTTTAAAAAGAATTATATTAGTGGTATATATGGTTTTAATAATTTACATGATTATGTTAAAAGGTTATTAATTCAAATACAGGCATTTCATAGTTATGATGATTTGAAAATTATTATTTTAACTGATGAAGAACATGAAAATGAATGGAATTATCTTAAATTAGATCCTCATTTATTTAGTGATGATAAAAGCATAAGATATTTTGCAACTAATAATGATGAATATAAAGAGGTTTGTTACTATTTAAATAGAATATTTGAAGATAGAAAGTCTAGTAATCAAGAAGAATTTCAACAATTGTATTTTATTGTTACAGATAGTTTTAAGAAAATTAGAGAAATAGATTTAATTAATAATATTTTAAATTCTAAGAGTTATTTTGGATTTAGTCTTTTTGTAATAGATAGAAAAATGACTAATTTTCCGGATCAATGTACTTCTTTTATTGATTTAACGTTAATAAATAATGATAATCAATATGGTGAATTAAAAAACAATTTGGATATAAGAAATACAATTAAGTTTATGGCTGATTTGAATTCTGTTATTGATTATGAATTATGTGTAAGTACAATGGCTAATATACCTATTGATATAAAAAATGATAAAGAAGGAAAATTAGTTGAAAAAATTGGTTTTCTTGAAATGTATGGAATTGGTAAAATTGAACAATTTAACTCTTATTTAAGGTGGACAAATAATAATCCTACTCTTAATTTATCAGCTCCGGTTGGTGTTGGTAAAAATGGTGAATTAATAACTATTGATTTGCATGAAAAATATCATGGCCCTCATGGTTTGATTGCCGGTATGACTGGTAGTGGTAAGTCTGAATTTATTATTACATATATTTTATCAATGGCTGTTAATTTTAATCCTTATGAAGTTCAATTTATTTTAATTGATTATAAGGGTGGAGGTCTTGCTGGTGCTTTTCAAAATAATATTACTGGGATTAAACTACCGCATTTAGTAGGAACAATTACAAATTTAGATGCTAATGAAATAAATAGAAGTTTGGCATCTATAGAGTCTGAATTAAAGCGTAGACAAGCATTGTTTAATAGTGCTCGTGAAATATCTGGAGAAGGTACTATAGATATTTATAAATATCAAAAAATGTTTAGACAAGGTGTAATTAAAGAACCTATTTCACACTTATTTATTATTTGCGATGAATTTGCAGAGCTTAAAAATCAACAACCTGAATTTATGGATCAATTAATATCAACTGCTCGTATTGGACGTAGTTTAGGAGTTCATTTAATTCTTGCTACTCAAAAACCTAGTGGTGTAGTTGACCCACAAATTTGGAGTAATACAAGGTTTAGAGTTTGTCTTAAAGTACAAGATACATCTGATTCTAATGAGGTAATTAAAAAGCCAGATGCAGCATTTCTTAAAAATACTGGTAGATTTTATTTTCAAGTTGGGTATGATGAGGTGTTCACTATTGGTCAGGCTGCTTATGCTGGCGGAGCATATTTTCCTTCCGATGAAGTAAGAAAAGATATTGATACTTCTATTGATTTAATAAATAATATAGGTTATGTTGTTAAAAAAATTGAGACTAAATCGGCATTAAATGTTCAGGTGAAATCTAATGGTGAGGAGTTATCTAATATTGTTAAGTATTTAAGTGGTCTTGCTAAAGAACAAAATATTAGTTGTAGACAATTATGGTTACCTAAAATTCCAAATATTATAATATTAGATGATCTAGTTTCTAAATATAATTATAATAAAGAAGATTATATTCTTAATCCTGTAGTTGGTGAGTATGATGTTCCTAATAATCAAGAACAAAAGTTATTAACTGTTCCTATGTATAAGTATGGTAATACTTTGATTTATGGTGCTTCTGGTAGTGGTAAGGAGAATTTTATATCTACACTGTTATATTCATCGCTTGAATTATACTCACCAAATGAGGTAAATTACTATATTGTTGATTTTGGTAGTGGTTCTTTAAATTGTTTTAAAGATTCTAATATTGTAGGTGATATTGTTAATGGTAGTAGTGAGGAGCAAATGGAAAATTTGTTTAAAATGTTATTTGCTACTATAAATGATAGAAAAATATTATTTTCTAAATACGATGGTTCTTATAGTGGTTTTATTAAAAATAGTCCTAAAAAATTGCCTAATATAGTTGTTATTATTAATAATTTTGAAAATTATAATGAAAATTGTCAGGATTATAGTGAATATTTAAATAAATTAACTCGTGAAGGTTATAAATATGGTATATATTTTATCATTACAGTAAATACACCTAATGGAGTTAATTATAAATTAAAACAAAATTTTGGTTTGGTTTACTCTCTTAATCAAAATAATGATGATGATTATTCATTTATTATTCCTGGTGTGAGAAATAATTATCCTGCCAAGAATTTTGGTAGAGGTTTAATTAAAATGGATAATATCTATGAATTTCAAACTGCTGTGGTTAAAGAAGATAATATGTTCAATTATATTAAGGAAAAAGTTGAAAGTTTTAATTTAAAGAATACTGCTAAGGCTAAAAAAATTCCGGTTTTACCTTCTAAAGTTGATAAATCTGTAATTGATCTTTCATTAGAAAAAAATGATATAGTAATTGGACTTGATAAGAACAGTTTACGTCCTATAACATTTGATTTTTCTAAGTATAATATTAATTTAATTAGTACAGTTGATTTATTTACCATTAATAAGTTTATTAATCCATTAATAAATCAGATTATTGAAAGAAGTAATAGAAATTTATTGGTTATTAATTCAGATGAGTTTGAATTAGATTCTGAAAATACTAAATATTATCAGTATATTAATGGTAATTTTGATAATTTTATTGAAAAATTAAGTGGTTATATTGATACTATTTATAGTAAATATGAAGAAAGTGGTTTTGACAAAACTATATTTGATAAATTTAAACCAAGTTATTGTATGATAATAGGAATGGATAACTTATTATCTAAATTAAGTAATGATAGTAAAAATTTATTTGTTAAAATATTTGAAAAAACAAAAGATTTAGACGTATTTAATTTTATTATAGTAGATTCAATTGATAAAATAAGAAGAATTGAGAACGAAAGTTGGTTTAGAGCAAGTGTTAATAAGAGTTTTGGAATCTGGTTGGGAAATGGTATTAATGACCAGTATACTTTAAATATTACTCAAAAAATTTCTGATATGCGTGATGATGTACCATATAATTTTTGTTTTGTAATTAAAAGAGGAAAGATTTATTATGTTAAGTATATTGAGGAATATAATATAAATAATAAGTAGGTGTTAAATGTATATTGTTATAAAAAATGAAAATAGTTATATAATTAATAATTTAATAATTAATGTGTCCAAAACTTTGGTTGGTGATTTTACAAGAGATGATTTGGATAGAGAATTATCTTTTGTAAATTATAATAAAGCTATTGTTGATATAACGTCAATTAGAAATTATTATGATGATAATTATTTGTTTAGTTTCTTAAATTTTTTTAGAAGTCCAAGTGATGTAATTTTATTACTTAATGATGGATTTGTTGCTAATAGTAAACATTTTTTGAGCAAATTAATTGAAAAAGGTTATTATAATTTTGCTACAACAGATAGTGCTGTAAATAAATTATTACAGAGAAATAATACTTTTGAAGATGTAAAAAATTATATGGAAGGGTATGATTTTCTTAAAACTGATAGTATTTTATCAGGAATAGAAAAAGATGATAAGTTTGAAACTGATAAGTTAATTATAGGAATTGAAAATGGTTTACCTCATGCGGGAGCAACAACTTTAATGTATATGCTTGTAAAAGAAATAAGTAAATTAAAAAATGTTAAAGGTGTAGAAATGGTAAAAAATGATTCAGCATTTTTTAATGATGATAGAATTATTTCTTGTGAGTCAAAAATACAATTAGAAACTATTATTAAAACTTTAAAAGATATTGATGTATATGTTGTTGATTTAAATGCAACTGATGTAAAAGAAATATGTAATAAAGTTATATATTTAATTGAACCTGGAACTACTAAACTTAATAAAGTTGTAAAGGGAAATAGAGAAAATTACGAAAAACTTAAGAATGTTGATATAGTTCTTAATAGAAGTAATATAAAAGATGAAGAGTTAAATAGTTTTCAGTATGAAACAAAATTTAAAATTGTAGGTAATATTCCCAATTTAAATGAAAGACTAGATTCTAATGAATCTTTAGATAAAATTGTAAATTATCTAATAGGTAATATTTTGGAAGATGATATAATTGCTGATGATGATCATAATGATGAAAAAAAAGGAATTTTGGGATTTTTAAAAAATATTTTAAAAAAAGAAAAAAAATAAAATAAAATTAAGAATATAAATTAAAAAATGATTTATATTCTTAATATTCATGGTATAATTATTGTTAGGAGGAGGTTAAAAATGAAGAAAGATGTAAAAAAATTTGATTTAGTTAAAGTATCAGGAATTATGGTTTTATTAACAGTATTGTTAACATGGATTATCCCTCAAGGATCTTTTTCAGGAACTGCAATATCTGTAACTGAAATAACTCGTATTGGTTTATTTGATTTCTTTACTTACGGATTACTTGGAATGTACTATTTTACAGTATTAGTTACATTTATATTCGTATTAGGAGGATTTTATCAAGTATTATCAAGAATTGGTGGATATCAAGCATTAATTTCTAAAATAGCTAAGTTATTTAAAAAGAAAGAAATATTATTAACTTTAATAGTATCATTTATCTTTACTGCTTTAAGTGCTGTAACAAATGAATATATCTTATTATTAGTTGCTGTTCCTTTTGTTATTTCTATAATGAAAGAAATGAAGCTAGATAAGATTACATCATTTAGTGCAACAGTTGGTTCTATTTTAGTTGGAACCGTTGGGTCAATGTATAGTACTAAGATAGTTGGTATGAATGTTAACTATTTAGGTCTTGAATTTAATACACTATGGTATATTAAGTTAATTATTCTTTTAATAGCGTTTATTATATTCAATGTATTTAATATTTTACACCTAAGAAAAACACTAAAAAATAAGGAATCAGAATCTGTTGAAGATTTATTTATTCCAGCTGATGTAACTAAAAAGAAATCTATATGGCCTGTTGCTACGTTATTAGTTTTATTTACAGTTATTTCAATAATGGCATATTTACCATGGAATGATGTATTTGGAATTAAATGGTTTGAAACTGCATTAAAAAGTATTCAAGAATTTAAATTATTTGATTCAACAATCTTTTCTTATATCTTAGGTAGTGCAACTGCATTTGGAAGTTGGGATATTTTTGGAATTCAAGGTTTAATGATAATTACTACATTATTATTAAGATGGATTTATAAATTAAGTCTTGATGATTATTTAGAATCATTTGGAGAAGGATTTAAAAAATCTGGTAAATTAGTGGTATTATTATTACTTTCATACTTAGTTTTAGAATTTTCAGTAATGTATCCTGTTATTCCAACTATTGTTGATTGGTTTGTTGGTTTAAGTGATAAATTTAATGTTGTATTAACAGCCGTTGCTGGACTATTTACATCATTATTTACTGTTGAATATCAATATACAGTAAGTTTAATTGGTGCATTCTTAAAATATACATTTGCCGATAATGTAAATCAAATTGCCATTATATTACAAACAACTTTTGGTTTGGCATCATTAATAGCGCCATCATCTGCAATTCTATTGATAGGACTATCATATTGTGATATTAAATTTAAAGATTGGATTAAGTATATTTGGAAATTTGTTCTAATTATGTTTATCATATTAATAGTAATAATGCTATTTATCTAAAATGGTTCTAGTAACCATTTTTTTTTTGCTATTTTTGTAATATAATAAATATAGGTGATGAATGTGTTATATAGTAAAGATAAAGATTTTAAGTATGTTATATTAGAATATGTTTTAACATTATTGATTAACTCAATTGTATTAATGTTAGCATCAAGGATATTTAAAGGATTTTATATTGAATCATTTGGATATGCAATTATAACTTCTTTAGTAATAAGTTTGTTAAGTTCAACTGTAAAACCATTTTTAAAATTAGTGTTTTTACCAGTAACAATTGTTACTACTGGAATATTTTATCCTTTTATAAATGTTATTATATTAAAATTAGCAAGCTTAATAATGGGTGATGCATTTGTAGTTGAGGGATGGATATTACCATTTTTTATAGCGATTTTTATCTCATTTGTGACTTTAATCTTAGATAAGGTTATTACCAAAAATGTAATAGGAGAGTAATTATGAGTCCAGTTATAGTAAGTATTGGGGCCTTTGAGATTAGATGGTATTCAATATTAATGTTGGTTGCCATTTTTATAGGATTATTTCTAGTAAAAAAAGAGGCCAAAAGGTTAAATTTAAAATATGATTTCATTTTTAATATGTGTTTTTGGGCTATTATTATAGGATATATATGTGCAAGATTATATTATATTTTATTTAATTTGGATTATTATGGAGTTCATCCTGAAGAAATATTTATGTTATGGAAGGGTGGCTTAGCAATTCATGGTGGTTTAATTGGTGGATTATTAACAATGCTATTTTATTGCAATAAATATAAAACTAGATTAATAAGATATCTAGATGTAATATGTATACCATTATTATTAGGTCAAGCAATAGGTAGATGGGGTAATTTCTTTAATCAAGAGGCTCATGGTGCGGCAACAACATATGAACATCTGAAAAGTTTACATATACCTAAATTTATAATTGATAATATGAAAATAGATGGTATATATTATACGCCAACATTTTTATATGAATCTATTGCCTGCTTAACTTTATTTATTATTTTTCTATTTATAAGAAGATATAAATTTAGAAAAGTAGGAACAATGACAGCTCTTTATTTAATTGGATATGGAATTATTAGATTCTTTATTGAAATAAGTAGAACTGATGCATTATTAATTATGGGATTAAAGGTTGCTCAGATAGTTTCTATCATAATGATAATTATTGGAATAATAATTATCTCTAAGAATAAAAAGAAGAGTCGATTTGAAGATTTATACAATGACACAAATAATGTTGATAATTTAAGATTTTAATAAATTATTCATATTTTGTTAAAATTACATTTGTATAAATTATTAAAATTTGATAAAACGAATATGTAAGCAAGACTTATATAAAATAAAAAAGGAACACTTAATTTTGAGTTGTTAAGTGATCACCTTAGATATAGGATATGTCACCAAAACTCCTTGTTTATGGTGATTTTATTTTATTATTTATCATTATTAAAATGAATATAATAAAATAATAATAATAATAAATAAATTAAATATTATAATATATTAATTTTTTATTCGCATTAACCACCTCTTTCTATTAATAGAGTAGAGGTAATCACCTAAATAATTAAATGTTCCTTAAGTAATAGAACACCAAATAACCAAATCATAAGCAAGTAAAATGTTGCAAAAATTCATATAAATTTTATTATAAAAAACAAGGCTTAATCCTTGTTTTCGTTTGATAATAATTCTCTAATATCTTTTTCTGATAAGCTAGATAAAATATCTTTATCTCTAATTTCACCATCGATTAATTTTTCACTTAATTTAAGTTTCTTTTTTTGTAATTCTAAAATCTTTTCTTCAATTGTTCCATTAGCAATAATATGAATAACCTCAACAGTCTTAGTTTGACCAATTCTATGAGCTCTATCAGTAGCTTGATTTTCAGCTTGCGGATTCCACCATAAATCTAAATGAATAACAGTTGATGCGCTAGCAAGATTAAGTCCGGTTCCACCAGCCTTAAGCATTATTAAGAATACAGCTGAATCTTTTCTTTCATTAAATTCATTAACCCTGCGCATTCTTTCTTTGCTTGCAACTTCACCAGAAATTGTATAATAAGGAATATCTTCTTTTTCTAAATGTCCAATAACATCATTCATTGCCTCCTTAAAAGATGTAAACATTAAAATCTTATTCCCATTTGCAATATTTTCCTTAATTGCATAAATTAAACTATCAATCTTATTAGATCCGCCAGTATATTTTGGATAAACAATTTTAGGATCAATACAAATTTGTCTTAATTTAGTAAGAAGTGGTAAAATCAAGAATGCGGCCTTTTTCTCTCCACCTTGTTTTAATATATCATCAATTTCTTTTTTAACCTTTTCAAGTTCAGCAACATATATTTTCTTTTGTTCATCAGTAAGTTCAACAAAAATATTATTTTCCATTTTTTCTGGTAAATCTTTAGTAACATCCATTTTCTTTCTTCTTAAAATAAATGGTCTAATTTGTTTATTTAAATTATCTAAAAGCATATTCGCATTATCATCAAAATCAGTAATACGATATTTTGCTCTAAATTTTTCCGCAGTTGATAAATATCCTGGCATAATATAGTCAAAAATACTCCATAATTCTAAAGGACTATTTTCAAGTGGAGTACCAGTAAGTGCAAACTTAGTGCCAGCCTTAATTCCTTTAACAACTTTTGTAATACCGGCTACATAATTTTTAATGCTTTGTGCTTCATCAATAAACATTGTATGGAAACTCTTATCCTTATATAAATCTTCATCTTCTCTTAATTGACCATAAGATGTAATAAACACATTTTTATTTTTTTCAATTAATTTCTTTCTTAAGTTCTTAGTCCCTGAAACAATTGAAACTGGAATATTTTCTCCATACATTTCAAATTCATGTTTCCAATTATAAACTAAACTAGTAGGTACAACAATTAAAAATTTAGCATCTTTATCTTCTAATAAAATTTGTTTAATATAATAAATAGTTTGAATTGTTTTACCAAGTCCCATTTCATCGGCAAGAATTCCTCCAAAACCAGTCTTATGAATATTGTAAAGCCATTTAACACCAGTAACTTGATAATCCCTTAAAACCTTTAATTCATCTTCACTAATTGATAACTTTGCATCTTTAAACTCATAGAAATTCTTAATAAAATCATCAAATAAATTATTCGTATTAACATTTTTAAACTTATTTTGTCTTAAACTATCTAAATATATTGCTCTATATTTTTGAATAGTACCTCTACCATTAATAATCTCTTCATCAGTAAAATTCATTTCTTCAGTTAAATCTTCAAGTTCTTTTAAGTTGTCATCTTCTAAATTAAGAATATCACCATTTTTAAGTCTAAAATATTTTTTCTTAGCCTTCATATTTTTAAATATATTAACAAGTTCATCACTATTAATATTATCTAAACTGAAATCATACTTAAATATATTATCAGATCCAATACCAAAAGAGGAAGATACATTAGTTTTCTTTCTAATTTTAATGTTATTAAACTTTTCAGTTGTAAAGATTTTATAATCATTAGCAAGTTCTTTTAAACCATTTTCTATAAATTCAACTTCCAAATCAATGTCATTTAAAACAATTTTATTATCATTAATATTAAATCCATAACTAGTTAATTTAGCGATAACCTCATTTTCTTTTTCAATATCTCTTATAATAGAATTATTTTCATCAAAGTAATTAATTTTATCGTTTTTATAGTCAAAAATAACTTTAGCCTTAATAGCATCCCTTGCAATATCGAAATATAATTCAGTTTCACTTAAACTATTAATTTTAATTTCTTCGCTAGCACTCTCATCAACAATTACATTATTCTTTATTATTTTTAATAATCCATTTGAGAATACATTAAGTTCATTCTTGCTAACTTTAATTTCTTTCAATTGATTATCATAAATATCTTCCAATACGCTTTTTTCTTGTTTATTTAAATGATAAACATTACCATTACAATATGCATACTCAAAATCACTAGTTATTGGATAAATATTATCATAATCAAACTTTATTAAATAATTATCTTTTTCCTTACTTATCAACGTATTAAGAGGACTTCCTTCTAAAACACTTTCAATTGCATGATTATTTACTTTAAATTTTATATGGTTAGTATCTAAAAATTCTAAAAATCTTTCTAAAGCTCTATTATATCCAATATTATTACTATTTAATATAAATATTTTAATTTCTTTAATTAACCTATCATTTTGTTTAGAAAAAAAATGTAATTTTGGATTATAAGTAAATTCTTTTCCAAATTTATATTCTCCTTCTTGTCTGTCATAAACATGATAGAAATTATTAGAATGATTAAGGAGACTATACATTCTTTTTGTTCCAATTGAGATCTTAAGCTCTGTATCAAAATGAATTTCACTACTAGAATCATATCTATTTAATACAAAATTAGTATCTACAAATACTTCCTTTTTTATAACGTTTTTGTCTGTATTATCGTCACTTTTATATCTATTTATAAAATCTTTGTATAATATACTATCATCATAAATATCATTAAATAAATTGTTTGCATAATTGGTATAAACTGCTGCTATATGATAACATGATTTATTATATTTGAATAATTTACAATTACAAGTACAACTGTAGATAGAATTATTCATAATACTAATAATAATTTTATATTTATTCCATCCCATATTAAAATCATTTACTAAAAAATGATAATTAATTAATTCTTGCTTATTTACGATTTGTTTTGTTATTCCGTCTTCATCAATATAAAATCTTGGAATATTGTATCCTTTTATTAAATCATTTTCTGTCGCGTATTTTTTTACTTCGTCTAAATGTAATTTGAAACTATTAATTTGTTTTCTAAGATTCATTTGTTTACTCCTTCACTAATTAAATTATTATACAATATATTCTAAAAAATATCTATTAAATTCAAAGGAAAATGCTATAATATAGGTGAAAGGACTGATTAACTAATGTATGATTTAATTATTATAGGTTTAGGACCTGCTGGAATAAATGCCTGTATTTATGCTAAAAGAAGTAATTTAAATATTCTTGTGTTTGAAAAGAATATGCCAGGAGGAACTCTTCATACTATTAAACATGTTGATAACTATCTAGGATATAACAATGTTGATGGTACTGAACTTGCTATGTTATTTTATAAACAATTTAAAGAATTAAAAGTTCCTATGAAGAATGAAGAAGTAATTAAAGTAGAATTAAATGGTAAAGAAAAAATAGTAAAAACAAATAATGGAACGTATAAAGCTAAAGCTGTAATTATTGCAACTGGTAGAGGGAGACAAAAATTAGGTCTAGATAATGAAAACATTAATGGCGTATCAACTTGTGCTGTTTGTGATGGTGCCTTATATAAAGATAAAACTGTTGCTATTTATGGAAACAATTCTTTAATGCTAGAAGATATTTTATATTTATCAAACATTGTTAAAAAGCTTTATGTAATAACTTCTAAAGATAAATTGTTAGGTAATAGTGAATTATTAGAAAAAGCAAATAAATTAAAAAATATAGAATTATTATTTAACCAAAATATAACTAAAATAAATGGAAAAGATAAAATAGAATCTATTGAATTAAACAACAAAACATTAATAATAGATGGATTATTTATTAATAACGAATATGGTCCAATTACTTCATTTGTTAAAGATTTAGGAATAACTAATGAAAAAGGTTATATAATTGCCGATGATAATGGTAAAACTAAAATAGATGGTATATATGTCTGTGGTGATAGTAAGGAAAAAACTTTATATCAAATAATTACAGCTGCTTCTGAAGGTGCACTTGCCGCAACTGATGCATATAAATATATAAAAAAACTTGATGAATAATAAAAATTCAACAAGTTTTTATTTTAAAAGGTATTGTAAAAATATAAGTCACAAAATTATATTTACAAACCAAAGTCTTACAAACCTAAATTATTCCAATATTTTTGTAATGCTTTATTTATTTTTTTTATAGATTTGGTAGGTAATTGTTCATATCCCATACCAGTTTTATAAATATCTTCGCAAGTTTCATTATAATTGTTCCATTCTTGACTATAATTACTATAATATATTTCATAGCATTTGTTTATTGTTCCACCTACTTTATTTGTTCCTATAACTTTTATGTAGTATGTATCTACTGTGTCAATATATTTTCTTTCACTATCACTATATTCATATTTTACAACAACATCTAAAAGTCTTGCTTCTTTAGGGTTGAAAAAGCCATCTTCATTAACCATTGATGTAACTCTATCATAAACTTGTTCTTCAACATAATTTAAATTGTTAACCTTAAAAGCCAGACAAAAAATTATTATACAAATAGCAATAGCCACGGCAACCATCGATAATACTTTCTTATTTTTCATATATTTATTCTTCATATATAATTTTAACACCTATTACCTTTTCATTACAAAGTTCCAACCCTTTATTTGGAATTGATTTTCATTTAATATAGTTATTTTATAATAAGTTGTATATTCACCATCACTTTGAAAAGGCCTAATATAAATTTTATCATCTATTACTTTAGCATCATATGTATTATAATCACTACAATATGATATATTACTAACAAAAATACTACATTCAGTCTTATAAATAGTGAAACTATCACTATAATCATTATATTGAGCTTTAACTGAATTTACGTGATATTTATCGCTATAATCATACTCCCAATCATACATAAGTAAAAATCTTCTATCTTTTAACAATTCTTTACTATCTTTATAATCTATTTTTTCCAAATTAAATTTTGCTGTATAAAGTAATCCATCATCTAAAGCCTTTTTACCTAAATTATAATAATATTCATTTAATATATCTTGGCTATCTTTCAGTAAGTTTTCCCGTGCAAGTATAATTTTTGTATCATCATAACTTTGATAACTAATTAAAGCAATATCCTTACTTCCTTTAACTGCTGCAATATAAATATTAAAATTTTCAGTTGATAAATGAAACTTTTCTTTAAGATATTCTAAATCTTCATAAGAAGCATTTGTTACATCAATAGTTGTGTAAGTTATTCCTTGTTCTTTTAAGTCCGTGTCTAATAAATTTTTAAACTCGTCGCTTTCAAAATTTCCTTTTCTTTCAAAAAATATAACTTCAGTTTTGTTTGAACTTAATATTTTATCAAGTTGTCCTTTGATACTATTATTATTTTGATTTAAAATTATTAATCCAATTATTCCTACAACAATTATTAATACTATTAATCCAATTATAAGTGGCAACTTATTTTTCTTTTCATTTTCTTTTGCTTTTATAACTTCTTTTTTCATACAAACTCCTTTTCATTACTCTATAACTTTACAATTATTCTCGGTTATAAAATTAGTTATTTTTTCGTTATCAATTTTACTATTAGAATACAATTCATCTTTTAATAAATAAAAAATATTTTCGACACTTTCAGTTATATCGTATTTATCTTCTACTTGTTCAATATAAGTTAGAAAATTACTATCAATTTTATTTAATTCTATTTCGGTGCTTTCATAGAGTGTATTATTTTCAATTTTCCAAGTAATATTTAATGCAGTATTTTTTTGTAATTTTGATACTAATTCTTTATACGCTTTTATTTCATCATTATAACCAATAGAACTTTCATCGGGAAGATTATTCACTTGATAATTTGATTTAATTTTAGTGTATTCTTTACTATTGTCATTGTAGATAAATTCCATACTTTCTAAAGTATCGTCGTCTTGATATTCGCATTTATAGGTTATTACTTTTTCTTCAACATTTTTCTTTTCATTATCACAACCACATAAACTTAAAGCCATAACCCAACATAACAATAATAAACTAACTTTCTTGTTCATATTTTACCTTCTTTTAGTTATTGAAACAATGAACCCCAAGTTCCACCATTTTCACGATTAGAAAAATCTTTATCTGTTTTTCTAAACTGAACTTTTCCTAAAGCATTAGATCCTACAATAAATAAATCGCCAGGGTTTGCTTGAATAGTTGGTTTTCCAAAGAAACCATTTACTTTTGCCATAATAGTTAAAGGACTATCAGTCTTAATAACCGCTGTTTCTTCCATTTGACCTGACCAAAGTAATTCTTCATTTTCATCATATAAAAAACATTTATATCTAACCACAAGATTTTTTGGTTTTTCAAAAAAAACTTTTATTACATTTTCTTCTAATGGATTTCCACAATTAGGACAAACCTTTGCTTTCTCACTTATTTCTTTTCCACATTCACTACATTTAATTAAAGCCATATTTATAACCTCACTTTCTTTAACTTTATTTTTTATTTCTTTTCAAAAATAAATATCGGCTCATTTAATTTAACTTCTATGTTATTTTCGTTACAAAATTTTCTTACAGGACTTCTGTACTTTAAATAACTTTTTTGGTAATCATTTCTTTTCCCCACTCTTTACATTTAACCATTGCCATAAAGACTACTCCTTTCAATACTATTATATCATAACCCCACCCATTCGGTGTAGTTTAATTGTAAAAAACTATAAGATAATTATAATATGGTGGTAAAAAATGAAAGTATCTAAAGATGATAATAACTACATTTACTATTGGGTAGGAAAAAATATAAAAAAGCAAAGAAAAATTAAAGGATGGACTCAAAAACAACTTGCTGAAAAATGTTGTTTTAGTGAAAATTTTATCGGCGATTTAGAAAATGATACTTTTAAGACTTGTTCATTAAATACTGTCTACCATATTTCAAAAGTATTGGGTATTCCAATTAAAGTATTGTTTGATGAATTAGAAGAAGATAAAAAATAGATTAAAATTCTAAAAAACGTATGTGAGAACATATATTTTTTTTGCACAAATTTATGATTTGATACATAAACTATATAGGAAAGGATGTATTTATTCATGAATGGATGCAATGACGGATGTACTTATACATTTTGCGCACCAGCAGGCCCTACTGGACCAACTGGACCTAGAGGACTACAAGGTATTCAAGGTGTACAAGGAATCCAAGGTATGCAAGGTCCAACAGGACCGCAAGGAATTCAAGGACCAGCTGGTGTAGCCGGAACACAGGGTGTAACTGGACCAACCGGAGCAACGGGAGCAACAGGTCCACAAGGAATTCAAGGACCAACCGGAGCAACTGGAATACAAGGAGTAACTGGACCAACCGGAGCAGCAGGAACTCAAGGAGTAACCGGCCCAACAGGTGCAACCGGAGCAACAGGCCCAACAGGTGCCACAGGTCCTACTGGTACAGCAGGTGAAACTCCAGTATTTACAATAGGTAGTGTAACAACAGGTGCACCAGGTACAAATGCTGAAGTAACAATTTCAGGAACAGCTCCAAACTATACATTAAACTTTACAATTCCCCAAGGCCCTACTGGCCCACAAGGAGCAGAAGGAACTGAAGGAGCAACCGGCCCAACTGGATCAACAGGTGAAACTGGAGCGACTGGACCAACAGGCCCAACAGGCCCAACAGGACCAACTGGAGCAAGCGCATAAGATTAAAAGAGAAAAATACTCATAAGAATGATTATCTTTCTCTTTTTTAAATATAAAAAAATTAAAGAATGATTGTTTCAATTATTTAAATTTATAAGTTATGTATAGTTTAAATATATTTTTAATATATTAAATAATACTTTAAATAATTGATAAAATATGGTAATATAACGGCAATAAAGGAATTATTATGAATGATATTAATGGATTACAAAAAAGTATAACGGAAACTAAATATTTATCTACTGATAACACATATAGATATAGACCTATTATGAGGTTTTTTTATCATAAGTATGAAGAAGCGGTAAATTGGCTTTATAAAGAAGATATATATCCTTATATGAAAGAGTTAATACCTGATTATTCAATGGAAGAGTTAGAAAGGGATTTAACTACTTTAGTTGATAATATGAGTTTGGTTACTTATCAAGATTATAAAAATATTCAAAGTTTAACTGAATTTAAAAACCGAAAACTTAGATATCAAATGACTGATTATGCAATTGAGATAGAAAGAATGACTATTAGATTAGAGGAACTAGAGGTTAAAGTAGCTTCATTATCGCCAAAAAGATTTGAAGTTTTAAAAGGATATTTAGAAGATTTGATTAAAATTAATTTTGATGATGTGCAAAGTGTATATGAACTCTGGGATAGGTTAATGAATGAATTTATTGATATAAATCAAAATTATCAAGATTTTTTAAAAAAATTTCAAGAATCTAAAACAGAAGAGTTACTTCAGAGTTATACTTTTTTAGAATATAAAGATAAGATGATACGTTATTTGAGGGATTTTATTCAGGGATATTTGCTTTATAGTGATGATATTAAAAGAACTATTAAAAAACTAAAAACTAGTGATGTAGATCAAAAATTAATTAATGCTTTAGAAATGTATCAAAGAGCTATACCTATGAATTTTAATAATAATTTTGATTATGAAAAGTTTAGAAATTTAAACTTAAATAGATGGAATAATTTGTGTAAGTGGTTTGTTAATAATAATGATACTACTGAAGGAGATAAAATGTTAGATACTACTAACGCAATTATTGTTCAAATAACTAAGTGTGCTAATTCTTTACAAGAACTTCATGGTAATATGATTAAACGTAAAGAGGAATATAAATTTATTGCAAAACTATTTGATTCTTTTGTTTCAATAGATGATGCTAATAAATTATCTAGTCAAATTTTTGGAGTTACAAATGTGATGCATTTTAATGGTAATAGTTTAAATACTACTGATCTTATTGTTAATTCTTATGATGTTAAACCAAATTATATAAGTATTGATCCAAATAATTATAAAGCTAGAGACAAAAAGAAAAATATAACAATTGAAGATAAAACTTCTGAAAAGAATAAAATCTTAAAAGAATATTTTGATAAAGAAAAAGAAAAGAAAAAAATATTAAAAGATTTTATCAGAAATAAATATATTAAATTTGATGATGATATTTCAATAAAAAAAATTGAAAGAGAATATATACTTGATTTAATTAGTAGGTATGGATTAGTTAAAGATTTTAAAAAGGAACCGGTGTTTGGACTTAATTATAAAATTAGTTTTAATAATAATGGTAAATATTGTACTATAAATTGTGAAGATGGTATATTGTCTATTCCATGTATGGAAATTTGGTTTGATGGTGATTTAAATGAATGATAGTATAAGTGAAGATTTTAAGTTTTTATTAAATAAATTCATAGTTGTTAAAGATTATGATAGAGAAAAGTACTATAAAATTAAAAAGAATCAGGTATCTATTAGAGATTTTGTTAGTAAAAATTTAGGAAGTAATTTAATTATAAAAGAAAATTTTATTAAACTAGAGAAAATACCTTCTTTTGCAATTTGGGAATAAGAGAATTTGAAAATGTGTTAGATTACGTTCTTCTATGTTTAGTTTTGTTATATTTGGAAGATAAAGTAAAAAATGATGTCTTTGTTCTAACTAATTTAATTGATTATTTAAGAAATACAGCTATAACTCTTAATTTTAATAATGTTCCTGATTGGAATTTAATGGAAGATAGAAAGTCACTGACAAGAGTTATTAATTTTTTAAGGGATAATAATGTTATTGAAGTTAGAGATGAAGATAAAAATGGTTTTATTATGGATAAAAGTTCAGATGCTTTATATTCAGTAACTGGAATTTCCAATTATGTTATGAGAGTTTTTAATCAAGATATTTTTAATCATGAGAGTTATCAAGATTTTATAAATGATGAATGGTTAAATCAAGATGATACTAGAGGGGATGTAAGACGTTATAAAGTTTATCGTAATATATTATATACGACAGTTGTTTATTCTAAAGATATAAGTGAAAGTGAATCTGATTATTTAAAGAAACTTAGAAATCATATGGCGATGGTGTTAAATGATTTTAATTATGATTTAGAGGTTACTAAAAATATGGCACTAGTATATGAATATGAAAATAAGATATATAAAAATAGTTTTCCTAATAATAGAAAAATTACAGATATAATTTTAATGATAAATTCTAAATTGTATACCTTAATAGAAGAAAATAAAGTAACGCTTGATTTAAATGAGAATGCTTATATAAGTAGGGAAATGTTTGATAATTTACTTAGAGAAATAAGAGTTGATAATAAGGATTATTTTAATAAGAACTATTTAAATTTATCTCATAGTAGTTTTTATAATGAAGTAGAAAATAAAATGATTAATTACGGATTTATTGAAAAACAAGAAAATGGTTATTTAATTATGCCTCTTATTTATAGATATCAAGGTATACTAAATAAAAATGAAAGTGATGATAATAAACAAATTAGTTTATTTGGAGGTGAAGAAAATGTATAAAGCTAGTAAAATGGGACTTTTGAATTTTTGGTTATATGATGATGAAGAATTTTATTTTGGTGATGGTAAATTGTTATTACGTGGACAAAATGGTTCAGGAAAATCGGTAACAATGCAGTCATTTATTCCTTTAATTTTAGATGGAAATAAATCACCTAAAAGATTAGATACTTTTGGTTCTAGTGATAAACATATTGAATATTACATTTTAGGTGAAGATAAAGATGAATCAACTGGATATTTATATATGGAATTTTATGATGAAGAGTTAGATAAATATATTACTATTGGAATGTCTCTTCATTCTAAAAGAGGACGTAATACGGATTTTGTAGGTTTCTGTTTAAAAGATGGTAAAAGAGTAAATGTAAATGGTTTTCACTTATATAAATGTAATGATGGTATTCACAAGATTCCTTTAACTAAATTAGAACTTAAAAGTGCAATTGGTCCAGAAAACTATATAGTCACTACTTCAAAAGAATATAAAGAAATGGTAAACAATTTGTTATTTGGATTTAATAATGTAGAATCTTTTGATGAATTTATTAACTTGTTATTACAAATTAGGAGTCCTAAGCTATCTAAAGAGTATACACCAACAATGTTAATGAATACTTTAAATGAAGTACTTCCTCCGCTTAATGATGATGAGGTTATGCCTTTATCAGAAGGTATTCAAAATATGAATGAATACAAAGAAAAACTAGAAAAAACTAAACAAGATATAAAAAACTTAAATGGATTTATAGCATCTTTTAATAATTATAATAAAGGTATATTGAAGAGAAAAACTAAAAATTTGATTGTTAAGCATGATAATTTAAATGAGATTAATAAAAAGTTAAAAGAATTAAATAATGAATTAGAAAATAAGAATCGTGAGCTTACGTTATTAAAAGAAGATAATGAAAAACTTGATCAAGAGTATAATTATGCTAAAGCAAAAAGAGAAACAATCAATTTAGGAGATTTGGAAGAAAAAGCAAGTGAAAGCAATAAATTAAGTCTTCTTATTAATAGTTTAGAGGAACAAATAAAAGATATTAGACAAAAAATTCAAAATTTATATAATCAAAAAAATAATATCTTAGAAGAAATTGATAATTTAAATAAAGAAGAAAAAAGTTATAAAGATGCTATAGAAAAGTATATAAAAGGATTAAATGAGAACGCTGCTCTAATTAATTTTAGTCAATTTATTAATACATTAAATAGTGAAAATTTAGAAAAAATTAATCTTAAATATTTAGAAAAAATATTAAGTGAAAAAATAGATACTGTTAATTGTTGTTTAGAACTTTTGAAACAAAAAAACAATATTATTTATAAACAGGATGTTGCTAATTCAAAGTATATGGAGCTAACTAAAAAACAAGATGAACTTAATGTAATGATTAAAAAATTAAGTAGTGATATAGAAAATGAGTTAGAAGATTTAATTAGAAAAATTAAGGCTTTAAAGGATACTAATGCATTTTTACTTATTGATGATGATTCTTATGGTAAGATAATTAATTTGTTAGATTTATATGATAAAGATAAATATTTAGAGGCTAAAAAATGCTATGAAAATTGTGCTTGTTCTATTAGAAATCAATATCAACTAGAAATTAATGATTATAAGGTTAAAATAGATGTTATCAATAATTCATTAGAAATTTTAGGTAATGAATTAGATGAACTTTTAAATGCAAAGGATATAACGCTACCTGAAGATAATTTTGCTTTAGAAAATAATGGGAAATTAAAAGAGTTAAATATTCCTTATACTTATTTTTATCAAGTTGTTGATTTTAAAAATGATGTATCAGAAAAAGAAAAACAAGCTTTGGAAGAGTCACTTTATTCTTCGGGAATATTGGGTGCTAAGATAATTGATGTAAAATTTGTTAATAAAGTTAAAGATATTAACATTAATTATTTAGTTCCTAGTAATAATAAAAAGTATAATTTAGCTAAATATTTAATGCCTGTTGATAATGATATTGTAACAAATGATTATATAGAATCTATTTTAGAATCAATAAGTGTTTCAAATGATGATGATATAAATGTAACTTTAGATGGGTATAGATTTGATTTTTATAAAGGTTTATTGTCTAATAATTATGAAAATAAATATATTGGTTTAATTGCTAGACAAAATTTAAGAAAGAAGAAAATAGATAAACTAAATGAAGAGATAGAGATTAATAAAAAGAAAATTGATAGTTTGAATAGTTTGGTTAATGGTGTTGTAAGTAGAATTAACAAAGTTGATGAAGAAATTTTAAAATTTCCTATTGATGATACATTAAGTAAAATAAGTGAAGAAATTTATAAAAATCAATTAAAATTAGATAATTATAATGAAGATGCTAGTAAATTAATGGAAGAACTTGCTATTTATCAAAAAGAAATAAACGAACTTAATATTAAGATAAGTGATTATAATGGAGAGATACCACTTACTTTATCTTCTTATGAAAATGCGAGAAATATTTTAAGAAATATTGAAAATGATACAAATTCTTTACAAAGGGAAGCTAATAATTTTTATAATGTTAAACGTGTTATTTGGGAAAAGAATGAACGCTATAATTCTTTAGAAGAAATAATAAATGATTATGATAATAATATGAATAAATTAAAAAATGATTTAAATGATTCTAAAGTTAAGAAAAAAGCTATAGATGATGTACTTTATAGTGAGGAAAATAATAATATTAGAGAAGAAATTAGTAGATTAGATACAATAATTAATACGTATAATGTTAAAAGTAATAAACTATATCAGTTAATTGGTAAATTGGAACAAGGTATTGAGAGTGAACTTGAAAATATTAGGCTTACTAATGATAGTGTAAAAGTTCATAACGAGTTATATGAAATAGCAAGAACAATTTTAATTGATGAATTGAATCTTGGATATATTAAATATTTGGAATTAGATATTAATATGGATAAAGACTTTGGAATTAAAGACGTAATTAAGTTAAATAAAATGGTTGAAGATATAAATATTGATGATATGGAATTAAAATATAATCAGGCTATAAATAATTATCGACAGGATTTAATAGATTATAATTTAAGAGATACTTATATTTTTAATGAAAGTGCAGAAAATTTTAAGGGATTAAGTGAGTCTATTTTATCGGATGAACAGTTTAGCAGTGAGTTAGATTTAGCTAAAAGAAGAAATGTTTCATTTTCTTACCAAGGAAAAATGGTTGATTGCTATAGTTTGTTAGAATCATTAACTGATAAGTATGATGTAGATAAAACATATTTAGATGAACAGGATAAAAAGATATTTTATGATATTTTAGTTAAAACTACTGGTGAAAAAATTAAACAAAAAATTATGCTTGCAGAAGATTGGGTTAATAAGACTAATAAGATTATGCAAGAACATGGTAAGGATAGTAAGTTATCATTTTATTTAGAATGGCATCCTAAAGATGCTGAGGCTATGGATGAGATGAACACGAAAGATTTGGTAACATTATTTAAAAGAGATAGTGGAACTATTCGTGATGAAGATATTGAAAGATTAGTTAAACATTTTAGAAATAAAATTGATAAGGCTGAAGAATTTGGATATCAAGGATCGGAGTCATATTTTCAAATTATATTTGATATTTTAGATTATAGAAATTGGTTTGAATTTAAATTATTTTATAAAAAAGATGATAGTCTTAAAAAGGAACTAACTAATAAGATTTTCTCTGTATTTAGTGGTGGAGAAAAGGCTAAGACAATGTATGTTCCATTATTTGCTAGTGTTTATGCTAAACTTGATGGTGCTAAAAAGAACGCACCAAGATTAATAGCGATGGATGAAGCATTTGCTGGTGTTGATGAACAAAATATTGAAGAAATGTTTGGAATTTTAGATAGTTTTAATTTGGATTATTTATTAACTAGTCAGGCGTTGTGGTGTACTTATAGCAATATAAAAAATATAAATATATGTGAGTTAATACATCCTAGAGGTTCTAAATGTATTGGCATACATCGATATAATTGGAATGGTTTAGTAAAAACCTATATTGTAAATGAGGTAGTATGAGTCCAGAAGAATATGTTTTAAATAATTATAAGTTAGATAGATTTTTTGAAAAGTGTAAAATTAAATATTTAACTTATGGAAAAGTATGTGGGAATATAGTAATTGATAATATAAGTTTGGAAGAAGCTAAAAGTTTGCAAACCGTGTTTTTTAAAATTTATACTGAAGGAAGTACTGTTAAAATAAATGTTGATAAGTTTAGAAAGGCTCTTCGAGGAACTAAGTTAGAAACATTTGATTTTATAAAATATTTTAAGTTAGTTGATAAAAATTTTGAAGAGATAACTAATAAGGAAAGAAAGCAAAATGACCTAGATGAGTTTTATCAATATTTTGAAGAAATGCCTATTATAACGCAGTTAAAAGAAATAATTTTAGATAATGATAATAAGAATTTAAGTACTGTTTTAAGAGGAAGATATAAGAAGAATAAGAATTCTTTAAGAAAAGAGTTATTAGATATTAGTTTGCTTTTAGAAAATGTTCCAAAAGGATATACTTTATTATCTGTTTATTCATCATTAACTGGTGATAGTCATTATTTGGATTTTCAAAATAATAATTTGTTTTATATAATTTTAGCTATAATGTATAAAAGAAATTATGAAAATTCGATTAAGTTTAAAAAAGAGTTACTTAAGTTAATAAATGTTTATTCTGATTCGATAAGTAATTATGTAAATACATACAAGTTGTTAATTAATGATAAATTTGACTTTCTATATGATAATTATGGAGTTATTAATTTGAATTTGGAAAATATAAATAATGTAAGTAAGATTAGTGGTATTGGAAATAAAATATTTATATTTGAAAATCCTTCAGTTATTAATTATTTAAAAGATAATAATTTGAATATATCTATGGTTGTGTGTAATGGGATGCCTAATAATGCGATGATGGAATTAATTGATAGAATTGATTGTGGTTGTGAAGTTTATTATCATGGTGATTTTGATCCGGAAGGATTACTTATTGCTTGTAAAATAAAAGAAAAATGTAAGCGTGTTAGATTTTTGGGCTATGATGAAGATAATTATTATTTAAGTAATCCTGTTAAAAGTATAAGTAAAAGTAGATTGCATAAACTATTGTTAGTTAATGATAAAGAACTTTTAGATATAAAAAACTGCTTATTAAAAGAAGATAAAGCCGGTTATGAAGAAAATTTACTTGAAAATATAAGAATAATGATAAAAATTATAATAAATTATGATGATAAATAGATAAAATTAAACTAAAACAACACATAAAAGCTGACTTATGTGTTGTTTTAATTTAAAATCATTGTAGGTGATGTAAAATTGAAAAATCGCATCATTAAGACTATAACGAGAAAAGAGTTTATATAACTCTTACAGATGAAAAAAATTATAGAGTTGATTCTAAACTAGATATTGGAGTCCATAATGATTTTGATATAGAGCAAGCAGAGTATTGCTTTAATTTAAATACTATAAATGAAAGTGTAGCATTATTTATAAATTCCAAAGAACAAATCTTTACCGAAAAATTAAAATCATTATTAATATTTGGATATACATCTACTAGGTATAAAGTTATTTCAGATTTTTTTTATTTGATTAAATATGGTAATTTAAAATAAACATAAGTTAGAAAAATATATAAGTAAAATTATTTTTAATGACAATACTTTAAAAGTAAATAATGTTGTGGATATTTATCGAATTTTGAATTCATTGTTTAACAATAGAAGATTTGTTTCTAATTTAAGTAATGTTAAAGTTAATTGGTTAAATATTCCAAGTATTGAAATAATAAGTTGCATTTTAGAATTTATTAATGAATTTGTAAAAACATCTATATAAAAATTTTAAAGTTTATTAATTAATAATAATTAAAAAACATTCAAGATAAACTAAAAACATAGAAAATTAGCAATTTGAAAGGTGGAAATAATTGTTTTATAGGCTTTTGCATAAATTAATATAGACTGTGATGATAAATGGCTAAAAAGGTTGTAATTGATGTTGGTCATCAAAGTACGAAATAATAATATATATATAATAAATAAAGCAAAATACTCTTTAACAAAAGTATTTATGCCAAAATTAACCGTTAGTGTATAATATGTTGGGGATTAGTACCTAAAAAAGTACAATATAATTAAG
>ERZ808252.461-NODE-461-length-39335-cov-4.398167_pt1 | contig 39335 bp, 44 predicted proteins | sample MGYA00521242_ERZ808252 | MGnify/ENA primary metagenome ERZ808252 (study PRJEB31516, sample SAMN03275581) | gut metagenome | biome: mammalia-associated habitat; material: feces | host: Papio cynocephalus | place: Kenya | collected 2012-08-07 ...
TTCAGCGGCGTGTCGGGGGGCGGGATGAAGGGGCCTATGCCTGCCATATCGACGGGCAGACGCTTGAAAAACAAAATGTCGTCTGCAATTGATTCGATGCTTTGATCGGGCAGTCCGACCATGGAACCCGACCCGACTTCATAGCCCAGTTTCTGCAAATCCAGCAGACAGCGCAGGCGGTTGTCCCAGCTCATCTGCGGGTCAAGGCGGTGGTACAGCTCTTTGTCCGTCGTTTCGATGCGCAGCAGATACCTGTCCGCCCCCGCGTCGCGGTAAGCTTTGTATTCCTCGTACGATTTTTCCCCCATGCTGAGCGTCAGCGCCATATCCATGTCTTTTATCGCGCGGATGATGACGTTCATACGGTCAACGGTATACCAAACGTCCTCGCCCGACTGCATGACGATTGTTTTGTAGCCCAGCTTTTTTGCCTGTGCCGCCAAATCGACGATTTGCTCGATGCTCAAGCGGTAGCGGCTTTGGTTTTTGTTGTCGCGGCGGATTCCGCAATATAAACAGTTGTTGCGGCAAAAGTTGGAAAATTCGACAAGCCCCCGCAAATGCACTTCGTCGCCGACAAACGCTTTGCGCACCGCGTCGGCGGCATGAAACAAAGCGGTCTTCGTTTCCGCGTCGTCCGTACCGAGCAGTTTCACCAGTTCGTTGCGGTTTAAATCGTGCGTTTCCTGCGCTTTGCGGATTAAATCAAGCATGAGGGCGGCTCCAAATAAAGCTTCAATTTTTATAACGGTTCAGATATACTCCGAAAATCACCGACTCCAAAGAAAAAACTGAGGAAAAGGGTATGGAAACCAGAGTGGCTTTAATCGCCGTTGTTGTCGAAAATCCGGATGCCGTCATGCCGCTGAACGCTTTGCTGCACGAATACAGCCGCTATATCATCGGGCGCATGGGCATCCCGTATCACGTCAAAAAACTGTCGCTTATCAGCGTTGCCGTGGACGCGCCGCAGGATGTCATCAGCGCGCTGGCGGGCAAGCTGGGCATGCTGGACGGCGTGTCGATTAAAACCGCTTATTCAAAATAACCGTTGACGAAAAGGGTTCGCCCGATTCGGAAAGGAAGGAAAATGTACAACGTAAAATCCATGAAGGCTGAGGAATTCATCAGCCACGACGAAATTCTGGACACGCTGAAATACGCGCGCGAAAACGCAAACAACGTCAAACTGATTGACGAAATCATCGCCAAAGCCAAATTGTGGAAAGGATTGACCCACCGCGAAGCCGCCGTGTTGCTGCTGTGCGAAATTCCCGAAAAAAACGCGGAAATTTTCGGGCTTGCCGAACAGCTGAAAAAAGATTTTTACGGCAACCGCATTGTTTTGTTCGCGCCGCTGTATCTGTCGAACTATTGCGTCAACGGGTGCGTTTACTGCCCCTATCACGTCAAAAACAAACATATTCCCCGTAAAAAGCTGACGCAGGAACAAATTCGCGCCGAAGTCATCGCTTTGCAGGACATGGGACACAAGCGTCTGGCTTTGGAAGCGGGCGAAGACCCCGTCAACAACCCGATTGAATATATTTTGGAAAGCATCAAAACCATTTATTCAATCAAGCACAAAAACGGCGCAATTCGCCGCGTGAACGTCAACATTGCCGCGACGACGGTCGAAAATTATAAAAAACTGCACGACGCAGGAATCGGAACATACATTTTGTTCCAAGAAACGTACAACAAGGAATCGTACGAAAAACTGCATCCGACAGGTCCGAAACACAATTACGCTTATCATACAGAAGCGATGGACAGGGCGATGCAGGGCGGCATTGACGACGTGGGACTGGGCGTTTTGTACGGGCTGGAAAACTACGCTTACGAATTTGTCGGACAGCTGATGCACGCCGAACATTTGGAAGCCGTTCACGGCGTCGGACCGCATACGATTTCCGTGCCGCGCATTTGTCCCGCGGACGACATTGACCCCGCGTCGTTCAAAAACGCTTTGCCCGACGATATTTTTGCAAAAATCATTGCCTGCATCCGCGTTTCGACGCCGTACACGGGCATGATTATTTCCACGCGCGAAAGCCAAAAGATGCGGGAACGCGCTTTGCATTTGGGCATTTCGCAAATCAGCGGCGCGTCGTCGACGTCGGTCGGCGGCTATGTCGTGCGCGAAACCGAAACGGCACAGTTCGACCGCGCCGACACCCGCACTTTGGACGAAGTGATTAAATGGCTGATGGATATGGGATACATCCCCAGCTTCTGCACCGCCTGCTATCGCGCAGGACGCACGGGAGACCGCTTTATGGATTTGTGCAAATCGAAACAAATCCTGAACTGCTGCCATCCGAACGCTTTGATGACGCTGAAAGAATACTTGGAAGACTACGCGTCCCCCGAAACCAAAAAAGTCGGCGAGGAACTGATAAAACGCGAGCTTTCCAACATCACGAATCCGAAAGTCCGCGAAGTCTGCCAAGACCACTTGACCCACATCGCCGCGGGCGAACGGGATTTCAGATTTTAAACGATAAAAAAAACACCCGCCGTTTTCGGCGGGGGTTTCGTTTCAAGGCTTATTTGAAATATCTTTTCATCAAACCGTCAAAGCCGCGGCCGTGGCGGGCTTCGTCCTTGCACATTTCGTGCACGGTGTCGTGAATCGCGTCATAACCCAGTTCTTTCGCCAGTTTCGCCAGCTGCAGTTTGCCGTCGCAAGCGCCGAATTCGGCGGCGGCGCGCATTTCGACATTCTTTTTCGTCGAATCGGTGACAACTTCGCCCAGCAGTTCCGCGAATTTGGAAGCGTGTTCGGCTTCCTCGAACGCATAGCGTTTGAACGCTTCGGCGACTTCGGGATAGCCTTCGCGGTCGGCTTGGCGCGACATCGCCAGATACATGCCGACTTCGCAGCATTCGCCGGTAAAGTTTTCACGCAGTCCCGCAATCACGCGTTCGTCCAGCCCTTTGGCGACGCCGATACGGTGTTCGTCCGCATACGCTTTGACGCTTTCGTCCATCACTTTGAACGTTTTGGCGTGGCAAACGGGACATTCGGCGGGCATTTCGTCGGCTTCGATAACGTGACCGCAAACGGTGCATACAAATTTCATTATAAGGTTCCTCCCTGAAATAATGTGAACTGAAAGGCATATTAGAATCATTTTAAAATATGTCAAGAAATTTTTTTATCCCTCCCTTGACAAGGCGCAGCCCCGAACCTACATTGTTAGCACTCGAAGGGCGGGAGTGCCAAAGCCCCCGTTCAAACGAATTTGGTTTTCACTTTTCAAAAGGGTTTACACTATGAAATTCAAACCGTTATTTGACCGTGTTCTGGTTAAACGCACAGCGGAAGACACCAAAACCGCCGGCGGAATCATCATTCCCGATACCGCCAAAGAAAAACCGTCCAAGGGCGAAGTCATCGCCGTCGGCATGGGCGGCCGCGACGAACAGGGCAAAACAATCCCCATGACGCTGAAAGTCGGCGATCAGGTTTTGTTCGGAAAATGGTCGGGTACGGAAGTCAAAATCGACGGCGAAGAACTGTTGATTATGAAAGAATCCGACGTTCTGGGTATTTTGGAATAATTTTTTAAAGGGTTAAATCACTATGTCTGCCAAAGAAGTCAAATTTTCCACCGACGCCCGCAACGCGATGCTGCGCGGTGTCGATATCCTTGCCGATACGGTTAAAGTAACGCTGGGCCCCAAAGGCCGCAACGTCGTTCTGGCTAAATCGTTCGGCGCGCCCCGCATCACCAAAGACGGCGTGTCGGTCGCCAAAGAAATCGAGCTGGCGAACAAATTTGAAAACATGGGCGCTCAGCTGATTAAAGAAGCCGCGTCCAAAACCGCCGATGTCGCGGGCGACGGCACCACGTCCGCCACGGTTCTGGCTCAAGCCATTGTGCGCGAAGGCTGCAAAGCTGTTGCCGCCGGCATGAACCCGATGGATCTGCGCCGCGGTATTGATTTGGCTGTTTCCGCTGTTGTCGAAGACGTCAAAAAACGTTCCCGCAAGGTTTCGACCTCTGCCGAAATCGCGCAGGTCGGCACGATTTCCGCGAACGGCGACACCTCTATCGGTCAGTATCTGGCTGACGCGATGGAAAAGGTCGGCAAAGAAGGCGTCATCACCGTTGAAGACGCAAAAGGCTTGAACACCGAATTGGAAGTCGTCGAAGGCATGCAGTTCGACCGCGGCTATCTGTCCCCGTACTTTGTAACCAACGCGGACAAGATGACCTGCGAACTGGAAAATCCGTTCGTTTTGATTCACGAAGCCAAACTGTCCAACCTGCAGTCCATGTTGCCCGTGTTGGAAGCCGTTGTTCAGTCCGCGCGTCCGTTGCTGATTATCGCTGAAGACGTCGAAGGCGAAGCTTTGGCGACGCTGGTTGTCAACAAACTGCGCGGCGGATTGAAAGTCGCGGCTGTCAAGGCTCCGGGCTTCGGCGACCGCCGCAAAGCCATGCTGGAAGACATCGCCATTTTGACCAAGGGTCAGGTGATTTCGTCCGAACTGGGCATCAAGCTGGAAGACGTGACCCTGGATATGCTGGGAACGGCTAAAAAAGTCACGATTACCAAAGACAACACGACGATTGTCGACGGTGCGGGCGCGAAAGAAGACATCGCCGCGCGCTGTGCTCAAATCAAAAAACAGATTGAAACGACGACCTCCGAATATGACAAGGAAAAACTGCAGGAACGCTTGGCTAAATTGTCGGGCGGTGTAGCGGTTATCAAAGTCGGCGGCGCTTCCGAAGTCGACGTGAAAGAAAAGAAAGACCGCATTGACGACGCTTTGCACGCAACGCGCGCCGCGGTTGAAGAAGGTGTTGTCACGGGCGGCGGCACGGCTCTGCTGTACGCTGTCAAGGCTTTGGACGCCGTGAAACCCGCGAACGACGATCAGCGCGTCGGCGTTGACATCATTCGCCGCGCTTTGCAGGCTCCCGTCCGTCAGATTGCCGCGAACGCGGGTGAAGACGGCGCCGTTATCGCAGGCAAGCTGTTGGAAGGCGAAAAGGACAATATCGGCTTTAATGCTCAATCGGGCAAATACGTCGATATGTTCGCCGAAGGCATCATCGACCCGACAAAGGTCGTCCGCACGTCTTTGGAAAGCGCGGCTTCCATTGCGGGCTTGCTGATTACGACCGAAGCCATGGTTGTCGACAAACCCGAAGAAAAATGCGCCTGCCACGGCGGCGCCGATGCCGGTATGGGCGGCATGGGCGGAATGGGCGGCATGGGCGGTTTCTGATCGCTTGCCGTTTAACCGAAACGAAAAGAGCCTCGAAAGAGGCTCTTTTCTGTTTTAGGAAATAAAATTTTCTGCTAAACTGCTTGCCATGAGTACGATAGAGCAAGCTTTGAACCAAACGAACGGCGCGGGCAAAGTCCGCCGTGATATTGTGCGCTTCGGCGACGGGGAAAACGATTATTTCACCGCAGCGGGAACGGACGAAGACTTTGCGGCGCTGACCGAAATTCTGGCAAAGGTCGCCGAAAGCCCCGAACAGTTGAAAAAAATGCGCGATATGCCGATGTCGGAGCGCCCCGGATTGGTGATTTCCAAGGGGGAGCGGAGCAGCTACGGATATTGCGCAAAGACCGTTCTGTCGATTTCCAAAATCACGGGAACGGGCTACAAAGCCGCCGCGGTTTTCGCGCACGAATTTCAACATCAGTGCCAGTACGTTTACGGCAACGCGCAGCGGTTTGCGCATGCGTTTTCGCTCAAAGAATCCATTTTGGAGGAACGCATCGGCGAAGCGGCGGCGGAAACGGCGGCGTACCAGTACTTGTACGATGTCAAGGACAACAATCCGCAGGCTCAGACGGCGTACAAAGCGGCTTTGGAAAAACGCGGCATGCGGGCGTACGCTTTGGCGCGGCGCAAGGGCGAATCCGAACCCGATTGCGTTTTGGCGGGCATGCAGGGCTATGCGGACAATCTGAGACTGGCGGAACGGTACGAAAAATCCTATCATCCCGAAATCGCGTCCGACATTTTCACCGACTTTATGCGCTTGACAAACGATGTCAGACAAGGACGCAGCGGCTTTATGCTGACGTATGCGGAAATGCGGCTGGGCGGCAATACTTTGGACGAATGGGACGCACTGCAAACCCACACGGTTTGCATGGCGGCGGGCTTTGACGAACAAAAAGCGCGCGCAATGCTTCGTTCCGACAACTTTGCCTATATCGGCGAACAAACGGCGAAATTTTTAACCGATGGCGCGAAAGTTTATGCGGAACTGACGGGCGAACGCCATCCGTTTGAAACGGAAAAAACGGTTGTCAGAAACAAAGTCGGCACTTACGATTTGCGCGAAAAGGACGGCTTGGCGGGATTGTACAAGCGCGCGCAGGATTTGTTCGCCAAAAAGGAAAACACAGCCCCGCTTGCGACGTATTTTTACAAAAACAAAAACGGGCGCGAAGTTTTTTCGTTCGACGGCACCAAAAAGGGCGGCGTGATTTTCCGCGCCGATTCCGACAGGGTAACCTCGGCAGCTTCTTTCCTGCCCGACAGCATTTTAAGCGAGCGGCGCAAAACCGCGGAAAAAATGTTTGTCGAACTGACGGCGGACGAAGCGATGAAAAAACGGCTGATGAACCTGCAAAAGCCGCTCGTCCTCGGCTTTAAAAAAGGAACGACGGCGATAACGCCCACACCCGACGGACAGATGATAATCCTCGACCCGTTGAAATCACCAAAAAAACTGGCAAAAGATTTCACGCAGCAGCTGGATAAACTCCAAGCTCGCGAAGCCGTCTTGTCTGCACAAAAACAAGCGGGACGGTAAGAAATTACGCTTGATATAACGCTGTCGATTTAATATCATAACCGTATGTTGCATTTTGCAGCAAGTGCCTGAACGGGCGCGGGGCTGTCGTAAGCTCTTTTAATCTCATACGGCGCAAGATATGCGTCGAAACCGTTTTGCGTATTGCAAAATCGGGAAATATCCCCGAATTCATCTTTGATGGTTCGGGGAGCTTTCGGTGCATGTTCAGAAGTATCGACTTATCCTCGACCGACTTTAAAGACCGAAAGAATCATTTTTATGAGATTATGATTTACGAACTCCCCGAGCCGCCTGCAAAGGCGGTTTTTTGTTTTATCGTCGAGAGAAAAAAATGAGTGCGATATTATTAACATTGGGAATAGCGTTATGCCTTGGTGCAATGGCGTATTTTTGGAATCAAATCAGAGATAGTTATTTAAACACGTTTGCTCCGTGGATTGAAAAAATTTGCGGTGATGAAATTAAACATTTATGCGATGTCGTTTTTATTGGAATTGATGAAAACGTCCGCTTTATCAGAAGAAATATAAAAGAAATAAGGAATCTTTTTCAAAAAGTTATATGCAAATACGATTTAACGTATACAGCGAAAACGCCAGAGTATACGGAAATCAAAGAAACGGTAGTAGTTCAAAAAGAAGACGGTTCATTTGTGCAAATGGACACTAATTCAACTGTTGACAACGATGACTTGCCCTTTGAAGTTTTAAATAAAATGCATGAAAGCGATGATTCTACCGTATTCATTAACGGAAAAGAAATTGTCGAGAAAAAAATATCGGATGCTTTGAGCGTATAAGAGAGATGTGAAATGGAACAAACGTTAATTGAAATTCAAAAGACAAACTTGGAAATTCTTGAAAAAATAAATGAACTTTCCGATAAATTAGATTCAAACTCTGCGACTTTTCAATTTTTTGACAAGGCGATTTATATTTTATGTGCATTTTTAATTCTGTTTGTGATTGTTAAGTGTAAGGCTGTCGTTAGCTATATTAAATCTGTTCTGTCATCCACCATTCAAACAAACGAAAAAATAACGGATAAATTTTATGAACTGATTTGGAAAAACTTAGGGACTCTTCTGAGTGAAGAGTATTCTTCAGATGAAATTCAAAAAGTTATCAATAGTTTGAAAACAAATGAAAAATTTCCAATCAATGATATTTACGAGATTGGATATGTGGTAAAAAAAGAAAATTCTGCATACGTTAAAATAAATGTTTCCGTGATTTTAAAAAAGGAAGGGCAATTCATAAAGAAAACGCACGAAAACATGTTAGACATGGACTTTCTGCCAAAATCTCTTATGTCCGCTCTCGTGAAAGATTCTTCACATCAAACACACGTTGAAATGTATAAGAGAGGTTGAAATGGACAAACCTTTGAGAATAGGACGTATTGTAACTGAAAGCGATAAGAGCAAAGCTGATTGTTCTAAGATTCAAAATAAAAACGAAAATTCGTGTTTTGATGTGCGAAAACCGCGATACAAGTACGACGATTTAATTTTACCCCAAAATGTTTGGCATGAATTGGATATTTTGCAAAGCATGATTGTCAATCATAACTTAATTTATCATGTTTGGGGCATGGATAAAATAGACCCGTACGGGGATCAGTTGGCTTTTAATCTTTACGGTCCGCCGGGAACGGGCAAGACGATGATTGTTGAGGCGCTGTGCAACCGTTGGAACAAACAGCTCATAGACATAAATTTATCACAGCTAGAATCCAAATACGTCGGGGAAACGGGAAAAAATATCGTTCAAGCTTTCCAACAAGCGCGTGAATATAATGCTGTTTTATTTTTTGATGAAGCAGATACGGTCTTGGGAAAAAGATTGTCCAATATTACACAGTCTGCGGATTCAAGTGTCAACACGGCAAGAGGCGTAATGCTGAAACAATTGGAACAACATACGGGAATTGTTGCTTTTGCAACAAATTTTGCATGTAACTACGATCCCGCTTTTGTCCGAAGAATCTTAAAGCATATTTATATTCCTTTGCCGGATTTTGAAGCCAGAAAAAAATTATGGCAAATAAAAATTCCTAACAACGCCCCTGGCTATAAACAATTAAATTTTGAGGAATTATCGGAAATAAGTGAAGGAATGTCCGGCGGCGACATTTTGGTATCTGTTAAAAACGCACTATTTGATGCCGCTTGTTCAACAGAACAAACGGTGTCAAACGAAATTGTTTTAAGCGCAATCAATGCCGTAAAAACTTCAAAAGAAAAAATAGGCGTCACAGGAGTTGCACATGGGATTGCTTGATGGATTGATTGTAGGAGCTATTGCCGGTATAGTCGCCTCTGTTGCAGGGGCTACGGCTGTTACCGCTACGGCGATAGGTGTGGCTACAGCCTTGATTGCTGATGATGATTTATGGAAAAAAATCAACACGTACCTTTGTTCTTTGCGGGAAAAAACGCTTGATTGGCTAAAAACGCATAAAAATTTTGTCGCAACAGCTTTGATTTTTACCGTTTCAGTTCTTGACAAGGGACGCGCCTGTGTCAATCGCGCAAGGCATCAACTTTGTTGTAAAGCTGTATCAGAAAATGAAACAAAAAAAGTATTTACGCATATTTTATCTTCGGATGAAATGGCAAAAATGGGTCTCAGTAACGGGGAAGAGTTGTCGCAAACAATTAAAATCGAAGATCTTTGACAATTCCCTATTCCCGCCACGACTTTAACAACTTGATTTCCGCTTTGTAGCCGTCCAATTCGTTCGGGGTTTCCAGATAAAAGGGCAACTCCTTTAACAGAGGATGGTTGATGATTCGTTTTATCGCGTCCGCGCCGATGAAGCCTTGTCCGATTTTTTCGTGCCTGTCTTTGTGCGAGCCGAGCGGATTCTTTGAATCGTTCAAGTGTATCGCTTTCAGCCGCTGCAATCCGATAACGTCGTCAAAATGTTTCAGCACGCCGTCCAAATCGTTCACGATGTCGTATCCCGCATCGAAAACATGACAAGTGTCAAGGCATACGCCGATTTTGTCCGACAGCTTCACGCGGTCGACAATCGCGCGCAATTCCTCGAATGTTCCGCCAACTTCAGAGCCTTTTCCCGCCATGGTTTCCAGCAAAACAGTCGTTGTTTGGCTTTCGGTCAAAATGCCGTTCAAAACGTCCGCGATTTTTTCAATTCCCGTTTCAACGCCTTGTCCGACGTGCGCTCCGGGGTGGAAGTTGTAATAATTGTGCGGCAGGTATTCCATGCGCTTCAAATCGTCCGTCATGGTGTCGAAAGCAAATTGCCGCGTGTCGTCGTTTGTGGCGCATGCGTTCAGCGTGTACGGCGCGTGCGCCAGCAGCTTGCCGAATTTGTTTTTGTTCGATATTTCCAGAAGTTTTGAAACATCGTCCGCATCAATCGCTTTTGCCGCCCCGCCGCGCGGGTTGCGCGTAAAAAACTGAAACACGTTCGCGCCGATGCTTTCCGCCGTTTTTCCCATGGCGGCGAAGCCCTTGGCGGTCGACAAATGACAGCCGATGTAAAACATAAAAAGATTAACCCGCTTCGGGGTCGCGGAACAGCGGTTTGCCTTGGTACATACGGGCGGCCTGCGATTCCATCAGCGTTCCCAATGCGATTTGACGGTCGCGGATGCAAATCCTCAGCTGGTCGGCGACGGTCGGGTCGGGGTTGGCGAACACAAAGCGCACTTCGGGGAACATTGTTTTAATGCCCTGCAGTTTCTGATGAATAACGCCCAAAATGCCGCGCCCTAACAAGTCGGCCGCCAACTCTTCACTCAAATCCGAAGACATGGCGTATTTGATAACCGAGTTCAAGGCGTCCTCGACACTGTTGGCGTGAATGGTCGACAAAACCAAGTGTCCCGAAGTCGCGGCGCGCAAAATCTGACTGGCGGCGTCGGGGGTGCGGATTTCGCCGACCAAAATATAGCGCGGACGGCAGCGCAAAGCGGATTTCAGCGATTCGCCCCAGTCGTTGTTGTCGGGTTCAGTTTGTTTGCACAAGCCCAATCCGCCGCGTTTGGACTGATAAATCCCGTCCAAAGGCATTTCGGGAGGGTCTTCAATCGTGTAAGCAAAGCCGCCTTCGCGTTCCAAATACTTGCGCATCAAACACGAAATCGACGTTGTTTTGCCCGCGCCCGTCGGGCCGCCCCACAAAATCAGCCCCGATTCGCGGTTCAAGGAAATCAAGTGGTTCGTTACCGCTTCGGGCAATCCCAAGCGCGCCACGTCGGGCGTTTTACGCGGCATGCGGCGGGCAGAATAATGAATTCCCGTCAAAGTCACAACGCGTTCGACGCGGTACATGGTCGAACCGTATGCCATGGAATAGCTGGAACGGCCGTTGTACGCCTTTTCCAAAGCGTCGCGGAATTCCTGCGCATCGTCGACTTCTAACTGTTTCAGCCCGAATCGCGTTTCGCCGTCATGAACGTAAATGACCTGTTCGGGTGTGAAATAAATGTCGGAAAAAAGCTGTTCGTCGATTTTTGCCATGGTAGAATCCCAATAACCTTATTGTTTCCACTATAAACGCTTAAACGGTATGATGCAAGAAAGTTCATATATCATTTTTATGACAAACGTGCCAAAGCCCGCATAAAATAAAGAAAAACGCGCAGATCAGTTCAATGGCGGGCGCGGCGGGGGCATTGCCGCAAACGGACAAGGCGATGCCGGAAACGGAGCAAACGACGCCGACAAGGGACGCTTTCACCGCCATTTGTTCCGGCGTTTTCGATATGAACCGCGCCGCGCAGGCGGGAATGACCGTCAAGGCGGATACCAGCAGCAATCCCGTTGTTTTAAACGACAAAGCCACAAAAACGGCGATTAAAACGGTAAACAGGCGGTTTTGACGCTGAGTGTTGACGTTTTCCCCCGCGGCGATATCCGGCGCGACGGCGCAAAAGACTTGATTTTTCCAATTCTTAATCAAAACCAGCGCACACAGCGTTCCCGCGATTCCCGTAAAAATCAAATCGGAGCGGGACACGGACAAAACATCGCCGAACAGGTATCCCGTCAAATCCGCGCGGAAATCGGGCATGCAGGCCAGTCCCGCCAACCCCGCGCACAAAGCGGTCTGTCCGATAATCAACAGATACAGATCAATCCCCAAAACGGTTTTTTGCGGAATTTTGACCAATAGCAAGGCTAAAACGCACACCAGCGCCGCCACAGCCAGATTCGGCGACATTCCCAAGGCCGCTCCGGCAACGATTCCGGCCAAAGCCGCATGCGACAGCGTGTCGCCGAAATAGGCCGTTTTACGCCAAATCATCAAACAGCCGATCGGTCCGGCCAGCAGAGCCGTTATAACGGCCGCGGCCGCCGCGCGTAAAACAAACGGTTCAAACATAGGTGATTCCTTTGTCGGGCAGGTGGGTGTGGTCGTGGCGGTACAAAGTCGTGTAAGGCGTCAAACCGGCAATTTCCTGCGGTTTTCCGGAACAGCAGATATGGCGGTTCAAACAAATGACTTTGTCCGTTTTCGCCATGACGACATACAAATCGTGCGACACCATCAAAACAGCGCACCCGCGTTCTTTGTTCAGTTTGGAAATCAGTTCGTACAGCGATTCTTCGCTTGCGGGATCCAATCCCTGCGCCGGTTCGTCCAGCACCAGCAAATCGGGCTGCTGCATTAAAGCGCGCGCCAGCAAAACCCTTTGCGTTTCCCCGCCCGAAAGCGGGTGTACGGAACGATCGGCCAAAGATTCCGCGTCCGTTTCCTTTAAAGCCGCAAGGATGTCCTGTTTTGCAGAGCGGTGCCCCAGCGCCATAAAGCGGCGGACGGTCAGCGGAACGGTTGCGGGAACGGACAGCTTTTGCGGAACATACCCGATTTTCAATTCGCTTTTTTTTACCAAAACACCCGATGTCGGGGGCAGGATGCCCAAAACGATTTTCAGCAAAGTCGTTTTGCCTGCGCCGTTCGGGCCGATAAGCGTTACGATTTTGCCCGCCGGCACGGCAAACGAAATATTTTCCAGCACGGTCAAACCGCCCGTCCGATATCCGATGTTTTTCAGTTCCAGCAAGTTCACGGAAAATGTCCTTTATTGCTTTTTTTACGAATTTATACTACAAATCCAATCAAAAAGGGGGAAATTTTTTATGCTGTTCCGTTGGGTGCTGATTGCTGTTTCGACGATTGTTTTCCAAGCGCAGGCGAAAACGCCGTCGGTTTTGGTGTCGATTGCGCCGCTTCATTCGGTTGTGGCGGCCGTGGCGGACGGCGTTTTTACGCCCGATTTGCTGATGCAGCCGTCCCAATCCGTGCATGAATACCGGCTGAAACCGTCGGATTTGCGGAAAATATCGTCGGCGGATATTGTGTTTTACGGCGGAAAAGCGTTGGAAGGCTTTTTACCCAAAGCGATTGAAAGCGCGGGCGTTCAAGGCGTTTCCTTTTTGGCGGAAGGTGACGAACCGCATTTTTGGCTGTCGCCTTTGACAATGGCGCGGGTTGCCGAAAAAACGGCGGAAAAGCTGGCGCAAATCGATGCGGAGCATGCCGATGCCTATCTGGCGAACGCGGCAAGCTTCGCCCGCACGGCGAACGGTTTGCTGTTGAACGGACAGCGGGAGCTGGCCGCCGTTCGGGGCAAGCCTTTTGTCGTTTTTCATGATGCCTACCGCGCTTTCGAGCGGGAATTCGGATTAAGCGGAATCGGGGCGGTCTGGGTTGACGCGCACCATGGCGCGGGGGCGGCGCATTTAATCGAATTGCGCCAAAAAATGCGGGAAAGCGGAAAAGTCTGTTTGTTTTCCGAACCTCAAATGCCGGACAAGCCGTTGGAAACGGTGCGCGAAGGGCTGAATGTGGTTGACGGCGCCGCCGATCCTTTGGGAACGGGAATTGAAACGGGCAAAGATTTTTATCCCCGTTTAATCAACAATCTGATACAGTCGTTTAAAAAATGTTTGGCTCAACTGTAAGGCGTGCCATGCGGTTTCTGTTGTTTTTATTGTGTTTGACGGGTGCGGCGGATCAAGCCGTTGCCGATTCGGCGGAAAAAACGCGTTTTCCGATTGCGGCGGGCGTTTATTATCCGAGCTCTGCCGAAGAAACGAAAAGTCAAGTTGACGCTTTGCTGGCTGCGGCGCGCGGACATTTTAAATCGGAATCGGAAAAGTTTCCCAAAGCCGTCATTGTTCCGCACGATTCCCTGTTGTCCGAATCGGGGCGCGTTGCGGCGGCGGCGTACGCGGCTTTGATGAAAATCAAACCTTTTGTCCGGCGGGTGGTGATTGTGGCGTCTCCGCAGCACGGGCGGCATTTCGGCGTGCTGCTGTCATCTGCGCGATATTGGGCTTTGCCGTCGGGTCGGCGTTTTGAAACGGACGGCGCGTTGATTGAAAAATTAAAGCAAATCCAAGGCATTGATTACGATGATGCCGTTTTTGAAGCCGAAGAAGCGATAGAGGCGCAGCTGCCCTTTGTCGCCGCCGTTTTCCGCCCGGATGTCAAAATCGTTCCGCTGCTGGTGGGCGATGCCGGAATCGACCAAGTATCGGATATGATAGATTTGATTTGGGGCGGTTCGGAAACGGCAATCGTGTTCGTTTCCGATATGGCGCAAGGGGAATCCGTTTCCAAAACGGCGGAAAAAGACGAACGGACGGCGCGGATTTTGGAAAAAAAGGAAGAGATTCCTCTGGGCAAAGACAGGCTGTCGGCTCCGCGTCCCGTCGAAGGGCTTTTGGCGTATTTGCGGGAAACGGGCGGCGAAATCAGACGGCTGGATTTGCAGACGGGCTTCGGTTTGTTTTCCGAAAAGGTGAAAGGATACGGCGCGTTTGCCGTTTATGAAAACGATGCCGCGGCGCAAAGCAGCAAAGAAGAAACGGAAAATCTGCTGAAAGAAAATCAAAACGCGCTGTTGCGCGTGGCGGCACAGTCGATTGTGTCGGGATTTGAACGCGGGCGGCCGCTGCGCGTGCGACTGGCGCGATATCCCGAAGCTTTGCGCCAAAAAGGAGCCACGTTTGTCAGCATTTATTGCGGCGGGGCGCTGTGCGGCAGTGCGGGATCCGCGGAAGCCGTCCGTCCGATTATTGATGATATTGCGGAAAATGCTTATGCGGCGGCCTTTTCGGATTTCCGGTTCACCCCTTTGACGCAGGAAGAACTGCAGAATGTCGAGATTTCGATTTCCCTGCTGACCCGACGCACGCGCATCAAGTTTTCGGACGAAGCCGATTTGCTGAATCAAATCAGACCGAAAACGGACGGGCTGGTTGTGCGCGAACGTGCCAACACCGCGCTGTTTTTGCCGCAGATTTGGGATTCTTTTTCATCACCGAAGGAGTTTTTGGCGCATTTGAAGCGCAAAGCGGGGCTGCCGCCGGATTACTTGTCGCCGACATTGAAAGTTTACCGGTTCGAGGTGATTGATATTTCAAGCGGGGATTTGGAAGATCCCGCTTCCATATGGAGGACGAAATGACAAAAGTGTTGTGGGTCGTTGCGGGGGCTTTGGTCGACAAAGACGGACGCGTGTTGCTGACGGAACGGCCGGCGGGCAAAAATCTGGCGGGATTTTGGGAATTCCCCGGCGGAAAAATCGAAGCGGGCGAAACGCCGCGTGAAGCTTTGGTGCGCGAACTGGGGGAAGAGCTGGGAATCGCCGTTAATCCGCAATCGCTGATTCCGTGTGCGTTCGCTTCGTACGATTATCCCGAATTTCATCTGGCGATGCCGTTGTTTGTTTGCCGCGAATGGGCGGGCGGCGTGTCGGGCAAAGAAGGGCAGAATTTCGTTTGGACGGACTGGCGCGATACGCCGCCTTTGGCGCCGGCCGATACGGATTTGGCAAAAGTTTTGCGTGTTTTCTTAAAAAACTTTTGATTCAAAAAGCTTAACGCACTAATATAAGAAAAACGATATATCGGACATATGGTTATGAGTTCTGAATTCAAGAAAAAAATTCCCAATTATTTGACATTTATGCGGATTTTGGTCATTCCGTTCGTTATTGCCACTTTTTCGTTCCCCGGCGTTTTATGGGCGTGGGTCGGCTGCGGCCTGTTTGTTTTGGCTTCCGTAACGGACTGGTTCGACGGTTATCTGGCGCGCAAGTTCAAAAGCACGTCCAGCTTGGGGCGCGTGCTGGATCCCATCGCGGACAAACTGTTGGTTTCGGCGACGCTGTTGATGATGGCGGCGTATGACAGACTGGGATATACGGGGATTTTCCCCGCCGTTATCATTTTGTGCCGCGAAGTGCTGGTGTCCGGACTGCGCGAATATCTGGCGGGAATCCAAGTCGGATTGCCCGTAACGCGGCTGGCAAAGTGGAAAACGGGGATTCAGATGACAGCCATTCCGATGCTGATGGTGGCGGATTATTCGCCGTGGTTCTGCTATTTCGGTGAAATCGGCGAAGTGCTGATTTGGATTGCCGCTTTGCTGACCATGATTACGGGATACGATTATCTGCGGTCGGGATTGAAACATCTGGACTGAGGTCTGTCAACGGCAATAAAAAGCCCGCCCTGTTCAAGGGGGCGGGCTTTTCCGCTTTCAAGAGGAAAATTTCTTAGAAGCTGTAACGGACGCCGGCCAGAATCTGGTGGGCGGTCGTGTCAAATTCAATTTTGTCGCCTTCTCGGGTGCGTTTGTCGTACGAACCGTAGTCCGTGAAACGATAGCCGACATCGATTGTGATGTTTTTGGTGACTTCCGCACCGACACCCGCCATCAGGCTGTACGCAAATTTGTTTTTGGAAAAGCTGTTGGTTTCGGTATCCGTCGGATCGACGACATCGGTGTCTTTAAATTTGTATTTCATTTTCGCCATACCGACGCCAGCGCCGACATAGGGTTTGAAAATGGTAGGATTGTCAATATCATAGTAGCCGTTCAGCATAAACGACTGGCCGGAAATTTCCGATTTGTTGATTTCGGAGTCGTCCTGTCTGGTTTTGTCGTCTTTTGCCAGATAGGTGTACGCCAATTCGGTGCGGACGGCGCCCATTTTTGCACCGATGGCGATGTCGCCGCCGAAATTTTTCACTTTATCGGTTTCTTTCCAGCGGGAACCGTCATCTTCCGTTCCTTTCGCTTCGCCGTCGGTAAACGACATGGCCGCTTTGACCGAAGCGTACGGCGTGATGTCCGCGGCGTTTGCGGCGGAAGTGAAAACCGCCAAAGCGGCGGCCGATGTTAAAAGAAGTTTATTCATAACTAACATTCCTTATTTTGTTTCAGTTAAACAAAACCCACCTGAAAAGGCGGGCGGATGTTAGCAACCGTTCAAAAACAAAGACGGCTCGGCGTTTTCGCGCGTATGCCTTATAGCGCCGACATCCGTCCGTAAACGGAATATCGGCGTATGACTTAATGAGTCGCAATACACCTTGCGACTGTTTTTGAAAAAGGGTTGCTACGCCCTGCATTCGTCTTTTCCACGAATACGTATTTAAGGTATAACACTTCTGATAAGTTGGCAAGCAAAAAGGGACACCTTTCGATGTCCCTTTTTTCAGAGCAGATAAAACCGTTACCGCGAACGGTTCGCGGCTTTCGCGATAATGGCGGCGTTTTGGCGCGCTTTTTTCTTTTCGGGGCTGACGTAAACCATATCGTCCGTCCACGGGATGATGACTTTTTTCTTGTCGCCCGTCTGCATGTTCTGCACCTGCGGATCCATGACTTTGTGGTGCAGTTCGTCATGTTCCTTTATCGGCATCAGAATGAAGTTGGAAAATTCGTTCTGACCGCCGCCGTGAATGGGGAATTTGTGATGAACGTTGTAGCCGTTGGGGTTTGTGCCTTTTTTGACCTGTTTGATGTCTTTTTCGCTCATCCCCATTTCGCGCAGTTCGGCTTCGTGGTTGCGTCCCAATTCTTTCAAGAATTCAACGCGGATTTTGGCGAATTGGGCGCGCTTGCGTTTGCGCACCTGAAGGGGCGGCACTTCCCAGTCGACTTCTTTGAGCTTGAACCCGTTGATTTCCGTAAAGCTGAATTTGCCGCGTTCGGCGTCCAAGCGTTCCTGCGATTTGGGTTCTTTTTGGTGGGGGCGTTTTCTTTTTTCGTGAAGATATTTGTATTCGGCCATGGAAACAATCCTTTCTTATCTGCTCTGAGCCGCGCGTTTTGCCAACAGCGCGTTTTGAATCTGCCGTTCGGGCGGGACAAAGACGCTGCCCTGCGGCACGGGGATTCTGATGGTGCGGGTTTCGCCGTCTTTCAGCGCGCGAATCTGCACATCGGAAACTTTGTGAAAATCGGTATGGTACGGGTCGTTGCGAATCAAAATGAAGTTTGAAAATTCATTCTTTCCGCCGCCGCCCAAGGGGTGTTTGTGATGAACGTTCCAGCCCGCGGGGGATTTGCCTTTGCTCATCAAACTTATTTGCGAATCGCTCAGTCCCGCGCGGCGCAGCAAAGGCGCTGATTTTTCAGCCAAATCGCGCAGAAAGGCCGAACGCATCGGCGTGAATTCGCGGCGCTTCGCCTTGATTTCCTTTTTCGACGCGGCGGTGTAAACCATTTCCGTCAAAGGGACGCCGTGTACCGAATCGGGCAAAGCGGCCTCCTGCGCCTGCCGTTCGCGTTCCCTTTGCGCGGCGCGTTCTGCGCGGCGGGCTTCGCGTTCCGCTTTGGTCAAAGTGTGCTGAACAAGCTCCGCCATTTCAGCGCCCCCCGTTTTTGCTTAAAAAGGATTTGATGTAAGCGTCGGCGGCTTTGACGTCCTGCATAAACGGCGCGTCCTGCTTTTTATCTTGATAGGACTGCCCTTTCGTTCCGTAGGATTTTCCGCCGCGCTTGGCGTCGCGTTCCAAGTGTTTGAACTGCTGAGGCGGGACATAAATCGATTCGGACGGATTCGGGATGACGACCCGCCGCGTTTCGCCGCGTTTCATGTCCTGCACCTGCGGATTGATGAGGTGATAATGAATCATGTCGTGATAGGGCGCGCGCCGAATCAGCAGCAGATTGGAAAAATCGTTCGTGCCGCCGCCGTATACCGACAATTTGTGGTGCGTGTTCCAGCCGTTCGGGGTTTTGCCTTTTTCCATCAGTTTGATGTCTTTGGCGGTGATTCCCGCGGTGCGCAGCCGTTTGTACTGCGTCTGCGCCAGATGTTTCAAAAACGCCGCGCGCGCTTTTGTCGCGAATTCTTGGCGGACGGCATTTTGGCGTTCTTTGGTCGGAACGGTGAAAGTCACCGTTTCGCACGGCATGCCCAAGAAAGTTTTCGGCGCGGGGGCGTTCAAAGGCTTGCGTTCCGAAGCGGCGCGCCGTCCGTTGCGAACGCGCTTTTCATGAACGTATTTGTAAGTTTCAAGGTTTTCCATTTGAATATCCCCGATGTCTTTGTTAAAAGGAAGTATAACACACGAAACGGGAAGCGCAAGCTTTTTGACAAAAAATTTATTTTTGGCAAAAAAAATCGCTTTTTTAGGATAAAAATGCAGAAAAACGAAACAAAATCAATAGCCTGTCAAGGATGTGCGGGGGCTTTTTCGCATCTGGCGGCTCAGTCTGTTTTTCCGACGGCGGAAATCGTTTTTTATCCGACGTTCAAGCAGGCTTTAGACGCCGTGGCGCAAGGTGATTCCGATGCCGCCGTCGTTCCCGTCGAAAATTCTTCGGCGGGCAGAGTGGCTGATATTCACAGGCTTTTGCCGCAATCCGACTTGTATGTCACGGGGGAAAAGTTCATTCCCGTGCGCCATTGTCTGCTGGGGACGGCGGATGCGGCTTTGTCCGATGTGAAAACCGTTCTGTCGCATCCGCAGGCGCTGGCGCAATGTCGGGCGAATTTGACAAAAAAAGGTCTTTGCGCCCAAGCCGCCGCCAACACCGCCGAAGCCGCCAAAACAGTGGCGGAACGGGGGGATAAAAGCGTCGGGGCTTTGGCGTCGGCCGTTGCCGCCGGCTTATACGGACTGAAAATCCTTGAAACGGATATGCAGGATTTCGATTTGAACATGACGCGTTTTTGGGTTTTGGAATGCGCTCCCCGCAAGCTTGACACAAAACATCCGATAACGTCGCTGATTTTCAAGGTTAAGAACGTTCCCGCCGTGCTGTACAAATGTTTGGGCGGATTCGCGACGAACGGCGTCAATCTGCTGCGCATCGAAAGCTTTGTCGACGCAAACCGTTTTTTCGCCAATGCCGCGTTTTTGATTGACGTTGCGGCGGATGCCGACAGCCGGGCGTTTCAATCGGCCGCGGGCGAATTGGCTTTTTTTGCGGACGAAATCAAAATCTTGGGAACTTACGCCGCGGACGCCGTGCGGCTGAACGGGTTGGTCAAACAATGAAAACAATCGCTTTTGTTTTGGCTTTGCTGCTGTCTTGCAACGCTTTCGCCGATGAAAATTTTTACACTCGATTCGATACGGCGTACACAATCGGCGTTGAACAAGGCGTCAAGGACGGCTTTTCATGGCAGACGGGATTCGGCTGGAAGTGGTTCGATGCGCTCAGAACGGAAATGACGCTCGGTTATTTGCGCAACGGTTTGGGGGATTCTTTGCGCGGCGAATTTTTGCATGGCAGAGTGTCGTCCAAGGCCGCTTTCGTCAATGCGGCGTGGGATGTGTTTTCCGCGGGAAAAATGACGCCGTATGTTATGGCGGGCGTCGGCGTCGCCAGAAACAAAATCCAACGGTCGGATGTCGGCGGACGGGAAATTCCGCGCGGCAGACGAACGGCTTTCCCGTGGCAGGCGGGGGCGGGAATCGGATTTTCGCTGCCGAATCGGTTGACATTGGACGCCGGTTATGTCTATACCCGTCTTGGCCGCTTTAACGGCGGCGATTTGCCCGACAAAAGTATTCGCCTGCAGCGTTTGTCCGTCGGGCTGAGATACGATTTTTAAAGGATTGAAGCCTGTGATGCCCGATTTCTTGTTTGCGCTTTTTTTGCACCAGCCGGTTTGGATTTGGCTGATGTTTTTGATGATTGTCATTGCTATTTTGTTTCTGGATTTGGGCGTTTTGGAAAAAGGATCGCAGGAAATCGGCGCGAAAAAAAGCCTTGCACTGTTTTTGACCTATGCGGGCATCGCCTGTTTGTTCGGCGGGTGGCTTTACTGGTATTTCGGCGAACAGATGGCGACGGATTTCATCATGGGCTATGCGGTCGAAATGGGACTGTCCATTGACAACGTGTTTGTTATCGGGTTGGTTTTCACCTATTTGAACATTCCGAAAAACCAGCAGCACCGCGTATTGTTCTGGGGGATTTTGGGGGCGGTTGTTCTGCGCGGCGTCGTCATTGTCATCGGGGCGGAAATCATCGACAAATACGACCCCGTTTTGCTGATTTTCGGCGTGTTTTTGATTTATTCCGGACTGAAAAGCCTGCTGTCCGACGAACCGGGCATCAATCTGTCCGACAGCCGTTTGCTTCGGGTTTTCCGCCGTTATTTGCGTGTTACGCCCGAATTGCGCGGAGAGCATTTCTTTGTGCGCGAACGCAATGAAAAGGGCAAAATGAAATGGTACGCGACTCCGCTGTTTTTGGCGCTGCTGCTGATTGAGTTCGGCGACGCCGTATTCGCGTGCGACAGCGTTCCCGCGGTATTGGCGGTTTCGCATGAAACGTTTGCCGTTTACGCCAGCGACATTTTTGCCGTTTTGGGGCTGCGCGCTTTGTATTTTCTGCTGTCTGCGGCTCTGCACCGCTTTTCATACATGCAGCCGGCTTGTGCGGTTTTGCTGGTCGTCATCGGGCTGAAAATCTTTGTCAACGAGTTTTTCTGCAAAATCGACGACGTCTGGTCGCTGGTTGTAACGTTTGCTTTGCTGGGCGGCGGCATTTTGGTTTCCCTGCTGAAAAAAGCCGAAGAAGAGGAAGCCATCGAAAAAGGCGCGGCCGCCCCTTGAAAGGGCTGAACTTTAGTCCTATCTGGTGAAAGTGAACACTTCGTTTGAAAGGATTAAAGTTCGTGCAAATCAAGAAAATAACGCCGGACGATCTTGCCAAACTGGGTGTCAATTCCATCGCTTACATCAAAAAGCGCTTGGTCGCCGACAAAAGCCTGTGGTATATCTATGCCGCCGAAGGAACCGAATTGGCGTACACCGATGACGAAAACGCCGCGATTTCCTTGGTCGTCGACAACGAATTGATACCGGTGAGCGTCCATTGAACACAACAAATCTCTGCCCCGTATGCGGCAAACCTTTACAGCTCTGCGTCTGTTCGGACGCCGAGCCGTTCGACAACAAGCACTTTGTGTTGATTCTGCAGCATCCGCAGGAACAGGACAAAGACCTCGGCACGGCGAAAATCATCTGTCAAAGGCTGAAAAACGCGCAACTGGAAATCGCACTGTCGCGCCCGTCTTTGGCGGCGGTTTTGAAACGTCCCGCCGACCCCAAAAAATGGGGCGTGCTGTATTTGGGCGCGCAAAACGAAACGCCGGCCGCTTCGGGGCTGTACGCTTTGAGCAGAAAGGGCAATCTGCTGCCGAATACGGCGGAAATTCTTGCTTCGCTGGAAGGAATCATTTTGCTGGACGGATCGTGGAGCCAAGCCAAAGCCCTGTGGTGGCGCAATCCGTGGCTGTTGAAAACACAGCGTCTGCTGCTGGTTCCCGAAAAACGGTCGCTGTACGGCAAATTGCGCAAAGAACCGCGCAAGGAAAGCGTTTCCACGCTGGAAGCGACGGCGCAGTGTTTGAATTACTTGGGCGAAGACAAAGTTATCGCCGACGGATTGCTGGGCTCTTTTGCGGAACTGCTGGAAAAATACAAGCTGTTGCGCGGAAATAAAAAATAGACAAAATTTTCTTTCTTTGTCAAAACAACCGTGCTAAACTCCTTGCCAAACAAAACAAGGAGTTTTTTCCATGGAAGACAAATACGTTCACGCCAAACGCAAACGCCCGAACGCCGGAAACGGCCTTAACTTTCTGTCCGAACAGGTCAAGGCGCAGGCGGCGCAGGGCAAATTCGCCTTTGACAAAATCAACGGCTTTACGCTGACGGAAGTCGAATACAAAATGCCGCCCAAGCAGACGCGCGTCAACCGCCGCGACGAATTCAAACGCGAAGTGCGCCCCAAGTTTTTGAAATATCTGGCGGAAAACTTTGAACAGGATTTGCGCGCCATCGGCATCAAGGACGACGGTTTGGAACAAATGCGCAAAGGACGCAGTGTCAACGGCTACAACGTGCATCACATGCACCCGATTGCGGGCGGCGGGAAAAACGATTTCTCGAACTTGATTTTAATGCCGATTCCGCCGCATGACGAACTGCATCATTTGGTTATCGACCCGCAAATCAAAGACAAAAAAGTGCAGAACGGCGTCAAAATCAAAATTCCGATGTGCAGCGACAGGGTTTGGAAGCGCCCCGCCAACAAATACGAACGGCTGAACGCGACCGTCAACGCCGCCGTGCTGGCAAAACAAATGCAGGGCGGGCGATAAAAAGCTTGCCGAACGGTTTGGCTTTGGCTAAACTGTCAGATAACGTTTTAACCGTTTTTGGAATTGAAAAATGATTGAAGATATTATCAAAAAACTGTCCGATCCCAGCGAAGGCGCGATGATTGTCCGCCCCGCGTCCAGTAAAGATTTGGCGCAGTGCCAGAAAGACATGGCCGAAATCGGACTGCACCCGATTCCGCAGGGATACATCGACTTTTTGCGCGAAGTCAACGGGTTCGCGTGGAACGGCATCGAATTTTACAGCACCGACAACGTCACCGATCCCGAAAGCAATTATACGCTGATTGACATTGTTACGGCGAACGAGGATTTCGCGGACTACAACGAAGAATTGGCTTCGTGCGTGCTGTTGGGGCGCGCCGACGATGATTTGTACGTCTACAACACCGACAACGAAAAATACGAAGTGCTGGACTTTACGGGACACGATGTGATGGAAGAACACGACGCGTTCGACGCGCTGTTTGAATCCGTCGTCGAACCCCGCATGCTGTAAAAAAAACGTGCTGGTTTCTGAATTCAATTTCGATTTGCCGAAAGAACGGATAGCCGACCGACCCGCGGAACCCCGCGAGTCGGCGAAGCTGTTACATGTCGTTTCCCCCGACAGGTTTGAAGATTTGCACATTGCGGATTTGCCCGATGTGTTCCGTCCGTCGGATTTATTGGTTTTCAACGATACAAAAGTTATTCCCGCGCGTCTGTTCGGCAAGCGCGGCGAGGCGGCCGTTGAAGCGACTTTGTTCAAATCGGTCGGCTTGACGACATGGGAAGCTTTGGTCAAAAACGCGCGCCGTCTGCATCCCGACGACATTGTGTCGTTTTATCCGCCTTTGAATCCCGAAGCCGAGCCTTTGCGGGCGAAAGTCGTTGGGCGCGGCGAATCGGGAACGGTGATTCTGGAATTTCTGACGGAAGCGGCAACGCTGTTTGCGACGCTGGAAAAATACGGCGTAATGCCCTTGCCGCCCTACATTCACCGCAAACAAACCGAATATGGCGAAGACAAGGCGAACTATCAAACCGTTTACGCCAAAAATCCGGGGGCGGTTGCCGCGCCGACGGCGGGACTGCATTTTACGAACGCCCTGTTGCAAAAAATCGCGGACAAAGGCATTGAAAGCGTCAAAGTAACGCTTCATGTCGGCGGCGGCACGTTTCTGCCCGTCAAGGTCGAAGACACCAAAGACCACGTCATGCATGCGGAATACGGCGTCATTACGCCCGAAACGGCGGATATTATCAATACCGCCCGCAAAAACGGACGGCGTATTGTTTCTATTGGCACGACGGCGCTGCGTTTGTTGGAAAGCGCGGCGGATGACAACCGCGTCATTCATCCGTTTCATCAAGAAACGTCGATTTTCATTACGCCGGGGTATCGGTTCAAAGGCATTGACGCTTTGTTTACGAACTTTCATTTGCCGAGTTCGACTTTGTTTATGCTGGTCTGCGCGTTTTGCGGAACGGAATGTATGAAAAACGCCTACAAACACGCGATTGAAAACGAATACAGATTCTTTTCGTACGGCGATGCGTGCTTTTTGGAAAAGTAAATCATCTTCTATATTGATTTTACTTGAAAAGTATTCTATACGTTCAGTTATAATTTAATAAGGAGTTAAAACAATGGCTGAACAATTCACAAATGAAGATTTGCTGGCTTTTACAACGGAAATCGTGTCTTCGCACGTTTCCAACAACACGCTGTCCGCCGAAGAGCTGCCGGCTTTGATTAAAAATGTTTACAAAGCTTTGGCGTCCCTCAATGTTGCGGAACAACAGCCCGTCGAAGAGGTTCGTCAGCCCGCCGTTGCCATTAAAAAATCCGTTTTCCCCGACTATATTATTTGCTTGGAAGACGGCAAAAAGCTGAAAATGCTGAAGCGCCATTTGAAGACGGCGTACAACATGACGCCCGAAGAATACCGCGCGCGCTGGAATTTGCCCGCGGATTATCCTTTGGTTGCGCCGAATTACGCCGAACGCCGTTCCGATTTGGCCAAAAAAATCGGTTTGGGCAACCGCCGCAAAAAAGCTTGATGCAAAATAGGAAAGGGGCGAAAGCCTCTTTCTTTTTACGGATTTCGGAAGAATGAAAAACAAACCGTTTTGGGAAACAAAAACGCTGGAACAGATGACTCACGAAGAATGGGAATCCGTTTGCGACGGCTGCGGCAAATGCTGTTTGGAAAAAGTCGTGTTTGAGGACGACGGCGAATTGGCTTTTACCAATATCGCGTGCAAACTGCTTGACCCCGTGACGTGCCGCTGCCGCCATTACGAAAACAGGCAGGCGTTTGTTCCCGAATGTGTGCAAATCCGCCCGCAGGACATCAAAGACATTTACTGGCTGCCGAAAACGTGCGCTTACCGCTTGCTGAACGAAGGCAAGTCTTTGCCGAAATGGCATCCGCTGATTACGGGCGATCTGACCAGCGTGCACGCCGCCAAAATGTCCGCCGCGGGCAGAACCGTTCCCCCGAAGCCCGAAGAGGAATTCCAAGACTATATTGTGGAGTGGGACGATCTGTGATTGTCTGGCATGCGGGCGAATCTTTTGAAATCGACGTGGAACGGTCGGCGCGCGCCAAACGGGTGCGGCTGAAAATCGACCGCATGAACCGCCGCGCCGTTTTGGTTTTGCCCGCGCGAACAGCTGAAAAAACGGGTTTGAGCTTTGCCCAAAGCAAAGCGGATTGGATAGCGGCGCAGCTGAACGCTTTGCCCGCGCCCAAAGTGTTTTGCGACGGCATGTCCTTTTCGTTTTTGGGCGAAGACGTCGTGCTTCATCACTCCCCGAACGCAAAACGCGGCGTGTGGCAGGCCGACGGCGTGATTTGGGTGTCGGGACAAAGCGAGCATCTGCCCCGCCGTGTCGCCGATTTTTTAAAAACGTCTTTTTGTTCCTATGCGCAGGCAAAAGTGTTGGAAATCGCGGCGGCTTTGCAGGTCAAGCCGACAAAAGTCGCCGTTCGCGACACGGTTTCGCGATGGGGCAGCTGCAACCGCGCGGGGCATATATCGCTGTCGTGGCGGCTGGGATTTGCGCCGCTGTATGTTGCGGATTACGTTATCGCGCACGAAGTTTCGCATTTGAAGCAAATGAATCACTCGCCCGCTTTTTGGAAAACGGTTGCGGACGTGTATCCCGAATTTGCCGCGGCGGAGCGGTGGCTGAAGAAAAACGCCGCGTATTTATACAGTTTTACCACAGTCCTTTAGCCGCGCGGCTGACCTTTTTGTCCCAAAGGTCGGGCGTTTTCAAATAAGCGGAAATCAAATACTCTTTTTTTGTTGCGGGCAGGCAAAAAATCCCCGCGACGGTCGGCGATTTGCATCCTGTTGTCGCAGGGAAAGTAAACGGCCGTCCGACGATTTTGCTGTATGCCGCGTCGGCGAAAATCCGCGCCTCCATATACGTTCCGCTGTAGCCGTAGTTTTCGGACGGGGCGAAAACTGGCGGCTGGGCAAAGCGCGCGCGGATTTGGGCGAATAAATCGCGGTGGCAGGGCAGAACGAAGCCCGTTCCGTTCAGCAAAGCCTTGAAATCAGAAACGCACAGCGGATTTTTCCATCCGCCGCCGAACGTTAAAAAAGCCTGCGGCATCGGGACGGTTTCGGGAATAAAGGACAGCGTGTGAAAAAACGCATACGCGCTTAAATACTCGACGGTTCTCAGCGTATCCGCGAACGGATAGGGCGAATCCGGCAGGACATACCACGACGGGTCGGACGATTTCGGCGGTTTGCGCGTGTAAAAGTTTTCGCCTGATTTCGTTATTGCGGCGGTATCGAAAAGTGTTTGCAGAAAATCGGGGCGGAGTTGTCCCGTTTGCCCGAATTGTCCGTCTTTGTCGCACGGAACGCCCTTGTATTCACGCGTCAGTTTGTCGGCAAAGTGGTTGAACGCGCCGACGTCCCAGCCCAGTACCGTATCGCCCGCGATGACGGCGATGTTGCCCGTGTTTCCCGCGTTGCAAAACGCCACGCAGTCAAAGCCTTTGTCCCGTAAATCGGCGGCGATGTGCTCATTGTGCGCGGGGGCGAGCGGCGCACCTTCTCCTCCGTTCATCATGTCGTCGGAACGAAAATCGTAAATTACGGGAATATCCGTTAAATCCGCCAGTTTTTGCGCATCAAAAATCTGCAGAGTGTACGGTTTTTCCCCGTTGGCGACGCTTGGGGGGCAGTGGTCGCACGTCTGTCCGTGCAGTCCGACGGCAATAACGTCGGGCTGTTTTATCGCATTGACGGCTTCGGCGACCAAAGCGGTATAACGGTCGAGAATGTCGGCAAAAAACGGGCTGTTTTCAAATTCGGAAACGGCTTTGTCCTTGACAAAAGCGCGGAATGTCAGCAAATCGCGCGTCAAATCGGTCGGGAAAGGCAGGGATACGGCGTCAATGTCCGTGATTTTATTGCTCGAAAAATCGGTCAAAACGGCATCGACGCCGTCCAAAGAATTGCCTGTCATCACGCCGATTGTTTTCATTGTGTCCGCCTTTGCCGTTTAGACAAAAAATTCTTTCCAAAATCGGAAATCTCTGTCATACTACGACAAAAGTAATAAAGGTGTCTTAATGTCTACACAAGAAGAATTGGAAGCGGAACGCTTTATTCACCGCGGGATGCAGTATTTGAAAGCGACATTTCCCGACGAAACGGCGAAGCTGGATGACGATGCTTTGAAAAACAAGCTGATTGACGGCTGTCAATTCGCGCTGGCGCATGGTTTTGAAACCGAAGCGGATGTCATGCTGCTGGTCGATTTCCTGTGGCGGCTGCCCGACGGCGCTTTGGAAAGCCCCGATTATGAATGGATGGGCGAAATTTTGTCGTCGGACGATATGGACAACGAAATGAAAATCGACGCGCTTCACAACGCTTTTGCGATTACGACCGCGGTCAAAGAGGACGAATCCGATGGAAAAAAATTGTAAGGCGACGATTTATTCCGAATCCCCCGATTTGATGATTCCGCGCCGTTTGAAGCATGCGATTATGCCCCGCAATCCCGAAGAGTTGGGAACGGCGGTCGGGCATGTTTTTTTTGGCATTACGGACAAAAACGGCGTTGAAAAGGTATACGGCCTGCACGCCGTCTGCGCGATGGTCGGCAACGAAAACGTCGAGGAAAAAGACCGCTTGGGGTCGGTGTTTTCCTCTAAAAAAGTAGCGGGCGCGGTTGTCGATGATTCCAAAGAACCCTATGATGACAAGCTGGTTTACAATATCACGGAATCGCAATACAAAAAAATCGAATCGTATGCGGAAGCCGCCAAAGCCAACCCGCCGAAGTACAATATCCTGTCCAACAACTGCGTGTGCTTTACTTATAAAGCGCTGAAACAGGCGGATTTGAACCTGCCTCCGCAGCTGCCCGTGTATTCGCCCGCGATGACGTGTTTGGGCATCCGCGTATTGGACAAGGCGCAGAAAATCAAGAAAACTTTGGGCAAAGCGACCGCCGCGATACTGAAGCGTTTTTCCCCGACGCGCAAGCTGTCGGCCAAAATTCTGGATGATATGCGCCGCAAGCCGTCCATGGAGGGACACGGCGTTTCTTCCGTCGTTCAGTTATTGAAGACTCTAAAAAAGAAAGCGCGCTGAGTTATTCCGCTTTAAACGGGCGGGCGAACAGGGTTGCGATAACGTCGTCGACCGTTGCGCCGTCGTTCATGATGCGCGCCAATCCTTCACAAATCGGCATTTCGACGCCAACCGCGGCGGCGCGTTCCAAAACGGCGGAGGCGGTGAACACGCCCTCGGCAACCGTTTTCTTTTCCGCCAGAATGTCCTTTAAGGCGCGGCCTTTGCCCAGTTCCAGCCCGACGGTGAAGTTGCGCGACTGCGTGCTGTTTGCGGTTAAAACCAAATCGCCCAAGCCGGCCAGTCCCATCAATGTTTGCGGGTTGCCGCCCAAAGCGACCGCCAGTCTGGAGATTTCGGCCAATCCGCGCGTAATCAAAGCGGCGCGCGCGTTGTCGCCCAGCTGTTTGCCCGCGACGATGCCCGCGGCAATCGCCATGACGTTTTTGACCGCGCCGCCGATTTGGACGCTGACGACGTCGGGTGTGTAATAGGGGCGGAACGTCGACGTGCCAAGCGTTTCAACCAGCTTTTTGCCCAATGCTTCATCCGCGCAGGCAAGGGTGACCAGCGTCGGTTTTTCCAAAGCGACCTCTTCGGCAAATGTGGGACCCGACAACAGGGCGAGCGGGGCTTGCGGCAAAGTTTCGGCCAGCATTTCACTCATCAGTTCGCCCGTTTTCTGTTCAATGCCTTTGGCGCACACGACGGCGGGCAGACCTTGCGGCCAAACGCCGCTCAGCTGTTTGCAGGTTGAACGCAGAAATTGCGCGGGGACGGTCAGCAACACCGCTTCCGCACCGTCCAAACAGGCGTTCAAATCGTTTGTCGCGGTGATTTTTTCGTTCAGCAAAACGTCGGGCAGGTAAAGCGTGTTGCAGTGCTGTCCGTTAATCGCGCCGACCAGTTCGGGTTCGCGCACCCAAATTGTTACGGAATCAACGTTTTTCGACGCCGTTTGCGCCAACGCCGTTCCCCATGCGCCCGCGCCGATTACCGTGATTTTGTTCATTGCAAAAGCTCCCTTTTCATCGTTTGGCGGCGGGGTCCAAGGGCCACCGCGGTCTGGGGCTGAAATCCAAAGAATCGGACAGTCCCAGCAGGTGATGTTCCATTCCCGCCCACGCGACCATCGCGCCGTTGTCCGTACACAGTTTCAACGGCGGCGCGGCAAACGTCAATTTATATTTTTGCGACAGTTTTTCCAACGCCCCGCGCAAAGCCTGATTCGCCGCGACTCCGCCCGCAACGACCAGATGCGTTCCCTGCGGATAGTCGCGTTTGAAAATCTTGATTCCGTTTTTCAGGCGCGAACAAAGCGAATCCAGAACGGCGGCTTGAAAACTGGCGCACAAATCGGCTTTGTCCCGTTCCGTCATCGGGGCGTCGCCGAACGATTCGACTACGCGGCGCACCGCCGTTTTCAGTCCCGAAAATGACAAATCGCATCCCGCTTTGCCGACCATCGGACGCGGCAAATCAAACCGCTTCGGATTGCCGTTTTGGGCGTATGCTTCGACTTTGGGACCGCCGGGGTATCCCAACCCCATCATTTTGGCGGCTTTGTCGAACGCTTCGCCCGCCGCGTCGTCAATTGTCGCGCCCAGCCGTTTGAACTTGCCGACGCCTTCGGCGACCAGGATTTGGCAATGCCCGCCCGAAGTCAGCAGCAGCAGATAGGGAAACGGCACGTTCTGCCCTAAACGGGCGGTCAAAGCGTGCGCTTCCAAATGGTTGACGGCAATAAAGGGAATGTTGTGCACGGCGGCAATCGCTTTGGCGGTCATCACGCCGACAATCACGCCGCCGATCAGCCCCGGTCCCGCCGAAGCCGCCACGGCGTCAAGGTCTTTGAACCCGACATTCGCTTTGTCAAGCGCTTCGGTCACGATGGACGTGATTTTTTCCAAATGGGCGCGCGCCGCGATTTCGGGCACAACGCCGCCGAACGAAACGTGTTCGGGCTGGGAAAAGACAACCGAAGACAGCAGGGTTTTGTTTTCATCGACAACCGCCGCCGCCGTTTCGTCGCAACTGGATTCGATTCCTAAAACAAGCATTTTGTTTCCTCGAATATAAAATTATTCTACCCATACTCGGAAAAAATGGTAAAATCCAGTAGATTTAATCAAGGAGGCTTTCATGGAACCCGAAAAAATCAACGAAAACGCTGAAGAAACCGCAGAAAACAAAGACCCCGAAACGGTCGAAGAAAATTCAGCTCTTCCCCCGAAAAAAAGCCGCGCGGGCAAAATCGCCGCTTTGATTTTGGTCGTTGCCGCCGTGGCGGCCGCTTTTTCCGTTCCCGAAAGCCGCGAAAAAATCATCACGGCGGTAAAAGAAACGGCCGCAAAATTGAAAAGTCCCGATGCGGGAACGGCGGTTGTTTTGCCGATGCCCATCGAAAACGCACGTCCTGTCGTGGTTGAGCCGATGCCTGCTGCCGATGTTCAGCCGATCCCCGTTGTTGCGCAGGGCATTGACGCCCGGTTGGAACAGCTGGAAAACGCGCGCGATTTTGAACATGCGGAACAAATCGTTTCTTCCGCCGATCCTGCCGCGAAACTGTCCGCCGAAGCGAAATACGACGCTTTGCAGCAGCAGGTGAAAACACTGGAAAGCCGCTTGGAAATGCTGGAAAGCGAAACGGAGCACAAAATCGGCGAAGTGCGCAAAGCCATTCCGAACACGGGATTGATGGAAGACAGCCTGCGCCGTTTGATTGCCAAAGGCGACACGCAGTCCGATTTGCTGGTCAAACTGACGGAACGCACTGAAAATATCGAAAAAAACAAAGCGGACGCGTCTTTTGTGCTGAGCCTTGACAGCCGTATGATTGCCGCCGAACGGAAATTGCGGGCTTCCAACAGCGAAAAAGAACGCGCGGGGGCTTTGCTGCTGGCGATTTACCAGATGCGCGACGCCATCGCCCGCGGGCAGAAATTCCCTGTTGAGCAGCAGGCGGCGCGGGCGCTGGCTTCTTTCAACAAGCCGCTGGAAGCCAAACTGAACCAGCTGACGCCGTTTGCGGAACAGGGGGTTTGGACGCAGAGCGCGTTGGAACAGACTTTCGATGCTTTTGCCGACGAAGCTGTTTTGGCCGAAAAAAGCGGGCAAAAGAGCGATTGGTTTCACCGCGCGCTGGATAAACTGCGCGAACAGGTGATTATCCGCCGCGTGGATGCCCCCGCGGAAGATTTGTCGACCCAAGCCGTTTTGGCGCGGGCGGGGCAGGCGGTTGCGCGCGGCGATTTGATGCTGGCCGTTATTCAAATGAAACCGTTGAAAGGCGTTGCCGCAGACAAAATGGCGCCGTGGATTTCATCCGCCGAAAAAACGCTGTATGTCAGAAAAACCATCAACGAATCTTTGGCCGCGGTGCTGGGCTTGATTTACGCGCAACAGGGGGATGACGAATGATTAAAATCGTATGGAATGCCGTTGTACTGGGAATTATCGCTTTAAGCGCGGCGTGGCTGTCAAACAATCCCGGTTCGGTGCAAATGGAATGGCTGGGGTGGCGCGTGCAGACCTCCGTTGCCGTTGTTATTGGCGTTTTTATCGTATGTTACGCGGTGTTTTACGCTTTTTTGGCAAAACCGCTGCTGTTGTTGAAAAACAAAATCCTGTACTGGGCGCGGGCTGATTTGCGCGCCGAAAAAATGGCAAAAGCGAAAATCGGCCGCGAAGTCGACCGCTATACGCTGTTGGGCAAAGGGCTGACGGCTTTGGCGGCGGGCGATGTGGAAACGGCGAAAAAACTGCAAAAAGACATTGTCAAAAAATTTTCGGATGACGAAGCCAAAACTTTGGTTTTTGACGCGCAGTTGGCGGAAGCGCAAAACGATAAGGCCAAAGCCATGGAACTGTACGCCAAATTGGCGGAAGCGCCCGACACGCGGCTGTTGGGCATGCGCGGAAAAATCCGTTTGTTCCGTTTGAACGGCGCGCCCGAAAAAGCGTTGAAAGCCTGTGAAGAACTGCTGGCGGAAAAAAATCCGATGCCGTGGGTGCTGACCGAAGCGTTTGAACTGCAGGTGCAGGAAAAACAGTGGGATAAGGCTGTCGCCACGTTGGAAAAAGCGTATAAAACGGATTCGTTTGATAAAAAAACGTTCAAGCATTTGAAAGCGTCCGTTTTGTTGGAACAGGCGGCGGGAACGAACGACGCCGCTGAAAAGGAACGGCTGATTTTGGAAGCCGGAGAAACCGACGATTCGCTGATTCAAGCCGTTTTGTCCGCCGCCGCGCTGAACGCCGAAAAAGGCGAAATCCGCAAAGCCCGCAAACAGCTGTGCAAATTGTGGAAATCCGCGCCGTGCTGGGCGGTGTATGAAGCATATCAAGCTTTGACGCCGGAAAAGCCCGCATTGGATGCGGTGACCGATTTGCAGGAACTGCTGGATGAAAACAAAGACGCCGAAATCAATGCGTTGGTAAAGGCGGACGCGTCATTGAAAGCGCGGCTGTGGGGGCAGGCGAAAGGGCTGTTGGAAAAATATCTGGCGGTCAAGCCCGATTCCAAACGCGCTTTGCTGATGATGGCGGAAATCGCCGCCGCCAACCGCGATGAAAAAGCGGCGGTTGAATACGGCGAAAAAGCCGCCGTTGCCGAACCGGAGCCGATGTATGTTTGTTCCGTTTGCAAAACTCCGCTGAACGAATGGCACACGGCTTGCCCGATTTGCCATACTTTGGGAACGATGAGCGTCAAGCTTTGAGTTAGAAAAAGAAACCCCGCGTTTTATGCGGGGTTTCTTTTAAACGCTGTCGGCGATTTCCAGCCATAAGGATTCTTTTTCGTCCTTTTCCGTTTTTAATCTTTCCAAATCCGCCGTTGTCTGCGCAAACAAAGCGGGGTTTTGCATATAAAAATTCGGATCGGCAAGTTTTTCTTCCAATACGGCGATTTGTTTTTCCAACGCTTCGACTTCGGCGGGCAGGATTTCAAGCAGCCGTTTGTTTTTGAAAGACAGGCGCGCGGGCTGCTGCGGTTTTTCACGCTGAACTTTGGGCTGTTTGTCGGCGGATTTTACGGCGGTTTTTTCCCGCTCCTTCAGTTTTTCCAGCAAATCGGTGTAAGTGCCGACATGTTCGACGATTGTGCCGTCGCCTTTCATATACAGCAGGGATGTCGCCACATTGTCCAGAAAATCGCGGTCATGGCTGACGATAAGGACGGTGCCGTCATAGTTCATTAACGCATCCTGCAGCAAATCCAGCGTGTCCATGTCCAAATCGTTTGTCGGTTCGTCCAGCACAAGGAAATTTGACGGTTTTGCGAGCGTTTGCGCCAGAACAAGCCTGTTTTTCTCCCCGCCCGACAAAGCGGCAACGGGGGTGTCGGCTTGCGTCGGGGAAAACAGGAAATCCTTTAAATACGACATGATATGGCGGGGCGTGCCGCGTACGAAAACCGTGTCGCCGCCGTCGGGGCACAGCGTTTCGCGCAAGGTTTTGTTCGGATCGAGAGTCATACGGTTTTGGTCGAAGTATGCTTCTTCCAGATTTTTCATCAGCCGCACCGTTCCGGAATCGGGCGGAATTCGTCCCGTCAGCACTTTAATCAGCGTCGTTTTGCCTGCGCCGTTGGGGCCGACAATTCCGATTTTGTTGCCGCGCATCAAGCGGAAAGAAAAATCTTTAATCAAAGGACGGCCGTTGAACGATTTTTCCAGATGTTTTGCTTCAATGACCAGCTTGGATAAAATCGCGCCTTTGTCAATCGCCAGTTCGACGGATCCTGTTTGTTTGATTTGGTCTTTGCGCTGTTGGCGAAGTTCCTGCAGCCGGCGCAGGCGTCCCATGTTGCGTTTCCGCCGCGCGGTTACGCCTTTGTGCAGCCATTGCGTTTCCCGTTCGATTCGTTGCGCCAGACGGGATTGTTCGACTTCCTCGGCGGTCAGAATTTTGTCCTGCCATTCTTCAAAAGCTTCGTACCCTTTGTCCTGTGCGTGCGTCTTTCCGCGGTCCAGCCAGATGGTTGACGTCGATACCGATTTTAAAAACGCGCGGTCGTGGCTGATGACGATGACCGCCCCCGTGAAGTCTTTGACCGTTTTTTCCAGCTTTTCAATAGTCGTAATATCCAGATGGTTGGTCGGTTCGTCCAGCAGCAAAATGTCGGGTTCGCCCGCCAGAGCTTGCGCCAGCGCCGCTTTTTTGCGTTCGCCGCCCGAAGCCGATTTCGGATTCTGTTCCGCGGCCAGTCCCAGCTTGTCAATCAGAATATCGGCTTTGTAAGTGTCGGCGGAATCTCGCAATCCCGCAATTACGGCATCACGCAAGGTCGCATATTCGGAAAAATCGGATTCCTGCGCCATATAAGCGATTTTTGTTCCGGGCTGGATGAATTTTTCACCCTCGTCGGGTTCAATCACACCCGCGATGACTTTCAGCAAAGTCGATTTGCCCGATCCGTTGCGGCCGATAAGGCAGGTTTTATCCCCTTTTTTGATAAACAAATCCAAGCCCGTAAAAACGGGATGGACGCCGAACGTCAGGCGGACGTTTTGCAGGCTGTACAGCGGAGTGTCGAAATCGGCGGGCATTTTTTTATCCTTCCGCCGTTTTATAGCTGTTTTTTTCCCCGATTTCAACCGCCAAAAAAGCTCCCCGCTTTGTGCTGAAAGCGGGGAGTTTTAATCTCAGCGCTGAAACTGTTTTTCAGCTTTGATGCGTTGAAGCAAATCTTTGGAAAACGGTTCCCGGGATTCTTTTGCTTTTTCCTTTAGCTTTTTTTGCAAAGGCGGATTTGCGCTGCGGGTCATTTCCTCTTGCAGCTTGGCGGCAACGGCCTGTTTTCTTTGCTCCTTGGCCAGTTCAATGCGGGAATGGATTTTGCTTTTCAGTTTTGTTTGCTTTTGGCAGAAAGACTGCAAATGCGATGTTTCCAGCTTTTCGCGGGGAAGCATGACTTTGACGGCGTATTCCTCTAACGCGGTGCGGCTGACATCCGCTTTTTTCCCATGAGCCAGCTCCAAGCTTTTTTGAGCCGCCGCAACGTCGACGGCGGCGCGCTTGGCGTTGCTGATGAGCTGTTTGCGGAAAATTTCCGTCTTACATTCCTTTTGCAGGGATTGCGACAAATCGCGAATCGACATTTTGTTTCGCGCTTGTTTCTGTTCGGGGGTTAAGTTTTCGTTTTTCGCGTCGGCTTCGATTCCCAAAGTCAGCTTTCTGTTCCACAGCTTTTGTTCCGCGGCGGTCAGCTGTTGACCGTTGTTCAATTTTTCTTGAATAACGGCGGCTTTGTTTTTCGTCCCGAACAATTCCAGACGGTATTCGTCAATCTGCAGCATGTTGTATTTCCGGCGAAGAGCCGTTTTTTCTTGCTGCAAACGTTTGTTGATTTCGGCGAAAAGCTTGTTTTTTTCGGCGTACAGTCTGGCTTGCGCGCGATGCGTGCTGGTTTCCGCCCGCCGAGCGGAAGCCAAAGTCGCCGAGACTTCGGACTTAACTGGCGGCTTCATAAAAAGAAACGGTTTGATGGTCTGGGGCGGTTTGTGTTCGACAGGTTTGCGGGAACGGCGGGCGGCTTCCTGCCGATTGAACTGTTCCGCTGATTCGCGGGCTTTTTCGGCTTCGTTCTTTTTGGCGTCTCCGTCCCCGTAAAGACTGATGCCCGCGTTGATACACGCGACGCGCAGGGCTTGCATTGTTTCGGTGTTTATTTGATCCGCAACCGTATCAAAACCGCGCTGCCGCACCTCTTCGACAAGGGCGGCGATGTTTGCCGCGGGGGCTTTTTTACCATGTTGCGCCATCTCTTTGAAAGCGGCGGCTTTGTCGCCGTTGTCTTGGATGTGCGCGCCGCCGACGGTGTCAATCCGCACCTGCCGCCCGCCTTTTTCATCCGAAACGATTTTGACGGAAGCAATCGAATCCGCGCATTTGTTCGTCCGCCTGCTGTCAAAAGCGGCGGTCTGACGCTGCATCAGTTCTTCCCAAGCCGCTTTCAGCCGTTCAGGGTCTTTTTCCGTGCGTTTTGTTTCATTATCGGCCTGTTTCATGGCGTCCTCCCGTTATCTGGAGTTGCTCTTTTTGACAGCGGCGACACGTTCGTCCAGCGGACTTTTGGAACGGCGGCGCGGGATTTCATGGCCGGTTTGTTCGCGGTATTTCTGCGCGTTTTCAGCCGATTGCGTTTTGGCTTCGGCATTGTTTTGACCGATTTTCCGAATCAATTCCGACACCGCGGGTTTGGAAGCCGTTTCCTGCTTCAACTCCGTATTCGCCCGTTTAATCAGCTCTTCCGCGGACAAGACAGTGACGTCTTTTCCGCCGTTCAGCACCGCGCCGATGTTCGCTTCGCTTTCTTTCCGAACGACGGCGGCGGCAAAAGTCGTGCGAATTTCCGTGCTTTTTTCCTGCTTGCGCAAGCTTTTTTCGGTTTCTTTTGAAAAGTCGGCGCGGTCAATCGGCAGAGGATTTTTCGGTTCTTCCGCGGGATTGGCTTTAATCTGATATTTGTCGGCCAAGGCTTTGACGCGCAAATCGTCTTTGGTCGGCTGCTCGCCGTCGGCTTCTTTTTGCGACACGGCCTGCAGCTTGGCGCGCCATTCGTCGCGCTGTTTTTGCTGCGCCGCCGACAACAGGGATGCTTTTTGGTCGCTTTCCGCCTTTTCCAAGCCTTTCAACGCTTGAACGACTTGAGCGTGAATACGGCCGATATCATCGTTCAACGGTTTTTCGTCGCGTTTTTGTTCGGTGCGGCGCGGTTGTTTTTTCGACGGTTGCGCAGAGCGAGCTTCTTCCTTGCCGTCGTCTTCGCGGGGAATGACGATTCCCGTGACGGGAGCGATGCCTTTTCTTTCCGCTTCGCGAATAGTGTCGAAGTTCGCCAATTCGGGATCGGGGTCTTCAACGGTTTTGGGGCGTTCCGGCTGAGCTTTGCGGATTTTTTCCAAACTGTAAAAGCGGTTGTCCAAATCATAACACCGTTCGGCCAAAGTCGGTTCGCGCACTTGAGGTTTTTGCGCTGCGGCGTCTTCTTTCGACTGGGGCAAGATTCTGGATTTGTTGTTATAGACGCTTTCGATTTCCGCGCCTTCCTTCAGCATTTCCTCTGTCGGAATGAAGTCTTTCGTCGGCATGCCCAAAGCGCGGCAAGCCAGATACATTTGCTTTTGGAATTCCTTTGTGCCTGTGATGCGGGCGGACGTCCACCCCTTTTGCTGGCCAAGGCGAACCAGAGTCATACATTCCGCAAAAGTCGGTTGTTTTTTGTCGGGTCCCGTCTGGCGGACAAACAATTCCAGCCGTTTCGGGTTGTTGGAAATCCGGTTGCCGTTTTCCAAATCCAAGATGGCCGAATTGCCGTTTTTATCGGGGTGGCATCCCGTTACTTTTTCAAACGGAGAGGCGTAAGGCGGTTTCGCGCGCGACCCTTCCATTGCAAAATAGTTCAGCCACTGTTTCAGGTTTTGTCCCTGCTGGAAACAATAGGGTTCATCCAAGCCGCGTTCCGTTTCCTGTTCGTCCGTGTTTTCGATGGAACAAACTTCTTCCTCGGTGTTTTCTTCCGCGCGGTTTTCGTCAACGGGGTTTTCCAGCTCCGTTTGTTCACGTTCCGCATTGTTTTCACGGACGGGGTTGGATTGTTCATCTCCGTTCTGAGTGATGTTTTCTTCAGCCATTTTCGGACTTCCTTTCGCAAAGACGAATACACAAATTCGATGATTCACTATACCCCGTTTTTAAAAGAAAAGAAACATTTTTCCACAAGGATTTGACATTTAAACGACAACACACTGAAAATAAAACGAATTTATTTGACAAAAAAAGACCGCCCTTGTTTCCAAGGACGGCCTTTCGATTGAAAAAATCTTATTTTTCCAACACTTTGACGCCCGGCAGGACTTTGCCTTCCATCCATTCCAGGAAAGCGCCGCCCGCGGCGGACAAATACGACAGTTTGTCGGCAACGCCCGCGTGTTTCAGCGCGGAAACCGTGTCGCCGCCGCCGCCGATGGATTTCAAGCCTTTGGCGGTCAAATCGGCAACCGCTTCGGCAATCGCGAAGGTCGCTTTGTTGAACGGTTTGATTTCAAACGCGCCGACGGGGCCGTTCCAAATCACGGTCTTGCATTCGCTCAGTTTTTTGACGATTTCGGCGACGGATTTCGGACCGATGTCCAAAATCATCATGTCGGCGGGAACCGCATTGACGTCAACCGTTTCGTTTTCGGCGTTTTCGGCGAATTCTTTGGCGACAACGACGTCAACCGGCAGAATGATTTCGCATTTCGCGGCTTCGGCCTTTTTCATGATTTCGCGCGCGGTGTCAGCCATTTCCTTTTCACACAGGGACGTGCCGACGGCGACGCCTTTGGCGAACAGGAACGTGTTGGCCATGCCGCCGCCGATGACCAGTTTGTCAACCTTGGCGACCAAGTTGCCCAGCAAGTCCAGTTTCGTCGACACTTTTGCGCCGCCGACAATCGCGCAAACGGGGCGGACGGGGTTGCCCAAAGCGGCGTCCAAAGCTTCCAATTCCGCCTGCATCAGCA